>UEXM01000124.1_pt1 | contig 83656 bp, 76 predicted proteins | sample 1796661 | NCBI WGS metagenome assembly UEXM01 (sample SAMEA4772469, study PRJEB27181) | metagenome | reverse complement strand
TTATTAACTTGTTTGGATTTATAATATCAACGCATAGTGACTTATCTATGTTCTTTCCATCGGGTAAGTAATAATATGTTTCATCTTCATCATCATAATCAATTATGAATACGCTATTCTTTAATGTTGCTATTCCACTACTAGTATTGAAAACTTTATGGAAAGGGGTCCCTGTAGATTCAATTTTATTAATAATTTTATATGATTGAAAATTCCAACCGTTATGATCATCTAGCTTCTCATATGTCATTTGTCTTAGATTTTTCAGACTGAGTTTGCCAATGGAAGTAACTTTTTTATAAGATATTTGATCGGTAGGCTTATTCTGAATTAAACAAATACAAGTGTATGTAGAACGAGAATCAAAAACTTGAACTCCACCAAAATCTAAAATATTCATTTGAAATTTATTACTACTGAAATATGCTCTCAATGCTCTTCCATTCAAACTTTTAAAAAAAGAATTCATCGTGATATACCCTAAAGACCCCGACTCTTTTAAAAGTTTTAGGGCTATTTCAAAAAAAGGAATGTATAAATCAGGGTGACCCGTTGAAGATACTTCCCATTTCTTTAATAGTTCTTTTGATTCAACATCAAGGTTTCTTGAACACACGTAAGGTGGGTTACCTACAATCGATGTAAAGCCACTAAAGTTATTTACAACAGAATTAAAATCAAACTCTAACGAATTACCTACAAATAAATTGAAATTAAACTCTTCTTCGTCCTCTCCTCCAATAATAGCTTGTAAGGATAATAATATTTTAGATCGCAAGATAGAGTAGTCCATCAAGTCAACCCCAAAGATGAGTGTTTCAAAAATATCTTTATATGAAACATCTAAATTTTCTTTAAGAAACATTGCTGACGTATATAAAAAACCACCACATCCACAAGCTATATCACATATTGTAGGCTCATCAGATATAGTTTGAGACAAGACATTTTTAACTATAAACTCTCTAACTTTAATAGGCGTATATATTGCGCCCGTTACAACCTTTTCTTCCGGAGAAATAACGAACTCAAATGCTGTTATTAGTTCTTCTATTGTCGATATTTGATGTTTGTAATTAAACTCAATAAGCTGTTCAAAATCAGAATCACCTTTACTAATGTAAAGAGAACTAATGAGTTTATTTCGAGGGGCTTCAAGCTTATTAGCCATCATAAATGATGAAACAATTAGCCTATTGGTTTCTCTTGTACCGCAGGAGTATGACTTTAAAAAATTAAAAATATCTTTCTTCATTAAACAGCCATTGGAAATACATTTTTCATCGAATAATCTTCATGAGTGCAGCCTTCAGAGAAAGCCTTAAAGTAAGGAGTAAACATTCTTTCTTTCGCTCTTTTAACAATGTCTTGATAATCAGGCTTAGCAAATAGCTTTTTAAAAAAAGGATAATCTTTTGTGCTACAAAAGTTCTTTAAAATAAAATGAATCCCCAAAATGACATCCATTGGAGGGTGCGGTAATCTTGGTGCCCCAATGAATACAGCGCCCATCATATCTTTGTCTTCCAAATTATTTCCACCTGGTTGAAAATGATATAAGGGATGATCATACCTTGGCTCTTCAGAATTAGGCTTACGAATATCTCTATCCAGATGCCAGGCGTTATGATGCGCTCCGGCACCATTAATACCTTTAACTCCTATTTGAAAGTTATATGTATCAATAATCCTATCTTTCACTTCAATATCTATTGATAAATCAAACTCACTTTTAGATTCAAAAAAAATTGTAATTGATTGAAGGTCTCGTGGAATTGTTCCTGCTATTCTCTTCTTTAGAATAAGCTCTATTCCATTTGCTTCAACTGATAAAATATTTCCTTTAACACCTTGGAGCTTTCCTTGAGTTACACTTAAAATACTATCCAAATTTTTAAAAATTTTATCTGTATCATATTTCTTAACCAGTGCTGCAAATTGTGAAAGGTCATTTCCATATCGAATTCGATTCCATTCCATTAAATTAGCCCCCTCTCGCTATATCTTTAAAACGAGACTTTTCAATGTCTGTTAATTCATCATTTAAATCATAATCTCTAACGCTATCATAAGAGTAATATTGTGTATCTAACCAGGGCATTAATGATAAGTCAGTTTGGATTTCAAAGGCTTCACTTGGATCTATAGGTAATAAACTGTATTGACATATACTCCAGAAATTATCCGTTTTAGTTGTTGAGTCCCCATCCACTTTTTGCAGATTAAGTTCTGGAAATTTATCACAGATTACTTTTAACTTTTCTTCAGAGTTTAATCTTCTAGGGTGATGTGACTCTTCAAAGGTTTCACTCCACCAAATTTCGACTCCATCAGCCCACCACCTTTGATATGAACCAGAATAAACCCCTGTATACTCACTTTCTTTTAGGAGAGTACAAAGTTCACTCCAGCTTTCAGACCCCTTACTAACACCTAGACGCGCAGAAAGAACATCCTCACCAATTAGAACCCCAATAGACTTAACAACATGATTAAAAACAAATGTTGAAGCCATATAAACATTGGATTGATATTTCTTACTTCTTAAAGTTTCTTTAATACGTGGGTCTATATCTAGTTCAAGTTTTTCAGGTATCTTTAATAGTTCAACTAAATCTGCTTCCTTAGCTTGCAAGGTTGAGATTAACTTATATGATTCAATATGCTCTTTCATTAATAGTGCATATTTTTCTTTATTGTCCGACAGATTTTCTTTAATTATAAAAAAATCAAAAAGATCATGACTAGTAAAGTCATCGTAAAATCCATGAATCTTAGTATCATTTGACAATAATACTACAGGCAGGCACAGACTAGGCTCATCAATAGATAAGCTTCTATAATATTGGGCAATTGCAGGGGCATTAACTTCCCCACCTCCGGGCATTAACCTAAAATCCATTAATATTAAATCAGGCTTATGACTATCTACTTCCATTGTAGTTTCTTTAAATGTACTAGGGTGGCAATGAACAACTTCTAAACCACATTGTGATAAATCATGAAGAACTGATCCTGTATCTTGATCTTCTATATAAACAACTCTATATGCCATGTTCATCTAACTCCTTCTCTGTTGCTTTTCCTATTTCAATTCGTATACAGGTTGAAAACTCATTTTTCGGTGAAACAACACTTATATTCCCACGATAACCCTTAATGATATCTTTAGTAATTTTCAAACCTAACCCTGTTCCCAAAATTTCTGTATTTTGATCTAAATCTGCTAGCGACTCTACACTGCTAGTTGTGTAGAATTCGTCAAATATCTTCTCCTCAGCACCTTGATCAATTCCATCACCATTATCTGAAAACTCGATGAAAATTATATTCTCTTCCTCTCCACACTCTATGAATATTTTTCCATCTGACTTAGCTCTTTGAATAGCCTTCTTAGAATTAGTATAAAAATTAAACAACACAGAAGACCATTCAGAAGGGTGCATTGATTTGGTATATAACCAATCCTTACTAAACTTGGGAGGTAATAATTCAACCCCAGATTTTAAAGCATCTGAACTCATTGATTTTACGAACCCTTTTAATATTTTAATCATGTTTTGAGGGCGAACATCACGGATTATATTTTGCGAAACCACATCATTAAAGTAAGAGGTGTAATTGGTAAATGATTCAAAATTAGAGTCTAGAATTGTTAGTCGTTCAAGTGCGACCTTATTACCTTCTAGTTCACCTAAAAGGAAAGAAATGTCACTTTTAATATGATCCATATGATGCTTAATTTCATGAATAAACTGTGAGACTGTTAGACCAACACTACTTAATACCCTTAGCATTGAACGTTCTTTTATGGTCTTTTTTAACTCTGATTTATGTAGTGCACCCAGCTCTTCAACCGCATCTCTAATTGCTTTAGCTTTACGTTTTCCTCTTCTCTTATTTCCACCGCTCTCTTCTTCAAATTCACGTTCCAATTCTTCGATTGTCTTTGCTATATTTTTAATTCTGACACTTATTTCTTCAAAATTTCCTGACTTGTCTTTTTGTTGAGATGGAGTCAATTTTATATTTCGAACGGCAGCTACTTTCATCACGCCAGTCAAAATGGTTCTATGTACAAAGTTTCTTAGTTGTATAAATGCTTCATTTTCAATTATTCCTTCACGACTAGAAGTTTCATTGAAAAAGTTATCTGGATCTTTAATCTCTACAAAACCAAAAAAATTCATATTTGAATGCTGAGGTAATATAGTTCTTCTCCTTACCGATCGATCAAGGTCTAACCAATCATTTCCTGGTTCCGCATATGGAAGTACCCTAAACCCATTTCTATATAACTTTATCCCTCCTTCTCGCCCAGCAAGTTTTCGTATACTTGAGGCATGAACCTTGGAAATTAAATCCGAGTCATAGATGTAATAAAATGCTTTAAATCTTACATTTTTCAGTTCACTAAATGGTACAGTTGAGTCATCAGGGTCATTGCCAATTTCACCGATTTCATTAATTTTTAATTTCTCACTATCAACCGTATAAATACCAATTCCACTTTCGTCAATCTGTCCATGAATTTCTGCAACAGCATGGTCATATATCATTACGTCTTGATCCGCTACAACTTTTGGGCTGTCATTTCCTTCTTGCTTATAAAATATGGCCTTAAAACCAGGATCTATGCTTTCCTTTTCATTTTCCTCAATTGTCACAACATCTGCCAAAGAAAAAGGTTGCATGATATTTGATACATAACGATACACCCTTTGAATAGAAGCCTGACTCCACTTGTCTCGTAAACCACCAATAATTAATCTTGTACCTTTTTCTTTAATTTTTTCTATTTCTTCCAATTCATTAGAAATAGTTAGGAGGTTTAAATCTTTTTTGTAATTATCCCAATTAATTTTAAGGCTCAATGCAAAATCTGAATCAGCAACTTGTGTAATAATCGTTAAACTTAAGCCAAGCCTTTGAACAGAGAACCGACCAATTCCTTTTTGACCTGCACGATGTCTTTTAAATTTTCTAGATAAAGGGTTATGAATTTTTGATGTAGAAGATATCCTCATAAACCCGTCAACTAACTCTTCACGCGTCATACCATCACCATCATCGTCAATAATGAGAGTTCCACCTATAGAGTCAGAATTTTGAAAAGTGAGCGTAACTAACTCAGAATCCGCATCGAATGAGTTCTTTACTAACTCTGAGACTGCGGTCTCTTGTCTAGCAACTAGCTCTTGTCCTAATCGATCAATAACACCCGCATCTATAGTAAACCTCACTTTACCTTTTTCTAATGCAGCTATTTCATGGCTTAGCTTTAATACTAAATCATGATCAAGTTCATCATTTTCTAAATGAGTTGTCAGTTGAGTTTTTAACTCACCAAGAGTATCCAATATATCTTCCATTTTTATATTTCCGAACCATGTAAAGCCAAAAAGTTATAATTTTTATTAGTTATTTAACCATTTATTTAATGTTGGTCTACTAACACCGAAATGTTCAGCCACTTCTGTCTTCGTTACTTCTGGGTCACTCAGCATAGCTTTTGCTTTTTTAATATCAGATGGAGTCAATTTAACTTTTCGACCACCTTTTCTTCCCCGCGCACGCGCAGCATCTAATCCAGTCTTAGTTCGCTCTGATATGAGTCTTCTTTCAAATTGAGCAATGGAGCCAATCATATGAAACGCTAATTCACCAATAGCAGTCGTAGTGTCAATTTGTTCGTTTAATGAAATGAATTGCACTCCTAATTGCTTAAAGCTATCCAACAGTTCAATAAGATCTTTTAAGCTTCTACCTAAGCGGTCTAAACGTTGCACAATAACGATATCACCTCTTCGTAGAGTATCAATCATATGTTCCAATTCTGGACGGCTCTTTGATTTGCCACTAGCTTTTTCAACAAAAATTTTTTCACACAATGCATTGTTTAACTCATCCATTTGAGAAACTTCACTCTGCTCTACAGTGGAGATTCTTGCATAGCCAATTTTCATATAGCTCCGTAAACTAAACGTTGTATTATTTTACATAGAAAACTTTACGAGTTTATTTACATAAAAACAAGCTATTTCACGCTTTATTATTACAAGTTAGGCGATGTAAATAAAATGGTCGTTTTGTTTACGTTGCTAATTTTGATTTATTAGATCCACGATGTTTTTAAAAACATCATTTTATTATCTAATTATACTGGCTTATAACTATGTTTTTAAAAAACAGTGGAAGTAATATGTGATATTAAGAGTCAGGTTTAAATTGCTACGTAAACAGATCGAAAAGAAGCTTTAATTCACCTGACATCCCAAAAGTCAGGTATAAATTGGGGTTAACAGATCGGAAATAAGCTTTAACTCACCCGCTACCCTGAAAGTCAGGTATAAATTACTGTGTAAACAGATCGGAAATAAGCTTTAACTCACCCGCTATCCTGAAAGTCAGGTATAAATTACTGTGTAAACAGATCGGAAATAAGCTTTAATTCACCTGTTATCCTGAAAGTCAGGTTTAAATTGGGGTTAAACAGATCGAAAATAAGCTTTAATTCACCTGTCATCTGTGACTACGAAAAATGCTTGAGATTATAAGTCACTAAATGAGATTAATGATAATCATGTCTTTTTACCACAAAAACTCTTTTTAATTGAAGAATGCTCCAATTATTACTGCTCAATGCTATCAAAGATACGATAGTAGACGTTCATCCATAGATAAAAACATGGGTATTTTGATATGACTTTTGTCGATAAGTATTTAAGCCTGAATGTGAACTAAGCCACCAAAGCAGCCATTGGGACTATGTATAAAAACAGCAAAAATATTTAATACGACTCTACTGAGAATTCATAGTAAATCACAATATCACTTAACAGTAGGACAGTAACTACTTGTTCTTTCGTTATAATTATTGAAAATTGGTGATGGATATTACTGAGAGTTATTACTAATATCGAACTACGAGTGAATATCTTCTTATTTCATGAGTTAACATGTTGAGTATTAGGCTTTTTATGCTAAATTAAGTACATTAAATGTAGGCGGAGATTACTGTGAAGCCTACATGGTAAACTGTTAAGTTTCTAGGTGAATTATGGACGATAAACTGAAGCAATTGACTGCACTAGCAAGTCATTTCATAGGTGAGCATTTTGATTACTGTAAGCCTTTGCTTGAACAAGACTATCAAGGTATGCATCCAGTAGTCAGATTTATAAGCACTCAACTTTATCTATCCTGCCAGTTTAGTACTGAGAGTTCTCTTTTATTATTACGCCATGGACAAGAGTGGGACTCTGAAATTATCAATAGATCTATTATTGAGGGAGTTGTGAAGTACATATTCATGCTTCAAGGTACAGAAGATGAGACTATTGAAAAAGTGAAAGAATATTGGGAAATATTACCTAATTATTCAGCAGTAAAAAGAAGTGGTAGGGTCAGTAGTTTACTAAAAACAGTAAACACTGATGAATTACATAATTGGAAATCTATTGATGACTTGAAACTTGAAGACTCAGATATCGATTCAATTCGAGAAGGTACAAATAAACAACAGAGAAAGTTGCTTGAGCAAAAATGGTCGTTTAGCAAGATTATTGAAGGCTTTAGTAAATCTGGTGACGAAAGGTTAATGCCTTTAGTTCATTTAGCTTACAACTTTGGCATGAGTAGTCATTTAATTCATAAGGATGGCGATGGTGTTTCAATGATTTGGGAGCGTTGTACTAGAGATATAGAGCGTCAAGAAGTAGTTAAGCTAGCTCATATTGCTAGAGCTATATCTGATCTTTGTTCGTTTGCAGAAGTTAGAACTATTATTTTGCATCAACATTGTAATACTGAGTATGACTTTATAGATAAATTAAGAGATTCATATTCTCCTTTATTTTCTGAATTAGATGATTTATTAAAAGAGTTCAATAAAGTCGAATACGAAACTTAACAAGAGTTGAAAACGGCACAAAAACAGTTGGTTAAGTTTCGCTTCGCTACACATTATAACCAACTATTTTAGTCCGCTTAACGCGGCGTTGAGGCTGTAGAATTTCTCCAAAATTGAAAATGACGGATGAATTTTATGTTCAGAGAGCCTGTAAAAGTCATTTTCTAGTAGAATATTGCCTCAGATTTCACGTAGCAACGCGTTTTAGGCTTTATTTTTAATAATTTTTTGAGTCTGAATTTTAGAAAAGAGAAATTCTACAGGCTCGTTAGGCATCATTGATGAGGGAATTGTGGAATCGCATATCATTACAAATTTAATAGCCTTATTTAAAGGCAATGAATTAAAAGTACCATCGTCAAATGAAAATCTTTACAGGGGATGCTGGTTGACGGAAGATGTTTTTCTTGGAGGACTTTGGTTTAAACCAACTCTTGATGGCGCAGCCGAATATGTAGCGATGCATGCTCAGCAGTGTAGACCTGAGGGAAAAGTTCCATATATTTTTGAATGTAGTCTAAATAAGGATATGAAATTTTATGAACTTGATGAATCTCATCTTATTGCATTTTTCAAAGCTTACGGTAGAAATTGGACTCACGTGGAGTTAGTTATGGATATTCCTCAAGCCTTTGCAGCTATTGGAGACACAAGCGTTAATGGTTTCTATCGCCCTCAAACAGAGGAGTACTTTGTATGTGATCCCAAGGAAAATTTGAATTTAAATAAAAAATTCACAAATAATGAAGCATTGAAAGAAGCCTCAAGTGTAAAAGGTCATTCTGTCTAAGCACATTAAGTCGGAACAAAAACAGCGGGCTATGTTTCGTTCCTCAACATTTTAGCCCACTATTTTAGTCCGCTTATGTGAGCGTTGGTATTTCATATGTTGAGTGTAATTTAAACTATGCCGAAAATTTCACTATTTGATAGTGAGTGTATTCAATGTAAATCAGAAATAGATTTATCTATTGATAACTTCACATTGTTTCAAGCTGAAAAAGGGCAGCATTATTTGTATTGTAATAATTGCATGTCACCTTACGAACCAGTTCAATCAAGTATTGAGCCTACTACTGTTAAAAGTAACATAACTGGTTTAAGTTTGTTTTTGGTGTTTCTAGTTGGTTTAGCTATAGGGTGGTTAATTTAAATAATACACATAAGTTGCTAAACAGAACAAAATACAGTTTGCTCCATTAGCAAAGCGTTGGTAATGCAAAATTTTCAACTTCCGATGTTAAATTTTATTTTGAGGTTCGTTATGAAAAGTAACATGAAATTGCAACTCGAAAATTTAGGGTTTAAATCACTGGAAGAGAAGAAGACTAGTGATAAAAGTAAATCTACTAATATTGGTTATTTCAAAGCAACAAAGATAGTTAAAGAGTTCCATAATAAACCTGATATGTGGCAAGAAGCTGAGTTTGCCTTAGCAATAATAAAGCTTACTGGTGAAAATATTATTATGTCTAATGACGTTGCTACAAAGGTTTTTATAAAGTGGCGTAATAATGAAAATAGAATATATGAAAAAGATTATTCAATAGCCTTGCTTATGCTCACAGGCGCTTGGATCTCTCCGAAGAGAAAACCAAAAAAATCTAACAAAGCCAAGAATAAAGTTGCAAAATGGTCATCAAAAGCAGCTACAAATATTTTTAAAAGTAATGCGAATTATAAATATACTAATGTTTATAAAAATTAAGTCTTTAAATTAAACATAACAAGTGACTATGGCTTCCAATCTGAATAATCAATCCATCTTAGCAACAAAATAAAGAATATTTTTATCGTCACAATAATTCTTTTCAGCGTTCACTTTAGGTCAGGTTTTGGCATAAAAAATCATGAAAAAATTGACTGACTGCTTTGAGCTTGAACTTGCCCCAGAAACAAGCAGTAAATTTCGGTTAATATTACCCTGTATATCAACATAGTTTTGCTGATGCTTAATGTCGGCTCTTGGCTAACTGAAGTCTCTAATGGTCACTAGCTTTATTTATACAAAGTGCCTGAAGTGCTCATTAATATATAAGCATATAGGGAACGGCACCTAGCCGATTACTTCTTTCAAGAGAATCCGAGAGGTGTAGCTATGGCACAAGATAACGATCGAAATATAGCTATAAACTCAAGATAGCAGATCAGAATATAGCTATATTACAAGACAAAAAAGTGAACGTTAAAAATAATGCCTACTTCTGGCTACAAGTGATCATTAAGTTTGCTGACTGAATCCTAGTTAATACGACTGAAATTTCGAAATATAAAAATATCAATCATTCTACAAGTTAGATCCGTAAAGCTCTCTTGATGGAAAAATCTCATGAATTAGGACCAGTCACACATCTTGTAAGTCAGGTATATTGGGATTAAACAGATCGGAAATAAGCTTTAACTCACCTAGTATCCTGAAAGTCAGGTATAGCATTACTTCAGTTACTATATACCTGACTTTAAGATGAATTAATATAGAAGAAACTTCTAATTAAATTCCTCCATAATTTTCAACTGCTCAGAAGTAAGGATTTTTTTAACATTGTCATTATAGAAAACTAAATGTTCATTATTAACTTCAAAAACCTTGATCTGACTGGATTTCTCCTCAACTAGCTTCTGCCGCTCATTTAACAAATCATTCAAACCTTGGATTTTAATGGTTTGCTTTGCAAACTCTTTGTCTAGTGCAATTAATTTAGATTCAATTGATTTTTGTTGAGCAAGGCTAGATTTTAGCGTCTCTATTTCTTTGTCGGCATCATCTATCATGCTAGTAGCTATTTTAAGCTGACTTTCAATATTTTGATTGTTTTCTTCCAACGACTTATATATCGATTTAGCTTTTTGATCAGCTATTTGATTGGCCAAAGTATCACTGTTAGTAATAATATTTCTTAGTTCTATCGAAAGCTTATTACTAAATAATGTTAGCGACTCTTCTATTTCTAACGGCAATATATAGTCATCTCCATTAGTGCTTTGCACTAGCGTAGGGCTATCTTTACTTTTATAGGATAACCATATTTTTTCAAGCCTTTCTGGTTTCCCTGCACCAATAGCGTTGCGCAATGACCAACCATTAATTGAGACTTGCTTTCTTTCTAACTCGATTCCCGCTTCAACTACAACTTCTTCAGTTACTTTTGCTGGTCTCATAATATCTCCTCTTTTATAAACAAACTAACCAACAAACTAACCAACTAACTTATTAATACTATTATTCTGTATTTGATTAATTCCTTTATAATCATAGGAGATTTTTTTTAAAATATAAGTTCTATTTAACAATATTAAAAAGTTATAAACCTCTTTTAATTTCAAAAATCCCATCCTGCCTTCTTTCATAACTGGGAATATCAGCAACATTCTTTATAGTTCCAACTTGACTTTGAAATAGGCAAATACATCTTTTTTTGCAGCGGCTAATAGCTGTATATACCATGGCCCGATCAACAAAATTTGTGTCAGGAAAAACGGCTATTACAGTATCCCAATCTGAACCTTGTGCTTTATGCACAGTAATTGAGTGTGCAAATTCAGTATAATCCCTGTATTCAGCCAACGTAATAGTGACTAAGCCCTCAACTCCCAAATCAACAACTAAATAATTTGAGCGTGAACTAACAGGGTTATTGATAAGAACCTTTACCACTTTCGCCATTTGACTGTTATATACTGTTTGGCCACAGTTAAGCTTTACGTTTTTGTTAAAAATCAGGGGGGTATCTTCAACTGGCTTTATAGTGCCAAACTTATGATTTTGAACTTTTTCATTAATAACTTTCGTTCCATATGCTCCATTAATTAAAGGGCTAATTATTTGGCAATTATCATCATAAAGATCAGCTAAAGAGATAAGCTTATCAATAAATGTCCTGCTCGATGACGACAGTCCATAAACACCATAATTGTGTGGCTCATGTGCTTGGAAATTCTTTGGAGTATCTAGCTGACCTACTCGAATTGAGTTTAAAAAAGTAGGTATTCCTGTCAGGCTGGATTGTCGATACACTTCTGTAAGCTCTTGCTGTTTAACAGCGGATTTATGTATTAAGCTATAAAAAATATTACCCGATCCAATTGGTGGTAATTGAGCAAAATCGCCACATAACACCAAGTGTGATGAATCTGGAATTTTTTTAATTAAATTTCTAAAAGTCAGCATATCAATCATTGAGGATTCATCAATGACTATCAATCTATTACCCATAAACCCTGAATTTTTCATTGATAGACACTTTGCTAACGTCATAGCGTCACTTTGTTGTGTAACGCTAGCTAACTTACGAACTGCCTTAGCGCTCAAGGCCATTAATAGTGGTTTTTTACCTATACTAATTCCCGCCTTGCAAATTGAAGCAACTGTATAAGTTTTTCCTACTCCTGCTCCCCCATAAAACAGACTAACTTTATTATTTATAGCATTATTGACCGAAGCTAACTGCTCATGATTTAGCGACTCTAGATTCAAGTTCTTTATTCTAGCTTCTGTAAGTTTTTCTTTAACATCCTTGTCATTTATTTTTTCAATAATAAATTCTTCAATAATTTTTTCACAAAAGTATGGCCCCGGCAGTTGAATAAATTGAGTAAACTCAATGATTGCCCCTGTTTCTTTTGCTAACTCAATAGCTCGAAATGTGGATTCGCTTAATTTGTCAGAAGATAATGATTTTCCGCCCTTACCTTTAGATATGAACCTTGAAACAGCTTCATTCAAATAAATACTTTTAACTTTAGTGGTGCCATTTAATTCAAGTTCGATATACATGCATTGCTCAACAATCGCACACAATCTTACGTCATTTAAAGGATCACAGCCCAGGGATATAGCGAATGAATCTACATCCTTCCATGAAAGAAAAGCTAATAGCCTGTATGGATTTTCATTAATTTTACCAACAGCATTTTTCTGCCATATCCTCCAAACTTTATTACCTATCGAGGTATCAACTTTATAGGAATCAAGCCACTGGACAAGTTCTACTTCTGACTTTGAGTTTTTCCAACCTGAAAAAAGTTTGGAAATTTTATTAGGAGTTAAAACCCCTAATAATGCTTCTTCATTTTTGGCATCTAATATTTCAATTATCTGCTGATGAGAAAATAAATTTAGAATAGAGCTAACAGTTTTTTCGCCTAACCCATTAAACTTTTCACTAAGAAATAATTGCTTAAGATTTTCGTTATACATGCAGCGTTCTCAAGCTAGTGCTATTGTAGTCTTCTATAGCATCAGCCTTTAAACTGAAGCCTTCTAGCTCGTCATTTAATAGTGCTACACGTTGCTCCGTTTGATTTAATTTTTTTTCTAATTGCTTAATTTTTCTCTTTAATTTTTTGTTTTCTTTTTCTAATAACTTAGATTCACTACTTTTGACTGTTGTTGGTTTATTAACTATTTTAGTTGATATGTCTATACCTAGAGAGAGAATGTATTCTTCATATTTTTTCTTCATTTCTTGAAAAATAGGAGCGCATGCTGAACTATTCAGCCTCTTCCTTTCGAAACTTGTGAACCCTCTTGCCTTCATCAATGTTTCAATTCCTAATTTGCTGAGTACTTTTCCATGTGCAGGCCATTTAACTATAGAAACAGTATCCATTATATTTTGTAATTCAATGGCATAATCATGCATGGTTTCAGTAGGAGTTTTTTCCATTATTTTCGGCCTGTTGGCTGCATTGGTTTATCGAAAATAGCGATAACATCGTCATCAGACATATCTTTAAGTGGCTTATCAACGTCATATAGTTCAATACCTTTAGCCTTGATATGAAAGGCTATCCGCTGCCAACGTGCGATCCATAAAGATTCAAGCTTTTTATGTTTAGCTGCATTTTTTTTGTGTCCTTCAATGTCCTTTTCCAGTTTTAATATCTTAGTTTTTAGTTCCTCAATTGTAAGAGCGCCATCTCCACTAAGCTCATTCTTAGCTTCTTTCCACGCCTTTTTAATTTCTTTATTCGCGCCCATTGCTTGGCGAGTGAAGCCGAATTTATCCTCAAGATTTTCCCAACGTAATTTAGGGCCAAAATGACCATCTCGCCATTTATTTAATTCAATGACAATATTATTTTCAGTTTCTTGATCTATTCTAGTTTTCGACATTTTCTAACTCATTCTTTTCAAATTCGTGCGGGTCAAAATTCTCTACACCTAAATCATCAAGGTGCTTTTGCAATGTATTCAATTTCTTGGTGTTATGATTCACCCAATCAATACTTTTCCCTCGGCCAGCCTCTGCTTTTTTTCTCGCTGCATCTAATGAAAACGTAGTCGTAGTGAACATTCGTTTAACTTCCTCTATTTTTGAATAATCATCCTTTTCCCAATAATATGAAGAACAATCTGCTTGGCATTCTAAATGTTTATTACAAGGAGACTGAGACCACGAATTTATACATTTCCCTGGACCTACGTCATGAACAGCCTTAATCTTTGCATTCAAGTACGTTTCAGCCTTTTTCACTGGCATTTTTTTAATTGTTGAAGATAAAGGGCCTGATATTCCGCCATCAATTAATTTTTGTTTAAAGATAATAGCTTTTTTTTCTGGGCTAGTATGTTGATAAGCTTTTGTATCCTTGGGGTTTTTACGGCCAAACCAACTACTTTGCAATGTATCTGATAAACCACCTTCATCTAACAATGTATTCAAAGTATGTCTAAAAGCGTGTGTATTAGTTTGGTAATCATTGTCTGGTAAATATTCTTCAAAAAGCGATTTTACTGTACAAAGTGTACCGCTTTCTTTTGTCGATGAACGTCCTTTCAATGCATCTTGGATAACACCAGCGCGGATAGGGTACACAGCATGTTTTTGTGTTGTTCTATCGACTTCTAATTCATACTTATGGGAGATAAATAAGTAACCATCCATCATTACGTTTTCGCCATTTGAAACAACGATTACTGGCCTCAAAGTTTCTTCTACTTCTTTATTTAATGACTCAATAATATCAGCAGAATTGTAATAGTAAGTTTTTTGTGTTTTATCAGTTCTAACATTATTACTTTCAACCCAGGCTTTGCACCCATTTGATTTTGAAAAACCAACAGACTCAGCAATCTCCTTTCTCGTAACGTTAACACTAACTTTTAACGGACTTGAGGCGCTAATATTTGCTTTGCCGGATTTAATGATCTTAATCGCTGAATTCCTTGCGCTTTTTGTAATAGTCAGTAGTTCCTCTATACAGGCTGTTACCAACTCTACCGTTTGGGGTATTAAATAAATTGGTTCTTTATATAGAATTAGATTTCCTTGACTTCTTTTTTGGATAAAGAAGTCCAGATAAGCTTTATTATTATTCTTTGAAAATAAAACTTTACTAGCAGGCAAAGCTAATATTTCACCTATCCTTCTGCCAGTACATACAGCTATGGTTGCAGCTAAAATAGATATTCTATGCCTAGTTTTAGATTGTGGAATTATTTGATAAAGCTTTCCTATCGCTTGTTGAACATCAGCAGGAACCATTTTATTACTAGTAGTTTCCTGTAACACAGCAGGATCATTAACTTTTTTATAACCTAGACCGGACTTGTTTTTTGGTCGTTTATATCCTGAATAATGATAATCTAAATGAACCCTCACGAGAAAGTTAGTATCTAGAAGGTTAGCTATTTCGTGCATTTTTGTATGTAGGTTATTTGCAGTCCCTTCACTTACACTTTCAGATATAAGGTTACATGCATGATCTAAATCTTCTGTCGTAATGTAAGCAATTAATTGCAAATGAGGTGGCTTGAGTAAAAGTATTTCAATCAAATATCGCCAGGCATCTACAAACATCTTTTGATTAGCAGCCCCTTGGCTACCTTCCTGATAACGAAGGCTTGTTAAAGCTTTAACTGCATCTGAAAATTCACCTAGCCCCTCACTTTGATTAGGCTTATTTCTAATAAAATGTAAATTTTTGTTTTTTCTAACGTCATGCGCCCTTATATTGCCTTCATATGCCGATGTGACATCCCAGATATTTTCACTCCACTTAACATGACCAAACGGTTTTAATAACTTAGCTCTATCAATAAGGGAATTTAAATTACTTTCTCGGTAACTTGTTAATGTATCCAGGAAACGAACTACTTTAGCCATTGACTTTCTTTTACTAGCTGCCACTTTTCATTTCCTTAATAGTTTCTGCTACTTCAGCAACAGCATAAATCACATCATCCAACTGAATACCTAACCTTGCTTTTTCATAGGTATCCAATCTTCTATTTCTTGAACTAATTAATTCATTCAAAACGTTTTCATGATCTGCTTCCAAATAAGGTTGGAATTTTGGACAAAGGTAACAAGAATAAGGAGGGTCAAGGAAACATAATTGAGACTCCCCGCATACACCGACATCTTCTTCAATATTTTTTTCATTATCGGTTTGAAAAGGGATTTTTTTATCATCACGATTACCATTGACGGCATCTTTATCAGATTTAATGATTTTACCTTTAAAAAATCCGATTAATTTTCCTATTTTTTTTGCCGCTGCTTTTTCTAATGGCTCAGTGATCTCATCACCTAGTTCGTAATATACACCTACATACTGAGTGTCTGTATGATCTAACATCTCAGCCAAAGCCAATTTTGATATACCTTGTCTAGCCATATTAGTAGCAAAGGTATAACGTAATCTTCTTGGGGTTAAATACATAACATCACTAGTGACAGGAGATATTAAATTTACACGTTTAGCGAAAGACTTAACCAACCCTGATATTTGGCTTCCTGTCATATGGAAAGCAAATTCAGGTGACTGTGACTCTAACAACGCTTGCACAGGTTTTGCTCTTATAAATAGTGGCCTTCCTAGGGTTATGTTCTGGCCTCTATATAATACTGCGGTGCTGATATCTTGATTTAGTAAAATTAAATTCTCTATTTTTGCCACAAGCTCTGCTGCTGGACACTCACTTACAAATAATGATCTTTTTTTAGCACGTTTCTTTATTCGTGGAATATTTAAAAATTTATCCGTTGTATTAAAGTCTATATCTTCTAAATCTGACTCTCTGAGTAAACTATAATTTGCCGAGTTTCGTCCAAATGCAACAGATAAATAAACAGCTACTCTCTGCTGAACATGTTGATGAATATTACTTTTATCATTAAGTAGAGCCTTAAAAAGTAATGGTAATTCGAGCTTTAAATTCAAAGGGCCTTCTTCTGGATCATTAGAACGGACAGCTTCCCCTTTGATATTTCCAGGTATCTTAGTCGCAGCTAGGGTGTTGGCATAATCAGAATTAAACTCTAATTCCTCAAAATGGTCAGCGCAAAAAATATACCAACGACTAATTCTGTAAAAACTATATAGTACCTTTTCGTTTTTCAACTTTTTGTATATAAATTGCATTGCAGCAATCAAATTTTCACCAAATTCTTCTGAATTTAATTTATCCCAATAATCTGAACTAATTATTAATCGGCTAAATTCAGACCAAAATGCTGATGCCTCATTGTTTGATTTTGTTTCAATTAACTTAATGATATAGCGTTTAATCACATACTTAACTAATGGACTAGGTATACAGGAGAAATCAATAACTGTTGTTTTTGCAGCTAAATCAAGTATCCATCTATCAGAAGATGTTATGATTGGTACACCTGAAGTATCTATAATTTGCTCTGGAACTGTCCGCCAACCATTTATTTCAATGATCTGGCTTAGGTCAGAATGACCTATATTTTTGCTTAAAAGCATGTAAGCTCCGCATTAGAAAAAATTTCTTTTTGATGTAGTTTTGAATATTTATGAACTTCTTCCATTGTTGCTTGCCCTAAATAAACATTTTGTGAATCTTCACTTTCATCGCCACGCACATATTGGAGTATTTTTTGCCTTTCTTCTTTTGGCACTCCAGCTCTTCTCATCTTAGTCTCTAGGCTTGAACTAAAAACATGTCTTAAGCTTTTTGCTGTAAAATTTGAATCAAATATATCTGGAAACTTATCCCTGATTGTTACGTAGATATTGCTTACCGTTCGATTAGAGATGGGATTGCCGTGTTGAGAATGTAAAATAAAATCTGTTTCTTTTTCTGGGTATTTATCAATTAATTCATCTCGTTCATTTTCAATATAATTTTGAATTTTCATCATAAATTCCACATCACTAATAATAAAAGTTCTTCCTAGCCTCTTCACTTCAGGATTATCTATCCTAGGATCATCAGGGTCATGTGGCCTTCTCCTAATATGAATAGCATTCATTGCACCAAACTCTATATCGTCTACCTTCACACCTAATAGCTCTGACGGTCTAACACCACACAAAATTTCTACCATGATAATAATGTAATTTCTAATTTGAACGCTTTTTACGCTGAATGGATTTTTAGGAGATGATGGTTCTATAATTTCCATTAAAAAATTAAGCTGGGCAGTTGATATCCCCTTGTTTTTCTTATCTTCTCCTGGGGTAGATAGCTTTGCTTTCTTTATAGTTTCAAATGCATGTTTTGATAGGCTATCAACTACTAAAAATTCTGAACTACCTATATTTGTAGAAAATAACTTTTTCTTAAAAAGGTTGTTTATATATAAATTCAACAGCCATAGACGATCATTATATGTATCAGCAGAAACAACCATATTCTTAACTACTTTAGCTTTTGAAAAATCCTTTCTAAGGTATGGAAGAAGGCTGCCAGATAATTCAGCCTCAGTTAGAAACTTACCCTCAGAGATCCTTTGAAATATATCTACATTGCTATATTCCCACTGACAGACATACATAAGTGTTTTTAGATATGCTTTAAGAGTTCCCCAACCTAAGCCTCGTTTTTTCATTATGTATTCATTTGGAAGGACTAACGGCATTCCCAAGTCATCTACTAGGCAAGGTAACCTTTCTCCGTCTTCATGTTTAATAGTGACAACTTTATACACTTTAACTTTCCATTTTTAAATATACGAAAAACACGAATATACTCTAATGTATTTTTAATAGAATAAAAAGTACTCAATGTGTTTTATATTTCACTTTATAAAATTTACATTTATTTGAAAGGTTAATTATAAATAAATCATTGTTTACAAACAAAAAAGGTGAGCTTTCGCTCACCTTTTCTTTACATTCTATAAATATTCCGGTCAAAACGGGATATCGTCATCAAAATCAATGGTTGGCTCTTGTGGGTTTACCTTAGGAGCTGACTGCTGTTGAAAACCACCGCCTTGCTGTGGTGCAGATTGCTGTTGATAGCCACCTTGTTGTGGTGCCGCTTGTTGTTGATAACCGCCACCTTGCTGTGGTGCTGCTTGTTGTTGAAAGCCGCCACTTTGTTGTGCAGGTTTATTATACGCTTGCTGAGGTGCCGCTTGTTGTTGAAAACCACCAGATTGTTGTGGGGCTGACTGCTGTTGAAAGCCGCCACCTTGTTGTGGTGGTTGTTGGTTAAAACCACCAGCGCCTGCGCCACTACCACCATGAGAATCTAGCATTTGCATTGTGCCGTTAAAGCCTTGTACAACGATCTCAGTGGTGTATTGATCTTGGCCTTGTTGGTTCTGCCATTTACGTGTTTGTAAAGCACCTTCAATGTAAACTTTTGAGCCTTTTTTCAGGTATTCGCCGGCAATTTCAGCCAATTTCCCGAACATAACCACACGGTGCCATTCTGTTTTTTCTTTTTGTTCACCCGTTTGCTTGTCTTTCCAGCTTTCAGAAGTTGCAATAGTGAGGTTAGCAACACCACCACCGTTAGGCATGAAACGTACTTCAGGATCTTTCCCTAAGTTACCTAAAATTATTACTTTATTGACACCAGCCATGAACAAAATCCTATAATTTCAGTAAAGCAGTGCTTTACTCATTTAACATTATTCCAAGCGACAACTTGCTCAGAATATTTATTTTTAATAACAATGAAGAGATTCTAACATTAGACGTAAAAAATTACGCTAGATTTACCCCATTTTTCTAAAATATTTTATCTAAGAAAAGCTAGCGACTACTCTGCTACAAAGAGGTGCTTTTCCATTTCATTTTTGATATCCGCGGAGATTTTTAAAGAGCTCTGATTTTCATAACAAAAATTTACCATCACTGCTGTGCCTGACGCACATTTGATATCGTTCTGCCATAGTTCTTGATATACGTCGAACGATGAACTGCCTATTCTGCCAATAAAAGTACGTAGCTCAACCGCTTTACCATAGAATATTTGTGCATGAAAATTAACATCAATTTTCGCTAAAATTAATCGCCATTGTGTGACGTTTAGCTCAGGCATAAAAATTTTGAAAACTGGCTCACGTGCCCCCTCAAACCAGATAGGTAACATGGTATTATTAATATGGCCAAGCGCATCAGTGTCACAAAATCGAGGGGTTATCACTTCAGTAAACATAAAAAATCCTTAATAAATGCAAATTATTTCAACATTCTACATAGATTTTTTCACAAGGTAATTAATTTAGTCGCCGTTTGTTGTATGCTGACTACAGATTAATAAAAAGATAAGGGCTTGTTGAACTTAACTTTACTCCCTGTTTGACAAAAAAGTATCATCGCTTTGTTTAAGCATGGAGTTATAAAGCGCAATAAACACTAACACTATGACCGATTTTATTGAAGTATACCCCAATGCACTTAGCCAAACGTTTTGTGAAAAATTTATTCTAGATTTTGATAACAGCCAACATCAAGTTGCCGGCAGAACAGGCAATGGTGTTGATACCACAAAAAAACTCAGCCAAGATATTTATTTAAATCAGCATGCAGAATTTCAACCCGCTTTAAATACCATTTTACATACCTGTGCTGATCATATTACTGAATATATTAGTAAATACTTTTTTAGCCTCATTAGTGGCATATCGCTAACGGTTCGACACCCCAAAACTCAACAACCGGTGGTACTAACCGCTGATAACTTTGAGGAAGTTGGCAAACCTAATGCTTTCAATTTGATCAAGTACCTGTTTAATTTAGCGCCAATTAATGCCCAGCGTTACGAACAAGGCAAAGGTAATTATGGCTACTGGCACTCAGAAATATATCCTCAACCGGGTGAAAACAAGGCATTACATCGCGTTTTATTATTTTTGATTTATTTAAACGACGTTGAAGACGGTGGCGAAACTGACTTTTATTACCAAAATAAAAGCATTAAGCCTAAAGCAGGTACTATGGTTATTGCCCCTTGTGGCTTTACTCATACTCATCGCGGCAACATTCCTATTTCATCAAATAAATATGTTCTAACTTCTTGGGTCAGCTTTAACCCGGCAAAGCAGATTTATATTGGTTAAGGCTTAAGTACGGTGTTTTCATCACTAGCTATCATGATATACCGTTCGTCGTGAACGTCATTCCTTGCCATCCCTGGCACCATGACATACCGTTCGTCGTGAACATAAAAGCATAATGAAATCATTATGCTTTTATTCAACTAGCCATTATTTATTCCGTTAATTTTTCTGGCGTTGGTGCGCTGTCGCCAGAAGTTTTCTCGTCATTTTCCTGCTCGTTTCGTAAAAAACCTGCCGCTTCTTCATCACTACTTGTGAGTTGATTAGGATTGAAGCGAGAAGCATTATTTACTTTTAAAATATTCTCTGCATGTTGTAAGTCGGCAGTATTGGAGAAACCGGCAATATTTTCACGTGCTCGTAAAAATGCTTTTATTTCATCAACAATATCACTTAACTCATCATCATTTTTCGACATTGACATCACATAGCGCGGCATTTCAACATTACGCGCACCGCTAGTGGCAAAGGTGCTTGAGCTAATGCGAGAACTAACTATCCAAGGTGTAATTGACGATTTAACGATAACATTCTCACTGCGTGTAGAATCATGAATCGACATACCCGTTGACATTTTTGACTCAGAAAAAGTCCCCTCGGTTTTCATATACATCAGTAAAGAATTAAACTGCAACTCTGCCCAAAATATATGAGAGAAGTTTTCTAACATACGGCCTATAGCCGTAACTATTTGCCAGAAAAACAATGTGCTAACAAAAGCCACAATTAAACTTGATGCCTCAGTTACTAAGCTTTCTAATTGGCTAACATTACCGTTATTAGCCGTGCGAGCTGCTGCTTCAATATTACTCATAAAATGTTGAAAATATTCGATACCTGCCGAAATCTGGCCAACAAAACTAAAGAACAAGTATGCCCCTATAACTAATAAAACTTGCGCTAAAGCCGTACTCAATAAACGGGTAACTTTGTAACTTTGCGGTTGCTCTATGCTAGATAGTTTAGGTTGTGTCTCAATCAATAATTCACCAGAAAATGAACCTTTACCTTGGCTTTGCTCTTCTAAAACCGGATCAAAGTTCATATAAGTACGATTAGGAATTTCTTTATAGCGACGATTAGCTAGCACAATATTTTCAATATTAATGAAAATCTCATTAGGGTGGACAGCTTCTTGCAAATTTTCACGGTACTCGCTCACTTCAGTATCTGTTGTACTTTGTTTGCTACGAATACCCACTAAATAGAAGACGAATATCGCGGTAATAAACCCTAAACAGATCAAAGTTAATAAACTTGGCCAAGCAGAAAACACACTGATGCTATCGGCGATTTGATAGTAGCCACTGTCCAAATTAACATTTTGACTGATCAAGTGATAACCGCCGCCAATAACAACGGGAAATAAAATTGAGAAGGTGATTATTTTCGCAACACTGGCAGCGCCAGCAGTATTTAATAATTTAACACGATCTAAATTAACTGCATTAGCAGCACTTCGCCATACTGCAACTAAGTAGATTAAAATAAAAATAGAAAAAATAGGCATAATAATATGCCCAGCTTCGCCAGCTAAACCACTTGATGAGACAAAGTAGGTTAAACCAAACGCGACAAACGCAATAATAGTGGTGGTTAAGACCGAAATAAGCTCTTGAGAGATATTACGAATCGGATAAGGTAAGAAAATCAATTTAGGAAAAATAGAATGTACAAAACGTCCCATCCAGCCTAGAGGCTCAGTAAATGTGGTGTTTTTACGCCCCATGAGCATAGACTCAAGTGTAGATGCCTTATAGGCAAGCACTTGTTCTTTACGCTCTAATTCAGCATTCTCTTTTTCGCTTTTTGTTAAATTATACGATAATGATGTTGGAACAGAGCGACCAACAAAAAATTTGAACAACTGAAATAAGCCACTACCTGCACGTTTAAAACCAGCAATAAGCAACAACAGCCCAACAACGGCATAAATCCATGCCGTGGTCATGTCTTGTTCAATTATTTTTGTTACATTAAAAACACTGTATAAACCAATTCCGGCAATGGCCAAGCCACCTAGCGTGCGGATTAAACCTTCCTGTTTAAAAGGATTGCTAATACCTAATCCTTTTGAACCAAAATCATATGCCATTTCTACTTCTCCATAATTTGGCTTCGTTTCTAAACGTCGACCAATCCTAAATAATTCTTTCGATAAATTAACCTAAATCACGGTTAAGTAACAGATTTTTTTAAAACATAAATAAATTTTATTGGTGATTGAAGAATCAGAAAAAACAATAGGAACTTAGTTATCAGGCATCTAGATAACATAAGTTACTTTACAGTGATTAAATTTATGTAAAGTAACTTATACCCAAGCCACTTGAAAATGCAGTTTCAGAGTGGTTTGGGTATATTGTGGGCTGAAACTCAGTACTGGTTATAGTATAAAGTTTAAAGAAAACGTTTTAATAATCGATCTATTTGCGTCATACGTAACTTTTTCAACAGTTTACGTGGCTTGTCAGGGTAGTTTTGCACACTCTCAATATCGCTTGCTTTAGTAAGCACGTTAGTATGCTGGCTAATACGTTGAAATTCTGCAGCAAACTTATCCGTAAGTAGCCCTTTAGCATCATCAAGTAATACACCATTTTCTAAATCTAGTGCCCAAGCTCGCGGGTTAAGGTTACTGCCGGTTAGTAAGTGGTACCGGTTATCAACCACTAAACCTTTCAAATGAAAACTATTGTCGTCATGTTGCCATAAACGCAATGACAAGGTGCCATTATCTAAGTATTTTTGGCGTCGAGAAATAAAACTCGCTAACAAGCGCTCATAAATATAGGGCACAATTTCAACGGTTGAAAATGTTGCTTCATCAGCATTATAAAAGTCATTCGCTTTCTTATCGCCCACGGTTAATGTCACTTTAACACCACGTTTCAATGCGGAATCTAGATCTCTTAATAAAGGTTTAGGTAAGTTAAAATAAGGTGTAAATATGATCAACGACTCATGACTACTTCGAATTAGGTCTCTGATCACACGATTCAACTGGTTACCTCTGCGCCCACACCCGACAAACAATGATGCTTGAATATCGGCATGCTCAGTGGAATTAAACGGGCGATATTTTGACGACTTCAGTATTTTAGTTAAACGCATAATATTACGCTTAATTATTTTGGCGTCAGGCAGTGCCCCTTGATTGAGAAGTGGGGCGAGGTTTGAATCAATAAAGCAACGTTGCAAATATTCGCAAAAATTATCTGCTAATGCTTGGCTTTGTAAACGATAATAGCGATCGAGCCGGTAACGTCCAGCTTGTGGTAAGTATATGTCGTTAATACTCGCACCGGAATAAAGCAATACGTTGTCAATCACCATACCTTTTAAATGTAAAACACCAAGTAACTCCTTGCGTTTTACTGGTACACCGTAAATATTAATCGATTCGTTATGCTGTTGCTCAAGCGCTAAATAGAGTTCACGGTTACCACCATGCTCTTTTTCTCCAATCAAACCACGTTGTGCACGATGAAAGTCAACAAACAAACAAATATCTAATGTCGGGGTTTGTGCTTTAGCTTGATATAACGCTGTAAGCACTTCTCTGCCGGCAGCATCGTCTTGAATATAAAGGGCTGAAATATAAATACGTGATTTTGCTTGTGCTATTTCGGTCAATAGCATTTGCTTAAAGTCAGCGGCAGAGTCGGCAATGGTAATATCAGTAGCTGCTATCCCTGCCATAGAATTAACGCTCACCATATTAACAATTGCCCGAAAATATGGTGGCTAAATGAGGTATATTATTATTCATTCAATCTAGATAATTATTTCTTCAAAGTAAACTGCGCTAATTGTACCGCAAGATCTTCTGCGAGTTGAGAAATATTAGCACCCGCATGCGCAGTATCTTCAGCTGACTGCAATAAGTTGTCGGTACTTTCAGCAATATCATGGGTATTTCCGGTGATACCAACGACCATATTACGCTGCTGTTCAACGGCATTTGATATTTCGGTAGTCGCTGCGACAATCTCGGTAACACTTTGACTTACTTGCTGAAAAGTATCGGCAACTTGAGCTGTTTTCTCAACACCTTGTTCGGCTTGTTCGACGCCATTTTTCATCACTTCAACTGAGCGACTGGTACCTAATTGCAATTGTTCAATTATTCGCTGAATTTCACTGGTTGAGTCTTGGGTTCTACTGGCTAATGTTCGCACTTCATCAGCAACAACGGCAAAGCCTCGGCCTTGCTCACCGGCGCGAGCCGCCTCAATTGCTGCGTTTAATGCCAATAAGTTGGTTTGATCGGCAATCTCACGAATAACATTCACAAACTTACCAATTTCGGTGCTGTGCACAGCAAGTTCATTGATCACTTCTGCTGACGTATGTACTTGAGAAGAAATCGCCGTAATAGCACTCGCCGTATCGTTAATCACTTGTTCTCCTTGATTAACACTGGCATAAGCCTGTTCTGTCAAAGTTTTCGCGTCTGCAGTACTTGATGAGATAACTTGTACTGAATCATTAACTTGGTTGATTGAACTAGCAACTTGATGAGTATCCTGTTGCTGCTGGGCAATATTTCGCTCCATCGCTTCAGTTAAACTGTTGATATTAACCGCTGCCCGTTTTAATACTGCAACATCATTATCAACATTAAATAATAAGGTATGTATTTTGTGTTGCATTTGACTAAAACGACGAGCAATATCGCCGAGTTCATCTTTAGAATTGCTGGCAATGTCGATTGAGAAGTCACCATTACCTAGTCGCTCTGCCGCCAAATTTATTTTATTAACATTTTCACTAAGCGAGTGGTAAATACCGACTAATAAATAACTAATCGCTAACATAATAAGTACAAGTAAAATCGACAATAGCCAGAGCACTTGCGTGCTATTACTTTGCAAAACAGTAATACGTTCAACTAATTTTTGCTGTGATAAAACCATTAATGTATGTAAGTTTTGATATTGTTGATCACCTAAGCTAGCAGCTTGCGCTGCCCGCCATTGAATGCTGTCAGGATTAATAACTTCATTACGCAGTGATGATTGAAAATTATTCAGTGATTGCGTTACTTCTTCATATTGCGCTAAGTAGTCATTAAACATATTAGGGGCAACACGCTTAAGTTGCTCAATCGTTTTTGCATATTGTAATTGTAATTCATCAAGGCGATGATCTAAGGCGACAAGTAATGTGTATGTCTCGGCGTTAAAACCATCGTTGCCGATAATACTTCGTGTTAAGTCTTTAATTCTGCCTATATATTCAACTAGCGCTGGCATTCTTATTAAAGCGGCCTCAGCCAGGTAGAAAGCTTGTGGATCTGGTTCTCGAGAGAGGCCACTAACAGCGGATAGAATTTCTCGTTCAGCAAAAGTTTTATCGTAAAACATCGCAAAATCGTTAAATTTTCGCTCACTTGCTTGCAAGTTTTGCCAACCTTCAAGCAGTGTTTGTTTATTAACAGCTGCTAATGTCAGTTGTTCAATCTGGCGAGTAATATCATCACCGTTAGATAATGCTAAACGACTTTTTCCGACCGACTACTCTAATGCAATAATATCAGCAATCTGTGTATTACCGGATAGCTCTTGTTGATATTGGCTTAAGTCATGAAATTGCTGTTTTACAATCCAGATGAAACTGGCAATAAGAGGAAGGTAGAACATGAAGGCTAATAAAGAAAACTTAGCTTTGAACCTGAGTGAATTTGAAATAGCGATTGCGGGCTTGAATATTAGCTTCATAGTGACTCTTATCTTTTATTATCTACAATGTGCTTTCTATAAGCATATCATTTGACCCAGATAAGGTAATGATTATTTCAATTTAAATTATCGCTGCTATTATTTTCCCTATTTTATCGTGCGTTGCCATGAATGCGATTAATAAAAGATTCATGGCAACAACTAGGTGACTATTGATACAGGCTAATTAAATTTTCGCTGCAAGTTCTGCGGCTTGTCTAATCGCACGTTTAGCATCAAGTTCAGCAGCAACATTAGCACCACCGATCAAGTGCGCTTTTATACCTTGTGCTTCAAGTTGTTGGTAAAGTCCGCGCTCAGATTCTTGTCCCGCACAAATAATTACATTATCAACTTGCAAGGTTTGTTGTTTGCCGTCGATAGAAACGACTAAACCTTCATCATTGACCTCATCATAAGTGATACCGGCTAACATTTGTACGCCATTTTTCTGTAAGGTCGCTCTGTGGATCCAACCGGTTGTTTTACCTAAGCCCGCCCCCACTTTCGTGGTTTTACGTTGTAATAAGTATATTTCTCGAGTTGGCTTTTCAGTAGCAACTGTTGCTGATAATCCACCATTATCTTGATAGTTTTTATCAACCCCCCAACTTTTTAACCACTTATCAGGGTTAGTAGTTAAAGACTCTTCTTCAACTAAGAACTCTGCAACATCAAAACCAATACCACCAGCACCAATAATTGCAACGCGCTTACCTACCGGTTCTTTGTCACGTAATACTTGAATATAAGATTTAACTTTTTCATGCTCGATACCTTTAATATCGAGGGCTCTTGGGATAATACCTGTAGCTAAAACAATCTCATCAAAACCGGCAGCAGCTAATTGCTCTGCACTTTGCTCTTGGTTTAAATGCAAAGCGATATTATGTAACTCTATTTGCTTGTTAAAATAACGTAAGGTTTCATAAAACTCTTCTTTACCTGGTATTTGCTTAGCATAGTTAAACTGGCCACCAATCTCACCGCTACGATCAAATATTTCGACACTGTGACCACGCTGAGCAGCATAAACACTGAATGCCAAGCCTGCAGGACCTGCGCCCACTACCGCAATTTTTTTCTTGATTGGCGCTGTTTCGAAGGTAAGCTCAGTTTCATAACATGCCGTGGGGTTTACTAAACATGATGCTCTTTGCTGTTTAAATACATGGTCTAAACATGCTTGGTTACAACCAATACAAGTATTAATTTCGTCACTTTTATTGGCCGCGGCTTTAACAACAAAATTTTCGTCCGCTAAGAATGGGCGTGCCATTGACACCATATCCGCTTGACCAGTCGACAGTATTTCTTCTGCCACTTCTGGCGTATTAATACGGTTGGTAGTAATAAGCGGTACTTTTACTTCTTTTTTCATTCGCTCGGTGATCCAAGTAAATGCTGCACGGGGTACGGAAGTAGAAATAGTTGGTACACGCGCTTCATGCCACCCAATACCGGTATTGATTAATGTCGCACCTGCCGCTTCAATTCCTTTAGCCATAGTGACTACGTCTTGCCAACTATTACCACCATCGACTAGATCAAGCATCGACAAGCGGAAAATAATAATAAAATCATCGCCTGCACTTGCTCGTACCGCGCGAACAGTTTCCACCGCAAGGCGCATTCTATTTTCAATGCTACCGCCCCATTCATCGGTTCTTTTATTGACTTTTACACAGCTAAATTGATTGATTAGGTAACCTTCAGAGCCCATGATTTCAACACCATCATAGCCCGCTTTTTTAGCGAGTTTTGCCGAATGGGCAAAATCTTTAATGGTGCCCTTAATCTGTCCAACTGACATGGCTTTAGGAGTAAATGGGTTAATCGGTGACTTTATTTTACTGGCTGATACGCTGAAGGGATGATATGAATATCGGCCGGCATGCAATAATTGCAAACAAATTTTAGTCGGGTATTCATGTACTGCTGCCGTGATTTTTTGATGTTTACCCACCTGCCAAAATTTACTTAGCTCACAGCCAAAGGGCGCTAAACGCCCGCGAGTATTAGGACTAATACCGCCGGTGACAATTAAGCCTACGCCACCTTGTGCTCGGGCACGATAAAATGCAGCTAACTTATCGAAACCGCCTTTTTCTTCTTCAAGGCCCGTATGCATTGAGCCCATTAGTGTGCGGTTGGCTAAGGTAGTAAAGCCTAAATCTAATGGCGCTAATAAATGTGGAAAGGCAGCATTATCATTCATATTAAGTCACTTTTGGTTGTCATGTTAAAATCGTATTTAAAGCGAGTTTAGTTTTTACTCGAATCTGTTATGTCTAAAATATCCCCATTAAGGGCAAAACTCAAGCCTTATTTTGACACCTGTCAGATCGATATTTTATCACGCCAATAAAAATTCAGTGAAATACTCAGATTTACTTTTTTTATAATCTCCGTATGCTGCAAAGATAAGATCAGGAGTAAGTGCTATTGAATATCGACAAAAACATTATCATTGCTGACGTTAGCGCTCAGTTACAACAAGAATTAACCTTAGCATTGCTGGCTGCAGATAATGCTCACAAAGCGGCAACTGATGATCAATCTGTTGCAGAAACCCAATACGACACTTTAGCAATTGAGCAAAGTTATTTAGCTGAAGGGCAGTCAAGACGTGTTGATGAGATTCGCGTGGCAATTAAAAGCTTACAAAGCCTCAAGTTTGAACAAGTATCTAATAAAACATGTGTCATGATGGGATCATTGGTCCAAGTGGAACAAGATATTATTAAGCGGCACTGGTTTTTTATTGTCCCTGCCGCAGGTGGCTATCGTTGCCAAATAAGTCATCAGGGCGTATCAATTAACATTACCTTGATCACCCCACAAGCACCGATGGGCAAAGCACTGCTTAACAAAGAACTTGATGATGACGTTATTTTGTCCGTTGGTAGAAATAATATTCGAGATTTTATTACCGATATAAAATAACCGTTTACTCATAAGTAAACGGTTATTTATTTGCTTAGCTTAATTGCTCGGTAACTTGTTGTTCGCTTGTTTATCTGAGCTTTCGCTGAAGTGACTAGCTATTTAATAAGCTTTTAATGCCCGGTAAATCAACTAGCTTCTCATCAACTTTTAAATAAGCGACAGCTTCATCATGCATAATGGTTGCTTCAATAACCCCTGGCATTTCACTGAGTTTTTGCGCCACCTCTCGAGCTTTTTCATCGCTAACAATATTGGTTGTCAAACTATAAGCTTTTGATTTTTTAAGTGGTTTCATTCCAAAGGTTAAAAGCAACCAAACTAAACCAAAAGCGGCCATTACAACAAATATCGTTTGCTCTCCAAACTCACCCGCGATAAAGCCACCTAACATACCACCAGCAAAAGCCCCTAAAAATTGGCTACTAGAATAAATACCCATCACACTGCCTTTTACGCCAGCAGGTGCAATACGCGATAATATTGACGGCATGGTTGCTTCTAAATAATTAAAAGCAGTAAAAAACATCATCACCAGTACCACTAATGTGGTCAAACTAGTCGGTAGGTACCACAGTAATAACAAAGCTGTTGTTAACAAAGCAACCGCAGCACTGAACATTTGTTTTTCTTTTTGCTTTTTTATCGCCATGATCATAAATGGCACCATTAAGAAAAACGAACCTAATAAGGTCGGTAAATAGAGCTGCCAGTGCTGTTCAAGCATCAAACCACTCGCCACGAACTGCTTGGGCAAAGTCACAAAACATGCCGTCAGTGCCATATGAAGAATAAAAACACCTGCATTTAAACGTGATAACTGACCATCACGCACTAAGCTCCCAAGCTTTGAAGGCAGCGCAACATTATCCCCTTTAGGGGCGGTATTAATTGAATTAGGCACAACAAATTGAATGGTTAGCATGGCAAAAACGGTGAGTATAGCAATAAACCAAAACAAACCACTTAAGCCAAATGCTTGCGCAACAATAGGGCCAATAATCATTGCCACGGTAAATGAAACACCAATAAACATACCGATAGTGGCCATCACTTTCGGCCTTTGCTCTTCACGACTTAAATCGGCAGCTAATGCCAAGATAGCACTCGCAATAGCCCCCATACCCTGTAACGCACGCCCCAGCACAACGCCGTAAATAGTGTCCGACATTGCCGCAACAACACTGCCGACTAAAAACATCACTAAGCCTGCTAATATCACCGGTTTTCGACCAAACTTATCCGATAATATTCCCATTGGAATTTGCAGTAGTGCTTGCGTTAAACCATAAGCGCCAATCGCTAAGCCTATCCATATTGGACTGTAACCTATAAGCTGCTCACCATAGATGGCAAACACAGGTAAAATCATAAACAGACCTAACATACGCAGGCCAAACACTGAGGCTAACGAAAATGCGGCCTTCTTCTCAATACTATTTAAACCGGATGCGCTCATGAAATGTTAACTCTTATTTAAACTGGAAATAATAAAACTGAAAATCTGGTTAGAAAAACCGGCATATCTTAACACGGGCACCTAATGAACAAAAACAGAGATTTAAGATGAATTCGGATTAAAAACTATGCGATAATTCTCGGTTCTAACTTTATGTGTAGATGTCATAGCAAATAAAACAATATCGCGTTAATTTTAACCGCCATTGATTTACTTGCTAGCAGCAACACTTAGTACATGACACTTTGAAAACCACTTAATTATTGGGTATTTTAAAGCGAATGAATATGGTAAGTGTTGATATAGCGTAAGGTAATTTACATTCAGTCGGGTAATTTTCATACAAAAAACTTCGTATATAAATTTCCTGACGCTCAACTGGTCACAATATCATTATGAAGAAAATTGAAGTCAGGGGTGCTCGTACCCATAACTTAAAAAATATTAATGTAGATATTCCTCGCGACAAGTTAATTGTTATTACCGGCCTCTCTGGCTCAGGTAAGTCTTCATTAGCCTTTGATACCTTGTATGCTGAAGGGCAAAGGCGTTACGTTGAATCACTTTCCGCATACGCACGTCAATTTTTATCTCTTATGGAAAAGCCCGATGTCGATCACATTGAAGGCTTATCTCCAGCTATTTCAATTGAACAAAAATCAACATCGCACAACCCACGCTCAACCGTTGGTACCATCACCGAAATATACGATTATTTACGTTTATTATATGCTCGTGTTGGTGAACCTCGTTGTCCTGAGCATCACCTACCCCTTGCCGCACAAACCATTTCGCAAATGGTCGATAGAGTGTTAGCACTCGAAGAGGGCACTAAAGTGATGGTGCTTGCGCCGGTATTGCAAGATCGTAAAGGTGAGCATGTTAAGTTACTCGATAGCCTTGCTGCTCAAGGTTATATTCGTGCAAGAATTGATGGTGAAGTTTGTGACCTTTCCGATCCACCAACCTTAGAGCTACATAAAAAGCACACCATAGAAGTAGTTGTTGACCGCATTAAAGTGCGTCAAGATATTCAATTGCGCCTTGCTGAATCATTCGAAACTGCACTTTCATTAACCTCAGGAACTGTGAAAGTAGCTTTCATGGATGAAGCAACTAAAGAAGAGTTGGTTTTTTCTGCTAATTTTGCCTGCCCGCAATGTGGCTATAGTATGCAAGAGTTAGAGCCAAGATTGTTTTCTTTTAACAATCCCGCCGGAGCCTGTCAAACCTGTGATGGTTTAGGTAACCAACAGTATTTCGACGCCAGTCGTGTTATTTCTAATCCTGAATTAAGTTTAGCTGGTGGTGCTATTCGTGGCTGGGATAAAAGAAATTTTTACTACTTTCAAATGCTACAAGCGCTCGCAGACCATTATCAATTTGCCTTAGATTTACCGTTCAATGAACTGGATGAAAAAACCCAGCAGCTGATTTTAAAAGGCAGTGGCAAACAAGAAATCGAATTTAAATACATGAATGATCGTGGCGATATCGTGATCCGCAAGCATCCATTCGAAGGTATTTTAAATAACATGGATCGCCGCTACCGTGAAACAGAATCTAACGCGGTGCGTGAAGAACTGGCAAAATATCTTAACAGTCAACATTGCCCTGATTGTCATGGAAGCCGCTTGCGCTTGGAAGCGCGCAATGTTTTTATTGCTGATACACCATTGCCTGACATTGCAGAATACGCCATCGCGGATGCCTTAGTATTTTTTCAAGGCTTAGAGCTGACCGGACAAAAAGCACAAATTGCCGAAAAAATTCTTAAAGAAGTTTGTGACCGTTTAGGTTTCTTGGTTAATGTTGGCTTAAATTATCTTAACCTTTCGCGCGCCGCAGGCACCTTATCCGGTGGTGAAGCACAACGTATTCGTTTAGCCAGCCAAATTGGCGCTGGCTTAGTTGGTGTCATGTACGTACTTGATGAACCTTCTATCGGCTTACATCAACGCGATAATGAACGATTACTGGAAACCCTGATCCATTTACGTGATTTGGGTAACACCGTTATCGTAGTAGAGCATGATGAAGACGCTATTCGTGCCGCTGATTATGTTATCGATATTGGCCCAGGTGCTGGGGTACATGGAGGCAATATTATCGCTGAAGGTGATGTAAATGATATTTTAGCCTGTGAAGACTCACTTACTGGCCAATACCTATCAGGTAGAGAATGTATTGAAATACCCAAAGCACGAGTACCTTTTGATAAGAAAAATGTTGTCCAACTCAAAGGCGCAACAGGAAATAACTTAAAAAATGTCGATCTGGTGATTCCAAATGGCTTAATGACTTGTGTTACCGGTGTTTCTGGCTCAGGTAAATCAACCCTGATCAACGATACCTTATACAAGCTTGCTCATATCGAATTAAACGGCGCAACCACGCAAGAGCCTGCGCCACATAAAGCAATTATCGGTTTAAACTTACTAGATAAAGTTATCGATATTGACCAAAGCCCTATTGGTAGAACACCACGTTCGAATCCTGCCACTTATACCGGAATTTTTACCGCTATTCGTGATATTTTTGCCGCCACACAAGAATCACGTTCACGTGGCTATAAGCCCGGTCGCTTTAGTTTTAATGTCAAAGGCGGACGTTGTGAAGCCTGTCAGGGCGACGGTTTAATTAAAGTTGAAATGCACTTTTTACCTGACGTTTATGTACCTTGTGATGTCTGTAAAAGCAAACGTTATAACCGTGAAACCTTAGAAGTAAAATACAAAGGTAAGAGCATTCACGAAGTACTGGATATGACCATTGAAGACGCGCTAGAGTTTTTCGCACCTATTCCTGCGGTAAAACGTAAACTGCAAACTTTAATGGATGTTGGCTTAAGCTATATCAAGCTGGGGCAGTCGGCAACAACGCTCTCGGGTGGTGAAGCACAACGGGTTAAATTATCGAAGGAGCTATCAAAGCGAGATACAGGGAAAACGCTTTATATTCTTGATGAACCCACTACCGGTTTACACTTTCACGATATTAAACAATTACTGCAAGTTATTCATCGTTTACGTGATCACGGTAATACCATTGTCGTGATTGAGCATAACTTAGATGTTATCAAAACTGCTGATTGGATTATTGATTTAGGTCCTGAAGGTGGCTCAGGTGGCGGTGAAATATTGGTGACCGGAACACCAGAGCAAGTAGCTGAGCATGAAGGCTCGCATACCGCTCGTTTCTTAAAACCATTATTGGCTAATGCCAATAAGTAGCATTATTACCCCCTCAGAACGTAAATAACTAAAGAGTCATTAAACGTTTTAATCTCCTCGACAAAGGCTTGTTAATGTTAACAAGCCTTTTTACTAGCTAAATACTGGCTATCTGATAGAAAAACCATCAATAAAACCCTGAAAGTTAATAACCTTAACAGAAATAACTTAGCCACTATTGAGCTTATCTAGCATCTCAGTGCAGTTATGTTTAATATGATAAATGAATAAAATCTAATCAATTAACTAATTTACCTGAAGTAGTGAGCTAAATGACTAATAAAAATAATAAAATGCAGCAGTGGCAGAACCCTTTAATCTATTTACTGGCCTTTTCTAGTGGCTTTTGCATTATGGGTATCGAGCTACTTGGCGGGCGAATACTCGCCCCATTTTTTGGTAGTAGTGTGCATATTTGGGGCAGTATCATTACTATTTTTATGCTGAGTTTATCGTTTGGTTACTTAGCTGGCGGCAAACTTTCAACCAAAGCAGCCTCTTTAAATCGCTATGGTTTAATCTTTATTTGTGCAGGCATCGCTATTTTACCGGTCGCATTTTCTTCACAATGGCTCATGGAAGCAATTTTTCTCGCTATTGAAGATACGCGTTACGGCTCATTGCTAGCATCAATGGCCTTGTTTTTTATACCGACAGTAATTCTTGGCATGATTTCTCCCTACTCGGTACGTTTGTTAGTTACCGATAAAAATAAAAGTGGTCAAGTGGCTGGCTTTCTTTACTTTGTGTCAACACTCGGCAGCGCTTTAGGCACCATTATTACCTCGTTTTACTTAGTCTTACTGTTTGAAGTTAACGATATTATTATGGTGTTTAGCGCGACCTTATTTTTGCTGGGTGTTTGCGCAATGCTTTTCAATCGTCTTAACCAACAAAAGAGCATCGAAGATAATAAAAACAGCAATCACCAAGGAGTTGTACATGAATAAACTAACGCTATGGCTCGCGATACTCAGCGCGATTTTACTCAACGCTTTAAGTAGCACAGCTAACGCTAACACCATTCATAGTGAACGTTCGTTGTACCGCAATATATTGGTTGAAGAAAATAATGGCTTGCGCTGCTTAAAATTTAACGTCAAAAGCACTAAAACCCAACAAAGTTGTATGTTAGTAAATCAGCCTCAACAATTAGTATTCAACTATACAAAAATGCTGTTTTCTAGCTTGTTACTTAACCCTAATCCGGAGCGTATTTTAATCATAGGATTAGGAGGTGGTAGTATGTCGAATGCGCTACACGAAATTTTTCCTAGCGCTAACATCACTAATGTTGAAATAGATCCCGCCGTAATCAAGGTCGCACGAAGCTACTTTAATTTTATCGAGAATGAGCAAGTTAACGCTATTGTGCAAGACGGTCGTATTTTTGTAAAACGTGCGACGATTAAAAAACAACAATATGATTGGATAATTCTTGACGCTTTTAACGGTGATTACATACCCGAACATTTAATGACACAAGAGTTTTTGCAAGAAACCAAACAATTACTCAGTACTAACGGCGTGTTAGCTGCCAATACATTTTCAGTCAGCGACTTATATCATTATGAGTCAGCCACCTATAAATCAGTGTTTGGTGACTTTTTTAACGTCAAGCGTAAAAGCAGCAGTAATCGCATCATCTTAGCGAGTAATCAGCCCTTGCCTGAAGCAAAAATTATCACAGAGCGCGCTCAGTTTTTAAGTGAAAAATTATTACCTTATAATGTAAATATTAAAGAAATTAGCCGTCAAATAACCTCAACAGCAATAATACAAGATTGGCCAAGCGAGACGCGACTGTTAACCGACCAATATTCGCCAGCAAATTTATTGAATTTAAAATAGCTATTTTGACCGTCAGTTTGAGATAAGCAAAATTCATTAACCCAAATTGAGGTTAAGTAGAAAAGTGCTGTGATAGATATAACAAAAAGGAAGCTATGTGCTATGTGAAAATCTAGCAGCACATAGCACATATTATTTTAATCAAGCCAATGATATATAGTGATTAAAAATAGTAATTAACGCCAAACATCAAATCAAGCGTATCAAAACTATCTGATGAAAAATACGCATTGTCACTTTGAGGGCCAATGTTAATATCGCCTAAATCAATGTACTGCAACGATATGGTAAAATTCATATTCTTGGTCCAAATCACTTCAGTACCAACACCGAATCCTAAACTAACTGAACTGCTGTCGGTATTTTCTTCTGTATAGTTATAAGCATTTCGAACCTTAGCTAAAATATTATGTTGCAACGACTCAATACTAACACCAACAAAAGGTTTTAGACTCTCGGTTTGCAGCGCGGATATGCTGTAATACAAATCAAACCGTACTGACTGAGTATTAATATCTAAACGAAAACGGCCTGGAAGGTTGTTATGATTATGATATTCATTTGGATCAGGTTCACCAACATCACCATTTAAATCAAATCTATAGCGATAGCTATAAGATAACTCAGCACGCCAGTTATCATTATAATAACCAAGTGATAATAACGCTCCTCCGACAATATCTGAGGTATTATTATCATTTTTATCATGATTTTGATCTGAGTATAGAATGAGAGGTTCTTGGTAACTTCCCTTCACTTGACCATTTCTTAAACTAGAATGGGCTACAATGAGCTTAGGTGAAATATAAAAACCACTATCCTTGTTTTGACTCGCATAGCTACTGTTTGTAATAACTAAAAATACCAATACCGCTAAAACTTTTAACCAAAATACTTTCAACATATGCACTCTTTTTATTATTTTTTTTTAATAATAAGCTATTTTTCGTTTCAGAGAAATAGTGGCAACCTTAGTTTTAAAACTTTCAACTTGACTTAAATTAGCTCAATTTACTTGCTCAACTTAAGTGCTTTTTTTCAAACTTAAACGCTTTTTCCCCGTTGCAGTTACCGCCGGCTTTTTCACATCAATACGCGTTAGTTTACGCTTCGAAAATTTATCAGCATTCGATTCAATAGTTTTACTCGCATGTTTAATATCTGCAATTTCAGGCTTTTTAGCAGCCTCAACAACGGCGGGCTCTGCTTCAGTAAAGTCGTCATCTATGGCTGTTTTACGAGAGCCAGCAACCGCAGTCGTTATTGCTGCTAATTCGCTAGCCGTTAAGTCTCGCCATTGACCCGGACGCAATTTTCCTAGCTCAACATTCATAATACGGGCGCGCTTAAGTTTTGTTACTTCATAACCTAAATACTCACACATACGACGAATTTGTCGGTTTAAGCCTTGGGTTAGAATAATACGAAATACAAACTTACTTTCTGGCGTAACAACACAAGGCTTTGTTATCGTACCTAAAATAGGCACGCCTTTTGACATTCTTTCAACAAATCGTTCACTGATCGGTTGATCAACCGTAACAATATATTCTTTATCGTGAGCGTTTTCAGCACGTAAAATTTTGTTCACAATGTCGCCATCACTGGTCAAAAAAATCAAACCTTCAGACGGCTTATCTAAACGACCAATAGGAAAGATACGCTTGCTATGACCAATGGCATCGATAATATTGCCTTTTACGTGACGCTCAGTGGTGCAAGTAATGCCAATAGGCTTGTTATAAGCAATGTATATACGATCGGTATGATTACTTGCGCTGGCTTTTATTTCCATGCCATCAACACAAACCTTGTCGCCGGGTACAACTTTAGTGCCCAGTTCAGGTACTTTACCATTAATAGTAACCCGATTATTCTCAATCAACTTATCAGCAAACCTACGTGAACAATAACCTGAGTCACTAATGTATTTATTAAGACGTTTTTCGTTAATAGACACAACTTTTCCTAAAATAAGTGCGGTGTATAACCATGATACTTCAAACTGTCGCGTACCGGCTTGAAGTGTCTTGACTATATAACTGCAAAGACAAACATATTGCCGTCATTTTAACTAAGTTTCATCACTAAGTAGAGTAATGAAGGATAGAATATAAAATTATTAATAAATTAAAGCTTAATGCTCAATTATTACACCAAACGTAATAATGATTTACTTAATACGCCATTTATCATGCCTAAAAATAGGCATAAACTGGCTATAGTTTATTTTATACAGCTTGAGGCTATAGCAATTGAAATGGAAACATTAACTTTTGAGCAGTTACCACAAGGCGGTTTTGCCGGTTTAATTGAACGACGTTTTGTCATCAACCAAGCATTGTTTGGTCGCTCAAACACTATCGCTTTTGCTGGTTTAGGAAATTTTGTTTACCTTGCTGATGCTAATTTTTTACCTCATGGTGAAACCAAGATGCATAGCCACAAAGAGGTAGATGTTATTTCTGTGATGGTTTCAGGTGATATTATACACCAAGGTTCATTAGGGCATGGAGAACGTTTAACGGCAGGATCAGTACAAGTACAGCGTGCTGGCGCAGAAGGCTTCCGTCATAATGAAATTAATCCTAATGCTCATCAAAACCATATGATTCAACTCTGGGTTTTACCTGAGCAACTAGGTCAAGCGGCCGCTTATCAGCATTATCATCCCAAACAGGGCGAATATATCAATGTGTACGGTGGTCACGAAGCGCAAAAAACAAACTTTAATAACACAATCTCAGTTTCAGTCAGCAATACCGTAGTACAACAAAGCATCAATATAGCTGGTGAAGCCATGGTTTATCTCAGTATTGGCACGGCAGAAATCAATGGTGAAGTTATTCAAGCACGTACTCTTGTGCATGATAAACAAGGCCTTACGTTTACAGCATTAGCCGAAGGCCAAGCTATATTTATTTACAAATCAGATCAAAAAAACGAGGCATTATCATGAAAGTAATCGCATTTGGTGCAAGCTCAAGCCGTACATCAATCAACAAAAAACTCGCAACATACACCGCTAATTTAGCAGCAACAACAAATAGCGATATTAAGGTTGAAATACTGGATTTAAACGACTTCGAGCTGCCTATTTTTAGTCAAGATAAAGAAATAGAACTAGGTCAACCAGAAGCAGCGAAGGCATTCTTCGATAAACTCGGTGAAAGCGATGCTATTATCATTTCATTTGCAGAACATAACGGCAGCTATACTGCTGCTTATAAAAATCTCTTTGATTGGGCTTCTCGTATTAATCAAAAAGTATTTCAAAGTAAGCCTATGTTATTACTCGCAACGTCTCCAGGGCCTGGAGGTGCTGCTAGCGTATTAGCGGCGGCAGTAGGCTCTGCACCTTATTTTGCTGGTGATGTAAAGGCATCGCTATCAATACCAAGCTTCTTTGAAAATTTTGACTTAGAAAATAATACCGTAACTAACCAAGACATCAGACAAAAGTTACTTGCAGCGGTCACAGACTTAACAGCTTAGCAATGATTGTTAAGTTGCTTATCGCTCTTTTAAAGCAGACCTTAATGCAATATATACCGCTGTAACGTTGCACTGTTTTTCTAGCTTAGCTCTGAAACTGCATTTTCAAGTGGCTTGAGTATAAGTAATTTCGGCTGGCTAATATTTATTAGTCAGTCACTTTAATCCTGCTGAAAATAATTACCTTTAGGTGGTGCGCCAAATAAACTCATTGCTGCCTGCATATCTTCTTGCGGGTAGTTGGTTATAGCCAGTTGATGATCTTCAATGCTGTTCCAACGTTCAATAATCATGAACTGATCTGAGTGCTCATGATGCTTTAATAACTCACAAGCAATACAACCAGCTGCGCCAGTAATGTAAGGTACTAAAGTTTGCAAAAAATCGAAAAGTTCAGCTGACTTGCCAACAGCTGCGGTAAATTCATTTACTCGTACTATGCTCATACTCACCTCTTTAAATCTCATTATTTACTATTCATAGCATATCAATATTACCATTAAGCTTGAGTAATACGTTTTGTTGAAGCAGGATATTTAACCAATAAGTCACCCTGTCGGGTTGGACGTGGCATAAAATCCCCCTGACAATTGGGGCAAACACCTTGATCCTTATCGCAACATTGACAATTAGGATGAAAAATTAACATAAATCAGCACTATCCTTTATCGTTATCTACTTCTTGTTGCAACGCTTCTAAAGCGTCAACGATGGTGAGAAACTTTCGACCAAAGTCAGTCACATGGTACTCAACTCGCGGAGGTAGCTCATTAAAACTTTGCCGCTCTAAAATACCAAACTCGATATTCTTTTTTAAACACACATTAAGCACTTTAGTGGTTAACCCCTCAACACTGCGCACCATTTCACCGGGTCGATTAATACCGTCAGACAGTAATTGATAAACCGTCAGTGACCACTTACAACCATATATTGTTTCAACCATACGCGCACTATTTAAAGGTGGTGTTTTTCTTGAAATTATTTTTTCATTGTTATTCATAAAGATGTACTAAAAAGTACCTACCCCACTAATTTGTACCTACTTTTCAACAAGCTGATTTGCTCGCTAAGCTATCAACACTTTAGCAAGTGTAGATAACAAATTGGAGAAAAATATGAGCGTTTCAAAAAACAATTTAGCAGTAATTATCGGTGGCTCAAGTGGTATGGGTTTAGCTACAGCACAACAACTGGCCGCAAAAGGCACTGACCTGATCATCATTGGTCGTGATACTGATAAACTCAAGGCCATAAAAGCCGAGCTATCACCATTAGCACAGGTAGAAACTTTGTCGGTTGATTTATACAGCAAAACACAAGTTGACGAATTAAATCAATATATTGAGGATCTTCCTCGACACATTACTTACTTAGTTAACGCCGCTGGCTATTTTAAGCCAACCAACTTTATGGCGCATAACAATGCAGTTTATGACCAATATATGGAGCTAAATAGAGCAACATTTTTTATCTCGCAAGCCGTAGCTAAAAACATGATAAAACACCGTGCAGGCGCCATTGTTAATATTGGTTCTATGTGGGCTAAACAAGCCATAAAAGCAACACCATCGTCAGCTTATTCCATGGCAAAAGCCGGTTTACATGCCCTCACTCAACATATGGCTATGGAACTCGCAGAATATAACATTCGAGTTAATGCAGTAGCACCTGCTGTCGTAAAAACACCGATATATCAGTCATTTATTGAGCCAGAAGAGATTGATAGTGCACTAGCAGGTTTTGATGCCTTTCACCCTATTGGCAGAATTGGACAAGCTGATGATATTGCCAATACAGTGAGCTTTTTATTAAGCGAACAAGCCGACTGGGTCACTGGGGCAATTTGGGATCATGACGGCGGTGTAATGGCCGGGAGAAACTAAACCAATACCATTGGCTAATAAATCAGCTTATAGCACACTAAGGGCCAGGAAAAATGACACCTTAGTGTCTTTTTATGACACTAAAACTGCCTGCTGATAATAGACGATTTAGGATGGTATTACTGATTATCTCAAATGACTTTATGACAATGCATCGTTAAACAAAGACGTTATTTCAAACGGCTAGGCTCAAAGGTTGAATAACGTGGAAGCTCTGCATCTAAATCGTCCCAGTTAGCTTTGGAATCAACAAAATTGTGTGATAGTGGTCGAGCTAAAATATCGCTATCGAAAATCCCTAACCTGACTCGAATTCTTGCGATATCGTCATCATTACTACTAAAGATCGGGCTACCACAATGCTGACAAAAATGACGGGGACGACCCGGCTTAAAAGAAAAGCGACTCAAGGATTCTTGACCTGTTATGATTTCAAAGTCGGCACTATTAACAAAGCCATTAGTGGCATAAGCCGTACCTGAGTTTTTTCGACATAACGAACAATGGCAATGAATAATATCGCTAATTTCACCATGTACGGCAATAACCACTTTTTTGCACAAACACTTTCCTGAATACATGTTAATCCCACCAACTAAAGCTTTATTAAGAGTGACTGGATAATTGCTTAACCATGTAATATTTACAGCCAGTTTTAGGATAACCCTGCTGCGTCCATTGCACTTTATAACCATGTTTTTGGTAAAATGGCATAGCTTGAAAGTTCAAGGTATCGAGTAACGCCTTATTGCAACCTCTTGCCTGCGCGGCCAATTCTATTTTTGCTAACAGCTGGCTACCAACATGTTGCCCTCGCAAGCTCTCAGCCACCCATAAGGTATTAATCATCAACCAATCACCAAATGTTCGTCCAGCAGCACCAGCAATAATATCGCCATTTTCATCGCTCAATTTTACGGCTAATGCTTTACGCTCGCTCACTTCCCAGCGAGCCCAATTAAATTCGGCAATTTTTTCATCTAAAAATGACACTAACTGCGCATCGGGGTTTTCTAATACTTCAATATTCACAATTAGTCCTATAACTTACTCAGCCTAAGCTTAGTAAGTGCAGTATAACGAGTTTTGAATAAATTAAGCGAGGCGCTTAAGAACTTAAACTTTATCAGCCATAATGAGTGACTTTTAATAAGCGAACAATAATTGAAACCAGTACAAAACTCAATCCAAAAACAAGTCTGAATTGAGCCTTTTTGTTTAAACGCCAATAGTTTAAAAATAAAAAGCCCGGATAAATCCGGGCTTTGTGACATCAAACTTACTAAAGCCTATTTTTCAAAATAGAATTTTTCACGTTTGTTATCGTAGTTACCTACTTCATTCATGGTTGCGGCATTGTATAAACGACCATTTACCATGGTATAAACTACTTTATCGGATAAGCGAATATTTTCACTAACATCGCCGTCAATCACTAAAATATCAGCAAGTTTACCTACTTTAAGTGAACCTAATTGGCTATCTAAACCTAAGGTGTGTGCCGAAGACATTGTTGCCGTGCGAATGGCATCTAATGGTGACATACCACCTTGTGCCATCATCCACATTTCCCAGTGCATCGCTAAGCCTTCACGTTGTCCGTGCCCACCGGCGTTCACTACAACCCCTAGGTCGTTTAGCTCTTTAGCAACTTTCGCGACGTTAATGTGATTGTAATGATGATGTGGTGCTTTACTACGACGCATGGAGCGTGGATCTAAAAACTCACTCGGAACATATTTACTTAAGCGAGGATGTAACCATACATCCGTGGTGTCATACCAAAAATGCTCACCCGAAATACCACCGTAAGCTACGCCCATGGTTGGCGTATAAGCCATTTCAGATTGCGACCATAATTGCTTGATGTCATCGTAAATTTTCGCGGTTGAAATTGAATGCTCTAATGTTGTATGGCCATCAACTAGCATAGTAAGGTTGTGTTGCAGTAGTGATCCCCCTTCTGGCACTACTAATATTTCGGCTTCACGCGCAGCTTGTATCATTTGTTGACGTTGATTACGTCGCGGTTGGTTATAGCTTTTAACACTAAATACACCGGCTTTTTTCAAACGTTCAATATGAAATTTAGCATCATCTAAGCTATCAACATGTGAGGTATAACCCGCCGCGGTGGCGCCGTATAAAATACTCCCGGTTGAAAATAAACGTGGTCCAACAATATCACCGGCTTTTTGCAATTCGCTAGCCGCAAAAAATTCAGTGGTGTCATTCGATGGATCATGAATAGTCGTGACACCTAGCGCTAAGCCCGCGTAATTTTTCCAGTTTTGCTGTGGAATAATTTCATTGCTACCTTGTGGGCCATGGGCATGTGCGTCAATCAAGCCAGGCATAATCGATTTACCAGTGACATCAATCACTTTAGCGTTAGATGGAATAGTCACTTGACCTTGTTGGCCCACGGCAATAATTTTATTGCCTTCAACCACAACAACACCATTTTCAATAACTTGCTCACCTTCCATAGTGATAACTTTACCACCAACAAAAGCAACTCGACCTGAAGGCTTATCAGCTTTTTCTTTATAGCCTAAATAAGTTTTAAGTGGTGCTTGCGTTGAGCTATCACTCGCTTGCTTATCTGTTTTAGCGCTAGGCTCTTCAGTCGTAATATCAAATAAACCCGCGACACTTGCTTGGTATAAATCAGGGCCTAAGCTCCAGTACAGTTCATTCGACTGACCATTCCAGTTAATACTCTCACCAGCACGCATGGATAATTTTTTCACCGGCAAATTTTTCGATGAAGGTCCAATATCAATGACCTGACCACGTTCAACAAACGGAGTTACAAACACTTTAAAGCGCTCTGCAAACGCTAAATACTTACCATCAGGTGATACTTTATACTCAGTGGCAAACTTGCCTTGATAAAGCGCTTGCTCTTTATCAGCTGTTGATGAGTTGTCTAAGCTGATTTTCACTAACTGTGGCGTTTCACCATTACGTAAAACATAAATCCGATCATTTTTAGCACCAAAGTGCGGTAATTCACCTGACTCAGTTACCAGTTTTGGGGTACCGTTTTTAACATTAACCGTATAAATACCCGGATTTAAACCCCACGTTGGATCAGTAATATAGCCTCCTGAAACCTTACGATAGACTACGCTTTTACCATCGGGTGAAAAACTAGGCTCTACATACTTACCAGGCTCGTCAGTTAATACGCGGCTTTTACCGCCACGGGCAGAAACCATACGAATTTCACCCAGCTTATTATCGTCCCACGTGCTGTAAACCACATATTTTCCGTCACGAGAAAAACTCGGATTTAATTCAAAATGTGATTTTTGTTTAGTTAAGCGCTTAGCTTTTCCTTTTGCTTTACCGTCAGCAATGGTGCGAAGATAAATATGCCCCATTGATTCATAAACAACTTTTCTACCGTCCGGTGATATTTCAACATCACGCAGCATTTTTACATCAAAGTTATCTTGGTCGATATCTTGTTGGAAACGTAATGCAGTTTGTATTTTTTTCTCAGTTTTAACGTGAAAAGGAATAACCGTTGTTTTTTTACTTTCAAGATCAAGCTTATGAATTTGCCCACCAGACCAAAACACCATGCCTTCACTGTTTGGCAGCCAAGCCATATTCGGATAAACACCGTGAATAGCCCATGTTTCTTGCATATCACGATCTAAATTTTCAAAAATTAAGCTTTCTTTACCACTTTTTAAGTCATATAAATATAAATTAGACTGGAAATCGTCACGGCTAATATAAGCTAAATATTTACCATCCGGTGACGGAACAGGACGTATCGCACCACCTTTACCTGAAACCACCACTTTAATTTCACCGGTAGCCAGTTCCAGGCGTTTAATTTTATAAATGCCTTTTTCAGAATCTTTACTGTAATGAAAAGTTTTACCAGGCGTTGCATCTTGCGAGAAATAAACATATTTCCCATCATGCGAAAATGCCGGTTCACCTAGATCTTTTTGCTCATTAGGTCGCTTAGTTAGCATGACACCGTTGCCGCCAGTTTTGTGGTACATCCATACTTCGCCAGCACCTAATGAACGAGAACCAGTAAAGTGTTTACGACCCACAAGATAATTACCATCTGGCGACCAGGCCGGACTATTTAATAAGCGAAAAGTTTCTGAGCTGACCGCTTTACCGGCGCTGCCATCTGCATTCATGATCCAAAGATTATCACCGCCATCTTCGTCTGAGGTGAACGCAATATGTTGACCATCAGGACTAAAACGTGGCTGCATTTGCCAAGCAATGTCAGTCATTAATGCTGTAGCTTCGCCACCCTCAATAGGCAAAGTGTAAATATCACCTAATAAATCAAACACTAAAGTTTTGCCGTCTGGGCTTATATCAACATTCATCCAAGTACCTTGGCGAACGTCAATTTTTGCTGTGGTGAACTTCCCTGGAGGGTTGTTTACCGACCATTTTTCAGCTTGCGCTTTGTTTGTTGCTTTCGTGGCACTATCTTCTGCAAAAGCATGATGGCTTGTACCTAACACTAAGGCGATACTGAGTGCTAGCGAGGATATTCTGGATGTAAATTTAGACATTATCTTTAACCTAATCAGCTATATAATAATCATTAAATTGACAATCTAAATACTTATAAGAGTCATTTCAACGACTATAAATTATTGTTATTTTACTACTAGAACACATCAGCATTTAAAACTTAAGTGCAATGCGACAAATAGCAGTTATTGCTCGTTCAGTACCAATTGTTAACAGCTTGTAAATATTAACAATTAAAGCTAAAAAAAGTGATAAATATTTAGACAATTTTTTATTTTTCAGTATGGTAGATACAAACCTAATAATAAAAACAAGGACTGATTTTTATGGAAAGATTGAAAGAAGCACAAGCAAGTTTAATTGCTACCTACTCACTTTATAACGCGGCGAGTGAAAAAAAATTGCCGGCAATTGATGCTGACGATAGCGAAACCTTAAAGGCGCTATTAGAGGTTATTCAAAATCGTGAAGCTATTGCTTATGTGCAAAAAGTCAAAAAAAGCATCCCTACTGAAGTTACCGAACTCAAGCGCTTACTCGCTGATGTCATGCTGTTGCTTGACGGTGTTGATATTAAAGCAATTAAAGCAAAGAACAAAGCCGCCAGCAACGCTGATTAGGTGAATTAACCTTAAGATCCATGAACCTTAGCGTGATTCACTAATCCTTGTTGCAACTGTCGCTAACTTTGTCAGTATAAGCTTGTTAGGTAACTAACTTGTTTGCTTGTTAGCACTTGGAAACGCTTGATAACCCCAACGCGGCATAATGGTTTGCGGAATATTTAAATGATCAAGTAAACGCCCCACCATAAAATCAATCAGATCATTTATCGATTTGGGTTGATGATAAAAACCCGGTGCGGCTGGCATAATGGTGACACCCATTTGTGATAACGACAGCATATTCTGTAAGTGAATAGTTGAAAATGGTGTTTCGCGCGGCACTAAAATTAACTGACCGCGTTCTTTTATCACCACATCGGCAGCACGCTCGATCAAATTATCACTCATGCCTTGGCTAATAGCCGCTAGCGTTCCAGTAGAACATGGACAAACCACCATCGTTTTCGGCGCAGCCGAACCAGACGCCACCGGTGAAAACCATTGCTCCTTACCAAAAACAATAATTTGCTCTGCTTTAGCGTTAAATTTTTCAGTAAAAAATTGACTTGCGGCATCCGGCGAACTCGGCAATTTCAACCCCACTTCAGTGTCAAATACCACTCGCGCAGCGCTTGAGCACAATAAATAAACTTGGTAATTAGCAGCAACTAAGCACTCTAATAAACGCAGCGCATAAGCTGAGCCCGAAGCTCCAGTAATTGCTAAGGTTATTTTTTTATCAAATTCATCGCTATTATTAATTGTTACTGATTGATTTTGCACTTATTCACCTGAGTTAATCAAAATTTACTTTTGTTACCTATATCTTACGACTTGCATGATGTTATTGATCACTCAAGTCGTTTAAACAATGGCTACTGCGTTGCAAGTGCCGATAACAGTTTATCATGAATACCGCCAAAACCACCGTTACTCATAACAACAAGCGTATCTCCAGCTTGAGTTTTAGCAACAATGTCAGCGACCAGTTGTGCGATATCTTGGCTGATAAAGCAAGGTTGAATACAATCAGCAATTAACGCATCAACAGACCACTTAACTTGTTCGCCCTGATAAACAAAAACCATATCAGCAGCCGCTAATGATTTTGCTAAAGTATCTTTGTGCACACCTGACTTCATGGTGTTTGACCGCGGCTCCAGTATAGCAATAACACGTTTATTACCTACGTTGGCCCGCACACCTGCCAGTGTTTTCGCAATCGCGGTCGGGTGATGAGCGAAGTCGTCAAACACCCTGACTTGATTAACTTCACCTTTGAGCTCTAGTCTACGTTTGGTATTAACAAAAGTTGCTAAGGCTTCGATTGCAACTGAAGTGGGTACGCCGGCATGTCTTGCCGCCGCTGTCGCCATTAAGCCATTGTCGATATTAAAGTCGCCAATAAGTGCCCACTTGACTCGTCCTTGAATTTCACCTTTAAAACTCACGATAAACTCACTGCCGTCAGCAACAGACTTTTCTGCATGCCAGCCTGACAACTTGTTATGGTCGCCAACACTATATTCCGTTGGCGTCCAACAGCCCATAGCTAAGGTATCGGTAATTGCTTGCTCGCCGCTCGGCGACAACACTAAACCGTTGCTTGGCACCATACGGATAAGATGATGAAATTGTCGTTGAATATCACCAAGATCATTAAAAATATCGGCATGATCAAATTCCATGTTATTGATCACTAAAGTATTGGGACGATAATGCACAAATTTAGAGCGTTTATCGAAAAATGCGGTGTCGTATTCATCAGCTTCAATAACAAAAAACGGTGCATTGCCTAAACGCGCAGAGCAATCAAAGTTTTGTGGTACGCCGCCAATGAGGAACCCAGGCTCCATGCCGGCATATTGTAAAATCCAAGTCAGCATTGAACTTGTGGTAGTTTTACCATGAGTGCCTGAAACCGCAAGTACCCAACGGTCTTTTAACACGTTGTCTAGTAACCATTGTGGACCAGAGGTATAAGGAATTTTCCGATCGAGTACATGCTCAACCATGACATTACCGCGTGTCATGGCATTACCAACAATAATTAAATCAGGTTCATCATCTAAATGCTCAACCAAATAACCTTGCTTTAACTCGATGCCGAGTTGTGCTAACTGCGTGCTCATTGGTGGATAAACATTAGCGTCGCAACCGGAAACACGAAAACCCATTTGCTTAGCAATGGCGGCAATACCGCCCATAAATGTGCCACAAATACCTAATATATGAAGATGCATAAAAGCCTATTTCAATAGCTCTTACACTGCAAATGCTAGCTTGAGCTAAGGTTTAAATCAGAATGCGCTCAATATACCTTAATCTCACAAAAATACATATTGCAAAATCAAGCCATTTTGCCCACTATCAAAGCGGTTATTCCAAGTCTATTACTATCAACTGAATAAGCGCATCGAGCAATTAACGATATTATCGCAAGTTGATCACAACACAATTAACATTTGAGGAAATTCATGAGTCAGGCTACGCTGAAAAACATTATCATTTACCCAATAAAATCGAGTGCAGGCATTGAGTTATCTAATAGTTGGGTGGAAGAGTTCGGCTTAGCTTTTGATCGTCGCTTTGTTGTTGCGAGCCCTGATGGGGAATTTTTTACTGCTCGTACACAGCCAAGCTTATGTTTACTTCAAGCCAACTTAACCGCAACAGGCATGATAATTACCGCACCGAAAATGCCGGCATTGGTGATTGATTATAATCTGCTGAGTCTCAATTATGTTGATGTGCAAGTTTGGAATGACACTATCAGCGCACAACAGTGCGAAGACGCTATCAACCAATGGTTTAGTCGCTACCTTCAAAAGCCCTGCCAATTACTGTTTTTTGGCACTGAGTCACAACGCTTTGTTAAAAATAAAAATAGCCAAGTGGGCTTTGCCGACGGCTACCCTTTATTACTTATTTCACAAGCCTCACTTGATCATTTAAACAGCCAATATCCACCTAACGCTCGAAGCATTCCAATGTCGCAGTTTAGGCCCAATATTGTGGTGAGCGATTGTGACGCCTTTACAGAAGATACTTGGCAAAAAATTCGTATTGGCGAAGTAGAATTTGAAGTAACCAAGCCTTGTACTCGTTGTATTTTTACCACCATTAACCCTGAAAATGCAGTGAAAGATCACCAGCAAGAACCATTAAAAACATTAAAAAATTATCGGCAAATAGCTAATGGCGACATTCTATTTGGGCAAAACTTAGTCGCACTTAATCAAGGACAAATTAAACGCGGTGACAAGCTGGAAGTATTAAGATATCAAGCTGCGCCAGTATTTGCGTTAGCTGAAAAATCAACAGCGCCTACTGACAATAACGGGCTAAGTATTAAAGAAAAAGCAGCACAATTACAGCCAGTTACGAAAAAGAAACCGCTAATAACTTTTAGTCGCTTTAATAAATCAGTAACCGGCAACAATACCGAAAATTTGCTTGAACAGGGCGAAAATGCGGGTTTAGTATTACCTTATTCTTGCCGTGCAGGTATGTGTGGTAGTTGTAAGGTTATGCTCGAAGAAGGCCAAGTAACGGAAACGTGTCAAGACGGTTTATCCGATGAAGAACAACAACAAGGCTATATTTTAAGTTGCTGTAGTACGCCATTAACTGATGTGGTTATTAGGCATCCAGAGCGTAAACGTCGCAATAGACATAATGATTAAGTAAGGCAAAAGTCATGAAGTTAAACTGCGATTTAGGTGAGTTTAAAGATAATAACGACGCCGATATAATGCCATTGATTGATATGGCGAATATTGCCTGTGGCTTTCATGGTTCAGATCCAATAACCATTAAAAACACCATTAAACTTGCCCACCAACATCAAGTCATTATTGGTGCGCATCCCAGTTATCCAGATGTCGAAAACTTTGGTCGACAATCTATGCAGTTAACACAAGATGAGTTAATTGCTAATGTGCAATATCAAATAGGGGCATTACAAGCACTTTGCGCAGCAGAAAATACACAAGTTCATTATGTTAAACCGCATGGCGCACTCTACAACGATATGATGAAAGACCTAAACTTGTTTAATGGCATTTGTATTGCTATTGCCGAGTTAGCTCAACCAAGTCATCAACCTTTATCCTTAATGCTGCAAGCATTAACTAACAGCGCGCCATTTCAGAAAATAGCTAAAAAGCACCAGATTCAGCTCTATTTTGAGGCTTTTGCTGATCGAGCTTATTTAGATAATGGCTTACTAGTACCGCGCAATGAAAACGGAGCGGTGTTAAGTCATAACCAAGACGTGGTGAGTCGCTGTCAGGATATACTGCAACAAAAACCGCTACTAAGTATTAATCAGCAACCTTTGCAACTTCACATTGATGCTTTATGTGTACACGGTGACACACCCAATGCTTTTGCTATGATCAAAGCTTTGCGAGCAACCCTCAATGCAGAAAAAAAGTCTTAATACCATGACAGGTAAGAGAGCTAGCAACCCACGATTTCAAATAAACTTTAGCCTTGATATTGTCGCCGAAAACGCCTTACTGCTCAGCTGGAAAAGCGAAATCTTAATTGCACAGCATAATGAAATTATTGCCTTGCAAACACTGATTAAACATCAGCTAGATGCATACGTCATTGAAACCATCGCAAGCTATCATTGCTTGATAATTTATTTTCGTCATCAAATGATCACAAGTACTGAAATTACTGAGCAAATTAAACACCTTGCTAAACATCATCAACAGCCAACACAACTAACCGACAATAGCCTGTCCGTTGATTGTATTAAAATACCGGTTTACTACGATATCGAGCAACAATGGGATTTAGCTGAAGTGGCACACCGTTGCAACATGTCGAACGACGAAGTGATCAAACAGCATAGCAGCACCATTTATCGTGGCTTTGCTTTAGGCTTCACACCAGGTTTTTGTTATTTAGCGAGTTTGCCTGACACTTTGCATTTACCTCGAAAGTCATCGCCACGCACTCAAGTACCGAAAGGAGCCGTCGCTATTGCCGAGCAACAAACCGCCGTGTATCCAAATCAAAGCCCTGGTGGTTGGCATATTATTGGCCAAACCCCCTTACCTATGTATAACACGAGCAACGGCCAATTTAATGCCACCATCAATGTCGGACAAAATGTAGAATTTTATGCTATTTCGAAAGTTGAATTTATCGCGATACAACAAGGCTTATCAGCGTGAGTCAGCATTACCTTGAGATTATCAACATTAATGGTCAGGCGAGTATTCAAGATCTCGGGCGGTTAAACGCTCAGCATTTAGGCTTTAGTGCTGGTGGTGCTGCAGACGAGTTTGCTTTTCTGACAGCTAATCAACTTATTTCAGATCATTGCAGTATGACTGAACCGAATAAGCACCAAAGCAATTGCCCAGCAATAGAAATCACCTTAGGACAAGTGAGTTTTCGCGCCAATACCGAATGTGTAATTGCCATAACCGGTGCGAATTGTAAGGCTAAAATCAATGATATTGTGATAAAAAACTGGCAATGCTACCAGCTAAAGCCCCATGACATGATTACTTTTGCCATGCCTGAACATGGCTTACATAGCTATTTAGCTGTGGCAGGTGGCTTTACTTGCCAAGTAGGGCAGAAACCCTGGTTAGGCAGCTTTGCTCAAACCCAAAATGAAATGGCACTAGGCTTTACCGGTAAACCGTTAATAACCGGCAGTAAGTTATACTGCTCAGCAGATGCGAATGATTTAGCACGGCATATGCCCGTAAATGCCAATAAGCCAATCAGCTCACCAACGCAGTTCTACGCCCAACACTCACTAACATTAAGGGTAATGCCCAGTACATTATTTTTGCAAATGAGTAATGAACAGCAGCAACACTTTTTAGCCAATGAGTATACTATTTCAGCCCAGAGTAACCGTATGGGCTATCGACTACAGAGCAAACCTGAGCAAAGCGGCTCATTTGAACAAAAAATACTTGCTGAGTCATTGCGCGACCGTTGCTTATTATCATCACCAGTTACATACGGCATGATCCAGCTTCCGGCCAACGAACAACCCATCATCTTAATGAAGGAAAGGCAAACCATGGGCGGTTATCCAGTGTTGGGTAGCGTCATGCAAACCGATTTATTCCGTTTAAGCCAAATGCGCCCAGGTGAAAAAGTCAATTTCACCCTAATTAATCACCAACAAGCACAACAACAGTTACGCGCGTTTTATCGAAAATTTAGCCTTTTATAGCGCTAATTCCGACTATAAAAACGAGTAATTGACTCAATGAATCGCTAAAAAAACCACGCTTTGTTGTTCCAGATCAGCTTAGCGACATTATTCAGCGCATTTTTGCTTTTTGTATTTCTCATTAGACCAGAGTAGTGCTAATTTTAGCGCATTAAAAAGTTACTCGTTTTTTAAACAGCTTGGCAATTATTATTTTTTCATCATCCAAACTTATGCGCCGATGAATGAACAAAGCCGCCTTGTGTAACTCATTGTAAATAAATGAAATATAGTTTGTTCAGACAAATAAAAATTACTAAAAAAATGCCTTAAAACAATCCGATATTTTGACTAATTCTTACTATGGTTGATTAAAAATAAACTCTCTCAAAGTTTAAAACACTAAGGTTGATATTATGAAAAATAACATAAAGTACACTTCTCTAGCTTTACTCTCAGCTTCACTTTTAAGTGCGCCATTAGCATTTGCAGAAGAAACATCTGTGGCATCAGGCGTTAAAAAAGCACTTTCAGAAAGCACGGTAAAACTTAGCTTCCGCGCTCGTTACGAAGGTGTTGATCAAGATGGCATTGAAGACAACGCAAGTGCACTAACATTAAAAAGTCGTATCACGGCAAATACTGGCAGCTTTAAAGGCGTATCTGTAGGTGTTGAAGTTGATAATATTGCTGACTTCATCGATGACTATAACAATACCCGCAACGGTGAAACAAATTATCCAGTAGTTGCTGATCCCGCAGGTACTGATGTAAACCAATTTTTCTTAAAATATAGCGCAGATAACTTTTCAGCCACTGCTGGTCGTCAACGTATTCTGCACAACGACCTACGTTTTGTTGGTGGTGTAGGCTGGAGACAAAATGAACAAACTTTCGACGGCTACCGCTTTCAAGCAAGTCCGACTGAGTCATTTTCAGCAGATTACAGTTATGTATACAATGTAAACCGCATTTTTGGCCCTGATGGTGATAACGCTGACTTAGAAGGCCAGTTCCATTTATTGAACACACTCTACACGATCAACAAAGATCACAAAATCAATGCTTATGCTTACTTACTTGATTTTGATACCGTCGCGTCTTTTTCAACCGATACTTACGGTGTAAGCTACCAAGGTAACTTTGGCCCAGTAATGGTTAAAGCGGCTTACGCAACACAAAGTGACGCTGGTGATAACGCAACTGATTTTAGTGCTGATTACTACAATTTTGAGGTCGGTACAAAAGTTAGTACAGTAACCTTATTAGCTGGTATTGAGTCTTTAGGTAGTGATAACGGTGTTGGCTTCTCCACTCCATTAGCAACATTACACAAATTCCAAGGTTTTGCCGATAAGTTCTTAGGCACTCCAGGTCAAGGTATTGAAGATGTTTACTTGACCGCAAAAACAAAAGTAAGCGACATCAAACTTTCTGCCACATATCACGATTTTTCTTCTGATGTTGATAGTATTGATTATGGTTCAGAGATCGACGTTGCAGCAGCATACACAATCAACAAAAACTACAATATCCTAGTTAAATTTTCTAGTTACAGTGCTGATGACCATGCCAGCGACACAGACAAACTTTGGCTACAACTTTCAGCTAATTTCTAAGCTTTCTCGCTCAGCTTAAGTTAGCGCTCACTAACTATTTAAACAAGATAAAAAAGGGTTTAAGCCGTAATATTTAAACCCTTTTCATTTCTGTTAAACCAATTTAACATCGAGTTCCGCTGCTTTATTAATCAACAATATTGCCTATCCCACCGCTAGGGGTAGAATGGCTGTAGATAAAAGCTTAGAATAGCGCCCGCTTTCAGGTCTGAAATCTATGTAGGTGCTTTTTTGTTATTAATGATCGACAATTATGATTCTTTTACTTTTAACTTGGTGCATTATTTTCAAGCACTTGGTCAAGAAGTCATGGTAGTCAGAAATGATGAAATCAGTATCGATGCGATAACTGAACTCGCACCACAGTATATTGTTATATCTCCCGGCCCTAGTGATCCTAATGCCGCAGGTATTTCCTTAGCAATTATTGAAAAATTTAAAGGCCTGATCCCAATATTAGGTGTATGTCTTGGCCATCAATGTATTGCCCAACATTTCGGTGCTAAAATTATTAAAGCCAAAAAAGTGATGCATGGAAAAACCAGTAGCATTTCACATAATAAACAAGGGCTATTTAAAGCATTAAAACAGCCCTTAACAGTGACGCGTTATCATTCATTAATTGTTGCACCTGAAACCCTACCAGATGAGTTAACCGTAACGGCTTGGTTATCACACAATGATCACATAGAGATTATGGCGCTACAACACAAGTCTTTACCGCTTGCTAGCGTACAGTTCCATCCTGAATCAATTTTAACCGAGCAAGGTCAACAGTTATTACAAAACTTTATTGATCAGCATGCCAATCTAATAGATGATAATATTTGACCGATAGTTGGATAAAGCTCACTGACTCGCACTTTGGTGTCGAAATAAATGCTTAGTTAGCCTAAATTCAGGTGAGTTACCTACAATGTGCTCAATTGTCTGACCCTTAAGAAATAGATAAACAGGTCGATAACTTAACTAACAATAAAAATAAATCAATCACCGTTACCCATAATGAAGTGCTGATGCAAATATTTGAAGATAATAAACTTGTTTCCCCTCTCTATAATCGAGCACTTAGCTTAGCGATTAGTAAAGACTTTGCTGAGCAAAAAAATGGCAAAGTAAATGTTGCCAAGCATCAAAATAGTGAACAATTAAATCGCCGACGTGAGCTACTTGCCGTAGAAGAAGAAGCGAATAAAAATAAAATTATTCAAGCGCATGGACACGAACACTTTAAAGCCCAAGTGATGAGTAAGTTTTTTGCACGAGTCGCCAAGCAAGTTAATAAAGAATTCGACAATAAAGAAAACCTCTACCTGAACGTGCTGAAGATAGAAGATGCAGCGCCGTCTATTATGGAAATATTGTCACTCAAGGCTGCCAGTATCAATCGTATTACACCTTTAGTTAAAGCATTACCTTGGTTATGCACTGAATTAATTAACTTAGTGAATAAGCCCCAATACCGTAAACGTTCAGACGTACAAGTCACTGAGCCTAACTTAGCACTCAGCTACGTTGGCTTAGATAATCTAAAATTAGTGATGCCAACTTTTATGCTCAAGCATTGGCTACCTAGCAATACCGCTCCTTTTCCATTAATGAAACGTAAACTGTGGAATGATAGTTTATCAATTGCCCTAGCTGCACAATTATTAGCGAAGGAGCAAGGCTTAGATGAATTTGCCGCTTTTGCTGCCGGTATGCTGAGTAATTTAGGCCTGCTCGCTGTAACTCGTAGTTTTTTAAACACCTATTCAGAACTTTACAACGAAGAGTTGCGTGATGCTTACGACAATAAAGATAAAAAACTCCATGACGTTTTACTGGAATTAGAAGCATCACCCGAGTTATTACTTGAACAGCTAGTTGAACGTAGTAGTAAAGTCGCTGCCGACATGGTTGAGCTAATGCGTTTTGATCGCTTACAAATTACGGAAGCGTTATTTGATCTGGCCTATGCGGTTAATATCAGTCACATGTGTCCTATTGCCAAAATCCTGACTAAGGCTAAAGCCTATATTGCTTTTAGAAGCTTAGCCAAAGAAGATCTCATCAATACCGAAGAAGCTAAAACACTACTAACCGCTGGGCAATTAACGACAAAAGATATAGCGCTGCTAAAAAAAGGTGACATTGACCATATAAAATTAAACTTTAATTAAATTATTTTTGATTAATTATGAAATATTACCAGCAATTGCTGACCCTCATAGTATACATCAAGCGCTAGCAGCCACCCCTAAGGCGAAAAAAGCCACTAAAAATAGTTATGCAAGAATAATGAATAAAAACGGCTAAGCCTTTGCTTTACAAGGGGTACAGCGCATATTTACGAGACAGAGTGGGTTTTTTCTGTCATAATCCCTGCCTATTTTTTAGTTAGTCATGTGTTGAGATTACACTTCGCTAATTAATTCATTTAGTTTCTTTAAGCTTTAGTTTATAAAACTAATACACAACTATTGATTACAATATCCTAACTATAAGAGGAATTTACAATGTCTAATCACTTCCCCGTAGATCGTGCGTTATTTGATGATGTTATGGTACCTAACTATGCACCATCTGCAGTTATCCCTGTTCGCGGTCAAGGTTCACGTGTTTGGGATCAACAAGATCGTGAATTTATCGATTTTGCTGGCGGCATTGCAGTGAATTGTTTAGGACATTGTCACCCAGCATTGGTCGGTGCGTTAACAGAACAAGCCAATAAAATCTGGCATTTATCAAATGTGATGACCAACGAGCCAGCCCTACGTTTAGCAAAAAAATTAACGGATAATACTTTTGCTGATAAAGTATATTTCGCTAACTCTGGTGCAGAATCAAACGAAGCAGCATTAAAATTAGCGCGTCGTTGGGCACTTGAAAACTTTGGCGCAGAAAAGTCACAAATCATCGCCTTTAAACAAGGTTTCCACGGTCGTACATTCTTCACCGTTACTGTTGGTGGTCAAACAGCCTATTCAGATGGTTTTGGTCCTAAGCCTGGTGATATTGATCACGCAGAGTACAACAACTTAGACAGCCTAAAAGCACTTATTTCAGACAAAACCTGTGCTGTAGTAATGGAGCCACTACAAGGTGAAGGCGGTATTGTTTCACCTACTGACGAATTTGCCAAAGGCGTTCGCGAACTTTGTAATGAACATAACGCTTTGTTAATTTTTGATGAAGTACAAACTGGTGTTGGCCGCTTAGGCGAATTATATGCATATATGGGCTTAGGTGTAACACCTGACATTTTAACCACTGCAAAAGCATTAGGTGGTGGCTTCCCTATTGGCGCTATGATCACAACAACCGATATTGCTAAGCACCTTAAAATTGGTACACACGGTAGTACTTACGGCGGTAACCCATTAGCTTGTGCTGTAGCAGAAGCTGCATTTGATACGGTTAATACGCCAGAAGTATTAAACGGTGTTAAAGAAAAAGCACAACTTTATGTCGATGGCTTAAATGCTATCAACGCCAAACATAATGTATTTAGTGAAATTCGTGGTAAAGGTTTACTGATTGGTGCGGTATTAACTGACGCTTACCAAGGTAGAGCAAAAGACTTTTTAAATGCTGCAATGGATGAAGGTGTTATGACACTTGTTGCCGGCGCTAACATTATACGTTTTGCCCCTTCATTAGTTATCCCGAATGAAGATATTGCTGAAGGTTTAGCACGTTTTGAAAAAGCCGTAGCTAAATTAGCTAAGTAAGCCATTCATTACTATCGCGTTCAAATACTTAACTGTTTAAGTATTTGAACGTCTCATTGAGAGTTTTCTATGATTATTATACGCCCTATTCAAAGCAGTGATTATGATGCATTACATCGAATTGCTGTTGAGTCAGGACACGGTTTTACATCACTACCGGTCAACGAAGAATTGCTCAGAAAACGCATTTCTCATGCTGAAGTTTCTTTTAATAGCTCGGTAACCGAGCCTGGCAATGAAGGTTACCTTTTTGTCATGGAAGATACAGAAACCGGCGCCGTTGTTGGTACAAGTGGTATTGAAGCCGCAGTTGGTCTAGACGATGCATTCTATCATTACCATTTAGGTAAAGTGGTGCATAGCTCTCGTGAGCTTAATATCTACAATACTGTTGAAACATTATCCTTATGTAATGACTATACGGGTGCTTCTGAGATTTGTACTTTATTTCTTAGCGAGAGCCACCGTAAAAACCGTAACGGACGTTTCTTGTCGCGTTTCCGCTTTCTATTTATGGCAGAACATAGTGAACGTTTTTCGGAAACGGTTATTGCGGAAATGCGCGGTGTTTCAGATGAAGATGGTTCATCTCCATTTTGGAAATGGCTAGAAGATAATTTCTTCTCACTTGATTTTCCAACAGCAGATTACCTTACGGGTATCGGCAAAAAAGTATTTATTGCTGAATTAATGCCTAAATACCCAATTTACGTTAATTTGTTGAGCCCAGAAGCACAACAAGTGATCAATAAAGTACATCCAAAAACAGTACCAGCACTGAGACTACTAGAAGCTGAAGGTTTTTCGCGCCGTGGCTATGTTGATATTTTTGACGGTGGCCCGACAGTAGAAACACAAACAGCATCAGTAAAAACGGTACGCCAAAGCCAGAAATGCCAAGTACTTATTGGCGACGTTGCTAATGACAATAAATATATTATTTGTAATAGCAAAGTAGCTGACTTTAGAGCAACACAAGCACCAGTGTTATTACGTGAAACCGCCAATCAAGTGGTGATATCACAAGCCGTTGCAGATGCACTTATGGTAAATGAAGGGGACTGGGTTCGCCTAGTTGCCAATTAATCACTTGGTCATTATTTAGATAACTATCGAGCGAAGGTAGTTATTACACTCATGAGCGAAACACGCGCAGAGGAATCTAGAATGTCACACAATATACAACTTATTAATGGTCAATGGACAGCAGGTTTAGGCCATGAAATTTTTTCAAAAAATCCGGCTAAAAATGAAGTGATTTGGCAGGGTAATACCGCTTCTCCAGCACAAGTTGACGAAGCTGTGCTTGCTGCTCGTGCAGCTTTCGAGACTTGGTCTAATATGCCAATCGAAGAGCGTATTGCTATTACCGTTAAGTTTGCTGAATTACTTACTGAGCATAAAGAAGCATTTGCGACAACTATCGCACTTGAAACCGGTAAACCTATCTGGGAAACCCGCACGGAAGTAGGTGCCATGGTTGGTAAAATCGCTATTTCTGTACGTGCTAATGAAGAGCGTACCGGCACTGTTGAAAACCCTATGCCAGGTGCAAAAGCCTTTATTCGTCACAAACCACACGGTGTTGTTGCGGTATATGGCCCTTATAACTTCCCTGGTCACTTGCCAAATGGTCATATTGTGCCAGCACTTATTGCAGGTAACACTGTAGTATTCAAACCCAGTGAATTAACGCCTATGGTTGCGGAAGAAACCTTAAAACTATGGCTAAAAGCTGGCCTTCCAGCTGGCGTTATCAACATGGTACAAGGTGAAGTTGAAACAGGTAAAGCATTAGCAAGTCATCCACAAATTGACGGTTTATTCTTTACCGGTAGCTCAACCACTGGTCACTTTTTACATGAGCAATTTGGCGGTCAACCAGGCAAAATTTTAGCGTTAGAAATGGGTGGTAATAACCCATTAATCGTAAAGGATGTCACGGATATCGATGCGGTAGTGCATGACATTATACAATCAGCTTTCATCACTACCGGTCAACGTTGTACTTGTGCTCGTCGCTTATTTATTGAAGCTGGTGAGCAAGGCGACGCGATTTTAGCTAAATTAGTGGCTAGCACTGAAGCGATTAAAATTGGTTATTTTGATGATGAAGAACAACCTTTTATCGGTTCTATGATATCTGAGAAAGCAGCATTAAGCTTAGTTGCAGCTCAGCAGCAACTTCTTGATCTTGGCGGCGAGTCAATTGTGATGATGAAGCACCTTGAAGCTGGCACTGGCTTTATTTCTCCTGGTATTATTGATGTAACTAATATCTCTGAAATGCCAGATGACGAACATTTCGGTCCGCTATTAAAAGTCTACCGTTACACTGATTTTGACGCCGCTATTAATGAAGCAAATAATACTTCATTTGGTTTATCGGCTGGCTTACTCAGTGATAGTGCAGCACTATACAATCACTTTTTCCGCCGTATTCGCGCAGGTATCGTGAATTGGAACAAGCCCATTACCGGTGCTAGCAGCGCTGCACCATTTGGTGGCATTGGTGCTAGTGGTAATCATAGAGCTAGTGCGTTTTATGCTGCAGATTACTGTGCCTACCCTGTTGCGTCAGTAGAAGCTGAAAAAGTAGCATTACCAGCAGCATTAAGCCCTGGTTTAACGATTAAGTAATGACTTCATTTTAATGAAACTTTATTGCCCATTAAAAAAAGCTGGGATTCGTCCCGGCTTTTTTAAAAACATCGATCAAATATAGTCACTTATGCTGAGTGGTTATTAAGCATGCTGTCCTAAATATTCTTTAATCTCCTATTGAAGAAGTAATAAATAGCCTCACATACCACTCTGTCGACTTGAGATATCAACACTATTTTATTTATGCATTTAGGAATTTAACATGACTGCGGTTAAAAATTTATTTAACAACATTTGGCAAAACTATTTAGAAGTAACGCCTTCAGCTGAAAAAGTACACCAACTTTTAAGCACAGGTGACGATTTAATCAACGATCATGTTGCTTACCGTACCTTTAACATTGCCAAAGTCAATATTGAAAAGATTTCTGCACACTTAATTAACCTAGGTTATACAGAGTGTGGTGAATATCACTTTGAAGCTAAAAAACTTTACGCCAAACACTTTGAACATAGCGATACTAACTTACCAAAAGTTTTCATTAGTGAACTATTAGTAGAGAAGTTCTCACCACGTGTACAAGAGATTATTGCTAAAATGGTTGCGAGTATCGACGAAGCAGACATTAACCTTGAAAGCTTTTTGTATTCAGGCACTCACTGGCAAGTAAGCCATCAGGAATATTTAGATTTGTTAGCTGAAAGTGAATATGCCGCTTGGGTTGCTGCATGGGGTTATCGCGCTAACCATTTCACTGTTAGCATTAATCATTTAGCCAATTACGATTCAATCGAAGCAGTCAATGAAGCAGTGAAAGCTGGCGGCTTTAAATTGAATACCACCGGTGGCGAGATCAAAGGTGACGAAGGCGTTAAACTAGAGCAATCTTCTACTATGGCTGATCATGTATTAGTGGAGTTCTCAGATAAAACCGTTGCTATTCCTAGCTGTTTCTACGAGTTTGCCAAGCGCTACCCGATGGAAAACGGCGAGCTTTACACTGGTTTTGTTGCTGCTTCTGCTGACAAGATCTTTGAAAGCACTAACGCTGCCGCATAGGTTAGCCGGCACCTATCATCGATAGGTGCCAATTACCCTCATACCGCACTCTGCTCTTAGATCACCTAACCCGGAGCATTAAATTTACCCTCTCAGCATTCAATAACGGCTTTGCTACTTGATCATCACCATATTTTATGAGTAAAGTAGGGCTACAATAAAAATTAAATAGATGAATCAATGGTTACCGATACTGAAGGTTATATTCATATCATTGAATACTTAACTGCTCACTTAAGCCTATTTGAAAACAGCTCGAATATTGATAATAGCAATAGCTCGGTTTTAGAAGTGATCGAGCAAGAAATGAGCGAACAAATTATTAGCTTATGTAATCAAAATGAAACGCTAACATTTAATCAACGTAATACCATTGTTCGAGAAATTGACGCTATCGTCTATGATTTACAAGAAATATTATCTGGCGTCATCAATAACTCAGTAACCAATGAACAAGTAGAGTTTATTCAAGAATTTGCAATTTTAATTAAAAATTTATTTGATACCGAAATACACAGTCAATTTTTACTTTAGTCATTGGTTAGCTTACTAACAAGTCTTGTTATTGTGCGTTATCAGCACTTATGCTGGCTTAACGTTCGAGCCATTTATCTTATCAACCACAAGTTGCCTTATGTTACCTGAACAACCCCAAAACCATTTATGCACAGTTACTCTACTGGGCAACCTTGTTAATAAGCCTGATATTCGCTATCAAGCCAATCCCGTTGTAGCTTTTGCCGAATTTACTTTAGCAACACATAGTCGTTGGTTTGACAAAACCAGTAATCAATTTAAAGAATGGACTAGCTACCATACGGTAAAAGTTATTGGTGAAATAGTTGAGCGTGCCCTGATTCATGCAGGCAAAGGCGATATTATTTTAGTGCAGGGTTACTTAATCAATAGTAGAAAAAATAATCGTGAAATCATTCATGCAACTTACGCACAAACCTTTCCTAAAGGTTACGCACAATCAATTAATCAAATTCATTGTAGTGGCAATATCGTGTCAGAAATTAAGCTCATTACCACAGAAAACAATAAAGAATTAACCGAAGTGATACTTGAATCAAAACAACATGTATTTTCGGCCATCACCCAGCAAAGCCATGTGGTCACTATTCAACGCCCTATTCATATCTGGGGTAAGCAAGCACTTTACCTTGCAGAACATGGCAAAATAAATGATCAAATAATAGTTGACGGAAAATTGAGCTATCTTAATAATAAGAATAAAAATCAATTTATCGATGCACATCAAGCGGTGTTACTCGCCAAGCACTAATATCACCTTAAGGAAGCGCTATTATATGGAAAAGAAAAACGGACTTAATATTGTTAAGCTGTATTTTATTTACACATTAGTAGCGCTTTTTAATTTCTCGGTTAACGCGGAAGAACATAATCACAGTGGTCTAGAGTTATCACCCATCGCAGACCTTAGCCATGCCACGCTAAAAAATGAAAGTTGGCAGGCTGTATTGCCTATACCCGGTAATGATAAGCAGTACTTTATCGCTACCAGCATCGGCAATGTTTATCAAATTAATGATCGTGATATTTCCCCCTCTCCTTTTTTTGAACTAAAATCTGCATTAAATACTCCTGAAAACATCACTTTAACAGCCATTGCACTCGACCCAAATTTTAACTACCGTGAGCGCGATGGTTATCTGACATTTTATACTGCCCATACTGAAAAAAACAAAAAATCAAAAACAAAATTAAGCCCAGAAAACGACATCTCTTTGCCATATGATACAGTGATCATGCGTTGGCAGTTAACTTACACAAGGGATCAAAGACCTCAATTAAATAAGCAACGCGAAGTAATGCGTATTGCCATAAACCAAGCACAAGAACACATACAACAGCTGAGCTTTAATCCTTATATTGAACCTTGGCACAATGATTTTGGCTTACTTTTTGTTGGACTAGCTAAAAGTGAAAAGTTAGCTCACGAGGCACTCTATGCAGGTACAATTTTACGCATAAAACCAAAGGCATACGGTGTTAGAGGTTACAGTACCCCAGTAAATAATCCGTTCTCAAAGCAAGCAAGTATTTTAAATGAAATTGTTTTTATCGCCGGGAAAAAAATTATCCATTTTGATTGGATAAAAAAGGGTAGCTACAGTTTACTTGTCCAATTACAGCATCAAGATAATCATTTACTTGTCAAAGCTAAAATAGGCGAAGATTGGCGAAAGAACATTCCACAAGAGCAGATTAAGCAGCAACTAGCATCAATTGATAGTCCACGTAAAACTTTCCTTTATCACGGCCGAGAATTAAAAAGTTTATGGGGTAAAGTATTACACTTACAAACAACAGAAGATATTTGGCAGTTACAAGCTTCACCATTATTTCCAGAGTTTACTAATACAGAAACTGACCAGCAGGGCCCATTTAACTTAGAACCCGAAAGTAAGATTAAACAAACAAAGTTCAGCTTACATCAAAGACTCGATGGTGAACTGATGTTACTCGAACATAATAAACAACGCCTGTACAGTCTCAAGCAACCTCAAATAGCCCCCAGTAAAACCATTAATAACGAGAGCTCGGCAACAAATACTAATAGCGGTAATGCTTTCGCTTTTATTGCCTTCACAGTGCTAATGCTAATAAGCTATTTCTGGTATTTAAGAAAAAGAACCCATAAACAACAACATTTTCTACACGAGCAATGGGCTAATTTTGATATCGCCCCTGAAAAAAAATCAATCAAGCTTTATAAACGTCATGAGAAAAATGCTGAAAAAGTTATCGAAATATTATCACTAACACGCAGTGAATTATTATTAAATGACAACGTTATATCAACAGTAGATGCGCACTCAGCGCAAAGCTTTTCCAATACATTAGAAACGCAAGTGCTAGCGATTTTCGCCAAAGAGAATCAGCTAAAAATGATCGATGAAAAACAACGAAAAATTCAACTACGCTTAACAAACACGCAAGCAGAAACTTATTTATTTTGCCTATATTTTCGGGTCGGTAATATACGTCACACTAAACTCAAGTACAGTAAAGTGATCAATAAAGTAATTGATTGGCAATGGCTGTTTTCTCAATATATTCATCCAACAACCACGAGTAAACGAAAAATAAAAGTTAACGTTGAGACACCAAAGCCAACAGAGCCATCAACAACACCAATCTCCACAGCGCCAGATAGTGCTACAGATAGTGCTACAGATATAAACGCAAATAAAGTCACTCAGAGTACAGAAATATCCGATCAAGACACTTCACACTATAACACCGCTCCTCAGGGTCAATCGCATAAGAGTAATAACGATTATGTAGATGCGGATACTCGATTAATCGCAGCCTTAGACAAACTTGTTATGATGAAAAAGCAAGGCTACTTGGATGAAAGTGAATTTAATATGGCAAAAAGCAAAATATTAAAAGATTTAGCTAACGAATCCCGATCACCTTCATCAAAGCGTTAAAAATTAATGCTTAACATAATCTGAACTCTGAATAAGCAGCGCTTGCTCAATCCTCCCTTTTAAGCCATTATCTGCGTTAAAACGTCGATAAATAGCACGCTATTCATCAACGTTTTGCCTTGGAAAAGGCATAAAATAAAGCATTGATGATGTCTATTAGTGATGTTCACCTTGCTATAGCATTTACTTTGCCACCTAAGCTTTTGATTCACTTGAATATCAAGCACTCATAATCCAGAGTTCAAGTTAACAGATAACTGGCTTGTATTTAGTGATAAAGCGGCGCAAAATGCTGCAAATTTTTGTTTTGGGCTAATTTAATGCCAATGTTGTCAAAATTACTTTGTTGTTTTCTTATTTTACTCGCCCCACAAGCGCTTGCTAATGACTACGGTAGTATTGTCATAAGCCGTGTAACAAATGTTTATGACGGGGATACCTTTCGTGTTGATATCGACCAATGGCCGCCACTGATTGGTAAAAATGCGCCAATTCGCATCAACAATATTGATACGCCCGAATTAAGGGCAAAGTGCCCATATGAAAAGCAATTAGCCTTACTCGCCAAAAAATTTACCCAAGATAAATTACAGCATGCTAATGTGATTGAACTGAAGAACTTAAATCGCGGGAAATACTTTCGCATTACCGCCGATGTCTTTATTGACGGTGAGAGCCTTGCAGAAGAGTTATTAACGGCGGGGTTTGCAAAAGTGTATTCTGGTAAAACTAAAAAACAAAGCTGGTGCCACTAATTGCATCATCAGCATAAAGAGCCTCTATTGAAAGCAAATTCAGCAATAAAATTAACTGCGTTGGCAACAATACTATCAGTGCTGTTAGCCATCACAATAGCTGCCATTTTCCTTGGTAGCTATAGCGCTGATATTCAAAACTATATGGCAAAATTTATCCCAAATACCCCATGGGGTGCACTCGCTTTTATTTTACTATTAACGCCTGCCATGGCTATGGGGCTACCAAGGCAAATAGCGGCAATAAGTGCTGGTTTTTTATTTGGTGCAGGCTTAGGTATAGCAATAGCAACCACATCGGCTATTGTTGCCTGTATCTTGACCTTGATAGTCGCTCGTCAATGTTTTGCTAACTTAGTTCAACGACATTATCCACTGCCTTTGGCCAAAGTAACTAACTTTTTTAGTCATAACACCTTTTTAAAAGCATTAATTATTCGGCTACTACCTGCTGGCTCAAACTTTCTCACTAACGTACTTGCCGGCACTGCACGTACGCCGGTAACACCTTATGTTTTCGGCTCCGCACTTGGTTTTATACCACAGATGACCATATTTTCATTAATGGGAGCTGGGCTACAAGTTAATGGTCAGCAACAGTTGATACTTAGTGGAGTTCTACTGGTTATCGCTGTCAGCCTTAGCGGTTATCTCTACCGAAAAACACGAATTCAGTTCAACTTACAGAGTTTAGATAATAAAAAAGAGGCCTAAGCCTCTTTAATTATAACAATAGGTAAAGTTACTTTAAGGTTAATAAATGATTAACAAGATTAATGTAATCTTGTTCAAAGTTACTTCTATCTAGGCCTTTAGTATCAACACGATACTTGCCATTAACAATCACTGTTGGAACACCAGTTAATGCGCCTTTTTTAACGAAATAGTCTTGCTGCTTTTTCATGTTTTTAGCTTTACTCGCAACACCAAAGCTTTTCATTAACTTATCAAATTTTTCACCGTCAGCGCCATTAAGCACAAAAACATTACGGATGTCTTTTTCTGAAGTAAATACAGCTTTTTGTACGTGAATATAGTTAAACATGGCACCAATAACTTTTTTCTCCACGCCCATTTGATGCGCAACAACAACAGCTTTACTTAGCATTTGTTGTACTTTAGGTGACGCCGCACGTAAGAAATCGACATGGTTCATTTCGAACGCAGTGTCAGCAGGGATTGAAGTTTTTAGTTTTGCCATAAAAGGTTCAAATTGAAAACAATGTGGACAATAAAATGAGAAAAACTCACGTACTTCCGGTTTAGTGGTGATTTCTTCACTCACTTTAGTGTAATGCTCGCCTTCAGTATAATTTGCCGCAAAAGCGAATACTGGTAATAACATCAAAGCGAATAAACTCACTAACTTTTTCATAAAATTACAATTCCTAATCATTAATAAATCAAAATCAATAGCGTCGAACATACTTAATAAGGCAATAAACTCAGCGGAGGTTGCTGCAATGCCGACATTTGCTCTTTAAGCATTAGAATTTGCTGTTCCCAATATTTTTCAGTATTAAACCAAGGAAAATTATGAGGAAAAGCAGGATCTTTCCAACGTTTACATAGCCATGCCATATAGTTAACTACTCGCATAGTACGCAATGATTCAATTAAAGGCAATTGATTGACCTCAAAGCTGTGAAACTTATCGTAGCCAGTCAATATCGTATCAAGCTGCAATAATTGCTGCTGACGGTCACCACTTAACATCATCCAAATGTCTTGCACTGCTGGCCCCATTCGACAATCATCAAGATCAACAAAGTGCGGCCCAGCCTCAGTCCATAAAATATTACCGGCATGACAATCGCCATGTAAACGAATTTGCGATTGTGGTTGATACTGCTTGCTAGCAACCGCAATCACTTGTTCTAAAATAGTAAAAAAGGGCAATGCCAAACTCGCGGGAACGAATGCTGAATCTTCAATAGTTTGCTGCGCCTGCTGCAACATTTCTTCACTATTAAATGTCGGTCGTTCAATAAACGTCTTTTTAGCCGCGATAGCATGAATACGTCCTAGAAATCGCCCCATCCATTCCAGCTGATCTAAATTATCAACCTCAAAGATACGACCGCCACGACAAGGAAATATTGCAAAATAATATCCTTGGTAAGAAAATAATGATTCGCCATCAATTTTCAACGGGGCAACTAACGGCAACTCATTAGCGTCTAACTCAAAAGAAAACTCATGTTCTTCTCTAATTTGCGCCTCAGTCCAACGTTGAGGCCGATAAAACTTAGTAACATACTTAGTTTTATCGATATCATGAAATTGATAAACACGGTTTTCATAACTGTTCAACGCTAATAAGCCGCTATCAACGGTTAAGCCTGTACTTTCTAAGCCGTCTAAAATTAAGTCCGGTGATAACGACGTAAAATCAAATACGGCCATTAGCGCTTATTAAAGAAGCGGCTTTCATGTTCAAGCATGACCTCATCCGTATCTGACACTAATTCAATAACAAAACTTATATCTGTCATATAACCTTCCAACTCATAAGGATCAACCGAAATGCTGATTGGCAGAGTATACACTTTTGCCGCCTTAACAAATATCTCTTGTTCGCCATGCCACTTGGTATTATCGATACCTTTAACCGACAAACGATAACGATTATCTTTTTGTGATTTATTCAAAATCTTAAGCGTATAAACATTCTCAATGTCGCCATTAAAGTTCTCTTTAGCTAGTTGATTTCTATCGCGGATAATATCCATAGAAACCGGTACTCTGTTAGCCATTTCCAAGATCAATAGGCTAGACATCACTATTAGCACTATGGCGTAACCAATTAATTTACCACGTACAAAATGAACTTTTTTACCTTCTAATTCATGCTCTGTCGTGTAGCGAATTAAGCCTTTATCATATTTCATTCGCTCCATAACACCGTCACAAGCATCGACACAGGCGCCACAGTTAATACACTCATATTGCAGGCCATTACGGATATCAATCCCTGTTGGGCAAACCTGAACACATAAATTACAATCGATACAATCACCTAAGCCAAGCTCTTTTGGATCTTGCTTTCTTGAACGCGGGCCACGATTTTCACCACGTTTTGTATCATATGAAACCGTTAAAGTATCTTTATCAAACATTGCTGACTGAAAGCGTGCATACGGGCACATATGTAAACACATAATCTCTCGCATCCAGCCTGCGTTACCATAGGTACAAAAAGCAAAAAACCACACGGTTGCTGCTAAAGCAAATGAGGCATTAAAGGTAAAGAAATCAACAAAAACTTCTCGCATTGGTGCGAAGTAGCCAGCAAAGGTTAACGCCGTTAAAATGGAGAAAAAGCCCCAACAAAAATGCTTCAACGCTTTACGCCAAAATTTATTCGCGTTCATCGCTTGGCTATCGAGCTTCTTACGTTGGTTAGCGGTGCCTTCTATTTTCTCTTCAAACCAGATAAAAATAAAAGTCCAAACGGTCTGAGGACAAAGATACCCACACCAAACACGCCCTAAGAAAGTGGTAACAAAAAACAGTAGAAAAGCACCAAGAATAAAAATCCACGCCAGCAAGGTTAGATCTTGTGGCCAAAGTGTCACGCTCCATAAGGTAAAGCGTTGCTCACCAATATCAAATAAAATCGCTTGATGACCGTCATATTGCAACCAAGGTAAAATAGCAAATAGGGCAAGAAAGAAAAAGTTCATCTTTTGACGGAGTTTTTGAAATACACCTTCCACTTTACGTACATAAATTTGGTCACGGGGTTTATATGTATCGCTTTTTTCTGGTTGATGAATTTCAACATTTTTAATCGGAATTTGATTACTAACTTTACGGTTATGATCTTGTGATTTCAAAGCGGATCCTTTAGTTCGATAATGCGGGGCAATTATAACGAATTGGCACTGATTACCTATCAAAAAATAGCAAAATATTGCTTTGTTAATAGAAAATTGATTACCCTAGAACTATTCTCATTATATTTATTTCAATAAAGCATAATGATATCTATGGTCGATTAAATAATAACATGATGTCGCTTATTATTTATCCGTACATCTTAATTATAAGGCAGGGTATGAAAAAATTATTGATCTTAATCGTGGCAAGTGCGTTATATTTTCATTTTTATCCTAACGAAAAGCTAAATAACTGGTTGTTAGAACAAAAATCTGTAGTGTTGAGTTATTTCTCAGATGCTACCGATACAAAAATACGCTTAAAATCAGATAAAATTTATCAAGATTTATCCAACCATTTTGCTCAGTTTAATGCTCAAGAACAAACCTACGTAGCCGAAATTACCCGTAGCCGTAAACAGGTAAAAAGTTTTTACCAAAGCCATTGTCTCGATAAAAAAAGAACCACGAAATTACATCGCGATAATTTAATTAAAGTCTGTCAGACCATTAGTGAATACAGTAGCTTATTATAGTAATAAACGCTTAGCAAAGCCGTAAACGTTTATTACAACAGCATAAAAGCGATAGTGATTAGCTTATAAAATTAAGCTAAAACCTAGGCGCTTTTGCAATAAAAACCAAAGCATTTTGGCTAAAATGAAAGATCAACTGAGCCTAGCAAGTAACTCAGAAAAATCATCCGCACAAGCCTGCTCTAAAGCATGTTTTTTATCGCGAATTGTCCAATGACCATTAACCATAACATCTAATACTGGATTTTCTCGACTGGCAAAAATTACACTATCAAGTAAATGTTTGTCGTCATGAGCATACAAACGCAACTGGCTATCATCTAACACCAACAAATCAGCTTGCTTGCCTACGGCTAAAGCACCGGTGTTGCTATTAGTACTTTGTGCTCCACCCACGGCGGCTTGCTGCCATAAGTTCGCGCCAACTGATTTCTCTTCTTTGCCGGTTAACAGTGCACGTTGCTGCTTACTTAAGCGCTGGGCATACTCAAGCCAACGTAGTTCTTCAATCGGGTTAACCGAAATATGACTATCTGAGCCAATTGCAAAAGTGCCGTTTTCAGCTATAAACTCCTCGGTAGGAAAAATACCATCACCTAAATTAGCTTCTGTTGTTGGACAAATGCCAGCAATCGCTTGGCTAGCAATGATGCCTTGACGCTCTTGTTCATTAATGTGTGTGGCATGAATCAAGCACCAATATTTATCTAGCTCAGCATTATCTAATAACCACTGCACAGGTCGTTGACCATAATAGGCTAAACAGTCTTGTACTTCCTTTTGTTGTTCAGCAATGTGAATATGAATTGGCGCTTGTTCATCGAGTGCTCTGACATGCTTAACAGCCGCGAGCAGTGAACTTTTATCCACTGCACGTAATGAATGCGGCGCAATACCGACATTACAATTCGCTTGTGATTGAGCAAGCTCGAAACATTCACTGACGAGATCATTAAATTGTGCAACAGAATTAATAAAGCGCTGCTGGCCTGAATTAGGCGCCTGAGTATCAAAGCCACTAAATCGATACAATACGGGTAACAATGTTAAGCCGATACCGGATTGCTCAGCGGCAGCAAAAATTGCCTGCGCCATTGCTGATAAATTAGCATAATTTTCGCCATTAATATCATGATGAAGATAATGAAATTCAGCCACACGGGTATAACCCATTTTCAACATTTCAATATAAAGTTGACTCGCAATGACTTGTGCATCTTGTGAGCTTAATTGCCCTAAAAACTTATACATGACATTGCGCCAAGTCCAAAAGCTATCTTGACCTTCACTGCCCTGCTCACTAAACCCGGCAAAAGCGCGTTGAAATGCATGAGAATGGCAATTAACCATGCCGGGAATAACGATGCCTTTTGCATGCTCAGCACCTGCGATTTCACCCTCGACAATATCGGTAATCATTCCCTGCTCTATAGTCAAGGTTTGATCATTCGCCCAACCATTGGCGAGTAATATTTTTTTCGCAAAAAGTTTCATTACCAGGCTCCGTTAATTGTGACTAGTTTTAGCAAAAGTAATCAAGCTGTTAACCAAAGCTTCAAGTTTTGGTTGTACCTGTAACGCTAAGCTTTCGTTGTAAGTCATCGCTTGCTCATTCATATATGTTCGCTGCGATAACTCCAACTGTAAAGCATGAAAACCATTATCCGGCTGGCCGAAAGCACGAGTAATATACCCGCCTTTAAAGCGGCCATTACAAACCATGGTATAGGGAGCATAATTTAAATTGGCTACAGCAGAAATAAGCTCAGCAGAGCAACTTTTACCGTCCGCATTACCAAAATTAAAATCAGGCAATTGGCCAGTAAAAAAACGCGGTACTTGTGAACGAATGGAATGTGCCTCAAGTAACACCGCTTGACCAAACTCAGCCTTTATTGTTTGCATGGTTGACATTAACGCCTGATGATAAGGTTGCCAATAATTGGCAACCCGCTGGCTTATTTGTTCTGCGTTAGGCGTTTTACCCTCTAAATACAGCGGTGATAAATCAAATGCAGTCGTTGGGCATAATTCGGTATTGTTTGCACCTGGATATAGGTCAATACCGTCAGGATCACGATTTAAGTCAATAACATATCGGCTGTATTTAGGAATTAAGATAAAGGCACCTAGCGCTTGCCCAAAGGCATATAAGCGATCCATATACCAGTCAGTATCTGCTACTTCACGGCCCTTAGCTGTCATTACGGCTGCAATATCATCAGGTATTTCTTCGCCATTGTGGGGCATACTTATCAGTAAAGGAACAGAGCCTTTAATTAACGTATAGCTAGTAGACATATCACCTCTTTAAATTGTATATACAACTTTGTTGTTGATAATTTACCATGCAATAATAAGAACATGAACTACTTTATTTATCTGAGCGCAATATAGTTAGTCGCTCTATTACTTACTCTCATAACAACCTCGGCACTTACTGCGTTTAAAAATACTCTTAGCTACAGAACAGGAGTGTTAAAACTATCAACAGCCAAAGCACTTTTTAATGCGATTAGCCAATGATTCGGTCAAAAACCAATCAACACTTGAAAATGATAATGGCCACTCCATATATAAAAGTAACCATGAGCGGTATATATCATGCTACTAATTTAGCAGGCATTACTTAACTCAATGTAAAGTAAAAAATGATATACCAAGGAAAACAAATGGATGTAACGCTTCGCAAAGTAACAAAAGATAATTATGAGCGAGTTTGCGAGCTTGATGTAGAAAAAGCCCAAGAAGACTATGTTGCCTGTAATATGTGGTCTTTAGTTGAGGCCACCTATAACAATGGTTATGAAAGTAGAGCAATTTATTTAGCTAATGAACCCGTTGGTTTTTTGATGTGGGTGCGAGAAAGCGCAGATAAAATGTCAATTTGGCGTTTCATGATTGACCAACATTATCAAAAAAAGGGCATAGGTCGTAAAGCCCTATCGCTCGCTTTAGACGAAATAAAAGCCGTTTCAATGCTTAAGCAGATCGAAATTTGCTACCACCCTGAAAATCCAGTCGCGAAAAGCTTTTATGCTAGCTTCGGCTTTAACGAAGTTGGCATGGATGAAGATAATGAAGACATGATTGCAGTGATTGAACTCTGATTACTTGAAACTGCAAAAGCACACAAGATAGCATTGTTGAGTATGTTCATAACCAATTGACAACAAAAACAATAGTAAACATAAGTTCAATGGTTACCGCTAAGTAAAGGGTAATAGCTGTCCTTAGCGTTAAAGCACTAGGCATTATCGCGTTGTTATTCTAAGCTAGGATAATACGATAAATTTTGCCTATCACTAGCAAGCAGTGATAATCTATTTTATAGATTGATATATTCTATATTAATCTATTTATATTTATCGTAAAAACAGGATAATTACTGCATTGCCTTACAAAACACTATTTATGATAATAAAACGGAGCCATTATGTTAGAAAATAAAGAGCAACAAAAAGTCCCTAATGTTACCTTCACATTACGAGCAAATGACGAATGGACAACACGCACTAGCGATGAAATTTTTAATAACAAAACTGTCGTCGTTTTTTCATTACCTGGTGCTTTTACCCCAACATGCTCATCTTCACATTTACCACGCTACAATGAATTAGCGCCAACATTGTTTAAAAATGGCGTTGATGAAATTATCTGTATGTCAGTAAATGACACCTTTGTAATGAATGCATGGGCACAAGATCAAGACGCTGATAATATTAGCTTTATTCCTGATGGTAACGGTGAATTTACCGACGCTATGGGTATGTTAGTCGACAAAGCTGACATTGGTTTCGGTAAGCGTAGTTGGCGTTATGCGATGCTAGTAAAAAATGGCATCATTGAAAAAATGTTCATTGAACCTGATGTACCAGGCGACCCGTTTGAAGTATCAGATGCTGACACTATGTTAAATCATATTAACCCTTCTGCTTGTCAAACTTCAGCAATCACGGTTTTTAGCAAGCCTACTTGCCCATACTGTAAAAAAGCTAAAGCTTTATTAACAGAAAAAGGCTTAACATTTGAAGAACTAGAAGTTGGCAAAGATGTTAATTTAACCATGTTTAAAGCATTAACTAACGCAGATACTGTGCCGCAAGTATTTATTGATGGTAAACATATTGGTGGTAGTGAGGCATTAGCAGCACACTTTAGCTAATGTGAGCAAGAACAAGCAGGTGATTTAAAGCCAACGATAAAAGCGACATTCATCTGTCGCTTTTTTAATTACCTTATCTTCTACATGATAGAATAGCGCTCAAAACTGCATAGGCCCAAAATATGGATCACCAACCTTATAATCCATTACACGGATTAACTTTAAAAACTATCGTCACACAACTCGTTGAGCACTTTGGTTTTGCGTATCTCGGTAAAGAAATAAAAATTCGCTGTTTTACTGATGAACCGAGTATCAACTCAAGTTTAAAATTTTTAAGAAAAACCCCATGGGCAAGAGAAAAAGTTGAAGCGCTTTATACCAAGCACAAAAGCAAATTAACCGACCAAGCTTAAATCACTTGAAAGGCATAAACATATAACGCAAAAGTATTGAACAATATGGCAATAAAATGCCATGCTGATGCGATATAATCACAACGACTACTAGCAGATGAACAACATTAATCACTACATCCTTACTTGGCAGTGTCCTGACACCTCAGGCGTATTAGCAAAAGTATCGCAAAGTTTATTTCAACACGGTGCTTTTATTACCGAAACCAGCCAATACAGTGACCCTTATACTGAAACTTTTTTTTCTCGTGTTGCTTTTGACGATCGAGAGCTTAAAGTGAGTTTTGCAGAGCTAAGTCAAGCGATTGATTTGCTATCCAAACCGTTAAACATGCAGTATAAAATCAGGGAAAAAGAAAGCTATCCTAACGTGGTTATTGCCGTTTCTAAAGATGATCATTGCTTAGTTTCATTGCTGACAAAATGGAAAGCGGGCGCCCTACCCATTAATATAGTAGCAATTACATCCAACCATAAAGACTGCGAAGCCTTGGCACAATGGCATAATATTCCATTTCATTATTTACCGGTTAATAAAGAAAACAAAGCGCAACAAGAGCAAGCTTTACTCGATATTTATCAACAATATCAAGGTGATTTATTGGTACTTGCTCGATATATGCAAATATTATCAGACCAGCTTTGCCATAGTTTACGTGGCCAAGCGATCAATATTCATCATTCTTTTTTACCCAGTTTTAAAGGTGCGAAACCTTATCATCAAGCACATAAACGTGGGGTTAAAATTATTGGTGCCACAGCGCATTACGTCACAGCTGATCTTGATGAAGGGCCTATCATTGTTCAAGAGGTCAAACCGATTAACCATACCTTCACCATTGAGAAAATGGTTCACCTTGGTCACGACTTAGAAGCAACCGCCCTATGTCACGCAGTAAAAATGCATGCAGAACAGCGTATTTGCTTGAATAAAGATAAAACTGTTATTTTAAGTTAAGCGCTCACAAGACGCTATTTTACAGCTGTTTTATCCCATTAACTCTGCTACATTGGAAGACAAATATTTTGCCAATAATTGTCTTCTAACATGATCCAATATCAAATTTTTCCCATCAATCCAAATAGTCATTTATTTGAGGTTTTACTGTCATTTAAAAGTACGCCTGGCCAAAGCTATACCTTATCATTACCCGCTTGGTTACCTGGCAGTTATATGATCCGCGACTTTGCTAAAAATATAACGCAAATCCATGCTTTTGACGGCCAAGAACAAGCCATAGCATTAACTAAATTAGATAAGCAAACTTGGTCATTACAAGCCCAAGATGGCCAAGTACAAGTGCGTTATCAAGTGTTTGCTTTCGACTTATCTGTTCGCACAGCCTACCTTGATAGCCAACGTGGTTTTTTCAATGGCAGCTCGACCTTTTTACAAGTCACAGAGTTAAGCGAGTTAAGTTGCGAGCTCATCATTGAGCCATCAGCAAACACAACACATAACCAATGGCGAGTCGCCACAGGTTTAACCCGAGCAAAAGAAACTGAAAAATTTCAATTTGGTCGATATATTGCGGATAATTATCAACATTTAATTGATTGTCCTGTAGCCATTGGTGACTTTGATTGCACCGAATTTACTGTGGAAGGTGTAGTGCATCATTTAGTATTTACCAGTAAACATTATGGCGATACGCAGCGCTTGGCGGCAGATGTCAGTAAGTTATGTCAGCACCACATTAATTTATTTGGTGAAGCACCTTTTAAAGAATATTGGTTTATTACCCATTTGCAGGCTCAGGGGTTTGGGGGCTTAGAACATAAAAACTCGACTATTTTACAGGCTAGTCGCTTTGATCTTCCCAATCCTCAACAAATTCATGCCGATATGAGTGATAATTATAAAACCTTTTTAAGTTTATGTTCGCACGAGTATTTTCATGCTTGGAATGTTTGTCGGATTAAGCCTAAAGAATTTGTGCCATATAATTTACAAAAAGAAAGCTACACCAAGCAATTATGGGCATTTGAAGGTATCACCTCTTACTACGATGACTTTTCACTTTATCGCACCGGCTTGATTGATTTTGAAGCCTACTTAGCTATATTGGCAAAAACAGCAACACGCGTGTTTCGTGGCGCGGGCGAGTTGAAGCAAAGCATTACCGCTTCAAGTTTTGACGCTTGGACCAAGTTTTATCAACAAGGTCCAGATGCGGTTAACAACATTGTCAGCTACTACGCTAAAGGCGCATTAATTGCTTTATGGCTAGATCTAACTATTCGCAGTAAATCTAATCATCAATATAGCTTAGACACCCTGATGCGTGAACTATGGATCCACTTTGGTCGGACTAACACTGGCACCACAGAAGACGATTTTATTAATATAGCTAACCTGTTGTGTGGAGAAGACATTTCAACAACATTTAAACGCCACCTCGATAGTAATGAACGCATTGATATCAGCAAAGAGTTAGCAGAATATGGCGTTGAATTACAGAAACAAAAATTCAAAAAGCTCAATAGCTTAGAGACTACTCCGGCCACATGTTATCACGCATATTTAGGGGCTCACTACAAAGCTCAAACCTTGGGATTAGTTATTAACCAAGTATTGGAAAATTCACCGGCAGCAAATGCAGGATTAGCGGTGAACGATACCCTTATTGCTATCGATAACATCAAAATAACCGAATCAACAATACAAGCTTTATTTGATCATTTGTCGGTAAATACCGAGCTGACTTGCCACTTCTTTCGTGACGATCAACTATTGTCTTCTACACTGCAAGTCACTGACTCACCTTTAGCGGGTATTGCTTTTAAAGTTGTAGACAATAATTTAACAAAACAATGGCAAGAGATTATCGCAGCGAAATAACATCAGCTTGTAAAGTAAAGCGTACGCAATTGCTGACAACATTAAGTCGCTAAACTCATCAGAAAATTAGGGTCTATTATCGAGCTATGGTAAAAAATAGCTCATTCGAGATCTGTTTAACTTATAACGTAAATAATAACATTATGATTAATTTAAAACGCTTACACCATGTGGCTTACCGATGTAAAGATGCAAAAGAAACAGTTGATTGGTATCAAAAGCATTTAAATATGGAGCTAACTGTCGCTATTGCAGAAAATGAAGTACCGTCAACTAAAGCGCCAGATCCTTACATGCATATATTTTTAGATGCTGGCATGGGCAATGTTTTAGCCTTTTTTGAAATACCTAACTCGCCTGAAATGGGACGAGATGAAAATACCCCGCAGTGGGTTCAACATATTGCTTTAGAAGTAGAAGATATTGATGCCTTGGTATCAGCGAAAAACGACTTACAAGCCCATGGCTTAGATGTTTTAGGCCCAGTGAATCATGGGGTATTTAAATCTATCTATTTCTTTGATCCTAACGGTCATCGTTTGGAGTTAGCAGCAAATACCGGCACAGCTGAGCAGTATGCCGAACTTAAGCGTGTTGCCCCGCTGATGGTTGAAGAATGGTCGCAAACTAAAAAAGCACCAACTCACGCCGCTTGGTTACACCAACAAGAAGACTAAAATCGACAATACAGTAGATAGTTGCTTCATCACTGTCTACTGCTTTAAAAAACGTTAATTTTCGCCGCACTCCATAACAACATGCGCTTTAACACGCTGCCACCATAAACGCCAACATTACCATGCTCAGCTAACACCGCTAAGCCTTGTTATATCGCTAAATGCATAAGTAATGAGTTCAAGGTTTTAACATGGTACTTATACGCTATTTGGAACAACAAACCTGAACTTAGAAACGCTTCAGGTCATAACACTGTGCTGACGAAAAATTCAACTTTATCTAAACTCTCTTCTCCTGGTATTTATTCATTGTTCGCAAATGCACAATATACCCAAGCCACTTGAAAATGTAGTTTCAGAGTTAAGCTAGGAAATCAGCGCAAGGCACAGTACGCAGATAATGGTTATTCCCTTATCAAGTGCTGCAACGCTGCACTGACTTTCTAGCTTAGCTCCCGCAGGGCAAGGCGATAAAGGGTCATCTCCGGCGTTATTGATTTCGACAATGGAACAACCATTCCTTTCAATCAATGCCTTGGTGCTAACCCTTTTTCGACTTGCTGAATCCTGCATTTTCAAGTGGCTTGGGTATATAGTAAAAACGCTACAGCACCTATTAACGAAGGGTTTCGTAAATAAAAATCAAATAACTAATTAGCTTATCCGCCATTTTTCTTGTAAGACATTGACCATTATTATTTATAAAGGATAATTAAATTACATTTGTTAACAAAAATATTACATTTAAAAACAAGCACTTGTTAATTATTCGACTTTAGTGCAAGAAACAATTGAAAAAAATAGCTTGCTGCTTTGGCAAAGTCACGTAAAGTATGGGTCAGCTACTTTAGTAGCAGCATACAAAACGGACAATTTTTGCACGGAAAGCAATAAGCGTTATATACGCAGCAAATAATTTAAAATACGGATAGTTTACTAATACTCAGGAAGAGTGCTGAAGTAATTTGCCCATAGAGGGCGTTAAGGATAAACCAAGAAAGTGTCAGGACGACCGAAAAAAATAAATTTAAGCACGGAAGTGACTATAATAATATTGGAAACTGTCAAATTCACAAGGACTGTACCAAAAGGCTAGGATAGCCCCTTAAAATCGGAATTATATGTTTGGCTTATGCCACATTTCATCCAAAAGCGACGTTATTAACGTCGCTTTTTTTCTTTCTATCGCGGTTTAGCGTGGAATGTCGTAAAATAGTGATAATTGTTCATTAGCAAAAGTTATAACTATGTCTCGTACTAAAAAATCACGCAAGCCAGGCACAGGCTCAATTGGCATCCTTAAAGATGACAAGAAAAAATTAGTGACCCCGACACCTCGTAAAGCCAAGAAAAAAAGTGGCAAAGAAGCGGGAAATCGCCAAAAAGAAGCTAGCCCTAAAGTCAATAATGGGCAAAAATCATCAGTAAACAAAGATCCACGTATTGGCAATAAAACACCTATTGACCTAGGTAAACCTGTTACTGCACCAATTAAAACCAAAGCTCCTAAACCGGCAAAAGTCATAGCAAATAATTCACCTATCGCAGCCATTCGCGCGGTGGAAGCGAGTGAGTCTTTAGCTGAGCAGCTAAATCGTATTGAGCAAGATCCTCGTTTGCTTGAAATACTTGAAAAGCAAGACGATGATATAGAACTAACAGCTGAAGATGTTAATTATTACAATGAATTAATGGAACAACATGAAAAAATCAGTCAAGCATTGGGGCTTGATGATGAAGAAGAGATAATAGCACCAACTAAAAGCTCAGACTCTGAAGATGATTTATGGGACAAATTTGATAGCAGTGACCTATCAAAATTTGAATAGGTAGCTTTCATGTTTTCAAATCCTTGGATATATCTCGCGTTATTGGCCATGGTGATTATTGGCGTGCTAGCCGCAGTAGCCGTTAAGCTATTGCGTCAATTAAAGCAACAAACGCTAGAACAAGAGCAAAAAAAAGCCGCACAACAACAAGCACTGCAACAGCATGATAAAAAAATCATCGCCAGTGTCATTATTATTGTGCGAGCTATGAAAGAAGAGCAGTGCGATCTTGCCGAAGGCTGCTGGCGCTTGAGTGTGCTGCTTGACTCATTAAAGCTAAGCCAAGATTTAAACCTGCAATTTCCTGCGGTATTTAAATTTTATGAAGGTATTAAGCACATGCCTATTTTAGCTGAACGTAAAAAGCTTGATAAACGAACGCGTATGAAGCTCGACCTTGAGCGCATGAAGCTTGAAGCAGAGCTAGCGAAAGATATTCGCCGTGATATTGGTTTACTACATCAATACGCGAATGAACGAAACAGCATGTTGAGTAAACCCGCACAATAATGTCGGCAAATATTATTAACTCGCTTTAAAAATTTCAAGCTACTGTAATATAATAATAAAATAGAACAAAATTGACATAAGTCACAATAAAGCCGTCAGCATTGCGCTTGATCAATGTTTGGGCGGCTAGTTTATCTATAATAGCGTCAAATTGGTAAACGAGAAGACTCATGCAAGCAACTCAATTTTTCGATAGCGCGCTATTAAAGAAATATAACACTAGTGGTCCACGATATACTTCATATCCAACAGCACTAGAGTTTCATGATCAATTCCAACATGATCATCTGGTTCAAGCCATTGAAGCTTCACCTAATCGTGAATTGTCTTTGTATGTGCATATCCCTTTTTGTCATAGCCTTTGCTATTACTGTGGTTGTAATAAAGTTATCACTCGCCATCGCGATAAAGCGGACACTTACCTTGAATTTCTTGCAGAAGAAATTGCCTCTCGAGCACCACTATTTAAAGACTACACCGTTAAACAGCTACATTGGGGTGGCGGTACACCAAGCTTTTTACGACACGAACAAATCACCAAGTTGGTTGAACTGCTAAAAGAAAAGTTTACTTTTGCTGAGCAGGTAGAGATGAGCATCGAAATAGATCCTCGTGAAATTGAAATGAACCTAGCAGAGCATCTTTATAGCCTGGGCTTCAACCGCATAAGCATTGGTGTTCAAGACATTGATGAAAAGGTGCAAGAAACCATTAATCGAGTACAGTCTACTGAGTTCATTGAAAACTTCATTGCTCACGCGAAAGCAGTTGGCTTTAAATCCATTAATATCGATTTAATCTACGGTCTACCGCACCAGAATATCGACACCTTTACCCGCACCTTAAATAAAGCCCATGAAATGGATGTAGACCGCATTTCACTATTTAGCTACGCCCATATTCCTGCTCGCTTTGCTGCCCAGCGTAAGTTAAGAGACGAATGGTTACCAAGTGTTGATGAAAAGTTTGCCTTAATGAAACTCGCTATCGAAAAGCTATGTGATTTTGGTTATGACTTTATCGGCATGGATCACTTTGCTAAACCTGAAGATGAATTATCAATTGCTCAAAAAGCGGGTAAGTTACATCGTAACTTCCAAGGTTACACCACTAAAGGTGGCTGCGATCTTCTCGGGTTAGGTGTATCATCTATTAGTGCAATAGGTAACAGCTTCAGCCAAAATACTAAAGAGTTACAAGACTATTACAAAGCGATAGATACTCAAGCTCACGCACATGTGAAAGGCGTAAGCCTGACCAACGACGATATTATTCGTGGTGAAGTCATACGTGAATTAATGTGTAACCTTTATCTTGATAAAAACAAAATCAATGAAAAATTTGCCATCGATTTTGATCAATATTTTGCCGAAGATTTACCATCACTAAACACTTTTATTAATGACGGGCTAATGACCAATAGTGCTGATGAAATCAAAGTGAATCAAAAAGCGCGACTACTCATACGTAATATTTGCATGAGTTTTGATGCTTATATGAAGCAACATTTAAATAAACAACGTTTTTCTCGGGTGATTTAACTCGTAGTCAAAACCCCTAAAACAAATCGCTGTTCGGCACTGTAAAAACATAATTCAGTGCCGTTTTCATGGTTTTCTTCTTTCGCTAAATCAACCCACTGATAATAAACATTACGATGCACTTTAGCGGGTAAGTTGCGCCTAACGGTGACATATAAGCCACCCTCTTCTGTCAGCGTTAACGGATGCTCGGCGCTTAAAGTAAAACTATCGCCTAAATTGCTGCTAACTTGCATAACAGTTTTTGCATCATCTAACCACTGCCATTGGGTAATCAAAAACGGCGCGTCTTCAACAACAATACCTATCTTTTCAACTGGTGTAACTAAGAAGTACTTTTCGGCTTCCTTTTTTAAGACTGAGGCAAAGAGCTTAACTAAAGATAAGCGCTTAAATATTGTGCCATTATAAAACCAGCTACCGTCCGACTTTATCACCAAGTCAATATCACCACAAAAAGGTGGATCCCATAACTCAACCGGCGGCATTTTTTTCTCATTACCTTGCTCAGTATTAAGAATTTGTGCAGAAATGCTTTCTAATGACATATATTTATCTTCTAAGTGATTTTACTTAATATTAGCAAATTAACTGAAAAAGCTAAAATAACCAGATAACTAACAACTAAAAGAACGTTTAAAAATAATTCAGCACGCGCTAGTGTTTCTTAAAATTTGTGTTACGCTAAAATTATAGGACATCATTCAGCGCCAGGAGGTATTAAACATAATGAGTATCAGCTAAGCATTGCGCTGAGTTGTTCGAATGTAAGGTAGTTCATTATATGTACAAATTTAAAAAAATTAATCAAAAACTAATATTTTCATTTCTATGCCTTTCTCTACTTCCTCTTATCATATTTGCATTTTTTAGTATCAATATGGCCCAAACAGCCATTCAGCAACAAGCTTTTAATTAACTAGAGTCAATCAAGAGTATTAAAAAAATACAATTAGAGAACTATGTTTCTTCACTGAAATCAAGCCTGCTGATACTGGTC
>UEXM01000123.1_pt1 | contig 83756 bp, 82 predicted proteins | sample 1796661 | NCBI WGS metagenome assembly UEXM01 (sample SAMEA4772469, study PRJEB27181) | metagenome | reverse complement strand
AATAGCCTACCATATGTGCCCGTTCATAGCATTACGTACTACTATGATTCAGAACTAGCTTGACTTACCAAGTTCTTACTTTTTGTTTTGATGAAGGTCTATCTCATCACGGCTTGTTAACCCACACATGTCCGATTTCACATATGCTTGGAGTTTACATTATGGCTGTCAAGAGTTTACCATAATGCCTCATACTTTATCTTAAATAGAGAAGGTCAATCGACCTCCTCTACAGTTCTTTTAGGCGTTGGAGGTATGGCTCTCATGTACCATGTTCCTCCATAACCATCGCTGTCAAATACTGTTTCTAGCCAAGCTGCATCATCATCTTTTAGCCAAATAGTACCCCATAATTCGCTTGCATCATTTATTTCTAAATGACCCATAAACTCTTTAAAGGATTTAAACTCTTCCTCTGTATGATCTTCATGCAAAATAAAAGAGCTTCTTTTAAAATCTTCAGGATCAAGGTCAATAACATGATCAATTTTAGCAGCTTTTACGTTGTCTAAAAGATGCGAAATTCTTTCTAGTTCAGTCATATCTTATGATTTTAAATGATTTGAATAGAGGAGGTCAATCGACCCCCTCTATAAATTCTTTTCTAAACAAATCAGCTAATTCAATAGCTTCTCTTCTAACCCAATCTTCATTATTAATTGGACTATTGTATGTATGCAAAGTATCAAATCCAAACACCCAATATTGATCAGCATTTTCATAGATTTCTTTCTCAAAACCTGCATATTTAAGTGTGTCATGACCAAATGTGCCAGAGAAAGTTAACTCTTGTAAAGAAGAATGCTCAATATAATCAGCATCTCTTCCTGACCAAGGATGATCAGATGATATGAGTACATACCCATTACCCCAAGAACCCTGAGCATCTTTCATCCATTTTTCAGGATGTTCAATTGTAAAAGGTTTACATACTCTTTTAACAGGTGAATCAAGTTCAACCTTTTCAGGTTCATTATAACTTTCATCATAATCTTCATTATAACCTTCATCATAACTTTCTTCATACTCTTTATACTCATCAACTTCAGCCTCAGTCATTTGTACTGAAAACTCCCTTATAAAGAAGTTCCAGTACTGAAATGCTGCAAACCATGTCATTGCACACATTATAATGCCTACAAGTTTTAATGCAGTGTCCGATTCAGAACTCAGCATAACTGTATCATATAAATGGCCCAATTCTATGTGAAACATTGAGAATAAGAGCATATACGTACCCATTGCAGGTAGTATTCCAAGGTAAACTACTTTTGCTATAGTGCTTTTCATGATTTAGTATTTTCAAGGGTTTTGTAATAAACTACTATTTCTTCAGCATCCATGCTGTTTGCAGGCTTTGCAATAAACTCCTGAAATGTTTTCGGATCTGTTTCAGTGCAATTTTTAGTCAACTCTCGTAAAAGAGTGTTTCCATCTGCTGGTCCACCTGTTAATTTACCTGTTGCAGGTATTAACGTAGCTATGTAATTGCATTCTTTGCAATGCGCTACTAATATGACATTCTCTATTGAATAATATTTCATGATTATTATGATTTTAAATGATTGTATAAAAATGCACTAGATGATGGTAGCTATTAGCCTTCACTACCATCATCCGTCGCCTAGTTTAAGTGCAAGCGATCTCTTCATTCATGTCAATGTTATAAGATTGTCTAATGCTACCTTGACCTTTTCTTATGTGCGACCTGTTTTCTTCAGGATTAGTTAGGTTATATATTTTATCTGCACACAATAAAATATAGGAGGACTGCTTACCCTCCCTGTACCGTTTCCCCGGTTGACGACTCGTGTTCACTTTCATGAGGTGTCTTGGGTCCTCTAACCCAATGATAATAAACCAAACACGTAAGTGCTTATCATCATACCTGTCAACTCTTCAGTTGATTGCATCAGGCGTTAGTTTCTATAACTGTTGCAAATTGATATTATCAGTTGGATCATCATATGGATCATACTGTTCATCCATTTGTCTGTCAACATATGAATCTATCATACTATTCTGATAGACTGAATTACCCTTACCATCTTCAATAGTAGTACTATTACGTTTAGCACGTTCTTCAAGTCTAGCTGTCATAGCTACCAATTCATCCTTAGTTTGAACACATTTAACTGAATTACCACCTAATAGAATGTCAGACAATCCACCAATATTCTCAACAGCTACAATTTTATAGTAACCACCATAAGCATTGTTAACTGCATAATGTACTAAAAGGTTGAACCAGTTTCTATCAGTTTTATCTGGTCTGAAATAAGCTAATACTTTCATTTGATTTTATATGATTTGATTTGTAATTACATAGTGTGCGTTTAGGAAAGGCATGGTCGACAGACTCTACATTGTCGATTTGCTAAGTTATTGTAGTAGGGTCCTTTCAAGTTAATACTTAGCTCCCCATTGCGCATCCTTTCCAAAGATTCAAAGGTGATTTAATCACTTTTTGAACCTTATCAGTTAAGTCAGTGACCCGCTATTAAGCAAGGCCACCGACTAAAGTATTGTTATGCGTTCTGCGCTTTAAAGCAGCTTTTAAAAGCCGTTACATTCTTCACGAAATACTCCTTCTTAGGTGTTGAAAGAACTCCCCAAACTCTATTAAATGACTCACCTGCTTCAGTGTCTTCACCTTCAAGGTAAGCAGCACATAACATCTCAAGGATTGTATAACCCTCAAGCTTAGTGCCTGTGTCATCTGATTTAAGTAAAAGTATTACGATTGCTCCTAATTTGTGTGATGATACTGTCATGACTTTATGTTTTTATAGTCGGTTTATGTTATACTGTTACAATATATGTTATTGATAACACATAAGGAAAAGGGATAAAAAGTGGTGAATGCGATGTAGTTACCACATCCACACACATTTGTGTAATGCTGTTATAACTACCGTTACAGTAGTTGTTATAAGCACACACAATAGGAAAAAATAAGGGGACCTAAGTCCCCGAATTTTATTTCTTACGCTTCTCACCCCAGTTAGAAGCTCCTTGAGATTTAGTGAAATTCTTCACTATACTCTCATGTAGAAACTTAGTTTTGGCGGCATTGGTAACAATGTCGTCAAGTTTAAGGTTTAGCGCTTGAGCCTTAGCGAACTTTTTGCGCGTGAGTTTGATAGGAAGCTCTTCAGGTTCCTCGTCAATCTCAGTTTCGATGACTATCATACGATATTCAGCGATAAATTTGATAAAATAGAATGTTAATTCGTCCATTTTTGATAATTTTGATTAAATAATTGATTTTAAAAACTCAATTATGATACGGGGTGTTCTCTAAGTAGGTACCCGCATTCAAAAATTTTCCCTCTTCAAAAATTTTTTTGGTGGATTAAGAATTTTTTATACTAATTTTGTAACCGTATCCCACGAAAGTGATCACCCACGAGGAACCGTAATGGTGCAGTAAGGGGTCAGAAGTCGGATTGTAGCCTTAAATAGAGGTGGAGTTTTCTCCGATAGGATACAGAAGAGATGGAACATAGGACTCAGTTTGGGTTGACTGCCGTAAGGCGACACATAGGTAAGTGTAGGTGAATTAACACCAAGAAGGTCAACCCTAGGTATCTGAAGGAAGCACTGGCGGAGTCTAAATCCTGATTGAAAGAGTAGAAGGAACTGAAATAAATTCCCTCAAGGGATTTTTTATATCTTAGAGGGAAAGAAAAAAAGAATATTTAACGCGATAAATAACTTATAAAATGGCAACATTAACAGCAACATTGGCACTGACGAGTACCGATGCAACATCAGAGTCTTTAGCCTTAACTGTAACAGACGCTTTAACAATTGGAGCTCCTATTGTAGGTATGTCAAGGTTGACTATTACTACTGCAGACAATCAAGAGATTGTAGATGAGGCAGTAAGTGGAGTGTATTACTTTTATGCAAAGAACACAGATGCAACTAACTTTGTAATTCTTCAAACTACAGCTAGTGTACAATATGCTAGGCTTAGTCCAGGAGAGTTCTGTTTCTTTCCAGTGAATGATAGTGCAGGTGTAGAAGCAAGAGCTGATACAGCTAGCTGCGTACTAGAGTATGCATATTGGAAGAAAGCATAATTTTTAAAATTTTAAAATCATGGGATTAACAACAGGAGAAAGCTTTGCAAAGATATCTGCGCAAAACTCTACAGACCTTAATAATATTATAGCTACAGGTGGGTTTAAGAATCTTACAGGTACAGGAGCTCACACAGCATTGACAGGATATTCAGTGGTAGTACAAGAGGATACAGTGTTTACAGTATTCACTGTAGATGGAGTGGTTCAACTAACTAACTACGGATTGAATGGTGTAACTGTTAAAGCGGGGGCATACTTTCCAGTACCTAAAGGATCACAGATTACAGCCATTACAATGAGTAGTGGTAGTTGTGTAATCTATATGCTGTAGGAAAATGCAAATCTTAGGAAACGGCATAGGAGTACCATTTCGTAAAGGTGGAGGTGCCGCGGCAGTACTTCCATTTTCTATAGTTGTTGACACATCTAAATCAGCAGGAGATGGTTTTTCTCTCCCTATTGATAACGACCCTGCACAAGACGGCACGATTGATTGGGGAGATAGTTCAACATCTGATTTGTCTTATGCTAATCGAGCGCACACATACGCATCAGGTGGAATTTATACCATTACTATTACAGGTACTGTATTAAAGGGATTTAATTTTGCAGGTGCAGGAGATTATCTTAAAATAACAGAGATTTCTCAATGGGGAATATTAGATATTACTTCGGGAAGTAACGCCTTTAAAGACTGTGCTAACCTAACAATAACAGCAACAGATTATCCAAAAATATCAGCAACTACATTCTATCGAATGTTTTACAATTGCGATTTAATAACTACCCCAGATTTTAGTGATTGGGATACAAGTACGGTTACTAATATGCAAGAAGTGTTTAGAAACTCACTTCGATTTAACGGTAGTTTAGCAGGATGGGTAACATCTAACACCACTACTATTAGGGGAATGTTTATGTCTGCGGTTGCGTTTAACCAACCACTTTCAACTTGGGATGTTTCTGGGCTAGACAGTATGTATGAGGCATTTAAAGACGCTGATGGGTTTAATTCAAGTGTAGCTGGATGGACATTTAAGTCAGGTGTTAGTGTATACGCAGCTTTTCAAAATGCTGAAGGTTTCACAGGTATAGGAGTGGATTCTTGGAACACAAGTAATCTTAGCAATACAAACAGATTATTTAATAGTGCCGACAGTTTTAACGGTGATATTAGCAATTGGAACACAAGTAATTTTACAGATATTCAATATATGCTAAACCAGTGCGATGCTTTTAGAGGCAGTCTTGCAGGGTGGGATATTACAGCATCTATGACAAATATGAATACGTTTATGAATGGAATTACAGGAATGTCTACTGCTAATTATGATGCCACTCTTATTGCTTGGGATGCTCAAGGATCTCCTGGTTATTCAGGAACTGTAAACTTCGGAGGGTCTAAATACACAGGCGGTGGTGCAGCAGCAGCAGCAAGAGCATCTTTGGTTACAAAGTTTGGTGCTATTACAGATGGTGGAATCGCTTAAAACAAAGACAATGAACGAAATTAAGTATCCTTCAGTTACTACTTATTACATCTGTTTCGACAATGAAAGGACAGAGGTAAAAACTTATGGTTGGGTTGATCCTAATCAAGTCTTTGACACCATTTGGATATTTGACGAATTTACAGATGAGGCACAATGGATAGAAGAGTTAGCGGAGTGGGGAATTATACCCGATATTGATGAAGATGGTAACTTGATATTATGAGCCTACTAAGAAATACAAATAACAATGAGAGCTTTTGAACTTAGCACACTATTAAAACTAGGAGTGCCTTATATAGTATTCTTTTTTGCACCTATAACTGCTGGTCTTATAGGGCTAGGGGTTTTAATATTTGCTGATGTTATAACCGGCTGTAAGGCTGCAAAGGTAAGAGGGGAAGAAATTCGTTCCAATAGGATGGCTCGTACAGTAAGCAAGATTATCTTCTACTCTATTGCTATTATTTTAAGCAGACTAATGGAAGTTGCATTTATAGATTTTATACCTTTAGCACAAATGACCGCAGGCTACATTGCTATTGTTGAGTTTAAAAGTAATATGGAAAATATTGCAAGCATTACAGGCGTAGATGTCTGGAAACATCTTATGAAAAAGATTGAGGGTTGGTCAAAGAGAGCCTAAGAAATGGTGTAAAATAGCTCCCACTGAATGCGACAATAAATGTTTAATGACAAGGGTCTGCTCTAAAAAGGGAAGTACAAATAAAAATGAGAAATATAAATAAGATTATAGTGCACTGTAGTGCTACACCTGAAGGTAGGGACGTATCTGTTGACACTATTAGGAAGTGGCACGTTGAAGATAACGGCTGGAGTGATATAGGTTATCATTGGGTTATACCTTTAAGTGGATCTATAGAAAAAGGTAGACCAGAGTCAAGATCCGGGGCACATGCAAAAGGATTTAATAAAAACTCTGTAGGGGTATGTTACGTAGGAGGTGTAGATGAAAGCCTAGAACCTAAAGACACTAGAACTGAAGGCCAGAGAGAAACTCTTAAGTGTTTATTAGAGGATCTAAAAGATAGATATCCTAATGCTGAGATTATAGGTCACAGAGACGTAAGCTCTAAAGCATGTCCATCGTTTGATGCAAAAGCGGAATACAATAACATATGAAAGATCTTGAAATAAAGTTATTTTATCTTTTAACCTTTGTATTTTTAATACTCACAATAGTATTAGGAGTCAAAGTAGAAGCACTTAAAAATGATTTGGATGTTAAACAGCATAACGAAAAACCTACTGAAAGAGTACTTACCTTACCTGATAGCATTCCTCCTGGGAGTGATAGTAGCTTGGAAAGGTTGCAGTAGTACAAGTGGTAAACCTATAATTACTATTATAGAGAAACCTATCCCCACTATAGAATATGTAGATAGGTGGAGGACTGATACAGTTCGATTTGTAACAAGAGAGGTAGTTACAGTTAGAGATACAATTACATCAGAGCTTATAGTTAACCGATTAGATACATTTTTTCTAGTAGACACGGTTAAAATTGTAGAAGCCTGGCTTACAGAGATAGCTAAATACGATACAACTATAGATCAAGAGAATGCTAGTATTTCTTTGAACTGGCAGAACTATCAGAACAGATCCGAAAACTTGATGGTGACATACACCCCTAAAAAGGTCCCTTTGAATTGGGCTTTAGGAATACACGGTATTATAGGATTACAAAGCGATTTTAAGCAATCTTATAAGCCACTCTTTGGAGTAGGTATACATAGTTCAATTAAAAAGACTTATATTAGTGCTGGTTACGGATATAATGGGGAACATTTTATATCTGTAGGAGTAGGACGCGACTTAATTACTAGATGACATATTACTATCACACTGAAGAAGATATCAGAAAAGAAATTGATATCCTATTAGAAAAAAATGCAGCTATTCAATGCAATCTTGGAACAGAAAGTACAGATGCAGAGAGAAAAGAAGCCGATGATAAGTGGAGGGTTATAGCGGCAAAAATAAAAACCCTGGATATAAAATTCTACAGGGAAAGGATAATGCCACAAAACACATGAAACTATTAAACTTCGAGATGCCCCCAGAGGGCTTTAAGAGATTGTTCTATGATATAGAGACGTCTCCAAATATCGGGTTCTTTTGGGGAGCTGGGTATAAACTGAACATATCCCACAATAACATAATTAAAGAGAGGGCTATAATCTGTATATGTTATAAATGGGAGGGACAAGACACAGTACATAGTTTAGAATGGAAAGAGGGGTGCGACAAAGCGCTCCTTTCGCATTTTATGACGGTAGCTAAAACTGCAGATGAACTTGTAGCACATAATGGTGATAGGTTCGACGAAAAGTGGATCCGTACACGATGTCTTATACATGGTATTGATTGCCCACCTAAACTTAACAGTTTTGACACCCTTAAAAAAGCCCGTACACATTTTAGATTCAACTCTAACAGACTAGACTATCTAGGTAAGCTATTCTTTGATGAAGGTAAAAGTCCAGTGGGATTTGATGACTGGGTACAAATTACTCTACATAACGATAAAGATGCTATGGATAAAATGGTGGAGTATTGTAAGAAGGATGTAATTCTCCTGGAGGATGTATTCCATAAGTTACAACCTTATGTAAATCATAATACACATGCAGGTGCGCATACAGGATACGGTAGATTTTCATGTCCGTCGTGTGGATCTGAAGAAACAATACTTCGTAAGACACGTTATAGCGCCTCCGGTATCCCTAAACATCAGTTACAATGTAAGGCTAAGAAGTGCAGGAGGTATTTCACTATTTCAAATAAAGTATGGCAAAATAAACTAGAGGATGACTGGACAAAGAAACAGTCTAATCTCAATAACAAATAAATATTACTAAATTTGTAATTGAACTAATAACATATTTTATAATGAAAGCTACAGGAACATGGATCGCCTTACTAGATCCAAGAACACCAAAGAAAGACAAACCTGTTATCCATCTATCAAAAGAAGCGAAAGCTGCTATGGAGGAAGACCAGATGGATGAAATAAAAACTAATATTCTTGAAGTACACTCCGTTGGAGAAAGAGTACTAGATAAGAGTATTGTAAAAGAGAGTATGGTCATTGTAGACCCACGTATTCCTTTTGCTGTTGTTCACGATACAGATGAAAAAGCATACTTGATGATCCAAGAGAATCAGGTAATGATGGTAGAGTAATGAAAGGAACAGTTACAATATCCTTAGAGGATTTTGAAACTTTAAAGAGTAATTCGGAAATAGGTGAAAAAGCTAAACGGATTGCTAAAGATCTTGATCGAGAAGTTTCAAACTTATTAAATCACATGGCTAAAACAACGGATATGAAGTTGATAGCTGATAGTTATAATAGGATACCACAAGGATTTTCTAAACTGGAAATAACACCCGAAGGATGTCGACTGATAGCAAAAAAATAAAATTAAAGATACCTATTGCGGATACCTTCCAGAGTATTAAACTTTGGAACGGTATCTACAATTTGACGGATAAAGAAATCTCAATCCTTGCTAAACTTATAGATACTGAGCATAAAGAATTTTGCAGTAAAGATCATAGAGTTAAAACTGCAGAGGTTGCAGGGATAACCCTAGGAGTTATAAGTACTTATATAAAAAGGCTTAAAGACAAAAAAGCTGTAGTTATTAAGGATAATGTTTATGAATACTCTAAACTTTTTAAAGAACTAGACAATGTGGAGATCTCTTTACATAGGAACTCCGGGTGATAGCCTGGTAGCAGAAGTGTACACAAACGACTTCAAAGTTATAACTATAAACTACAGCTCTAAAGGTGTCCCTCTAAGTATATTTATTCAAACTATGTTAAACTGGTAATGAAAGGATTTGCAAAAATGATATGGGAGTTTGCAGAAGCTCTTAAGAAACACGGTAATGATGGGTTTAAACATGTAACTGTTACAGAGTACACTACAAGAATGAAGACTTGTGTGGATTGTGAGCATTTTACCCCTTCTAGATCTTGCGGGTTATGTGGGTGCCATATGCCTGTAAAAGCACGTTGGAGAACTTCACAGTGTGCAGATAATCCACCTAAATGGTTAGCAACGAATGGCAGCAAAGGGAAAGAAGGAACTGATACAGATCCTAGCGACTAAGTACAATCTCCCACTTAAAGAGGTAGAGAAAATAGTAAATTCTCAATTTAAACTCGCAGCCAAAACAATGTCTGAGGGTAAGTTCGAGGCTATACGTTGTCCATCATTTGGGGTGTTCAAAGTTAAACCTGGACGACTAAAATATTTAAATGATGCTAAGAGAAAGTCTATTAAAAACAACGGACAATCTAAAGATTGAGCCAACCCCATACTGCCTTACGGTAAAAGCTTTTAAAGATATTGTAGACAATTTCAGCTCAGAAGAAGCTATAAAAAGACTTTCTTATATCTATTTCATGTGTGATTTGCATTCAATTTACAATGCATACGATGATGTTCAAAAACATAAAGAGGTACAAGCAGCAGTATTCAACAAAACTTTTAAAGTGGATAAGTATACCAAAGCTGGTATGGAGGAGTATAATAGACATGACTCTTCTATTATGATTTTACTAAAAAAGTCAAGGAAGTCTGTATCATACTTAGCAGATTGGTTAGATAGTATTGATATTACAGATGAAGACTACGACCCTGTAAAACATGTAAGAATATTAGAGACTATGGGGAAAACTACTAACGGCCTTAAAGAACTTGAAGATGCAGTTAGAAAAGAAAGTGAACTTAGTGATACCTGGGGAGGAGTACAAGTAGATAAGTACAGTGAATAAATTTAAGGATACACATAGACTTTCTCCTGCGGCTAATTACTTTGATGAGCACGGTTTTTATACTCCCGCACCAAAAGGAACTAAAGCTTATTACGACTTCTGGGATGAAGAAAAGAAAAGATGCCTATACGGATATACCACACCTGAAGGAGATATAACAGTTTCAGGTTTCCACTATTTCTATCTTAACTACTGTAGAATCAAGGTGGTAAAAGATGAAATACTTCCTGATGGATCCACTAGACCTATGAGAAAGCAGTACTGGCCTAGGTTCTATGATAATGACCACAAATACTTCTCTCACTTAGAAAAATGTAGGGATGAGGACAAGCATATGGTGGTTCTTAAAGCACGTCGTAAAGGATACTCTTATAAAGCAGCTTCTATGCTTGCAAGAAACTATTTCCTTATAAAGAACTCTAAGAACTTTGTGTTTGCAGGTATGAAGGAGTACTTGACCGGGGTAGATGCAATCCTTACAAAAGCATGGGAGATTGTAAACTTTATTGACTCTAATACAGCCTGGACACAGCCTAGACTACTAGATACAGCAATGGCTAAAACTTCAGGGTATAAAAAGAAAGTTAGTGGGCAGTTTGTAGATGCAGGTATGCAAGCCTCTATAGCAGGAGTATCACTAAAAGATGACCCTGATAAAGTAAGGGGTAAAGCAGGCGAACTTATATTCTTTGAAGAGGCCGGTGCTTTCCCTGGTCTTTTAGAAGCGTGGGGTATGGCTATGCCAACTATGAGACAGGGTAACAAAACCCTAGGTACAATGATAGCCTTCGGTACAGGTGGTACAGAGGGGGATGGCTTTGAAGCCCTTGAAGAATTATTCTATCATCCTGATACTTATGACTGCATGGCATTTGAAAATGTATGGGATGAAGGAATGTCAGGGACCCGGTGCGGGTACTTTGTACCTATCTATGAGATCTTAGATGGCTTTATAGATGATGAAGGAAACTCACTTATAGCAGAAGCTAAAGAATTTGAGGCAGGAGAAAGAGAGAAGAAAAGAGGTGGGAACGACGCAAGTGCTTATGATCAGTATTTAGCAGAGCATCCTTTCTCACCTGCAGAAGCAACTCTACAAGTCTCATCTAATTTATTTGATCTTGCACTTATCCAGGAACAATACAATAGAGTTAGGGCGAAGGCTTTACATGCTTTAGGTACAGCTGGAGATCTTACTACTAGCGCTAAAGGGGAAGTTATATTTAAACCTAACGGAGATAGAAAGCAGATAACTAAATACCCACATAGGAAAGGAGACGATATAAACGGAGCTGTAGTAGTATATGAAACACCCCATAAAGTAGAAGGTAAAGCCCCTAACCTCCTCTACTTCTTATGTCATGACCCTTATGGACAAAATCAATCTAGTGACTCTAGATCATTAGGTGCGGCCTATGTTATAAAGAGGGTTAATAATGTTTCAAAGCCTGATGATATGATCGTAGCGTCTTACGTTGGGAGACCTAAGTCCCAGGATGAATTTAACAATATTATGTTTCTCTTATCACAGTATTATAACGCGAAGATAGGTTTTGAAAATGACCGTGGTGATGTTATAAGTTTTGCTAAAAGATTTAGGAAGCTGCACTTTTTACAAGAGGAGTTTGAAATGCTTAATAAAAAAGAACTTCAATCCCGGACAGTAAAGAGAAACTATGGTATGCATATGACTGAGGCTCGTAAAAAACAAGGGGAACTTTACATACGAGATTGGCTACAAACACCTCGAGGAAAAGATGTAGATGGGAAACAACTTTATAATGTCCATAAAATTTACGATCTTGCGCTATTGCAGGAACTAATAAAGTTCAATCATAAAGGCAACTTTGACCGAGTTATGGCGCTTATGATAGGTATGTATCATACCCAAGAACTTTATAACGCAGAAGTTTCTGAAGTATTAGGGGACAGATCTGTTGACGACTGGTTTGACCAACAGTATAAATAATGCCTTATTATAAAAGGTATTTTAAAAATCTGTAGGTACTAAGAGTCATCATAAGTATAAAGTAACTTTGTAAGAATGTATAGCGAGATACCAAATCAAAGAATACCACAGGCAAGAAAAACTAAACAATGGGCCATCGATACGATGGAGTCCTATTTTTCTATTGCCGAAGACGGAAGAACTTACAGGAAAGAGGAGCTCCGAAAGCTGTACGATTACTACAATGGTGTTATACACGATGACGACTATCAGTATGTTGTGCAGCCTTACGGCAAAGCCCGTAAGAACTTCCCTTCAAAAATGCGCAACTATCCCCTTATTAAACCGATTATTGACCTACTTCTCGGGGAAAAGGCAAAGCGTCCGTTCAGCTATACAGTGACCGTGCAGAATTCGGACTCCGTTTCCCGTATGGAAGAGGAGAAGAAAGCAGTTGTTTTAGAATCTATGAAACAAGCTTTTGTAAATGAATTAAATGTTATGGGTATGGAAACAGGAGTTCCAACTCAAGAACAGCCTCAACTACCTGAAGAACTAGCAAAAATGTTCGACAGGAGTTACACTGACACAAGAGCTATCTTAGGACAAAAGGGAATGAATTACATTCTCCAACATTGTCAGGTACATGAAAAAATTCAAAAAGCCTGGTTTCACTTTTTAGTAGCAGGAGAATGCTACACGGAGCGAGGTGTAAGAAATGACGAAGTATTTTATGATATTCTTAACCCCTTAGATGTAGACTATGATCTAGATCCGGATTTAGACTATGTAGAGGATGGTGATTGGGCAATGGTAACCAAATACATGCATCCATCTTCTGTAGTAGAAAAATGGGGGAGAGACCTTACCCCTGAACAAATTGATCAGGTGTTTCAGAGTGCAGGTGATGCAGGGTTTTTCTATGACTCTAATTATGTCAATAGACAAGAAGAGTTAAGAGACCGACTTGTACGGGTAAGGATACTTTACTGGCAATCCATGCAAAGAACAGGGTTTATGACCTTCTTCGATCCTGAAACAGGAGGTATGGAGACAATGGAAGTGGAAGACGGATTTAGAATCCCACCAGAACTGAAAGAATTTGGTGCTAAAATAGAATGGGAGTGGCATAACCTTGTTTATCAAGGAATATGTATTGGGGATGATCTTTATATTAATATGAGACCTTTCGACAACCAAAGAATGTCGATAGATAACCCTTCAAAAAATAAACTACCTATAAACGGTAGAAAATACTCAGATATAAATTCAAGGAATGTATCTCTAGTTATGTTAGGGGTACCTTACCAATTGAATTATAATACTTATAAGTATCGACTTGAATTAGCTATAGCTAGATCTAAAGATATTATTGCCCAACTTGATATTAACCTTATCCCTAAGAAATGGGACATGGATAAATTCATGTACTACGTAGAAGGTACAGGTATTGCCTGGATAGACTACAACAAAGAAGGAGTAAAACTGAGTCCACAACATCAGTCTGTGCTTGACCTTTCTATGAAGACAATGGGTACTTATGTTGAACTACTTAATTCTATTCAAGTAGAATGGGAGAGAGTTTCAGGTGTTAACCGTCAAAGAATGGGTGGGATGTCTGAATATGATGGTAAAGCTACAAGTCAGCAGGCTATCGTACAGAGTGCACATACCACTGAGGATCTTTACAGGAAATTTGCTGGAGTGGAACAAAGAGATTTACAAGCTTTATTAGATTACTCTAAAGAAGCATGGATAACTGGTAAAAAAGCACAGTATGTAATGCCTGACGGAGCTGTAGAGTTTTTAAGTATAGACCCTTTACCTTACTTAGAGGCGGACTTAGGAATTTTTGTATCAGATGCTACTAAAGAGCTTGAAAAACTTAATCTAATGAAAGAGTTAGGTATGGGTATGCTACAAAACGGTATAGCTGCAAGTACAGTGGCAGACATAGTTGATTCTGAAAGCTTCATTATGATGAAAGATAAGATCAAAGAAGCTGAAGCAGAAATGCAAGAACTTGAAGCGGCTCAAAGTCAGGCTGAACAAGAATTACGTCAAGCAGAAGTTGCACTTAAAGAGCAAGAGAGAAAAGATCACAATATGAATATGCAGCTTGACAGAGATACAAAAATTGAAGTTGCGGAGATTGCAAATAAAGAAGAAATGCCTCCACCTCCCGTAGATAATAGCTATCAAGATAAAGCTAACGCTATAAAAGAAAGAGAGTTAAGTGAAAAAGAAAGATCTAATAGGGCTAAAGAAGATATCTCTCGTAAAGCAGCAAATAAAAAAGATAAAAAATAATGGATGCTTTAGATATAATGCGAAGTGCTTGGGAGTCTGATCCTGCTTATTTTGGAAGTATAACTGAGCTTATAGACCAGCAAGAAGCCTTAAATATGCAAGAGCAACAAGGTATGGATATAGCATCTACTCCTCAAGAACAACAAATAGGATTAACTGAGGGCCCACCAAGATCTATGGCTTTTCCTAACACTGGAGGACAAGATTTTAATACAATGGGTATGGACTATCCTGTAGATATGCAAGGATTTGACTCTCAAGGAGGACTTGTAAGATCTTACGAAGCTGTTCCTCCTGGAATAGACAATGTTCCTATGGGTCCAAAGGTAGATACAGTTATAGAAAACCCTACACAATACCGAGCAGGCGGAGTTGTTGAAAGACCACTTAAAGACCTTTCCTTTTCCGAAAAGATTGAAAAATACCGGAAAAGCAAAAGGAAATGAAAAGAAAGAAAATAAAGTTTTCTCCTAAACTGCAGTCATCTAGTCTTGATGATATAAAAAGGTTTGTCCCTAAAAATGCTTTAGATACACCTGTAATTTCTAATTACAATACTCTTCCTGTATCTGAAACTCCTTACACGGACCAAAGTAAGTTTACAAATACAAATCCTTCTTTTGGAGTTTATGCTAACGGTCCACAACAAGGAAGAAATCGACGTCCTTTTGGCCCGACTTACAGAACTCAAAATCCTGAGTATCAAAACGGAGGTTTACCTAAATACCAGATAGCTGGTGTAAAAAAGCCTTTAGCAGCAGATAATGTGTACGCATCTGAACAGGCTGTAAAAAAAGAAACAGATTCTAAAAAATTAAAAGAGCAATTAAAATTTTTAAAAGACTTAGAATCTAGAGAAAGTAATAGTAATAAAGGTGTTCTTAGAGGAGCAGATAATAAATTACAAGAATGGTGGGGTACACCTCAAGAATATGAAGTAGAGGGAAAACCTTACTTAACCTCTCCAAGAGAAGAATTTTCAAGAATAGGATTTGAAGGTACTGGAACATTTACTTCTGCAGGGGGTCCTGGTGTAGGAGTAAGAAGTTATTTTCCTTATTCTGATCCACTAGGAGTTGGTATAGAAACAGACATAGACCCTACAGGTCCAGGAGGAGGTGTTTTACTTTCTAATCATAAACTAAGACAAGCAAAAAACTATGTATTAAAAAATCTAGGAATGGAGGAAGATACTTCAGAAGTTATGCCTGGATTTTTATATGGGGGAGTTGAAATGGCTGGGAGTCTTCCTACTCCATTCTTAGGACTAACTACTTCTTTACACGATATTGATAAATTAGAAGAATGGACAGAAAAACCTGAAAATTCAGCTTATAAAAGTGTTGCAGAAGGAGTTGAAAAGGGTATGGGACCTTTTTTAGCAGCTTGGGATAGCCCTGGTAGACTTTTTAAAGACTCTTATTTATTTCCTAAAGGAGTTCATAATCCTTTAAGTGGTTCTAGAATAGGATTAGGAGGAGTAGAAGGATTAAAAGGGGGTAATATTATACCTGATTATAAATATTTAAGTCTTGCTGGGGGAAATGCTTCTGTAGCAGAAGAAGCTGCAGCAATTGCAGCAGAAAAAGGATGGGTAGGTAAAGAAGGTCTTGCGAGAGCTAGAAAAGAATATTTAGGAAAATTTGATGTAGGAAAAATGGTCGACAAGACAGGTCTACCTAAAGCAATGGATTACTTAGGAGAAAAACTTTATGGTACAGGAAGTAAAGCAGGGTATGATAAATTTGGAAAAACTGCTGCTGAATATATAAGAAAGTTTAAAATACCTTATGGAAATGTTCTTTCTCACTTTACTAAAATACTTGGACCTGCTCTTACAATGATGGAAGGAGTAAATATCCTTGAAGGAGCTTTGCATCAAAAAGGACAACCTACAGGAGGAATGTTTTCAGGAGAAGACGAAGATCAAAGTGCGTCTCAGTATGGAGCATTTCCTTGGAGACAAAAAGATTTAGCTGATCGTGGTGCTGCAGAATGGGAAAAGAAACTGAAAAGTAGAAGTACTCGTTATAATAAAGCTTATATGGAAAAGCATGGAGTCACTGAAGATCAAATTTTTGAACACGAAGAGAAGAATTTTGGAGGAAAAGGAGAATACAGAGCTTTAGATAAAGAACTTATGGACTCTATAACAGATCCTGATAGAAATAGGAGTATGAAAGGTTATATGGGTTATCAAAACGGAGGCATACATAGATATCAAACGGGAGGTCCTGAAAAAGAATGGCAAGGAGATAGAGAGGCTGTAAATCTTATGCATACTGATGGTAAAAAATACTCTTACAATCAATTAAGAGAATTAGGATATCCTGATTCTACTATTGTAAGAAACTGGAACTTAGATACTACTCCTGAACCTAAATCAAGAACTACTATGGCTGAATCAGTCATGGGATTTGAACAGAGACCTGTAGAAAAAACTATGACTCGTGGAGAAGCATTTAGACAGGCAAGAGCTGCTGGAGAAAAAGAGTTCACTTTTGAAGGGAAAAGATATACAACTGAGCTTGCTTCGGATAAAACTCCAAAACTATCTAGTAGAATGAGAAGTCTACATACGTACAAAAACGGAGGAGAAGTTGATCCTACAGATCCTAATAAAAAAGAAAAAGATAGCACGAGATCAAAATCTAATCTTAAAGAATTACTAGATGCATCAACTCTTCGTGGACCAGGAGAAGAGCTTAATTATCAAATGACAGGAGACAAAAATTTAGATAATTACAATTTACGCCTATTAAATGCAAGATTTAAGCATTTAAATAAACGACGAACAGAAGCATATGCGGATAGCTCCGAGTTTAAAACTATGTTTGATAAGCATCTAGGCTTACTTGATTCCGTAGAAAATGCGCGTGTTGATAAACATGATCCGAGAGCAAGTAAGTGGACACCTAAGTTTGTTAGTGATACACCAACTGTAGATAATAATTTACTTCAAGCAATACTAAAGGGTGAAAACGAAGTATCTGACTATGATTCCGAATGGATAAATGATGCAGAATATTATTTATCATCGTGGACGAACAATGCAAAAACGTGGATACATACAGATTTACCTTTTATGCGATCTTATCCCCGAAACAATAATGTTGCAGATACATTAGGGTATGACGCTCTAAAAGATGTTATAAGCCGTAAAAAAGGGGTTGACAATGCTGTTAAGGTTAAAAGCCTAAATCTAAACGATCCAAAAGCTGTAGCACCTATTAAACCTATACCTTGGACATTGAAAACAACTGCTCCAATTAAATCTAAAGACACTCCTACTGCAGAGCCTGTTGTAGAAGAAGTTGTAGAACCCATAAAGAAGACAATGGCAACTTCTAGAATGGAACATGAAGAAAGGCCTGGATATAATATTAAAATGCCTGACGGGAGTATATGGTCTAAAGAAAAATATATTGAAAGATATGGACAGGCTGGTTGGGACGCAGTAGAGAAAAGTAGATTAAGAGCTAAAAATAAGTTTAAATACGGAGGGCCAATACCTAAGTATGAAGACGGAGGAGAAACAGATCCACTTACAAAAAGAAGTATTAGACGAAATACTGAAAGACCAGAAACTCGTGCTGAATCAGAGTTTTATAGATTGTATTCTGTTGGAAAAGGTAAAAACCATACTACAGACCCAGTGACTCGCTCTGGATGGCTGAGTACAAGAAATAAGCCGGGGGTAGGATATCAGGAGTCTTTGAATTTATGGAGTGACCCTGATAAAAAACCAGAGAAAAAAGGGTGGGAAACAGAATGGGTAGAAGATTATGTGTCTAAAGGAAGGCAAGGATATAATATAAAAGCCCAAAAAGGAACTGGTAGATTATATCCAGATATTAGTGCAGATTACCCAGAGGTAGAATACGAGGGAGATAAACATTGGAATGCTAAGAGATTTGGATACAGCCCTTTCTTTGGAACTGGAATGGGAGCCCAATATGGTTACAATACAGGAGTTCCAAATGAATCAGGGTCTTACCCAGATATTACTGGGCAAAATATGCTCAATGTTGGAGATAGTGATAGAGAGAATCGAAATAATCTTAGAGAGGATATTTACAAGTATCACCTAGCTGATAAGAATTTATCTAGAAAAGAAGCATGGAAAAAAACTAATAAATTTATAAGGCAAGAAATCAATCCTGTAGTAAACTCTGATTTTCATAAACTTAAGAAAAAGGGATACGATTTACCCCCTATAGATGCAGTTCATGATGAATCGTATAAAGAGTCTTTAATGGATCAAGGAATGACATCCAATAGAGCTGATAGATCGGTAAGAAGATTTGATAGACAAATACGTAATCATCAAACCGGAGGCCCTATACCTAAATATCAGATGGCTGGAGTGGCAACTACTCCTACAAATCCTATAGCACCTTCAAGAAACGATAGTATTCTTTTGTGGGATATGATGAATCTACAGAAAGAACTTGATATTGTTGCAGCGCAAGAAGAGAAAGCTATTGAAAGAAAAGAAGGTAAAGAATTTGAAGTAAAACTGCAAGAACATTTAAACTCTTTGTCTCCAGAAGAAAGAGAAAAAGAAATAAAAGATCGTGCGGCAATGGAAGCAGCATTTAAAGCTTCTCCTGTAGAGTCGAAGAGAGAGAGGCTTCAAAGGGAAATGGATGAAGGGAAGTTAGGTGATCATTTTCACCCAGAAGTTTTTAAAAAACATCATCTAGATACTAAATCCCCTACAGAACTTGATGGCGTAATGTATAACGCATTCAATGACGATAAAAGTGAGTTTTTTAGTAATCCTGTAGGTGGGCCTAGAGAAGCTATTCTTGAGGCATATAGAAAAATGCACGATCAATTAGATCAAAAAGGATACCTGGATGTATCTGAAAGTATGGATTATATACATCCCACTATAAAATCTACTGGGGTTTATCTAGATAGTACAGACTCTATAAATCCAATATATCCTAAACCTTCACCAGTAATGGCAACTTCTAGAATGGAATATGAAAAACCTCCTGAATGGGTAGAGCAAAACCGACAAATAAGACGGATGCAACAATACGCTAAACCGTCAAAACCTTCTGGTAGACTGTTTACTGCTCATAGAAATTTGGCAAAGGAAGGGAAAGCAACAAGAACCTATAACCCTGGAGATAATACTGGAGAACGTAAAGTTGTAACAAATTATCAAAACGGAGGTTTACCTAAATATCAAAATGCTGGAGTTCCAACAAGGTTGGACTCTATAAATTTATTGCAGAACAATAAAATACTTGCGGACTTAATAGCCAAAGGAACTAAAGATGTTAAATTTTTAGAAACAAGCAGCTCATCTCAAGCAGATGATATGTATAATTCACAACTCCTGACCAGAGAGGGATGGTCTGAAGATTCTCAAGGACTGGTAGACGCTTTAAACTATGAAAAAAAGAATTTAGACCCAAATTCATCTCCCCCAACTAGAAAAGGAAATCTTGTTGGAGCTAAAGATTGGTGGCAGGGTGGTGGAGATGATGATGACTTTCCTACAACGTATAGACATAGGTTTATCGATCCGCAAGGAGAAGCTGAATTAACTGCTCTTCCAAGAGACGGCTCTCATGAAGTAAATTCAAGAAAAGTGCATATATATACATATGATGATTTGGCTATTACACCTTTTGATATGCTTACTCCAGAGCAAAAAAAGATGCGGGTAGAGAAATATGGCTCAAAAGGAGTTCCAGACAGCTACATTAAAAATCAAACATCTCCTACTCCTACTACTTCAACACGATTTCCTCCACCAGGAAATTGGTGGAATAAGATTGATCCAATTAAACAGATGCCAGTTAAACACCCGAATTTATTACCTACAGAAGTAGGCAATGAAGATATAATTGAGCCAACTGTAGCACCTACTAATGCTATAACCTTTGGTACAGCAGAAACTTATGATGCTAAAGGACTTCCTAGATATAATAGAAAAACTAAAAAATGGGAAACTATTCCTGAAGGATATGTAAATTATGGGGATAATACTGGTAGAAAAGAATTTAGAGATGGAGGTTTACATAGATATCAATAGTAAAATGCTATATTATAACTACACTTATAAAAAAGAATATTATTGGGTGTAATAAAACATTCCATTTAATTTTGTAATAATGAAAGATAATCAAATAGAGCCGTTAGATATCGAATTTGATGATATACTGACTCCTCAGCCGGTAAGGGAAGAACCTGCTAAGGAAGAGCCTACAAAAGAAGTAGAACCCGCTGCAGAAATAAAACCTGCAGATATTGAAGAACCTGTAGCAGAGACTGAAACAGAGGATGTAGATGAGACTATAGATGAGGTTGAAGAATCTCCTTTAAGAGTCGAACCTAAAGATGAAGATACAGACACTGAAGAAGAATCTACAGTGGTTGGTGAAATTTTAGAAAAATTTGGATATGAAATTGATGATGAATTTGAAGACACGACTGAAGGGCTTACTAAGCTCACTCAAACTATTTCTGAAAAACTTGCTGTCGAAACTTTAGATAGTCTTTTTGAAAGATTTCCTACAGTGCAAAAGCATTTAGAGTATGTGCAACAAGGTGGAGACCCTAATGAGTTTATGAGGGCCTTTACTCCTGAAACAGATTACTCTAGAATAGAAATTAAAGAAGATGATACCAATTCGCAAAAAAGAGTTCTTACGGATTACTTTATAGCAAGAGGTACAGAGAAGGATTTTATTGGAGATATGTTAGAATCATACGAAGATAAAGGAACTCTAAAAGATAAAGCTGAGGCTGCTAAAAAAGCACTTTCTGATGCACAAGCTCTTCAAAGAGAAGCTACTTTGGAAGATCAAAGAAGAGTAAATGCAGAAAGACATGCTCAAACTGCGCAGATGTGGGAGAATGTAAGTACCACAATCTCAGAAGCAGATAACTTATCGGGGATTCCTATCTCACAAAGAGATAAGGGTAAATTCTTCGACTATATATCAAAACCTATAGACTCTACTGGGGCAACTCAAAGAGATATAGATTTTCATCAAGCAGGTATGGACCAGAAATTGGCTGTAGACTTCTTGATGTTTAAAGGATTTGATATTGATAAATATATTGGGAAGAGAGCAACTACTAAAGCTGCTAAATCCCTAAAGACAAAGTTGGAAAGTCATAGTAAAAAGGCTAAGAGTGTTAGATCTAAATCAAATAGCTCTAACAGTGGATTTGAGTCTTTAGACTTTGATATTAACAACCTAGGAGGCTGATCTCCGAATTTTAAATTGAAAACAAATGATTAATGGACCAAGAAATGGCGGAGAGAATATTTCCGTCGTACGCACGACTTTCAACGATGCGCAGATGACAGACATGAACAGTCTGGCTAACGCAATGTTGTCAAAGCCGACTGAATTGTCTCCGATAATCACACACCTCGCAGGACGAGATGATATGCGTTTCCCACTTTCTTTTATGTCAGAAGGTGTAGGTAATGTTGAATCTATTGACCGATTGGAGTATGAATATCGTGTAGCAACTCGAAAACTTATGACTCGCCCTGTGGCAGTCACTAACGGTGGAACTAACCTAGGACAGGGAGGATCTACTTTTGAACTAACATTCCCTGATAAGTGGTTTGTATTTCCTTACGTTCTTGTGAACGGAGCAGGAGAGCAAGCTCGTATTATGAGAGAGCCTGTAGCTTCAAGCACTGGACAAGGATGGGTATATACTCTTCAACTTGTAAACCCAGCAGCAGCTACAGTTCTAACTACAGGATTTACAGCGGGAGACCTATGGGCTCAGTTGTTTGCACCTGTTGGAGTAGACTTCTCTCGTGGAAATGCTTCTAACTGGCAAGCTCCAGGGCTTGTACGTAACAAGCTTACCACAGTACGTAAGTCTTACCATATGTCAGGTAACGCTAAAGATTTTGTAGCTGAGTTCGCACTTCCTAAGAAAGGCGGAGGTACTACAAAACTTTGGATGGATTACGAAGAATACCAGCACATGCTTGAGTTCAAAGAAGAATGCGAGATGATGTACTGGTACGGTCAGCGTACGTATGGCGATGACGGTGTTGTAAATATGCGAGATGAGAATGGACAGCCAGTTGTTGTTGGCCCAGGTCTTCTTGAGCAAATCATCAACCGTGAGACTTATGCTACTTTGACTGAAAACCAACTTTTGAACATCATTGGTGACCTATTCTACGGAATGACTGATGCTAACCAAAAGCAGGTTACTCTTTACACTGGTACTGGTGGTATGAGAGAATTTGATGCTGCAATGAAGGCTTACTTCAATGCAAATCAGTGGCAAGCAAGTGCAACTACTGAGTTCATCAACGGATCAGGAAGAAATCTTGGACTTACAGGATACTTCAAGCGTTATGAGCACATTGACGGTCATGCTGTTAATGTTGTGAAAATGCCGTTGTTTGATCACGGTCCTGTTGCTCGTGCTCGAGCTCTTCATCCAGTAACTGGATATTCTTTAGAGTCTTATCGTATGGTATTTGTTGACCAGTCTAATTATGACGGAAAAGCAAACCTTAAGATGATCTCTAAGAAAGGACGCGAACACCTACGATGGTGTGTACCTGGATCTGTTGTGCCTCGAGGATTCGATGCAAACACTTCTCGTGCATCTGACGTAGATGGTGCTTCTGTACACATGTTGAAGACTGGTGCTGTCTGCTTGAGCAGATTTGATACTAGCCTTGACATCGAGTGCGTAGCATCGTAAGTAAACTGTAGATATTGGGGGAGGAGAGTATATTTCTTCTCCCCTTTATTTACATTCTGAGTGAGTTATTCTTTACACCTCAGAAAACCTAAACTAGAAAGAATTATGACAACAAAAACAAAAAAGGAAACTGCGCCTAAAGCAGCGGCTGAGAAGGACGTCGAAACAACAACTTCAAAAAAATCCACCACTATAAAAGCATCTGTAGACTTTGGGACTAAAAAAATATATGTCCGAAGAAAAGAAGTGGCTAGTCATCTCCCTAAAGAGATCAGAGCAGAAGCTGTAGTTAAACTTTCAAGTGTATTTGTAAACCGTCAACCTTTAAGAGGTTTCACGGATACAGAAATTGAGACTAAATATCTTGCAACTCTTTTGGATGTAGGTCCAGAAGACAGAGAATGGTCTAGATATGTAAGAAGGTTTTGGGCTGAACTTAGAATCCCTGTAGGATTTGCAGGTATGGAGCTTGAAGTGGGAAAAGATCAAGATGGAGAACCTCTTAATCTAATGGATTTTATAAAATATAATTTTGCAAAAAGACATCCTCTTGTAGCAGATAGCCTTGAGGAAATGCAAAAAAGTTCTCTTATGAGATTTTATATCCAAGATCCTAACAAGGATGATAAGAAGAAAAACAATTCTGTACAAGTTGCAAAACGTGCAGATAGAGAATTTATAAAAGCATCGGACGATGTAGTTAGAATGAAAAACATTCTACGAGTTTTAAGTAATGTTAAAGTGGATACTTTAGATTCTGAGCAAGTAGAGAATATGCTTTTTGATCTTAAGCAAAAAAGTCCAGCAAAATTCCTTAAATTTGCCACAGATGAAAATCTGGACATAAGAGCCGAGATAAGCTCGTTTATAGAATCAGGCGTACTTCATAAAGTAGGTAACGCTATTGTAAATGTAGATGAGACTTTAGGGGAGGACATGGACGATGCTATTAGAGTGCTTAAGAGTCCAAAAAGATCGGGGGTATTGAATACTCTTAGACTTCGACATAAAGAACTTTCAAACTAAGAAAGCGTGAACGTAACTGAAATGCATATCTCCCTGCGCCAAACGGTAGACAGGATAAACTCTCAAAGAGCAGATCAATTGCTCTCTGAAGAGATAGATCTTGAATTAAACCGTGCAATGCAAAGGTTTATAAACCAAAGGTACGGGAAGAATAATGTATATCAGGAAGGTTTTGAGGAATCACAAAAGCGTATAGACGAACTTCGTACTTTACTTGTAGAGTATGAAAGTGGTGTAACCTTTAAAGAAATCCTAAAGCCGGATAGCATCTTTGTCGATCAATTTCAATTACCCGCAAATTATATGTACCTGGTAAACCAAAGGTCTAAGATATTTGTAGATAACTGTAGAACAATAGATTACAATCTTATAGCTAATCAAGATATAAATTATTTTACCTTCACTTTTGATGATTTTATGGTGAATGGTAATGAATTTGTAGATTCTATAGGAATGGAAGACGGTACTGTCACACCTTCTATTATTCCAGTTTGGTTTGCAAGTCCAGAGCTTATAGATTCTGGTTATTCTCCAAGTGCATATCCGCAATATATAAATGAGGTCAGAGCTGACTTACTTAATAATCCTCAGCCTGGATTTGAAATATATTGGGAATCTTATGGTCCATTAAGCATACCTAATACTTTTATTGTAATTGTCGACATTGATGGTACCGGTGGGGTTTTTAACTGGGACGCATCAAATGGTAATGTAACTCCTCTTGTATCTATAGATACTCTAAACAATCCTGTAACTTCTGTACCTCCTAGGTTTGAGGATAGAAGTAACAATCTTGTAAGAGTACCTAGAGATAATTTTACTGAGGATACAGTTTTGAATAAATTTTCTCAACAGGACGATATATTCAGACTTTTAGATGATCCTTTTAATAGTACCACCCACACTTCTCCACTTACAACTATACGAGGAGGCTTCATAGATATCTATACTAATGCTATATTTATAACGTCAAGTGTAAAAATCACATATCTAAGGAAACCTCAACCTATAAACTTATCTTTGGGCTATAATTGTGAACTACCTGATCATACACATGAAGAGGTAATAGCAATGGCAGCTTCTTCAATTTTAGAAGAATCCTCTGATCCAAGATATAAGACACAGATGGGAGAAGCGATAAACAGAGAATAATTTTTTTATAAATTTTAAAATAATAAGCTATGAGACAGCTATTAATTTCAGACGGAACTACTGCTGCAGGTGCATATACTGCAGGGCTATTAGGCCCAGGAGCAGTCGATGTAGTAGGACTTTCCGCAGATGGACACACCCCTCTTGTAGGAGGTGAAACAATCGCAGACTATTCTGCAATTCGATTAATTCAAGGTACTGCCGCTGGTCGTGCTAACGTTGTATCCCCTTGGATCGACGGTTCAAGTGTATCACGATGGACAGGACAATCTTACGATGCACAGCAGGCGCAAACAAGTACTATCACTATTGCTGGTACTGCAAGTGCCGCATTTAATGCAACTGTAAAAGTTACAAGTCGAGCAATCGGTCAAGCACAATTTGAGCGTAGAAGTTTTACTGTAGCCGTTGCATTAGGAGATGTTCAAAACACTATTGCTGCAGCTATTAATACTGCAATCAATGCTAATCTTCCTGCTTTCTTAGCTAGTTCAGCTGTAGTTGGAAACGTTATTACTCTTACAGGACAAACTTTTGATAGTGATCCTTACAGAGTACTTTCTTCTTTTGAAACTCAAGAAGACATTGATGGTACTTTTACTACTACTGCTACTATTGCTGCAGGAAACACTCCTGATTTAGGAAACGGTGGTGATGGAAACTTGATTGTAGAACTTGAAGCTAGCCTACAAGGTATGGGTCGAGGATACTATGATAGAGTTCAACTTCCAGTTGCACCTCCTGCTTACGCAGTTGCTGCTACTACTTATGATTTGTATAAGTTGGGATTTGGCAATGCTGCACCAGGATCTATCCGAGGTGTAGATAACTACAGAGACATCGTTATTGCTTATGCAGCTGCAGGAGCAGGTCAAGCGGACTTTGAAAGTAAAATTAACCCTTGGTTGGCATCTTGCCCAGGAGCATTTGCACCTGTTAACCTTTAATTATTAACCTTATAATTTTTAGAAATTATGCCACAAGCTAAAAAAGTAACCGCAAAAGCTACGTACGACTTCAGTACAGATGCAGGTGGAGCAGGAGCACGAACACTCGCTATCAGCGAAGTTGTTCCTAATGACGCTGTTATTGTTGCATGCTATACTCACTGTAAAACAGCATGTACATCAGGCGGATCTGCAACTATCGCAATCACTGCAGGAGGAGTAACTCTTTCTCCAGCAACTGCATTTTCAAACAATGCTTATGACACAGCTACTCAAGTAACTGATCATACTGGATTGTTGAATAGTGATCTTGGAGCTCAAGCTACCTCAAGTGCAGCAATCGGTATTACCGTTGCTACAGCAGCATTGACTGCAGGTAAGTTTGATATCTATATAGACTATATCCCAGCCTAAATTTAGGTTTGGAGATTTTTTAAAACCGGGAGGGAGGAATTGACCTCTTTCTCGGTTTTTATTTTTTTAAAATATTCGCAATGAACATTACAACCAGTATTACAGGTGATTGCAGGTTTATAAGTATAGGTGTTTCAGGTGCTACAGCACAAGGACCTCTTACTATAAGTGTAAATGATGATAGTTTTTCTGCAACAGCTACAGCAAGTGGAACTTACAGTACTGCAAGACTTTTAGCATCTACCGTAGGTACACAAGCAGGAATTTTCCAAGTTACAATTACAGATAATGTTACGGGAGCTTCCGTATACTCTGGAGAACTAGGAAAATGTGAACTAGACTGCTGTATAGCTAAGAAAGTAGACTCTCTTTTAGGTTGTGACTGTGAATGCACAAGATGCAGTGGAACACTGGAAACTGCAAATAGAGTTATGCTTCTTATTCATGCAATAGAAACAGACCTCTCTCAAATAAGTGGAGATGTAGCTAATAATACTGCTATCTACACTAATGCTAACGCTAAGTATAATAAAGCTCTCGAACTTTGTTCTGATAGCTGTGGATGTAGCTGCTAATGATAGGAGCACCTAAACATATAAGTGGATTTTCAGCTGTATACCAAGGGAAGCTGTATGTAATAATAAATTATTGTACAGCTTTTGGGTACGACGTCTTAGGAAACGTAGATGATATTACTGCAAATGGTGCAGACCCTACATCTATAGTTTATAGTTTTGAAAAAGTACAGATAGAGTATGCAAACTATACTGAAGCATCTGGAGGTTTTAAAAAGTATCAAATAACTTTTGGATCCGGGTATACTACAGCTATAGATGTAGATATTTTCGGTGTAAACAGAGAAGTTCCATCTTTAGGAGATTCTCATTTAGGATACGCTAAAGATTGCTCTGAAAACATTGGGTACTTACAAACTGCTAGTGGAAGAACTGCATTTAATCAAACAAATGTTTATGCAGCTTATCCTACTGCAGATCCTGCAGGAGTATTTGGATATTCCAATTTATGGGAGAGAGCTACTACTACAGACTTATTTTCAGTAGAATCTGACTATATAACTCAAGTTTGGAGTGCAAATGGATACGCAGGAGGAACAGCAGATCCTGAAAACTCTGGATTACAACATGTAAGGTTTATAGCTGCACTTAATATGTCTGTAAATGATTTTGCTGAAGAAGCTGAATCTTTATCATTATTTGTAGATGCTTTATATGGTACAAGTTCTTATGCAGCTGTAGCAGTATTTGACTGGGCTGTAAATCTTCAAAGTTGTAGAGTTCCTTCTCAATACACATATGACGTGTGTACTGATCCTGGATCTCCATCATACTTTGAAGTAACGGAACAAGACTGTGATGGAAATGCAATTCCCTCTAATTTTTTAAATGGATTTAATCCTGCAATATTTGTAGACTGTTGTGCATGTGCAGTAAACTGTACAGAGGTAGATGCGCAACTTACTATAACCCCTGCAACTACGATGTATACTACGGGGTCTTTTGCTATAACTGCAGTAGGCGGTACAGCAAATTACACCTATGAACTTATAGTGCCTTCAGGTATAACATACTTAGGTACTGCAAATCCATTACCTACATCTTCGACTACACACACTTTTACAGATGTTCCATATACAACTGAATTTGGAATATATACTGTAAAGGTTACCGACTCTACAGGATGCTTTAGAGAATTTAAAGTTAGAATGCCTGCAGGAGTAGGAAGTGGACCCGTAACTCCTATCGAAGGATGTACTCAATCATATGCATTAAACTATGATCCTGCTGCAGTTATTGATGATGGTAGCTGTATATACTGTGGTAAAGGTGCCGGAGGTACAGGACTTATAATTAATGGTCAGAATCAAGGAGATTTTATAGATGGATCTAATACAATTGTTACAAATGCAAGCTCTGAAAGTACAGCAGATGGAACTCTACAGTATGTAGGATCTGTAAATTCTGCAGTAGAACCTTTACTTACTCCTTCTACATATACTATAAATATCTATAACTCAGTAGGAAATGGACAAGGATATTATGGTATGCCTGTACAAGGTGCAAATAATCTATCCTCACCCACCACTACATTTTCAAATCTTCCAACTGGATGGTATGCTATAGTAGTAGAACATACTGGAAACTCCTCGTGTCAAGCTGTTATTTGGAGATATATAGGATATGAAGAAAGTGAAATTACATGTGACGTAAATATAGATTGGCGTGTAGATCCTTGTACAGGGGCGTTTTCATTTCGTTATGGTCCTACTGAAAATATAGAAACAGTTTTAATTTACGATAGTAGTGGAACTGAATATCCTGAAAACTCCCCTATAACTGTGTCACAAGGTGATTCAATGACAGTTAATATAGTATTTACAGCAGAATCAGGATGTTCTACATGGATTGAAACTGAAACTTTTGGTCCTAGCTATTTTAATTGTGAAAACACCCCTCCACCTCCAGTTATTGAAGGGTGTACGGATCCTCTATCAATTAATTATAATCCTATTGCTACTGTTGATGATGGTTCATGTTCTTATGAAACTTTAGGGTGTACAGATCCTAGTGCATCTAACTTTGATCCTACTGCGTCTATAGATGACGGATCTTGTGTATACGGTATATCAGGATGTATGGAGCCAGAGGCTACAAACTATGATCCTAATGCAACTATACCTACAGGGTGTGTATATGCTTGTACAGAACCTATTATAGGAAGTATAGCTGTTGCAAGTAATGTTCCTACGATAACTTTTATAAACATAACTACATCTTACACTGTAACATGGGTAAATAATGAAACAGGAGCATCTATAACTACAGAGGATACTGCTATAGGCCCTACTCTTGCAGATGGGGTATATACGGTAACTGTAACTAATGGTAACGGATGTACAGAAGTAGATATATTAGGAGTTAATACTACTATAGTATACGGATGTATGGATACTAATGCAGACAATTATAGTCCTGCAGCTAATGCATCTGATGGAGATTGTGAATATAGCTTTGTACCCTCCCCATGTAATCCTCCTGAAATAGATGGAGTTCTTACGGGACTTGATGCATGTTTGAGTGATAAACTTAATACTTACTTTAATCTTATGAAGGCAGGAAGACTTAGCCTTTGTAAAACAAAAGTAGCTGAGGTCTTAGTATTACTTAAATACTTACTAGGGAGAAAAGGATTAGATTGTGTATTTAACTGTGCAGATTCTTTATCCCCTACTTACAGTGAAACTGTACAAGGTGAAAGCTGTAGTACAAAATGGTCAGAAGGAGGGCCTGCAGGAGAATCTCTTATATGGTCAGCTACAGCAGCTTATCAATGGGGAGACGTAGTAAAACATCCAGTGAGTAATGATATTTACACAATGATTCTGGGTATATATGCTATAGGATCTGATCCGGAAACTGAAGCAGGAGAGCCATTTTGGGAATATTGTAGAGAGCCTTTACAGTTCATTGATACAACAAACAGGTTAGATTCGTATCTTGCATTTGTTAAAGATGAGTGTAAAGATTGTGGTATTCCAGGTTCTACTCCAATACCTCCACATATTCAAACAGATCCTGATATATCTGATCCTACCACAGAAGGAGGAGCAAGGATGACTATCGATGGAGACAACATAGAATTATAAAATCTTAAATAGAGAAAAATGTCAGAAGTAATTAATTGGGGAACGTTAGCTAAAACGAGTGTAACCTCTTCCCATTACATACCTGTAACAAGCAGATTAAAATTTCAATTACAATCTTTATTTCCTTCACTAGCTACTGCAGGTGCAGGGTCAGAAAGTTTGTTTTCAAGTATTAGTAATAAAAATCAGCTAAACTTTAAAGGTATTAAGTCTGGAGATACAGGCCTTCTTACTGTTGCTACAGTAGCAGATAATATTGTTCTTACAGCTTTAGAAGCAGGTATAGACTTAAGTAAATGTGATAATAGCACCTCTAACTTTATAACTACTGTAGCTTTAGCTTCAGATGTATCTGGAATTTTATCTGTTGTAAATGGAGGTACAGGTCTAAGTAGTGTTACTAAAGGATCTATACTTTATGCATCAGCTGCAAGTACTTTAGCTGCATCAAGTCCTATGGCTACCAATGGACAGTTACTTATAGGGCACACTGCTAATGGATATCCTTCTGTAGCTACACTTACTGCCGGTACAGGAATGACTATTACTAATGGAGCAGGAAGTATTACTCTTGCCGCAAGTATGAGTTCTGCAGGAGCAGATATTGATCTTAATACTTATAATATTAATATGGATGCTGCAGCTGGAAACAGCTTTATAAGTGGCGACGGTACAGATGAAGGTATCACAGTAGATGCTTCAGGATATGTAGGAATAGGAGATACCACTCCAACAGTACCTTCTCTAGCAGCACAGCTGTCTTTAGTAGGTACTACAGCAAGAGTTTTAGAAATAGGTAATACTAATACTTATAAAAACTATGAAATAAAGGTTAAAAATGCAGCATCTAGTATAGCTGGTGCCGAACTTACTCTAAATGGTGCTAATGGAGGTTCAGGTAATACTGCAGGCGGAAATATGAATATAGGCTCAGGAACAGGTTCTGGATCTGGTACTGGAGGGCATATGTATATAACTGCAGGTGCAGGCGGTGCTTCAGGAGTAGGAGGGCATCTTAATCTTTCAACATACTCTGGGTCTGGATCAGGTTCAGGTTTAAAAGGACTATCTATTTCAAATGCACAAAATGTACAGTTACCTAATGGATATCTACAATTTACACAGGGACCGCAAAATTTAGTAGGAGCTGGAGCAGTAGACATAACAAGTCAAATAACTCATTTTACAGATACAGGTACAAATGCACTTTCACTTGCAGATGGTGCTGAAGGTCAAACAAAATTTATCTGTCAAATAGCTACAGCTGGGGGCGCAGGTACTCTTACTCCAACAAGCCTAGCAGGAGGTACGAACATAACCTTCAATGCTGTAGGAGAAAATGTACATTTATTATTTACAAATGGTGACTGGCATGTTATCGGAATATCAGGAGCCACAATTGCTTAGTAGGGAAGTTTAATCAATTATATATATAAAAATGAAAGTAGAAAAAATAACAGAATCGGTAAAAGTACAAGATGCAGTAGATATGCTACAAGCTCTTTATAGTGTCCAAGAAGTTGGAGATTTAGAGTTTGCTAAAAGGGTCACAGCAACTACTACAAGTATTGAAAAGGTATTGAAGCCTTTAGACGATACAATGAGACCTTCAAGAGAATTTGAAGAGCTTGCAAAACTTGTAAACGAAGCTCAAGGTGATGAAACCGTAATAAAAGAGCTTGAAGAAAAAAATGCAGCTCTTGTAGAGGAGCGTAAAAAGCAGATAGAGTCAGTTGAAGACATGTTAAAAGAAGAAATAACTATCGATTTAACTTACATAGAAGAAGATATCTTACCTAAAACTCTTAATGCAAAACAGTTAAAAGGACTACAACGATTAATCTCATAAAAGATGGCAACAGTAAAATTTAGACTCAATACAACAAGCTCTACAGTAGGTCCAGATCGTCTGGACTTTACTGTTGAGAAATCTGTATCTATAACAGAACCTTTCCTTAATATGGCAAAGGTTTCTGTAGCTACAGGTGCAGACACTGTAATACTTGGAACAGGTAATGTACAGTCTTACGTATACATACGTAATACAGATGCTACAAACTTTGTAACTATAAAGAATAATGCAGATAACACTTTAGCTATAATTAGAGCTGGAGAATTTGCATTGTTTCCTATAGCAGCATCTGCAGGACTAGAACTAAGAGCTGATACAGGAGTTTGTATATGTGAATACGGTCACTGGGCAGTAGCATGATAATTACCCCCTTAAATAGCACTGAAAGCTCAGTTCTTTTAAGTGGGTATGTAACTGGGCATACTTCTAACGTTAGAGATATATGGCCTATATCTGCAACTACTGCACGTATAAATATACCTGAGTCTTTACGACTTATGACTGTATCAAGCGGTAGTACTAATGATACTATAGCCGGTACAGGAGCAAGAATAGTAAATATTACAGGGATCTCTGGAGGAAGATTGTTTGCAGAGATTGTAGATATGAATGGTAGAACAGGAGTTACTACAGTTAATGCTTACACAAATATTTTAAGTATAGAAGTTATAGAGACGGGCAGTTTAGGCTCAAATGATGGTGTAATATATGTAGGTTCAGGAACAGTAACTACAGGTGTACCTGCAACTCCTTATTGTGCAATGAGAGCATCTACAGGATCAGCAGAAACACTTTCTTTTACAGTTCCTGCATCTTATGAATTTGAAGTAGAGCATGTTACTATTATACCTAAAACTGTAGCTACAACATCTTTTACCTGGGGAATAGAAGAGCAAACAAATGCACCTTTCTATACAAGAACTCCTGTACAGCAAAAAAGAGTCTTAAGACATAATGCAATGTACAGAGATGCTAGACATGTAGAGACAGAATTTAAATACCCTTTACTTTTTAGAGGTGGAAAAATGTTTACAATGCAGGTATCTAATCTAAATAGTGGCGGAGATATAATAGCACACGTAGCAGGTAAACTTAAATACATAGGTACAGATGACACTTAAAGAGATTGCATATAACATATTAAATCTGTATCGAGGTGGAAGATCTTCCAATAACGAATACATTTCTCTAAGCCAGATTGAGTTTAATATAAAGTATTACCGGGCAATGCTGCTCCGTAGAGACTTTGTAAAAAATGGACTTATATCTAGACATTCTGAACAAAGTTTAGGGTGTATAGAACTTGAAAAGGTAAACGCCTCTCAATGCTGTAGCCTCCCTTTAGATTGCGACGTAGTAAGAACTGTAGTAGATATACCTCGAACTATAAGGTATAACTTTCAAGATGCTGTAACACACGTTTCAGACCCATCAGGAATAATTACTATACCTGTAGTAGATCCTTTAACTGTGCAGTTTTTACCTTACGATAGATTTACAAAGAATACAAGGAAGGCTTATATGATAGAAGACAGGTTGTATATTTATAATCCTGGAGGAATGGATACTATTAACATTAGAGGAGTATTTGAGGATCCTGAAGAAGTAGCTAAATTTGAATGCGACGGATCTGATTGCTACGACGATAGCGCTAACTTCCCTTTACCTATGGATATGGTGCAAGCTATAACTGACGGTTTAGCTAAGGGAACTTTTATGATGATAGCACAGACTTTAACAGATACTGAGAACGATACTTTACCAATGACTACACCACCTAAACAAGCAGCTCGTGGCAAAGGGAATTAAAGACATATATGATACCTATGAAACCACCTCGAGTTCACCTGTAGATTATAAATTATTTAAAAAGATTTTACTACAGTTTAATGAAGGGATTGTAGACTATATGCTTGAAGGTAAAGAGTTCGATATGAAAAATAGACTCTCAACCTTAAGTATCTGGAGAAGAAAAAGAGACCCTAGAACCCCAAAGATTAATTGGCAAGAGTCTTTAAAATATAAACAAACTCTTTTAGATAAGGGAATTTCTTTGTATAATAAAGAAACCGGTGAAGGAGAGAAATGGTTAGTATACTTTACAGATTCTCAATACTTCAGATTTAGATGGTGTAAGGATAGATGTATAATCAAGAATAAAACTGCATATGCATTTGTACCTACAAGAGGAGTTAAAGGAAATAAAGAGAAGTTGACAAAACTGATAAAAGAGGATGACCTTGCTTATCTAAGATTCAAAGAATATAAAAATGGCAATCTATAAGAACGTATCCAGTAAAGAAATTATTAGGAAAGTATTCAGGGACATCAAACCTAATACTGCTGACTTTGTACATGATGCTGTAGAATGGATTGGAGAGGCTTTAGAACATATAGGCGCTGCTCCTCAGCTATGTCAAAAACAAGTGGTTATAGATATTGCTGACCATAAAGGATGCTTACCAGGAGACCTATACTACATTAATCAGGTAGCAGTAAATACTTGTGTATCTCCAACTGTAAATAATGAGTTAGATGTTTTAAACAAACAAATAGATGCACTTAATGCAGATATAGGTACATACTATGACAGTGTAAACCAATTAGTATCAAGAACGGAGAGTGGGAGATATGTATCCTCACTTACGACGGAAGATATGGATACATTTGATACACGCTATAAAACAAATACTGAGCAGTTAAGAGAAATAAACTCTCGAATAGCTGTATTAAGTAATGTATACTTCACTGGAGGATCCTGTCTATCTCCTTTACAGTATGGTGCCTCTACATTTCATGATAGTATCCATTGTGACGGATGTGTAAATGCAACTGTAAAGTATAAGGATACCTATATTATAGATTGTGGATATGTTAAAACTTCTTTTGCAACAGGTAAACTTTGCATAAGCTATATGGCATTCCCTACAGATGAAGAGTGCTATCCTCTTGTACCGGATGACATTTCTTTTAGAGAGGCAATGTTTTGGTACATCTATAAGAAATTATTACTACAAGGTATACCTGGACGTAATCCAAAACTTGGATACGAGTACGCAGAAGCTATGTGGCAAAACTACTGCACACAAGCACGTAACTCTGCAAATTATCCAGATATTGATAAGTACGAGTCTTTTATGAATCAGTGGGTGAGGCTAGTTCCAGACGTGAATGCTCACTCTACATTCTTTGAAAGTTTAAACGATAGAGAACAATTTACATCAGATAATTTCTAGAAATGGCTGAACAGGAACAGGGAAAGCAATCAGCTTCATCTATAAGATATATTAAAGGTCTCTTTAAAGATACTTCTCATATAGATCAGCCTGCAGGAACTATTAGATATGCAAAAAATGCAATCTTAAATAGAAGCCTGGGGGCAATTTCTAATGAAGAGGGAAATACCTTAATGGCTTCTTTACCTGAGTACAGTACTGTAATTGGAACAATTCCTCTTACAGATAATGAAATTGTACTGTTTCTAATTGTAGATAATCCTACAACTATTCTTGATAAAAGATGTGAAATAGGTATATACTATAACTCTGACTATAATCCTCTTTTAAGACTTGATGAAGAGAATGCTGACCCTACATGGTCCCCGATAGGAAGAACTCTTAACTTTCAAATTTCAAATCCTATTGAAGGTGAGTTTATAGAGCAGGGAGATAATGACCTTGTAATGTACTGGACAGATGATCTTAATCCTCCACGTACATTAAATATTACACGTCAAAAAGAAAGCCCTACTACTTATATATACGGAGTAAATCCTAATACGACTGAAAACCCAGATCCTATATGTGTTTTAGACTTATTCCCTAATACAGGTCCCGTACCTCACGTAGAAGAAGTAAAAATACATATGGGAGGGGATTGTAAAACAGGAGTTTACTACCTCGCACTTGGATATAAAGACGACGATTTTACAAGTACAAACTTTGTAACAGTGGTAAATCCTGTGTCTATAGTGCCTGCACCAGAAGGTATAAGTCCTATTGATTCTTATGATGGAGCTCCTGCAGGAATACCTTCAGGTAAAACTATACGGTGGAAAGTAACTAACATTAACCCTGATTATAGATATCTAAATGCTGCAGTGGTATTTGATATAGGAGGAGGTAGACAGGCAAGAAAGTTACCAGAAATAGAAATACTTGATCATCACTATAACACTCTTACAGAGGACTATGAAATAGAGGTGGTATTTTCTGGAGATAGAGGTTCAGAGGCATTTTCTGTAGAAGAAGTAACAATTGATACTGTATCGTACACACACGCTAAAACTATTACACAGCTTGACGGTACTCTTTACTTAGGAAATTTAAAGTCTAAAGTAGATTTAGGGTATCAGAAATATGCAAACTTTATAAGCCTTACATCTGTAGTAAAATCTTTAAGTCCTTTTGATCCTTTTCAACTAAGTACTGCAAATCTTCAAAAGAAAGATTCAATCTTTATTCATGATAGGTCTCAAGGATATAGAGATGCAAATAACATATTTAAATACAAGGGGTATACAAGAGAAGAAGTATATGCATTTTACATAGCTTTTATCTTAAAAGATGGGAGTATGAGTTATGCTTATCATATTCCAGGTAGAGCACCTTTAAAGAATGTACCTGTTTCTCAAGTAAATGAGCTTCAACGAGATGTAGTGGGGGAATGGACAGGTAACTACCCTGTTAATGATCAAATAGATGAGGATGCTACTTTATATGGTAGCGGATCTACTAACTGGTCTATAATGAATATTACAGGATCAGCAGAAAATCCTATATCTCACTTTTTTCAATGGTATGATTTTTCTGCATTTGTAGGAAACCTTTCTACTACAGGACTTAGTAATAATATGAACTTCTGGAATAACCTTAATGAGTTCTATCCAGACTCTGAAGATTTTGATGTAGTAGATGCTGAAAATCCTAATGTAGCTTATGACTCTCTTCGTAAACTTAATGTAAGACACCATAGATTCCCAAGTAATAATAATGATACTCGAACAACTGTAACAGGTAGTAATGCTACAGATATTGCTGATGGGACCAATACAGGTATAAAAGTTACAATATACTGGTCTTGGTTTGCTTATATGAGAGATTGCGATTCAGACGGTAGTGGTGGAGCAGGTGTTCCAGATGAACCTTCAGATTTTGTAAAAATTTGGAATTTTTCTGAAACTAGCCTCAATGAAACCTCTTCAGCTTCAGACCTTAATGATTGGGATCCTCATAATAGAAGAATGCAATTCACACAAACTCCTTGGGAAAATGATGTAGATACATGCTTTGTTCCAGGCAATCCTATGGCTAATCCTCTTTCTGCAGAGTACTACGGAGCAGGATACTGTGGAAATGATGGACCTTGCTGGTCTTGGTGCTCTGACTGTAAAGAGATTAAATGGTATGATGGGGCTATAAACCCTGACACTGAATGGTGTTATCCTTATGATCTCCCAGGTAACTTTGTAGAAACAAATCAAACTGGATATTATCCAGGACCTCCATGTTTAAATGTTCAAGAAGTAGACTTTAAATACAATGGGTATGCTCCACCGGAAAACCAAGATGTTATGGTGGGATGGAGAAGGCAACTGTCTGGATTTGGACAGACTGCAGAAAGCTGTGGAAATATTGGATATGGAAGAACAACTACTGCGGGAAGTGAAAACCAATCCGTAGTAGAGACTACTTTTGATCCTCCAGGACCAAGTGATGACAATGGTTTTCCAAGAAAGAATAATGATAAACGTCCAGGATGGGTAGCATGGGCAGTGTGTACTCCTATACTAGATGAAAGTGATGCTGGACTTAATCTTGAGCACGAAGTACAGGCTTTAGGATTTGAATTAGGTAATCTTAAAGTTCCTAAATCTATTGCAGATCAAGCCCAAGGATTTAGAATATATCATGCAGATAGAACACATCCTAATAGAACTGTACTTGGACAATCTCCATTACATTATATGTCACCACAATTTGATAGTGATACTGCAGGGTGTAAAGGAGAAAGTAGTGAAAATGCAGTAGTAGATAAGTCGGAATATTGGTATCCTTCAGGCATACCTGGACATTTATACCATGACTATAATAATTTTATACCTACCACTTACTCTTTCCATGACTTTTACTTATTAAACGGTAGAAAGAATATAAGTTCTGCTACACATATAAAACTGCAGTATGTTTTAGATATGTTCCAATTTAAAGGGAATGTAACTTTTTATAATGATGAAGTAGAAGCAGATGAGGATATTTCAACTGGAGATAGTTCATGTCTAGAACCCCAAAACTACACAGCATTTTTCTGTAGTGGAAATCAAAGTATACCTAAAAATGTAATTCTAAACTGCGTTATATCAAACAAAGCAAAAAGATTTGTAAATGGTGGAGAGTGGTTAAAAGCAAAACCTTTTGGATTTGAAAGAGATATTTATAATATGGGAGGAGAAAGTCTACTTGCATTAAAACTTACAGGACCTCAATTTCCATTCTCATTAATATCTCATACACAGCGATTTGGAAATGATGCTCCAGGATGGCAGTATGACGATTTTAACTCTGAACCTGTAAATGGAGATGAAATAAGTTATTATGGGTATACTACAAATGACCCTTCCACAAGTCACGGTTACGCTCCTTCAGAAGACAGAGATGATACAGGATTACAGTTGCATATGGCAAATCTTAAAGCATTTAAAACTGATATCTATGATAGGTTCGATGTGCAAGATCTTGTATGGACCGGATATGAGGTAGTAGGAGAGGCCTTTAATAATTTTGTAGTGGGAGAAACTTACAGGGATAACCCTGCAGATTTTCAAACTTCAACTATTACAAAAGAAGGAATATTTGGAGGAGATACTTATATCTGTAGGTACGGGTATAGAATGACTTCTAGAGAACAAAGAAGAGGTCATAATTACTTTCCTAGCAGTAGAGATTTAAAGTCTGTAGTATTTACAATTGTAGAGTCTACAGATAACATTAATTTCAGACATATTGAAAGTCCTAATAGTATGTACTTCCCAGGAGGGTCTGCTGCAGATATATTAGAGATTAAAGCAGATGTAGATCTTAGCTATAACCCTGATGATGAGACGGGTAACATGAAGTATAATGAGGCCTACTCTTTAGTAAATAATGTAAAAGCAGTTGTACCTAAGCCTATAACTGAAGATATAGTTGAAGAGCACCCTGCAAGAGTTATAAGATCAGATAAACTCCAGAGAGATAGTATCATTGATACATTTAGAATTTTTAGAGTGGACCAGTACAGAGAACTCCCTACACATAAAGGAGAACTTTGGAAACTTATAAGTGCTGACAACCTCCTTTATTTCCATATGGAGGATACTCTATATAGAACAAAGGGTAAGCAGAAAATGAAGCTTGACGACGGTACAAGTGCTTATGTAGGTAGTGGAGACTTATTTGCTCAAGATCCTGATGAGATTAAAATGGCTGACACAGGGTACATGGGTACAAGAGCTCAAAGAGCATCTATTGTAACTCCATTTGGATACTTTTCTGTAGATGTTAAAACAAGGAAAATATTTTTAACAGCAGGAGCGACTCCTGTAGACTTATCAGCTCTTGCTTTCGGGTTACAACGATGGTTACAAGAAAACATACCTTTTGCTTTAGAAGCTTATGGGTTTGACGGTATGATAGATAGTCCTATAGAGGGTATGGGATTCCATGCAGTATGGGATGAAAGATACTCTAGAGTTCTACTTACAAAACGAGATATTATACCTACAGAAGAGTTTATAACTAGCTATTCAGGAGTGTTTGAAAGCACTTTAGCTGCTACCACTGCAAATACCTCTGGAATAATATGGGTAAATGGCTCTTATTATATAGCTGGAAGAACTGAAGCTGAAGTAATGGGTCCTTGGAGTGAACTTAAAATAACTCCAGATAACTCTCAATATTTTACGCAAGGTGGATGGACAGCATCTTTCACTATGGATGGTACACAAGGAAAAGGAGGGAACTGGACTTCTTTCCATGATTATGTTCCGTACATGTATAGTACCTCTGGTATAGACATTTACTCTTTCATAAGAGGAGAGTCAGTGGCTGTAGACAGAGGAATCTATAGACATGCTAATGCATCACCTTTAGGTAGGTTCTATGGAACAACCTATAGCTTTGAAGTAGAGATTGTACATAACTTACAGTCTGGACAGAATAAACTATTCTACAGTCTTAACTGGCTAGCAGATGTATTTGAACCTCAAGCATCTGGTAGAAGAGATATTAAAGACCTTAATGCAGGATTTACCTCATTTATACTTTATAACTCTAGTGCAAACTCTGGAGACTCTCCTTTAGAGTACCTTATAAACACAAGAAAAACAGGAGGATCCTGGAAAATAAATCAGTTTAGAGACATGTCTGAAGAAGTAGATGATGCTTCTATTTATTATACTGGTCCTTTTGCAGGCAGTAACTACGGTATTGTAAATACTACAGTAGCAGGTACATCTCCTGCACCCGTACCTACATCGGTATCTTTAGCTATGTTTAATGTAGAAGGAATGAATGAAGTATTAAATACTGCGTACATAGACACAACAAAACCTTGGAATGAACGAGGTAAGTTTATAGATAGGTTCTTAGCATTTAGACTTATATGCAATAACCTTGATAATAATTTGATAAATTTGTATAACACAGAAGCTCTGTATAGAATCCAAGCGCGATGAGAAACTCTAAAAAGAAATCCCCGGCAAAATCTAAGAAGAAATCTAAAAAAAATCCTCTTAAAAAATACCAAACAGCGGGTGCTGGTCCAGTAGTAACTCCTACACCAGCACTTGGAAGCTCTAGCTTTTCTCCTACGGGATCATTTGGTACAGGCACTTTAGGTACATCTGGATTTTCTACAGGTAATAATACTTATGGATTTGACACTGGAAGTGTGACTGGAGGAGCCCCTTCATCTTCTGGGTACCTTTCTGGGAATTATACTCCAGGATCTACAACTTTTAATAATTTATACGGGGGGTACGACTCTGGGTTGGACACCACTTTGAATACAAGGACTCTTCAAGATTTTTCTGAAGACACAAATTTTGGACAAAGAAAAGACTCAGACGCATCTACCCTTGATGCATTAAAGCCCAAGCCTAAACAAATGACAAAAGGGGAAATAACAAGTACAGCTTTAGGCGCAGTACCAGGAACAGTTGGAGCAATAGCAAATCTTGCGTCAAGTAGTAAAATTGATGATCCCTCTAATTATTATGATAAAAAGACTAGAGGAGAACTTGAAAGGTATAATAAAAAAATAAAGGCTTCATCTGCAGCATCATCTGTAGGATCTGGATTAATGGCAACTTCAGCTGCATGGGGTCCACTTGCTTGGATTCCTGCTGCAGCGGGAGCTATTACAATGGCTGCTTCTGAAGGAGCTAAAGCTTCTTATCAAGCTAAACAAGGAAATTTAGGTAAATCATATGACGAAAGAGTGGCTGATCGAATGGCTTATAAACAACGTCAGGCAGATAAAAGGCAACAAAACTTAGATAGATATTCTAATATGAATTATTATGGTGCAGGATCTGGACTATCTAGAGATGGAGGCTTACCTAAAATGAAGTCTGGAGGTCCTATGTACATGGAAAAGTATGGAGTAGGAGGACTTAGTAGAGTACATGGACCTACACATGAACAAGGTGGTATTCCAGTAGCTTTTAACAGTGATCCTCAAGATGGAGGACCTCAAATTGTACCAGAAGAGTCAGGGATGGCAGAAGGAGAAGTGGAAAACAGAGAAATGATCGATCAAACTGATATTACTCAAGAGATTCTAAGAGAGGGTGGAGTAAAATCAGGTACTTATATGTTCTCTGAGCATAGAGGGATAGATGGTAAAAAGGGAAAAAATAAAAAATCTCCAAGCTATGCTGATGCTAGAGATAAAGTTGAAAAAATGAATCTCCCTAGAGACATGAAAAAGAAGGTTATCAGAGACCTAATGAACCGTCAAGCAGAGGATACAAATAAACCTGAAAGATTTGGAAATGGAGGTCTTCCTAAGTATCAATCCGGATCATATACTGTACAATCAGGAGATACATTATCTGGTATAGCTCAAGCGCAGGGAATAGCAGATTATAATGAGATATATAATCTTAATAAAGCTCTTATAGGTGCTGACCCTGGTAGAATACAGCCAGGACAAGTACTTACAATGCCTGGAGCAGCCTCTACATCTACACCTGCAGCAACTTCAGCATGGTCGTCAGCTCCTATGTCTTACACGGCAGGAACTGGGCCACTTGGTGCATCACCTCTTTCAGGGTATCCTGGATTTGGAGCTGGCACACTTACAGGTTCAGGAAAAAGACCTGCTAAACCTCCTGTTAAAGACAAATCTACAGGAGAGTTTAATAAATATGCTCCATATGGAATAGCAGCACTTGGTGCAGCAGGGCAAATTGCTACTATATCTGCTATGAATGCTAAAGAAGGAGTAGATCCTTTAAATGTAGCTTCTATTCCGCCTCCAGATCAGATATATTTACCTTCAGTAAAAGATCCAACTAAAGGAGGAAGAGAGTCAGAGCGTAGAGCAATGTTAAGAGATATAAATACAGGTACAGGGCCAGGAAAAGCAGGAAAATATCAGCAAGCTAGAATAGGTCTTATGAGAGAAGAAGAAAAAATGGCACTTGGAATTAATAAATTGAATGCTGATATAAGACAAGCAGAAGCATTTAAGAATGCCGAAAGAAAAGATACAACAGCATATAAAAACGCAGAGATAGAGTATAAAAATGCAGTATCTGCAAGAAATGAAGCTCTTAGACTTCTTGAATCTAAAAACAATAAATTAAAAGCTTACGGAGATGTAGCTAGGGGTATGGCAAAAGATACTTTAGAATACTATGCAATGGAAGAACAAGCAAAAGCTGCTGCGGGAGATACAGGAGTAATGAATAGATTCTATGCTAACAATTATGAAAAATTTGCAAAAAAGTATCAAAAAGAAAATCCAGGAGCATCTGCGCACGACACGTATGTAGCATTCACATCACAAGTATAACATAATGGATTACAAAGAGAAGCTGAAATATCAATACGGAGGAATACAATTTCCTGAGTATGAATCTATGTTTGTAGATCTTGGTCGTAAAGAAACTGCTGAAACCTTAGCAAATAGATATACTACTAATAAAGCAGAGTATGATAATCTACAAAGAGCTATGGGGTCTGTCCAAACTTTAAAAAAAGATGGCTATACTGTACAAGATCTTGGAGGGAGAGTAGGAAATACTATGTCAAATGTTGTAGATTCTGGAGCATACGAGTTTGGATCTATGGCTGTATCTGATTCTGTAACAGATTTTATGACAGATAAAAAGGTACTTAACGCTGTAGAGTCTTGGCAAAATCGACAAAAAGAATTAGAAGTTATATCGCAGCGTAGAGCTAATGGGCTACAATCTTACGATTTTGGAGAAAAACCTGTTATAGATCCAGTAACAGGACTTGCTATGAGAGATCCTAAAACAGGAGAAGTTATAACTGAGCATGTAACTGATACACATGTCACTGAAACTCAAGGTGTATATCAACCTTTATCTGAAAATAAACTCCCTGCAGAAGAAAAAGCCCGGCAACTAATGCAAGGTATTGCAGATGATCCTATTCTTTTACAGCAAGTAGCAGCTAATCTTAACTTACCTGTAGAACAAGCAATGTTCATGTTGCAAAGTGGATCTGCAGTATCAGGAAATAAAATAAGAAAAGTTGCAGAGGCTGTATTACCTTTGTATATGGATAGTGCAGAAGGTCTACAAAAAATGAGAGCATTACAACAACTTTCAGTTAATGATGCTACAGGAACCTTGTATGATGCACAAGAAGCACAGCAAGTACTATTTCAAGATTTAATCTCAGCAGCTGCACCTCAAAGAGGATCTAAGCTTCAATATATGCAAAGCCCTTATATGAAAGCTTTAGCAGATCAAGAAACTCCAACAAGTACTCCAGTAGAATCTAGACAAACTGTTGATATAGATCCAGAGACAGAAAATCTTGATTTTGATGAGCATTTTAATCCTGATGGCAGTAAAATTTCTATTATACCAGGCCAACAAAAAGATCCTTGGGGAGGTAAGACTCGACCATCTACTCTTGAAGAATCTACAAAACGAGTAAGAAAGCAAATTGCAGAAGGAAAGGACCTTTTAAATATTAGAGGAAATACAGAAGGTAAACTTCAATATCTTAGAGAGGAGTATGCAAATGTAGTACCTAGACTACCTGGTCAAACAGATAGAGAGTACTCTGAAGAACTTTGGGAAGGAATTGTACAAAATCCTGCAGTACAAATAGGTACTGTATATGCTCCTAGAATAGAAGGAATAGAGTCTATGAAAAAAGTATTAGGTAACTCTCCTAGTTTACAAGTTATAGATATAGATAATCCCACTAATACTCCATTAACATTAAATGAATGGGGAGATCAAATTGCTGACGAAAGAAACGATACTTGGAATCCATTTAATGGTAAATTTTGGGATTTAGATGAGGATTGGCAGAAGGAAATTATAACCGCCCTTCAAGGAGGAGATACAGAGGCTACAGTTCAAATAAATGGATTAACTGCAAGAGGTCCTTTAGCAGGAGGAATGGAGATTACATATACGTCTGGTGATGGGGACGTATTTAATCTTATTGTAGGAGACAAATCTAAACCTCTAGCAGAGTTTAAAAGACTAGGGGCTGTATCCGATCTTATTGCACAAGGTAAACCTAATGCTTCAAAAACTATAAATTATCCTAAACCTACAAAAACAGGAGATCCTATTACTGATGGAAAAATGCCTAATGGTGTTACACATATAGATTACACATATAAAGTAAGAAGAAATCCTTCTCATGGAAATATTGAATCTTATGTTCGTATAGAGTATAAAAATTCTAGGACAAACCAAGTATATAAGGCTGTACAGCGACCTGAAACTCTTGGAGCAGTAGTTCAAGGTATTTTAGATAACTCTGCAGCCAGAGGAGAAGAATTAGGACTTTTATTTGGTGGTACAAAACCGAAAGGAACCACGACCTTTTAATAAAGATAATTAAGTACATAGATGGAAGAAGAAGACGAGCTATTAAACCTCCCTGAAGACACAGCACTTGCAGCATCTCCTCTTGAAACTGCACCGGCAGAGTTAGGAGACGAAGATGATCCTTCTAATTTACCTGAAGATACAGCATTTAACTCTATGCTTGTACAAGAGGCAGATGCTATAGGTATGTTTACACCTGCTCCAGTACAAAATGTAGGGCAGTATGTACCAGAAGATTTTGCAAAGTATAAGCAAGATTACAACATTACTTTACCTGGGCAGTTAGATGATCTTTCAGATTATAGAGGTGCCACTCAAACTGATATTGATAAATACGCTAATGGCTCTGTAAAATTTGCAGGTAAAACAGGAGTTAATGTTATAGGTAGTATTATTGGATTGGGATATGGTCTATATTCAGGTGTTAGAGATGAAAAATGGAGCTCATTTTACAATAATGAATTTGCAAGAGGTTTAGATGATCTAAACTCTGCTATGGATGAAACCCTACCTAACCATTATACTCAATTTGAAAGAGAAAAAGGTTTGTGGGATCAAATGGGTACAGCAAACTTTTGGTCTGACAAATTCTTAAACGGTATGAGTTTCTTAGCTGGAGCTGTAATTACAGAATTAGGATTATCAGCTTTAACAGCTGCTACACTTGGAGGTGCTGCAGGAGTACAAGCAGCAGGAACTGCATCTCTTTTAGCAAGAGGTACAAGGTTATTTAAAGCTACAACATTAGGGAGGAAAACCACAGATGTAGCAAAAGCAGCATCACAGTTTGTTTCAAGACAGCAACTTTTAGATACTGGTAAACTTGTAAGACAGCTTGGTACGGGTGCTATGTATGAAGCCGGTGTAGAATCTAGACATGCATATGATAGAATAAAAGATAATCTTATAATTGCTGCTTTACAAGAAAAAGGTCTTGACCCTTATAATATGACTAAAGAGCAAAAATTTGAAGCTCTTAGTGTAAAAGAAAGGCAAGATATTGAAGACGAAGCCACTTCTTTATCTAATGGTGTCTTTGCAGGTAACGTAGCTTTAGTAGGTATGAGTAACATACTTATGGTCCCTAAACTTTATGGTCTAGGTAAACACAACCTTATTCGTAATATACCTGGAGTACAATCTTTAGATAATGGAATTGCAAGAGTAGGTACTAGAGCAAGAAAACTTGTAGAGGGAAAAATAGGTAAAACAGCAACAGATGTTGCTAAAGGAGTGGGATATGTAGCAGGAAGAGGTTTTTATGAAGGTGTAATAGAAGAAGGTGGACAGGGTGTAATGCAAAGAGCTGCTGCAGATTATGCACTTCTTTCTGGGATAAGAGATGATAACAGTCTTAGAGAGCTTGTAGGTGCTAGTGTAAGCTCATTTAAAGAGGCAGGAGCAGAGTCTTATTTTACAGATGAAGGTCTTACAGAGGTAGTTCTTGGAGCTATAATGGGAAGTTTAGGACTTCCAGGTGTAAATACTACTGCAATACAAGCTTATAAAAATACAAAGGTTAGAAGAGAGGCTCTTGACTATTTAGACAAAGCTATAGAGGAGAACCCAGGACTTCTAAAAACTCTTTCTACTAATGCTGCATTTTTTATGAATGTAGCCAAGAGAAGTAAACTTATGGATCAAGCTATGGAGGCTGGAGACATGGCTTTAGCTAAAGATCTAGAGTATGATAACTTCTTTGACTATGTAATGGCTAAAATACATACAGGTCAGTATCAAGATATTGAAAATCAAACCGATGAGATTCTCAATATGTCTGAAGAAGAGTTTATAGAGTGGGGAGGATACACAGCTGAAAATCTTACAAGTGAAGAAGTTACTAAAAGAAAATCTCATGTAGTAAATGCTGTAAAAGAAAGAGCTAAACAAGTTTATGAAAATGTAAATAAAGTAGATTCTAATCTTAGATATACAGAGCAAGAAAAATATGTAGGATACGATAGGCCTGGTACAAAAGCTTTTAATAGAAAAATGCTTATTCATGCTTTATCTACAATGAATAACACAGAAGAGCGAGAGGGAAGTATAATAGAAAAATTAGCTCCACTTATAGGAGGTACACTAGCAAAAGCTCCAGGATACAGGATAAGTGACAAAGAAGGTAAGACTACAACTGAAGATCTTACTGATATTGAAACAATGCCTGTAATAGAGTACCAAGATGCAGAAGGTAATATTCGTCAAATAGATATAGCGGCTTTTACAGGGGAGGCAGACGTTAGAGGTCAACTTGTAACTGTTTTAAATACTATTGACGCACTAGAAAAAATAACAGATAGATCTCCAGCACAAGCCGCAACTCTTCGTACTTTATACGATGCTAAAGTAGAGCTAAACGCTATAATTAAAGAGGTAGGTGATGAAAATATACTATCACAAGAGGAGTATGAAAAAATTATAGAGCCTTGGAAAAAGTCTGATCCTGAAGGTTTTGCGAAGAATGAAAAAGAGGTATATGGATTACTTGCAGATCTTAGAAAATTAAGAGCAAGGAGACAGTCTGCCGGGGAGATGTATAAAAAGCTTATGGATCCTTATTACAATCCACAAGTAACGCAGAATATTATCGATAAAATAAATGCTCTTGATACAGAGGTTACAGAGGAAGAAAAGAAAGCTCGTAAAAGAAAAGATGAAGAGGACGCTAGAAAAGTACAAGAGTTTAAAGATAAACTTCAAGAAGCACGTAAAACATCTGAACGTGAAGTTGTAAATCTTGAAAAAAGAATACTTGATCTTAAACAAGAAATAAAGGATCTTCTTGCAGATCTTGTACAAGATGTAGAGAAACTTGAAGCTGGTAAGCGTATCAGAGGAAAAAATGGCAGATTCCTAACAGTAAAAGATGCAAATAAAAAGATAGCAGACATAGAGGAAACTATCCGTATAGGAGAAAGCCTTTTAAAAGATCTTAATGTAGATAGAGATAATCTATACAATATCTTATCTGTTATAGATGAGTTTGAAGTAAATCAACCTAACCTTAATACGTACAGTCTTGAAATGTACGGTAAAACAGAAGGACTCTTAAAAGAAATAGATTCTAAAAAATCCATTTCAAACGATCTTACTCTAAGATTTTTAAGAGATATGGTTAAGCTAAAAGAAGAAAAGCAATCTCAAGTAGGCATTATTGAAAAGAGTATACAAGAAATTACAGATGAACTTGTACAATTAAATGACTACAAAAGTATACTTGAAGATCTTTTAAATCAGCATAGAGCTAATTTTAAAAAGAAAAATAAACTTACTCTTGAAGAACAAGATAATGTAGAGTTTCTTGCATCAGAAATTATTCTTACAGAGCAGAGTATAAATAGATTAAAAGAATTACTACCTGTAGATATAAATTCCTTAGATGGAATAGCACCCTTTGTAGAGACTTTAAAACAATTTCAGGATGCATCTACAAACTTAGTTGCATTTACCTTAATTCAGAATACTAAAATCAAAAAAGGTACAGATGCGGATCCTAACAGGCCTTCTGCAAACTATACATTCCCTGTAGAAGATGCCTATAATCTTGAGCTTGATACTGCACCATTAGCTAAGTCGGATATATCGTATCCAGGATTTAATAGAACTACTGGTCGCCATGTAACTGATGAAAATAAAGATGTGTACGACGGTGCACTTCAAACTTATAGAAATCTTGTAGTTATAGATGAAGATGATAGAACAGACGAAGAGCAAGAAAAGTTCCTTATAGCAGAATCTCAGTTAAGATGGTTTAATTGGCTGCATACTACTGATGTAGGTCCTACTCTAAGCAAAGGAAAAACTTATTATAACTATTCACTTGCAGCAGTAACTAGAGATAATATCCCTGAAGACCTGCAAAAGTTGGGGCTTACAAAAGATATGTTCTTTGACGAGAATGATATAAAACTTGTAGCAGTTAAAATCCAAGCCTGGAACGCTAAGAAAAAAAGATATGAGAATGTCCATAAATTTGTAACAGACGACGAAAATAACCCTGTATTTACATCTGCTATGACCTCTAAATTAAAGAGGGCTAACGGAGACGAAAGGTTTAGAAGTGATAAAGATTTAAAACAGTCTGAAAAAGATGACATTAGTGAAGCTCATGAAACCTGGAGAAAAGAAACTTTAGAATCTGACGAAGTATACTTATATAATATTACAGGTAAATCTAATGGGAAAATAGTCCTTGAAGATGAGGCCACACAAAATTCTGGGAAACTACATAGTAAAAATCAATACTCTGACGTAGGGTTATATATAGGTACCTCTAAAACTATAGATGAAACTATAACTCTTAAAGATATACCTATGCCTGTGCGTACAAGATCAGGTCTTGTATGGGCGTTTGACAAGAAACGTCAACTAGCTATACCTATGATAGGGAGAGAGTTTGAAGCTAATGAAGTAGAAAATGTACTCCGATTACTTCAAAAACTTATAACTGTACGTAAGGAAAGTTATGATGCTCAAGAAGGGACTAAAAGTTGGGAAAAAGCATATGAAGCTGCAAAAGAATTTGAATTTGAATTTGAAGGTGAAAAGATATCTCTTAAAAAAGCTTTAGATGATATAATCTATATGCGGGGTAAAAAGTCTAAAAAAGATGACCCTAGATTTCAATTAATTCACCGTAAAGGAACATTTATATTCGGAGATCAAAGTCAAGAAATTGGGTTAGAAAACTTTGAAGCCGGTGTAGAAGATGAAGTATATAATTCTTTCAAAAAGTTTTTAACTACTAAATACCACAATATAAGTAAGAGTAGTATTACAAATGGTAAAAAGGAAGGATACCTACAGGTAATTCTAAACGATGACCTTACTCTAGATGAAGATAACAGTAAAACATGGAAGAATTATAATGAATATCTTTTAAAAGATAGAGATGAAGGACAATCTCCATTATTAACAAGAGCAACTCCAATATCTTCAAATTCTGATTCTGAAATACTCGATGCTCCAAGATGGCATGGTGGGTATGCAATGTTCAACAATAGTAAAAAGCAAAGAAAATCTCTTAAATATGTAAGGAGTTTTAGAGGTAAAGCTGTACAAAGAGCTACAAGAACAGGTAGAGTTATTAGAGATACTGTAAATGAAACTTTAGAAAAAGCAGGAGTAACGCGTCCTTCTACAAATCCTAATGAGTCTCCTGAACTTTCTCCTACTGGAGCACCTATCACTGAACTAACTGATCTTGATCCTAATAAAAAGCCTGAAGAAAAGCCTACATACGAGCCCCCAGCTGATTTAAAGTATGTAGATATGGCTATAAACCGGATGTCTGGAGAAGAGCTTATAGAGATACTTGAAGATCCAGATGAACCGCAAGCTTTAAAAGAAAGAATCCAAGATAGATATATGGATGGGGATCTTTCTAAAGAGCAATCGCAAGTTTTTGAAGAGAAATACAAAGAAGATGATACTGAGCCAGATACTACAACAACACCAACTACTACAAAGCGTCCATCTACTGATCAAGAAGATTTACCATTCTTAGCAAGCTCTTACACATTACCATCTGATAAGTATATACAGGAAACATTTGGGGAAGAACTTGCAAGATTACAGGGTATGCTTATTACAGAGGTTATTCCTGTATTAGGAATGATTTCTGGTATGAGTGGAGAAGGATATGCTCAACTTAAAGATTTTGGTAAAATACTTGTATCGGATCTTGCACCAGGAGGAGCACTATACCATGAAGGATTTCATAATGTATCTCTGCACATGTTGTCTCCAAGAGATAGACAAAAACTTTACAATATTGTACGACGTACAAAAGGTAAAGCAGTACCATACCAAGAGCTAGCTAAAGGAGAACAAGATCGTTCTTATAAGCCTGTATCAAAACTCCTTTCAGAGTTTACAGATAAAGAGGCAGAAGAATGGTTAGCAGAAGAGTTCAGGAGATATGTATTGTCAAAAGGTAAATATGTAATAGGACAAGACACTGTAACTCCAGAGCAAAGAACTATTTTCCAAAAACTATTTGATTTTATCAGAGATACGTTTAGAACTGTATTTAAACTTGATAAAGCTTTTGAAATAGATCCCACTATAAAAGGTATAGAGGGGCTTTTTGCTAAGATTGAAGAAGGAGGGTTTAAAAATGCACAAAGAAACCTTGAAAATAAGAATGTAGGTAGCCCTATGATGGCAGCTACACAGATTTTAAATGGTCAAAGTGCTGTATTTACTGCAGATCTTAACTCCACTCTTACCTCATATTTAGCAGAGGCTATACAAAATGTAACTTACGAAGTAGAAGAAGGTAGAGAGGTAAATTTAGAATTTGCAGATTTTCTAGATATGACACCTGTAAAAAGTTCAGCATTAGCACAAGCATACAGAGATGCATGGGCATTAATGTATGACGATTACGCAGAGAGACTTAGTGAGTTGAAAGAAGGTACTGCTGCATATAATCAAGTACTTAAGGCTAATCAAGCTCTTTATAGTAGTGCTTTAGGTTCAAAAGAAATACAAGGTAGAATTTGGGATCTGGGAACAGAAAACAGATATGATGCTACTATGATTCATCAGCAGTTTATGAAACAGCTAGGACTTGACTTAGAGTTAGAAGATACTAGAGATGAAGATGAAGTAAGCAGTAAAATGTTCCAAGATATTGCAGATCAATTAGAAATGTCTCCTACAGACACTGCAAAAGGAGTTATTAAAATTATACTTGGAACAATTCCTAACAGAACCGGAGAACGTAATTCAACAGGACTAAGAGGTGCATACGAGCTTAAATCTGTACTAAAAACTCTACAAACAAAACTGCAGGGTAAACTAAATTTTCAAGACCAGTTAGATACATTAATAGACCTTGAAGAAGAGTATCCTTGGGCTAAAGATGTACTAGAGAGATTAGGGGAGGATCCTTATGTAATGCCTACGTCTTTTCAAGAAGCATTATTGCAAACAGCGTTTAGAAATCAGTTTGCAAAAACAATGTATGACACACAGTATACTATACTGCAAGAGACAGGTAAAATTTATAACATAGACCCTAACCTAGAAAGAAATCTTAGAGGTATACGTGCAAGATGGAATGCATCGCTACGAGGTAAGACACGGACATCTAAACATGTGCAATTTGATGAGAGAGGCAATATTGTATTTGATAAAGATGTAAAATCCAAATTTGGAAATAGAAAACTTACTATAAAAGGAGTACTTAATGCTGTAGAAAACTCAAGAGATTATGGGTACAAACTTGATGCCCTTGAACATTTAGGAATAGTATTCTCTAATAGAGAAAAGTTAGAAGGAATCTTACAGATAGATTCTAGAAATGAAATGATGTTACCTGGTACGGACACTACATATAGAAATGCTATAGATAATGGTATTGACTTTGTATTTGGAGATATAATAGCAGGTACTACATCTCTTACAGCACTATTTGACAGGAGTGAATCTCTTAGTGTTACAAGGATGAATCATCTTGCAAAGCTTGAACTTGATACTACTAATATAGAGTATGAGTTCCAGCATCAAAATCCTGAAGGAAAACTTGTTTATAGCATTTCTATGAACAATGAAATGAGCACTATAGCAAATACCCCTATAGATGAGCTTAAAGATTATTTCCCTACAAAAGAGAATCCTAACAAAAACCCTTATGCATTTAATTCCCTCACTCTAAAAGCACTTAGAGACGATCCAAATGTTAAAATGGATGTAATGATACGTGAGGGTCTTGCAATAGAGGGTGCAGGTCAAGTAGGAGTAAAAACTTCTAAGCTGCGCCCTACAGATAATCTTACAAGCTATATAGAGTCTATAATGGAAGGTGTAATGCCTGTACTTAAAGCGGCAGATATAGCTACAGATTTCTCTATAAGATTCCCTATAAAGGAATTTAAGGATATCCGGTCAGCAAAAGATGCACTACTTGGATATTTAGTAGATGAAATAGTGGCTACTAACACTGCGACTGAAGAGCAAATTAATGTAAAAGATTACACTGATCGTATCAATAAGTTGAGGATGTTTAAAAAGCTTATGTCAAAACTTAATCCTGACATGACATCTCACCTCAATAATATGATGAATAATGCAGAGGCCACTAGAGATGATATACAAGAATTTATAACTCTTAACAGCAATGCATTTTTTGAGTCTATTGAAAAAGTTTTAAAAGAAGATGTAGAAGAACTTATAGAGTTTATGGATAAACTTAAAGTGGTTTCTAAGAATGAAGATGACAGCTATCAATTATATGGGCTAAATAGAGCTAGATTTGGAGAAACACTCCCTGATAATGTATCAAAAGAAAAACTTCAAGAGTTTGTAGAAACAGTTGTTGTACGTCAGACTATTTATAAAAATGAGATGTTCAAAATGTTTTTTGGAGATCCAGCATTTTATAAAGCTTTATTTAAAAGAGTAAAAGGTGCTGTAGGTGTAAAAGACATATTTAATGTAGATGAAGGCTTAAATGAATGGCTTAACGCTTCTGAAAACTCTAGAGTAAAAAACAATAAAACAGATGCAGAATTTACACTATTTGACGGAAAAGTAGCAGATGGATTTGAACAATTAGTTGTAGTAAAAGAACCTTCACGTATAACTCCATTTTTACAGGAGTATATAGATTCTTTATCTCCAAAAGTAGCTGCAGCTTATGCTAAAGCAGCTGAAAAAGCGGATGGTACACTTTTACTTACTCTTCCTGCATACAGAGAAATGGCTATAAGAGGAAATACTTGGAGCCCTGCACAAGAAAAAGTCTATGAAAATGTAATGTATAGAGGAGATACTATAACTGATGAAGTTATGGGTAAATTCCCACCTCTTAAATTCCAGTATTTTGGATATCTCGCTAATGACAATATAAATACTCAAGTACCAGGTTTCTTTAAAATGTCTGCTGCACCTATATATCCTGGTTTAGGAAAAATGGGGAATAAGACATTTACAGGTATAGAAAATATGTACAAATTTCTTACTTCAGAAACTTTAGGGGGACTTATACTTCCATCTGCATTTAAGATTGGTGTACCTGGAGAAGATAGTCAGTTAGAACTTATGGAGGATGGAGTTATACTTAACTCTGACATGTTAAAGAATAATTTAGATTCTTCTAACGTGGTTAATATAGACTACAGATTTATGGGGACACAGTTAGAAGTGCCTTCTAAATTTAAAGGTACATCTCCGATTGCTACACAAGCAAGAGTACAAGTACTATCTGATTTATTTCAAAACGGAGCTATTCGTCCAGAATTTGAAGCTCTTAGTCCTACTATTGAACGATATAATTCTGTTCTTAACAGCCTTACAGAGCAAGCTTACACTAAACTTTTAGATGAGTTTGGTATAAAAGAAAAAGGTAGGAATGAGGATAATACTATGAACTATGAAGTGATAAACAATGACTTCAGCAAGTTTATAGCTGCTATTAAAAATGAGAGTTTAAGACGTCAAATGCCTAAACAACTCCTTGCGTCTTTAGATTATCTTGAAGAGCGTAATGAAGAGAAAAAACCTGTGTACTTTGATGCAGTGTCTAATAAAGGAAGGCTTGAAGGAGTACTATGGAGTCTTGCGGGTAAGAGAGTTATCCGTCAAAGATTTAAAGGGGACATGTATGTACAACAGTCTTCGCTAGGATTTGAAACATCAAAAATAGATGGTATACCTGGAGTGAGACTTGATGAGCTTGAAGCTTACACTGAAGGAGATAAATATATGCAAGTATATCTACCACATCACTTTAAAGAGATGGTGGGTAAGGATATGATAATTAAAAAAGATGGTATATATGATGGAGACACTAAAGTAGGAGAACTTGACCTACTTGAACTTATAGGTATACGTATACCTACAGACGGTATTCACTCTATTGAAGCTATTAAAGTGAAAGGATTTTTACCTAGAACTGCAGGTCCTACAGTGGTAATTCCATCTGAAATGGTTACTAAGTCAGGATCTGACTTTGATATAGATAAACTTGTATTGTATTTCCCAGCATATAGAATGCGTGGAGGTAAACTTGTAAAAGAAAAGTTTTATGATTCTTTAGAAGAGTGGTATAATGCAGAGCAACGTATCCTGAATAGAAATATGAAGGCTCTTGAAGAGATGGAAGACATAATGGATTCTGTAGCAGAAAGAGATCAGCTTGTAAAAATGCTTACAGACTCTTTTGTAAGTAAGATTTTTGGAGAAAAAACAGCAGATGAGCTATTTAAAGAATCTGCAGAAGATATATCTAATGAACAGGCGGATAAGCTAGCACAGTATTTTGACTCTAATCCTAAAGAGATACGTAAATCATATGCTAGAATTAAAAAAATTATAGCTAAACAAGAAGTATTCTCTAAATCTTTTGAAGAATGGCAAGCTGAAAATCCAAAAGCCACTAAGTACAACTCACAGAGTAAGGGGGCTATGCAGAATGCTGTAATGGAAGATATGATTACGTTATTGCAAATAAATAATGAGGAAAGATATGATACCTGGCTACAACCTGTGCATACAAATGACTTAGAGGCAATTGCTTTAGAGCTAAATGGAGGTGTAGATCCTAATACTAATGAACTTGTAGAAGGTATTTATAAAGGTGATAAAAGACTACCTGATTTAGCAACTATTACAGATTACCATACAGATACTAGCATACCTAATCTTATAGAGGTAGCTGAAGCATTTAATAAAGGTAAAGTACTTGTAGGTATAGCAGCACTTGGTTCTACGCACCATATTAAAGGGCAAATAGCAGGACTTACTTTAGATACTGATAATGAGCTTAAACTTCCTACAGGAGCTATTAAAGAGATAGCTATAAACTTTACAGGGTTTGATCCATTAGCTATGGAACATTCTTTAGGGAGAGTGACTAATGTTGAAGGGACTATGCGTATATCTGATGCTATAAGTCAGTTTACAAACGCTTCTGTAGATGTTGTGAACAATCCTATACTTCACATTTTGAATATTACTCCGGACAATGCAAATATGTGGATGTTCCTTACTCGAGTAGGAGTAGATATACGTACACAAGCAATGTTTGCTAACCAGCCTATTGTTAAAGACTACCTACAAATGCTTGAAATAGGTAGGAGTAGAACAAGTAAGGTAATGGAAGAAAGTATATATGATGAAGAAATATCTAAAGATCTTAGAACGCTATATGCTACAAACTTTAAAACTTCTCCTACAGAATCTGATACGTACCTTTTAAGTGCAGATATGCTTAAACCTATGGTGGCAAAAGATGTAGAGGATATGACTGAAGAAGAAAAGTATGTACAGCTTCAAGTACTATCTGATATGTTTATGTACAGCAAACTAGGTGAAACTCTTGGTAATATAGTTACGGCTCAAGCATTTGATACTAAGATACCTAAGAGCAGAAATCATCTTAGAGTTATCTTAGATATGTATAAAAGTGCATTAAGTACAGGGCTGTTTAAAAATGCTGAGAAAATAACAAGTATAAATACTACTCAACCTGCAACTGAGGTTACTGAAGGTGTCTCTGAAGTATTTGAATCCAATCCTGAGCTAGCAGAGATAGGTACAGAAGAACAGTACAATGCTTATCTAAACACTATATTCCCTGAGAGTAAAGTAAAAGATATTGTTTATCATAACACAAAAGAAAAATTTGAAGAATTTGATAAAACTAAATTAATAAGTGATGGTTTTTATTTCACTTCCGATAAGGCAGCCTATGCACATGTAGGGGAAGTGAAAATGGCTGTTGTTTTAAATTTAAAAAATCCTATTACCGATGCTCCTGGATTAAGTGAGACCATAAATAAACCTGGTGATACTAAAAGATTTTCAGACTTAGGTAACGATGGTATAATAGATACAGAAGGCTTAGGTGAAATTATAGCATTTGAGCCAGATCAAATACATATACTAGGTTCTAAACAAGATATAATAGGATTTGAAGATTTTATAGCTAAAAAAGGAACACCTGATACATTTATGAGATCATTGTCTATGTACAACTATGACATGCAGACTATTTTTAATGATCTATTTTTGACAGAAGATCAGCAGGCTGCATTTATGGTGGACTTTAAACGGATACAAAAAATATATACAAATCCTAATATTAGAGGTCTTTCTGTAGATGAAAGAGCAAAAATTTTGAATAAGTATGAAAATGGATTTATATCATTTATAATGCAGAATATTCCTGTATATAGAGAAGATTCAAATCAAGAAATAGATTTAGGAGATAATATAGAATCTCTTATGCTTGGAGAAGACTCTATGGCAATGCAGATAGAAACGATTCAAAATCCTAAAGTAAAGCATCCTTTAAAAGATAATCCATTCATACAGAACCTCATACCTGTTATATCTCCTGTTAGAGAGGGTAAAGACATGACAAATGATTATCTTCAGCCTTTGAATAGAACTATGACTCCATTTGAAATGAATAGTATCTATGATGGATTTAGAGAAGTTGAAGCTACATATCCTGATATAGCAAGAAATATTATTAAAACAGCATTACTTCAAACCGGAATTGAAACTGCAAGAAATTCATTCTTAAATACAATACCTGGAGACTCAATTATGAGATTAATGGAAGATCCTTTAGATAGGTATGCAACTGGAAATGCAGGTATGGTATTTAACGGTAGGATAGAAGATTACTTTGAATACTTTTTAGAGAATAACCGTAATGATAGGACTATTGCAGTTAAAAATAATACGTATAGTAAAAAGACTCACCCTATTACATATCAGTTAACTTCTAAGTCTAAAAAAGCTTTTAAACAAGCTATAGCACAGGGTGCAGCTAGACCTAAAGCTGAAGTAGTTTACTTTAGAAATCCTGTAGAGGGCGAAGAAGGAGTTTCTGTACCAATAGATGTAAGAGGAAGCACCAATCTTGTAAATATGACAAATACCATATTTTTAGATTCTAATTACACTATTGCAAATAAAAATAAAGCCCAGAGTAAACCTAAAAAAGGTAAAAAAGACCCTTTAACTTGTAAAAAATAATGAGTTGTAGTATAGAATCCAACATAATAAATAATATGGTCGAAAAAGGCCTTATGGAGTACAACGAGAGTAGGAGGTTATACCAACTATCTGCGCCTGCATATAAGTTTAATCAAGAAGCTGCCCGTGTTCAAGACGTATTAGAAACTACGTACGATATGCAGACCGAGCCTGTAGTATACTTACAAGATTCTCAGGTTAAAGCTATACGAGGAAACTCTTATTTTAGAGATACCACTGTACGAAATACACTTGTAAGATTTAGGGGGGCTCAAATAGAAAGGTTTCAAGAGCTTGCAGATATTTCCCCGGAAAAAGAAGAAAAGATAGTACAAGAAAGAATAGCTGAAGCAGAAAGGAACATACAAGCCAGTCTTAAGCTTATTATGAATCAGCTTGGAATATCTTTTAAAGTTGCAAAGACTTTAACTGACAATGAAGGTAATCTTATTGCAGGAGTAGCTGTAGCAGATCTTATAAATAAATCTATAGTGGCTACTTTAGGTAATGAGTCAGAGCTTACAGAGGAAATAACTCATTTTTATGTCAATGCTTTAAAAGATACAGGGAGTGCATTATATAATTCTATGCGTTCTAGAATATTTACTACTCCTGAATATGCAGAGGTATCTACAAAATATAGAGCAGCTATATCAGAGTATACAGAAGAAGATATTATAGATGAAGCTATTGCAAAGGTAATGGTTAATAGAGCCACTGATGAAAATATCAATGATAGAGAGAGTCGTTGGTGGAAAAGAGCATGGCAAGCTATAAAGAACATGTTCAATTTAGAGGATCCGTATGTCAAAGCTGCATACAAAATGTTCAATAACGATCTTACAAAATACCAAGATGCTATAGATAACACTAGCAACAATACTTTATTCAGGTCATTAGGTACAGCTACACCAGCAGAACTTATTAAAGGAGAACTTATAAGTACACATAATAAGCTTTCTATAAAAACAGATATTACAAAAGAGTTAGCTGAAGGTAAAATAAAAAACTTTGAGTTATTTGAAGACGATCAAGGAGTTATAGCGAGATATATGCTTGAGCAAGAGGATGGTACAACTAAAATGGTTACTCGAAGAGCTACAGACGATTCTACTATAAGCTTTATGAGAAATATGGGGGGTCTTGAAGCTGTAAAAGGTATGCAAAAAAATCCTAAATCAGCTTTTGCTAGAGACGCAGGTACAAATCTTCATAATGTAGGACAATTTCTTGTAGAGGATGAGGCATCAAAAATGAAAGGAGCTTCTGTTGTAGATTTAGAAGATAGCAGAGTTAAATTAACTGAATCTGATGTAAAGTATAAAGCAGATCTTACTGATAATATGTTTAAAGAGTTTCGTGGAGAAATGAAACGGCTTTTAACACAGGTACGTAAAACTCAAGATACTATAGCAAAAGATAAAGACTTTGAAGTATTTACAGAGGTACAAGTTTATGATAAAGCAACTGATACTGCAGGTACTATAGATATATTGTTTTTGTTTTCTGATGGATCCGTAGCAATTTATGACTTTAAGTTTATAGCTCCTAAGCAAAAGTTTACTGAAGGTGCAGGAGCTTCAAAAAAAATAGTTATTGATCCTTTTAGAGGAGGTAAAAGAGAGTCTTATGATTCACAGTTAGGAATCTATGCTACTACTTTATCTGATAACTATAGTATAGGTAAAATTAGGATGTCTAGAATTATACCTGGGCATATGGATTTTTCGTGGAGTAAGGCAGGTATACCTACAGGTATAAACACCTTTAATATAGGTAAATCTAAAAATAAGTTCTTACAGCATATATCTGTAGCTAAAGAATACACTGACGACAAAAGAATAAATGCAAAGTTGTCAGAAATATACAATAGGCTTACAGAGCTAAACAAAATGAAGCCTTCGGCAAAAATCCGTAGAGAAAAAGATGTACTGTACAGAGCTGTACAATCATTAGTAGTAGAATCAAATCTTGGAGAGCTGCTTGAAACTCTAAATGAGACTATAAATAAAGCTACTGATTATGCATCTATTTCAGATGAAGATTCAGAGAACTATATGTCTTTTGATGAATTACAGCATTCTTTAGATCTGTTACAAATGTTTTCTGATATAAACGCTGTGATGGTTCGTAAGGCTAAATCTTTAAAAACTAAAAAAGAAAAAACTGCTGTTTACGATGACATAGCAGAATTAAGTAGGTCTGTAGAAGATGCAGTTGAAATTATAGAGGAAGAACTTCTTAGGAGAAGTTTAGTAAACTCTAGATTAGATACTACAATACCTTATGCAGGACTTGGATTCTTGGACAAGTTTATAGTTATGGATCAAATTGAGAATCCTATATTCCAAGAAGGCAAAAGAAGAATAAATATTACTCATGATATCATAGCTCGTAGAGTTGAAGAGCTTAGAAGAAAGTGGTTTAACCTAGATGAGTCTTTACAACTGTATGCTGAAAGCAAAAATATGTCTCTTGTAGATGTATATGAAATGTTTATAGAGGATACGGGAGAAGAGTTAAAACTTATCCCAATGTTTAAAAAAGAGTTTTGGGAAGAGGTACTAGAAAAAGTAGGTGTACCTGATGAAGTAAAAAAAGAATCTGTAGCCTGGATGAAAGAAAGATTCCAGATAAAAGAAGGGGCTAAAGAGTCTTATAATAAAGCTCTTAAAAAAAGAATAGAGTACTTAAAAAGAGAATATCCTAACAAAGGAAAAGCCTATAATGCGTATCTAAAATCTTTTAAGGATAATTATAATGTGTTTGGAGGAAACCCTTCTGCTTGGGCATCACCTAAATACTGGATGTACTTAGAAGTAAAACCTGAATATGCCAAAGAAGTATGGAGTGAAAGTTTTGAAAAACTTAATCAGCCTGGGAATGAGGCTCTTTTAACATACTTTAATGCTTGGAAAGAGCAGCTTAGAGAGTATAATGAAGAAATGGATGGAGTATATCTATCTGGCAATACTATTCCTACAGTTAGAAAAACTCTTATTGAAAATTTTACAAGAGGAAAAGATATATTCAGTAAAGATTTTATACAAGATTGGTGGTCAAGAGGATTTGCTGTCAAAGTAGATGAAGATGATACAAGCGGGGGTAATCCTATACAAAAAGTACCGTTACCTTTTATAAATGCACTTAAAAATAGAAAAGGAGATAAATCTTCTCAGCTTGTATCAAGAGATTTGTCTAGGTCTATGTATATGATGGGAGCAAGCATTTATAATTATATCGAAAAGTCTAAGATAGAATCTGAAATGCTGTTCTTAAGACATCAATTACATACTAAACATTTAGCAGGGCAGCAATTAAAAACAAAATCTACAAAAAGAGGAACAGAAATAATACGAGAATCAGGTAAACCTGTATTAGATGAAGAAGGTCTAGATCCAGATACTCTTAAATTATTTGACCAATTCTTTAACTACTATATGTACGGACATTCTTATAGTAGTAAGGATAAGATTATAGGTAATGTAAGTATGCAAAAGCTTGTAAGTAAGCTTAACGCTCTTTTTAGTTATATGAAGATATCTGTACCTGTAAAACTTGCAATATCTACTAAAATAGCAGGTAGTTTATTTACATATGTAGAAGGTATGGGAGGAGTTCATTACGGAACAAAAGAACTATCAGACTCTCTACTAATGTTTGCTAAGGATAGAGATTTTTACTATGGTATAACAGACTATTTTAACTTGCATACACAAGGTAGAGAGTATCATAGAGGAAGAAGAATGCATGCTACTGTGCTAACAAGAAATCTTGATACATCATTTATGTATGAACCTTTAGGTATGACAGATAGATCTATAGATAGAACTGTTGCTGTAGCTATGATGCAAAACTATGGATTAGGTAAAGATGGTCTTGTAAAAAGGCTAAATCAATTACCTGAAGGATCAAAATCAATACTAGAGATAGTTTCAGAGAAATCTACAGTGGATAAGAAAACCGGAGAGGTTGTAGTAGATTTAGATGCTTTACCTGATGAAGCATTTACACAGTTTAGACAGGTAGTAAAAAAGGTAGTAGGAGGAATAAAAGGTGAGCAAGGAGAGGATAATATAGTGGCAGCTCACACAGAATTAGCTTTTAGATTACTAGGTACATTCAAATGGTGGGCACCTGCATTTGTACTTAAAAGATATGGGGGAAGACGATATGATTATATCGAAGATGCTCCTGTAGAAGGTAGATTTATTGGGGGAATGCGAGCTATTCTTGGTAAGCAGTCTACAGATGAAACTAACGGATACTTAGCATCAACAGCAGCAGCTTTAGAAAGAGTTTATAATGCATTTTCACATCTTGCCTTTTTACGATCTTATACTGTAAGTGCCGAAAGAAAAGCAAGACTTGAATCTAAAAATAAATGGAGTGAGGCAAAAGAAGAAAGATATAAAAGGCAAAGAGCTGCAATACAATTAGAATTAGATTTTGTAAAAGCAAATACTACTGATCCTGATATGCTTCAAGTAGATCTTGAATCATATATTGAAATGAGAGAGGCATCTACAAGGTCATTTCTTGCAGAGGCACGAATAGTTCTTACACTATCTCTTATAGGAATGCTGTTCGGAGCAAGAGGATTTAATGATGATGATGAGCCTTTAAAAAATACCAACTATGGTACACGATTATTATCTGACATACTAGCAAAAGTTATACTTGAAACTACTTTTGCAATGAATCCTTTAGAATTGCAAAAATTAAATCAATCTGCAATCCCTACTTTAGGTCTAGTAGATGATGCATTTGCTCTAGTAAAAGCAGGATATAGAAGTACCTCTGCAACATTTAAAGGTGAAGAGTTAGATGCAAGGACAAAAGGTTTTCCAAGAGAAGTAGCAGAAACTTTTGTACCAGGCTATAACCAATTTATAAAATTTGTAGGACAAATAGAATAATTCCAGGGCCCCTTAAAGAGACCCTGAAATTTAGTTTACCACCAGTACTTTACCATTGTCACTACAAGTATTGTACTTAGTATATTCATCATAAAGAAAAGTGGAAACCCATACTTTTTTAGTATAAGAGTATTTCTAAGTGTTATTCTACGAGTTTGGAATCTTTTCATTAAAAAATGTATCTAATAGTATTCCACGGTATTATGGATCCGTGTATATCCTTAAACTGCGCTATAAGATCTGACTTAAGACCTAACTTATAACGTACATTATCACCACCGTACTGAGATTTTTTAACTTCTTGTACATCTGGGGTCCACAATAACTCCTCCCCCGGTACATTGTTCTCGAGATTATGCCAGTGCTTCTTAGCATTGTGAGTTAGAAATATAACCTCTGCTTTAACCTTGTCTTTGTATGTTACAATATCATCTACAAGATGAAACAACTCTGTATAATCTTTTTCCCACCCATCGTAATATACTACGGGTGAGAAGTTAAGATGTACATCGTACCCTGCATGTATAAATCTTTCTACTGCTAGTAGTCTATCCTCTATCTTACTTGTATTAGGCTCTAGTATCGAGCTTATCTTTTGAGGCATTAGACTAAAACGTATCCGGACTTTATCTTCAGGGTTGTACTTAAGAAATACTTCAGGTATAATCTTAGTGGCAAATGTTGCTTTAGCTATAGGATGTTCTTTGAAGAACTCAAATATTTTCTCCCACTCATGGTATTTAGAATGTAGGGCAAAGTCTTCATTACAAGCAATATCATATGTTACATACTCAGGATCTGTTTGGTTCGGCTTATCTACCGTTGCAAAAAATGCATGATTTGAAATCTCTGTAAGTATGTCATTAGTATTCTCTGCAACACTTAGACCTTTAGGTGTATGTCTCTTCATATAGCAGTAGCTACAATCTAATAAACACCCGTAACCGAAAGAAGGAGATATAAAGTCAGATGAACGTCCTGATGGTCTAATGACCATACTTTTACGTTTTACTTTCGTTATCATCTACAGTTTTATTTACAAGTCCTTGAGGTAAACATTCTTTAGCTACCTCTAAACAGTTAATCATATTACCGCGTCCTGTTAATTGAGAAATCTCATACTTAATATCAGTATAACTTGGCATTGACTGCAATGCATGAATCATATCATAAGCTATTACATAAGTACAACCATATTCATGCTTTACCTCAAATAGCTCAGGGCGTATTGTTTTTTCTTTACTCATCTTATTTGTTTTAAATACTCTACACGTTGATGGTAATGCTTCATAGCTTTAGGAGCAGTTTTTCCTTCCCCGAATGTAATTTTAGAAGGGTTAGAAAAGTAATCTGCTACATCTTCATTATTAAATGCATACCATAATTTAGTGTATGGATTATAAGTTGTTAATATTCCATAATTATTCATCTTTTTTATTGTTTTTACATATTGCGTCTATAATTAAAAACACAAATGTTATTAATAGAGCAAATGCTGTTGCTAGTAAAAATTGATCAATCATTTGTTTTGGTTTATTAGGTCTTTTACTTCCACTATACCTACAGTTCCTTTATCCCAAAGAACTTTGAATAGGTCTTTCTTTCTGCCCTTTTCTTCATCCGCTTCTAAATGCAGTTCCTTAACCACCCCTACATATTCAGGCTGGTCTTTAAGACTTACTCTATTTCCTACTATACTTTCACTCATCTTCTTTTTTTTGGTCTTTATGTTCAGAAAGTATCCCTAATAATATATTGATGTTGATTTGTGTTTCCTCAGCAGCTTCTTCATAGCTACGGTCTGTCAACCATTTTTTACCTTTTTCAAGGGCTGCAATGTTATTTTCGATAATCTCTTTAAGTGTCTTCATCTTCTTCGTTTTTAACATACTCACAGTGCTCTTTACACTCAGGACATATCCCAAGATCATCACTATCAAGTACAGGTTCTGCTCCGCAGCATTCTGATGTTATCATCTTCTTTGTTTTGGTTTAATTTTTTTCTTTTCTTCTTCAATCTCTTCTGAAGTTAGAGGTCTACACCCTAATACAGAATGCTCTATTGTACCTAAACCATCAATGTCTTCATAACCAATTATAGTTTTAATAGGTGTTTTAGAAAACCAAGGAATTAACCCTGTTTTTAGCATATCACTCATCTTCTTTGTTTTGGTTTAAATATCTGACCATACAATTGATATTATTACAAGTCCGTCATCAATATATCCATTTTCTAAACTATCTTCTGCTTTTTCTTCATCAACTCCAAGTTCACTTACAGCTTTTTGGATAAATAACTCTTCAGCTTGTTTAACAACTTCATCAGAAAGCTGTTCTTCAAAAACGCCAAAGCTATCTATAGAAACAACTGGATTTTGATTTGTGCGTACAATTACATTAATTATTCTCATCTTCTTTGTTTTGGTTAAGCAGGTATCATAAAATTATGATCTCTAAACTTGTTCTCAAGCTTGAGGATAGTATATTTAAGATCAGCTATCTCTTTATCTTTTTCTTCTAGCTTTTCACCTAGCTCTTTATACCTAGTAGTAAGGTCTAAAACATCAGAAAAAGTAGATTGATCTCCACCTTTATATCTTAAAACGCAGAGATCATAAGAAGCTTTATAGCCTTTTTCAGCTGCATATAAAGTATTATGCACTTTTCTATGATGTATTCCTGTAGCATGGTTCTTCTTTACAAACTTTGATACAGATGTTAAGGATAGACCTTCTTCTTGTATAAGAATGTTCATAGCTATCCTTCTGGCATCCACTACATCTCTATGTCTATTAGAACTAAACACTTCTTTTGTGTCTACATTCATAGTCTTACATACTATGTCTATAACTTTTTCCATTATAAATTGATTATATATCTTCATTCTCTACTTCGTAATTTAAATTTTCTAATAAATTGATTTCATCTATAGTAGCCTTATAGGCTGCTTGCATAGCTTCAAATTCTTTTTTAGCTCGTACATCCCATCTAGAATCATTAGATATGTCTATAAGTCTAGACATTTGATCTGTAATCTGATGCCGTCGAGTATATAGATACTTTAAAGCAATAGGTGTTTTTACTACCATAATAGTTAAGTTTAGTAAAGCTGTTACCGGAAACAGGTCACTAAGAGAATCCTTATCTCTCACTTTACATCCTTAAGGATTTTTAGATATCGTATACCTTATGGTCATACGTCTCTTGACGGATATTTGGAGTACTCAATAGCTCCGCATTTTCAGGTAAAGCTTGGCCTATAATCTCTTCTAACTGAACTTTACGCTCGTCGTCTTTGAAAAGAATTTGACCTATAGCTCCATCTATAGTAGCATTATGAAAGTCCAACACTCTGTATTTGTATTCAGTGTCCATCTCAGAGTACTTACCCTCTAAAAACTTTTTATAGTTCTTAGTGTATCTATCAGGCACTCTAAATACAAACATTACAGTTGTTTTAGTAGGGTCTTCCGCTTTTACAAAAGTTTTTAACTTCTTCAAAGACTCTTCTAATGCTATAAAGCTTTTTATACCTGAAAACCTAAACAATAAGGCAATTACATTAGGCTCATCCTTTGTACCTACAAAACAGTTAAGAAACAGTTTATCATAATAGTAGCTTTGCCTATTACCTGGTAGCATCGGTAAAATAAATAGAGATGCTTTAGTTCTAGGGGCCATTATAAGATCATAAACAGGTAAACCCATTATGTCCTTACTCTCGATACTATTAATCTTAAACTTGAACTTACGATTAGATACAGATATAACATTACCTAACGATATTTGAGATAGTCCCGGAATATCAATTGAAACTATCTCTTCCTCCTCGTCTTTTACTACGGTTACATCCATAGTATTTGCTACAGTCACTGTAAGCGGATCCTTTATAGTGATGACTGAGTTTCTTCCTCCCATTTTTCTAGTACATTATTGATTTGTAATTCAGGTAATTCTATTCCATATGTACTAAGATCTTTATCGGACTTTAGCATATAAACAAGATCTAAAGTCTCTTTGAACTTATCAATCTTTTGTTTAACTGTAGATTGATTAAACTTTGAATCATTATCTAATTTAATCTTTTCTACATACATATGTAAAGCTCGAAAAGGAAATGCATCTACATCAAGGTCTTCAAAAGCTTTTTCAGCTTTCTTCATACCTATACCAGGAATACCAGGCACACCATCTACACTGTCACCAGCTAGGACTTGCATCCATAGAAACTTCCATGCACTCTCCTCTGTAGTATCCACCCACTCATTCTTTTGATAGTTATAATGAAGACCTGGTACTTGCAAGATTACATCCTTATCGGGACTGCAGATTACAACTTCAATATCTTTTAACATTGAATTGTATAACCCTACACAATCATCTGCCTCTATACCATCAACAGTAGTAAAATCCCACTCTTGCTGTGCATAAGCTTTTAACCCATAAAATACTGGAGGAACTGTTTTACCCTTTCTATTTCCTTTGTACGGCTTTGTAACACCTACTTTTCTTCTAAAAGTGTCGTAAGGAGTCATAAAAGCTACATACTTATGGGTTTTACAGTTCTCAAGTATATCGAGTATAAAACTATCAAGCTTTATTTTACATGCTTCAAAGGTTTCTTCCCCCATACAATAATATAAGAGGCTATCTGCATCTATCAAGCATAGCTTATTTTCATTAATTTCTATAGACTCTGGATCGTATAACCCATCCGCCTGTTTTATAATTTCTAACATTCATGTTGTATAATGTGATTAATAAAAAAGGACCGAGCACAATTAAGTACCCGGTCCCTGCTGATCTCCAAACGATTTACACTAAAGACTGAAGCCTTTTTAAGTCTGCCGTTTGTTTTTCTACTGCTTCAATATGGACTACGACAGCTTCTTCAAGCATCTCTTTCCATTGTTCATCAGTAGCTTTTGCATAAGTAGAGCTGTGGTATATGGAGCCATTAACACCAACCAAAGAACTGTGTACAAAGTACTCCTTGCAACGAATAGCACCATCCACATCATCTGGAACAGCACCTACATGCATAGGATCGATGAAGACATTGTGTATCTCACCTGCATACCATGCTATGTATTTTAATCCGCCTACATGAAGACCAGGTACACAGGAACGATCATCATCAATGTTCACCATATCCCAGCTACTTAACGCATGTCTGCAACCTACTTTAATAAAATGCCCATCAGAATCATAGCCAGTAGGACCATCACAACTAAAAGAATCTCCACCTTTTCCCATCATAGATGGTTCAAATAGTCTATCTTCTACGTGTTCTGGCTTACCATCAGAGTCAATTTCACCTGTATCAGGATTGAAAGTTCGTGCATAACGAGGAACTTCACGTACCTCACCATCTTCATCTGCCTCATACTTATGCTCGATCTCTTTAGAAACCTTGTAGCCATTGAGTAGACCCTCTTTAGTGATCTTCATTTGGTACATAGTAGCTCTTTCTTCAGCTGCCTCCTCTGTAAGACCGTGGTCTTTCATAAATTCTTCCTTCAATTTAGGATGAACATACTTCATATTCACAAAATTGAAGAACTTCTCACCGAAAGCAGCGCCTTTACCCTCCTTATTAAGGTTAGGGTTGCGTAAGAATCTTACCCACATACGTACAAGAGGCATAAAATCTACACCTACATCTTGAGAATGTACAATTCTATCTACCAATGCTTGTGGCATAGCAATATCAGATGTCTGACCATTGTAGTGTAGAAAGAACTCTCTAGACATAGGATCCACTTTAAGGTATTCACACTCTGTCTCTATAACAGACCCTATAAACTCCTTAGCACTAAGAACCAGAGCTTCACCCTCTGCAATAATACTATTGTAGTCATCTATATCCTCAGCAATCTCTGCTGCATGAGCCAAAGACTCTAAGGTGTCATAAATAGCTTTATCGAAAGGCATTGAAAACGGAGTCTCACCGCATGATCCAACTATTTGGTCATCTATAACATTTATTGTTATCATTTGTAACAGTTTTATAAATTAAAGATACGTAAATTACTTTTATTGTAATGAGGATAGGAAAGATTTGTTATCCCACTCCCATTGATCACGATTGTACAGTTTAATGTACTTTGCAATCTCTTCTGCAGAGTCATCTTGCATAAACGTAGTTGTAGGTAAATCCCTAAATAAAGGATCAAGCGTTTTAGCATAAGAATTAAGCTCTTCATGCAGACTTAGAATCTCAAGATCAGCTACATTAGCTCCTACGATATCAGTAAAGACAAAGGTTTCAAAGCTCTTTTGAGCTATCTTCTTGTCTCTATCCTCATCTTCAGAGTCAATGTTTGCACAAAACACCTGAAACTCATACAACTCATCCATTCTATCCCAGATAGGGTGGTCTAAAGCAGTTTTAATTGCCCATAAGAAGTTGTCATACTCGCATAGATACGCACGTAACGTTCTAGCCTTACTTGATATTTTATTATCAATCTTATCAAAAGATCTTAAATAAGCATCAAAGAAAGGGAAAGTAGTACCTATTTTACGAATAGTATAAGCACGTCTAACCATAGGATGAGTCTCAATTGTATTATAAGTTGTCCTAAAGAAGAAAAAGTTCTCTATATGAGATAAAGAGGAATTAGCTTTCTCTACTCTTTTTATCGCAGTACTACTTAATTTAATTAATTGAGGATAATTAGTATCATCTACATAAGACTCCCCCTGTTTAGCCCACATATTATAACGTACAGAAGGGCTAAGTGTAAACAAAGCTCTAGGGTTCTGACCCCAATAGTTATAATTGTTAATCACAGGAGCAGAAGGATATAGTATACCGGCAGCAAGAACAAGAGATTCCTCATCTTCTTTACCACCATAATACACTTCCTCATCTGTAGTTATAAGATCTATACCTTTTGGCTCAACCTTATCCCATGTCCATGTCTTACGAGAAGTACTTCTATGAGCATCAGGATCATACCTTAGAGTAAAACCTACCTCTTTGTTCTCAAGAAGTCGTTTCTCTGCAGGAGTCAATGCGTCCTCTGTGACCTCAATCTCTTTAGCTTTCTTAAGAAATTCTGCAGGGACTTCTAACTCACTATAGGATTGCACCCTAGAATCATTCAATATGAACTCCTCTAATGCCTCATACTTAAGCTTTTGCTCATCTATAAGATCAGATAAACTATCTGCAAGTTCTTTTACAGACTCATCTTTAGACTCTGGATCATTCCACTCTTTTATGACTACAGAAGTAAAACTACCTTTACCAAGTCCTTTGCATATATACATGTCCTTTACAGGGCTATACACAGTATCCTTAATATAGATAGTATCAAAGTTAAAAGTGTTCCAATTTGTAATTGGGTCTCTTTTTACCTTACCTCTATAATCTATAGTAACCTTATCTATCTTAATCCTATCTGTAAAGAAATTACTTATAGGTAGATACTTTATCATAGAGTCACCGGAGAACACAGGAGATAAGTCATCACTATTAATGATGTTAGACATCCTATGAATAATATCATCAGAGTCATTCCTATGAAAGATTTTAGCACACTGCTCAAGCCATTCAAAGATTTCAGTTGAGTTCTGAAGCTTATCCTCTACAAGTTGAGATGCCTCTTCTGTAGCCTTCTCTATAACAGATAAGATATAAGCCTTAGTAGCGTCATTCCAGATAACTTTCTCACGAGACGGAGTAACACTTACACCATCTTGTATGACAATCTCCTTACCTGACTCATCACGATACGTCTGACGCATAGGGCATTTAAAACCTATAGAGCCGTACATATCCTGCAACTCCAACTCACGGAAGTCTACATGACCATAGTTGATACCTGACTCATCTGCAGGATCCTTCACAATAACTATGTGAGGTCTGTTGAATACAGTACCATTACTGATTATAAGAGACTCAGAGTTGTATACTACTTCAGCCTTAGTAGACTTATTCCTATACTCATACTCTCTTTCACCCTCTATTTCTTTGATAGTAAAATTTACACCATCAATATAGATTAGTTGCTGGTCAACAGCATCACGATAAGAATATCTATTGTGCTTCTTAACTCCAAAGCTTACAATAGTATTATTCTTTTCGTCTGTCTTCTCATAGTATACTTTAGTACCATCACTGAATGTTATAAAATCATTCATAGTACCATCTTTAGAAAACTTAGAGATTACAAACTCAGTACGATATGGATAACAAGCACATTTAAACCTTCTTCCATTATGCACGGTTTCCACCATATACATAGGTACACCAGTAGAGAATGCAACCTTTGCACCCAGACCGAAAGCACCAAAGCCCTCTGAAGTATTACGCTTAGTAGAATAGCCAAGACTTAGGATACCTTCGAGTCTTTTATCTCCAAGGCCTACACCATAATCTTGTACTTTAAATGTATCACAGAATCCTGCACCTTCTTCTTGTATGTAGGTAATCTCAACTGTGTTGTTCTCTGTATCAAGATACTTTAGGTCATAATATGAAGCATCAAAATTGCTATCTTCATACTGTTCCCCATGTCTCTCGATATAATAATCCTCAACTTTGGCTTTGCCTGTGAGGACCTCAATTGCTACTTCTTTCTCCCTCTGAGAATCCCACGCATTTGTGGTTAACTCTCGTACAGTAGACTTAATAGGAGTAGAATATTGAGTCTGTTGCAAGATGTCATACACAAGCTTTTCAGCTCCTGCATCAATCTTCTTTTCGACACCTTTAGTTCCAGTGTCTTGACGTTCAATAGTTTTTATACTCATTTAAAACAATCTTTCTTTAACATGATTAATAATTTTATTTGTCTCTTTACTGATAAAATCTTTAGGGTAAGGCATAAGGCGTTCATACGCACGAGCTTTTATATACCTCAATCGTATAGTAACATCCTCTCTAGGTAAATCATACTGACCTTCCTGCACAGGTATCCAATCCACTTCACAAGGGAGATTTTCCACTATATCTTGATTATATGGATAGCCTGGACGAGATTCTTTCCAACTCCATACTTTACAATGCCCCCTACGTACTCTTTGAATTATACCCGGTTGTATGCCGTTGAAGTATGATAGACCTATAAGGTCCCCTTTTTCTAAAGATCTTAACCAGTTTAAGTGCTGGTCACTGTGTATCATAACTTTAAAATTTGTTCTATGCAGATATCTACCTGTGATTTATTAGTAGGGAGGAACAAAAGCGTAGGTTTACCTGTTGAGTGTATGTATCTCTTAAATAACTTCCATCTTAACGGAAAGGACTCATTAGGTCTACCTTTTGTTTCTATTACCCACCGCATATCTGGACACGTAAAGTCAGGTGTGTAGGTTATTCCTCTGATTGTATTCTTAACAGGTGCAAACTTTTTATACCTGAACTCCCAAGATTCTGAGATTGGAGGAAATCCGTCTATAAGACTGAACTTATCCTCTTCATACTTGAATTTTATCTTGGCTTTTTGAAGTTCCTTATAGGCATAGACTTCAAGTTTACTTTTAAACTTAATGCCGTCTACAACTGAGGGTTTACTTTTAATCAGCTTTACTCCTTTTCTCCTACCTTTTCTTTTGAATGCCATTTTATTAGGGATATTGCTTTGACAGGCCCATGAATTTGCATCACATCTGATATATCTTTAGCTCCTAGCTCAGTAGGAATACAGATATTCTCGAGTTCATACTCTTTACAGATGGATAAAGCCATAGTCTGTCCTGGGTTATTATCTTTTGTAAAATCATTGTCGTACAACACCTTTACTTTATCAAACTTCCTCTTAAGAAAAGCAATAAGCTTCTTAGGAGGCATCATAGATTCACTCTGTAATGCTACAGCTGGAATCCCAAGTTCATAAAGACACATAACATCTTTCAATGATGATGCTAAAAGGCACAAATTACCAAATATTGGTAACATTGTAACACCCTGTACATGTTTCATTTGCATATTACCGAACCATTTACCTTCCTGTTTCAATGGAGAGTATAATTTGTACTTTCCAGGATGTTCACAGTAAGCATATGCAACTTTATGCGCAGGATAGCGTATCCCATTTATCCAATAGTGAGTGATAGGTTTTACATTATACTCTCGGAGAGTCTCTTTACTAATACAATAGTCTTCCCAATACAGTTTATCATACGTACTAAATTGTCTTGTACGTATTTGTATAAGGCAAGGTATCTTTTGGAACTTTTTCACCCCATAAGTTTTACCTATACTTACTACTTTACCTGTATTATTCTTACCTGCAAGACCTAAATTAAAATCACGGTCTATTGTAAGTAAAGCGCTCCTAAAAGGTATGTTATACTTGTACTGTACATATCCTATGCTGTCGAACCTATGCTCTGTATATCCATAATCGATATATCTTAGTCTGTTGTTCTTCACAGTTATATGTGCACTTGGTATAGGATCCTCTCTTAGCTCACTACTAAACTTTTTACCTACCTGCTTAAATGGTGGACAGTAAAATCTAAATATGTCATAATCAGTTATTTTACTTAAAATGGTTTCCACGGATAATACTACATCACTATTTCTTACATCTATACCCATACGTAAAATAATAAAAGGGGAAGATACATTATTGTACCCTCCCCTTGATTATAAATTAAACTCTACTTAAAATGGAGACTCTTCTTCTCCTACAGGATCAGCAAGCCAATCTGCGTCTTCAGAAATCTCAGACGTAGTATCCACTGCATCTGGAGTAAGAACACCTGGTTTGTGCTCTCCCCACTCGATACTGTATTCACCTTTAACCTGACCATAATCTTGATTCATAGCTTTCAAGAACAGATCATTTCTCTGAGGCATAAGTCTACCAAAGTGACGAGTATAAACTCCTTGATACTTACCATCACGTACAAATACAAGTACACGTAATTTGTTACTTGCAAGTGCTTTGATAAGCTGCTTAAGCTCTGTCATGTCACCTTTCTCTATCTTAGAAAGAGTGTCAAGTTGAACTTCATCGCCAGGAGCAACATTAGCCCATACTTTTACAAAATCTGTAAGAGTATCTGCACCTCGTGCAACTTTGTAACAGCTCTCAGGATTCTTGAACCAGTCCATAAGATTAGAGCTATCTATAGCTCCATTCTCATCTTCCTGTGCCCAAGTCTCTTGACCTTGACTATTAAGCCACTTAAACTTACCTGTCTTAGATTTCCAAGGCCCAGGGGTGATAAGGATTTCCATAGGTACGGTTATATCCTCATTCTTAAGCCAAAGAACAACTTTTTGTACGTCACCATCACCAAAATCTACAGTGTAGTTAGGTTCTGATTGATACATGATATCCATAGCGTGTAGCTCATCCAGTGTTGGATTTACTGCTACCACACTCATAGGAGTAATGCCTGTGTAAAGCTTTTTGCCTCCACTAGCTACTTCTTGTTCGGAACTATTTGATTTAATTGCCATTATTAGTAATTGAATTGGTTATTATTTTCATCATTTTCTTCTACATTAATCTCTACATACCCATTACTCTGAGTAGATCGATCAAACTGAGGTCTACCTTCTGTTTCAGAAATGTCGTCCTTAAGCTCAGGTGTAGTAGGTGCAGTAGTTGTACCTTTAAATGTAAATGGTAGAACCTTCTTTCTTGCAGGCTTTTTACCTCTAAGAGATGGATCTTTGAACATTTGGTCAATCATCCACTTCTCAAACGGTCTTACAGTTCCATTTTCATCACGATAAGCGAACTTCTTTTGCATTTGAGTCTTATTTACACCTTGTGCAAGTTCATTAAGAATCATATCTACTGTCATTTCTGTCACAACAGTGCAGTTAGATAGGTCTGTGTTCTCAGTGGTTTCAGGGTTCTGAGAGTCCCTCATTTCAATACTCATGTTTTATAAAAATTAAATGGTTACTTATTAATCGATAAAAATCTTATCCCATTCAAATGGAATTACACTATCTTTTAGATGTGTGCAGCGAGAGTTTGCTTCTATGCCGTCTTTAGAAGAAAATGAAATTGTTAGTTCTTCTCCCTCCCAATACACATATCCGATAGCATCTGCCTTTTGAGCAGTTATCATCTTCAACTTACCTGTAAGATCAAGGTCTTTGACAGCTACTTCCTTCCCTTTCTTCTCAGCCATAGCATCTTTTACGTGTGCTACGAAAATTACATGAGGAGCTAAAGTAAGTAGCATATTCATCCACTTCTTGAAACTATTACGCAGATACAGGTATCCTGCGCCCTTGGGTAAACTTAATACACTGTCCCATTGACTCTTTGGAAGTACTTTCATCTCCCCGGTCTTCGGATCTTGGACACGATTAAAGTTTTTACCCATAGGGGTTTTCATATACATTGCTGTAGCATCCCACTCACACCAAGCCTCTAGCTCTGTTACAGTATCTACTGCAACGTATTTGTATTTGTGGTCGGAAGCTTTAACAGCTTTGATAATATGATGTAATTCTGTTAGGCTATTAGCCTGTACTTTCATTGCATCTATCTTATTTGTACCCTTCTCCAAATCTATGATAAGACAATCTTTCAGTTTAGAAAGCATTGTAGTCTTACCTGTCTTAGGTTTAGAATAGATTATAAGATTCTCTGGACTTTTTGTAGTGCCAGGTACTGGTGCAGTAGGTAATACTATTGCATTTGTGTTTGCCATTATTATTTAGATTTAGTTTTAGATTTACGTTCTATAATTGTAAACTTTGCACCGTCAAAGTCGTATGGGATCATACCCAATATACCATCACGGTTCTTTTCAAGGTGTAGGGCAAGTAATCCTCTAGGATCCTCACCACAATACTTTGATGTAATACCATATAAGTCATGAGGTCTTTGTATCATCATAACTACATGAGCATCTTGACCTATACTGTCACCACCGAACAAGTCAGATAACATAGGCTGAAACTGATTCTTAGCCCTGTCCTCTTTCTCTATGTTCCTGTTTAACTGTGACAATAACAGGTTTATAGTACCCATATTAGCTTGCATCCTCATACACGCCTTAGAAAGACTGTTAAGTCTCTTCATCTCTATATCCTCCGTACCTGGAACAAGTCTGGTATGGTCAATAAGATTAAGGATTTGTACATCAGGATGTAGCATAGTAAACTTCTCACAAGCTGACTCTATAAATTCTACATTCTTAGGCTTGTTCTGAAAGTATACAGGATACTTCACATACTTAGATACACTATTTATAAATGTCTGAAAGTCTTGCTCTGCTAATTTTGAATCAACTGAGTAAAGATCTGCCATCTGTTTACCTGTATCCTTTGAAGCGCTACGCATTATCTGCTGATAACCTGGCATCTCGAAAGACCAATAGAATACCACCATTTTCTTATTCAAACTTGCAGCGTTGTCTAACAAGTCAAAGATTAACTGATTACTAAATGCTGACTTACCTGTACCTGGTCTACCTGCTATAATGTACAGCTTACCTGGCTGTAGTCCACCTAATAGGTGTCTGTTCAGTCTAGGCCAGTTAGTAAGAAATATATTTCGTAATCCCTTCTTTGCTTTGTCTACGACAGCTATAGATTGCCTTACAGCTGTGCGTATAGGTTGAAAACCTAGCTTTTTTAGTACCTCAATCGAGGACTCTTGTGTTTCTTTCGTCATTATCGTCTTCTGTATTTTCGTCAATACCTTCCCACTTTTCCCACATAGATTGATTTAACCATACATCAAGAGCATTTAGATACTGCAAATTCTCTCGTTGCTGTGTAAGCTGCACATTAAGTAACCTTATAATCTTGTTATGAAGTAAAGGGTCTTTCTTAAGTATACTTCTATACTTAGCTTTCGCTTTAGAATTAGCTTTAGCATCAGGATTAGAAGCATGAAGTATGCGATACTTACCTGCATTACCTACTTTCATAGGATATGTAGCTATAAGCTCTGCAAACTGTCTATCAAAATCTGTCTCTATAAGGTCTATAAACTTTTGCCTTACGGCAACCTTATTCTCCTCAAGTATTTTGATGTAATCCATCTCTTGAAGTTTTACAAGATTGATTCGCAACTTTATACCTCTAGACACATAGTCATTATACTTTTCTTTGTGGTGCAGTAGAAGGAAAACATATTCGTCAGGGGACAGCTTTAGCCCTATGATATGTTCAATATCAATGTTCATATACTACAATTCTTAAATGTTAAACTTTGGAAGTCAGAAGCTATGAAGATACAAAATTGTTATGTAATATCAGATATGTTATCTGACATTATTATAATCTTTTCTAGTATCTCCACACCTTCACTCTTCTCTTCTTCAAACCTATACTCTGGAGTTATAGGAGTAATTTTAGTTAAGTTATCCTTACCTATACGTACGAGTTCAGCGTTGCTTATACGCTTTCTAGTAGTTCCTCTTGCGACGTCCAAACTATATTGCTTGGATCCGTTGTTTTGAGTGAGTTTCTCAGCCATTTTTCCTCTTGTGAATTTTGTACATATAATATAACTATACTACCCACTTTCTCAGGGTTGTCAGGGTCAATTCTTACAAGTCTACCCACCCTCTGTATCATAGTGAGAGCCTTACTTGTAAGACCACATATAAGTCCAATCTGAGCATTAGGGATATCAAGACCCTGGTTCAATGCTTTTGTACTACATAGCACCTTAGCATCACCATTCTTAAAATCCTTTAACGCTGCATCTTTGACCTTCTTTGTCTTCTTAGAGTGATAGACAACAGATCCATCAAGAGAATCAGCAAGAGAATCGGTAAAAGCATTATCGCCACCAAAAACCAGAATCCTCCCATCAGTGCTATTAGCAAATAGTTGCGCAAGTTTAATTTTGTTCTTTGCATGATCTACAATTGTTTTACGTTGACGAATAGCCCTATAGAATCCTAATGCTGCTTGCATCATTTCATTACCATACTTACTCTTATTTGCAAGTACAGCTTGAGCCATGTTAAAAGCATCAAATCCTAGCTTACCTTTCCAATACCCAAAGTTTGCATTAACAGTTTTATACTGTGCTTTCTCTTCCTTTGTGAGTTCTAAAGCTACACACTTTATTTTGTAAGGAGCTATAAGACCTTTAGCTACACACTCATCTATAGTTATAGTATAGACAGGAGGTGCTACTCTCTGCAGTCTTGCCCGGTACAACGGATCCTCTGGGAGAGTAGCTGTAAGAAACATCATCTTTTCAAACTTATCTGTGTTGTAAAATTCAAAACACGGATCAGTGAGACCAAGATGTATCTCATCACACACCACTACACAATACTTGTCAGGGGAATCTAATAGCTTTTTTACTGAAGCATAGCAATAGAATTGTATTCTATCTATATACTTCTCTTGCCCTGTCTTTCTCATCTCCTCTTTGAAATTATCTTTAAGGTGTTCAAAAGGTACAAGTACAAGTGCATCTAAATCAGAATTATTCAATGCCTCTACGACAGCAAATAAACCTACTCTTGTCTTACCAAACCCCGTACCTGCTATAATAGAACCTACATACTTATTATTTATGTAGTTCCTGTAAGCCATACGCTGCTCAGTATCTTTAACTGTCAGTTTTTCCATTTTAAAAGTCTCCATTATTTAAATAATCCCAACACAGTTCTTCAAGGTCATGTCCTAATTCGTTAAGCAGCTCAGTAATATCAACCTCTACATCTTCTTGCTTACGTGTTTTAGAGTTAAACTTTTGAGTTTTCCATACTACATTAATGTTATCAACACTTGCTGGACACCCTGGATAACCACTACCATCTGGGTAGTACATAACCATAGCTTCTTCAGGTTGGTAATCAAAATCAATACTTACACTTGCATTTTCTATTTTTGTTTCAAAGTCCATGTTAAATAGTTTATTTCTCCCAGCATTCTGAGATGTTAGTTTCTGCTTTTAATAAGCCATTAGGTATAACTTTAAGAGCTGCCTCCTCCATAAGATCAGTCATCTTTACTTTCCACTCCTCAGCATATTCTTTAGAGCATACAGTATCAATCTGATCATGCACTGTCATTACTATTTTAACAGGTACATTAGTCTCACGTATGAAATCTCTTACAATTACAAGAGCAAGCTTAGTCATGTCAGCTGATGCACCTTGAATAGGAGTATTCTTAGATGCTCTACCTATAGTACCGGCTATACCTTTAAGAGATGGTTCTGCACCAATCCCTTTAAACCAATCAGAAAACCATCGTCGTCTATTGTAAGGGGGATAAGTTCTAGCATAGCCATACTTAACACCAAACTTCTCAAGCTTAGTAAGGAAGTTACCTATGTTAGGAAACACCTTAAAGTACTGTTCTATCAGTTCTTTAGCCTCACCAAGAGATGACTCTATAGTATCTGCAAGTTTATTAGGTCCCATACCGTAAGCTAAACCAAAGTTTACTGTCTTAACCTTAGTCCTAAGACTCTTGTGTTCAGAACAGTTACACTTAGACTTACTTTTCATATAAGCACACTCATCTTCTGCAGCATCAATCCACTTGTCACCATATACAAGAGCTGCACACACTGAGTGTAAGTCTTGACCTTTCTCAAGTGCCTCAAGCCATACAGGATCCTGTGAACCATAAGCTATAACATTCAATTCCTGAGAGCTATAGTCACTCGATACAAATACCCATCCTTCAGGTGCTTTAATACAGTTACGGAACTTGTTAGACGCAGGCATTTGCTGCATATTAGGTTCACGAGAACTTACCCGTCCTGTATTAAGAATCTGATTAAAACTGGTATGTATCTTACTGTCTGAGTGTACATTCTCTAAGAATGCTTTCCCATAAGATGATACAACTTTAGCTTGCTCCTTATACTTCATATATGCAGGGATAAGAGGATGCTTTTTCCTGTGTTTATACAAGAACTTAGCATCTACCTTTTCCAAGTCAGGTATGAGTACTTGAAAGACTTCTAAAGCTTGTTTAGGGGATGACCATTTTACATCTATCTTCCTTAGTTCGTCAAAGGTTGTAAACAATTCTCCTTGTACATAGTCTGATACAAAAGCCTGGAATCTATCATCATTAAGGAGGGTTTCATCCATATTCTTTTCGACTTTCTCCATACTGATTTCAACTTCAGCACTAATCTCTAACCATTCATTTTGATTGATGTTAAGACCTTCATACTCTATATCAGAGAATGCTAAAACAGCATCATTCTCAAGCTGTGCAACCTCATTAAGGTTATACTTATTAAGCTTTTCTTTCTGATGTTCAACAATACCAAGGAGATATACTACATCCTTAGCACCATATAACACCTGACTATCAGTGAAAGGCTGACCTGTCAACCCTACAAACTGATTACGTACCTCTTTACTAAGAGTCTTGTTAAGATATCTTTTAACTACATGTGCAAGACTAAATCTAACGTTGTCTTTACCACAGTGTAGTACTTTCTCTACAAGAAAAGTATCCCATACATTTTCAGTACATATACCTACAGCACGTATAAACTTATAGTCAAACTTAGCGTTATGAAACACCTTAACTATACCCTCTGACTCTAGAACATCTCTCAGTGGTTCAATAGATTGAAAGCGTGTATCAATTACATACTGTCGATCCATATCACCTATCTGAAACATGATCATCTTCTTGGTAATAAAACTGAAACCCTCAGTCTCAGTATCTACACCAAGAATACGTTTACTTGCACAATACTCTACACATTCTTCTATAGTGGCAGAAGAAAACTTAGAGAATTGCCGGTCTGGTCCTATGAATCGTACATCCATTAATTTACATCATCATATTTGTCCCTAACCATAGCAAGATTCTTTCTTTTAATAGGATTTAAATACATATCACACACATTTCTATGCAATTCAAACAATTCAATGCGTGACCATATGGTTCTTTTACGCACTTTATTGTTAAACTCTGTATTTATCCTACTCACTATCTCTTTCTCATTCATCTTTTACAAATTGTCCATTAATCATTTTACCTGTACGTTTTCTTATGACATCATAAGCACCATTCAGGCATTCTTCTAGAGTTACTTTCTTCATCTCTGCTAAAATGATTAGTGTGACCAATATATCGCCTATAGCGTCTTCAATTTCTGGTTGGTCATCATCTACAATAGCATTGAGTAATTCAGTTAACTCTTCTTGTGTCTTAAGAGCTTGTTTAAGAGGTGTGGCTTTATCAAATATGCCTTTCTCTTCAGCCCATTGCTGTACACATACTTCTAATTCAAAAAAATCTCTGTTCATAACGTAATTAGTTTATATACTGAAAAGCATAAAAGAGTTATACATACTACAAAAACAGTTTTACGAAGCTTTACAAGTTTCTTGTCTCTTCTATCTTGTAAACATAGAGCATCATGTATATTCTCCCAGTACACAAAACCTTCTTCAGTTTTCTCCCAGTTAAAAGCCCATCTAAGTGCAGATGCTCTTGAATACGCAGTGTGTGTAAGAGTCACTCTGTCTGCATATATCATAGCTCTTGCATAATCATCATAAATCAAAGACTTTTCAAGAGACCTCTGTACTGTCTGCTTTTCCCTTGTCTTTAAGATTATGAACACTAGAATCTTGTCTATCAATTGTGCTATCTTTTTCATTTTTATTTTTTAAATATTCTTCATACTCAGCCTCATCTTGAGGATACTGCTGTTTCTCAAAGTATCCTATTTTTTCAGCCCATCTTTTTGTTAAACTCATATAACTTATACTTAACTGTTAATTCTTCACCTTTAGATATAGGTTTTATACTATATAATGTTCGTATAACTGGTAAACCTCTCTCTATAGTATTACTATCTTCTTCATACAATATTTCACAATTAGGGTCATCGGAATGATTTATAAACCCACCTAAAGGTGTCCTTACAAAACTATCTTCAAATCTTGGGTCGTGAATATGTGTAATACCCATTGGAACATTAGGTACTATATCGTCTATAGCTATAAGACCAAGGCCCTCTATATTAGAAGGACCTATGGTCAAATATTCTGGTAATGGCCTATATGTTGTTTTACTCTGAGTCATCTGTTATATCTTGAAGCAAAGCTTCTTTTATTTGAGACTCTTCAAAATTTTTATGGAGCTTTTCAATATGCCGTGCATACATTATATCAGGATCTGTATTTTCACGTATCAGTGTCTCTATATGCGCATCATGGAGTTCTTTATCTGAAAATGGGGTGTCAATATTTTTTCTAAGATCTATCATATTATACTATTTAAATGATTATAAATACTATATAGGAGAGGCTCGTTGCCAACCTCTCCATATATAGATGCGTAAAACAATTATTTAACCAAATACAACGATAACTCTCCTACTACAGACCTACTTCATCAGTAATTGGAGTTGCAGCTTTAACTGTTACAGTGTCTGCAGTAAGAACAGTATGCTCTGGAGACTCATCTGCATTCATAAGAACTACATCAGTATTACTAAAGATGTGTTGTCCTTTAAATGTAATAAACTCTCCTTCTGCACCTTTTCTCTTAGCTGCAGTTTCAATGTTATCTGCTTGCCATTCAGTTGGTGTAACAGTTTCATTGATTTGCAGTCTTGCTCTCATATTGTGAATCATTGGATTCAAAATACCAATAGGTAAAGCATCTTTGCCTGTTGAAGTTAGTCCCCAGTCAGCATCATCACCTACATTAATGTCAAGTAATTCAGCTACATCATTGATTTCAGCAGTTAACCACGCTCTACGTGCTCCACTTGAAAATCTGTCATCTGACTTATTCAACATACCTAGTAATGATCCAGCATTTCCTGTTGTACTCCTAACTTTTTCGGCAAATTCAAGCTGAACTTTATTAGGATTTTTGGTTTTCAATGCTTGTACTAGCAATGTTTCACCTGTCTGTAATGCACTCAATTGTTCTTCAATATTCATAACGAATAGTTTTAAAAATGATTATAAAAAATGATTATTCTAGTGACTTAAGGTGCCACCACACCTAGTAACCTTTCAGTTTAGGGTGTTCTTAGAATGCCTATGAAATCAATGGCTTTTCTAAAGATGTCCAGATGTTCTTGGTTAATTCAATTAAGATATATATGATTCATTCCAAATCCCATATCTTCTAAGGCAGCTAATTGTGCCTCAATAATATCTTTTTGTGGTACATCCCACATAGTGTCGGTATCAGTTTCACTAAGCAAAGCCATTGAATATAGCTCTGCCCATGATTTAACAGCATCATCTATGGCATATTCATTCCAATCGAAGCTGATTATAGCGTCAGAAAGACTACTACACGTATTATCTACCACTTCCTCTAAAGAAGTAGCAAGTATTGCAGCCGAAGCATATGGCTCCGGTAACATTTGTAAAAATTCTCCTACTGTTTTCATTGTTTAAATATATGATTAGTT
>UEXM01000122.1_pt1 | contig 84235 bp, 71 predicted proteins | sample 1796661 | NCBI WGS metagenome assembly UEXM01 (sample SAMEA4772469, study PRJEB27181) | metagenome | reverse complement strand
GCGATGATGTTGTTGGTTTTTGCGTAGAGGTTCCAGACGGAAGTAAAACTAAGAATGGTGTAGATGCTATTCAGTTGCTGGACTATGTAAAGTCTACACAGCAAAACTGGGTAATTAACGGTACTAATAAAGAACTATGTACACAACCTTGGCTTGTTCATAATGTAAGTAATACTATCAATGTTAAGCCAGACGAATGGCAAGAAGTAGAAAAGTATATCTATAAGAATAGAAAGTATTTCTGCGGTATTTCTTTGCTACCTATTTCTGGAGACAAGGATTATCCTCAAGCGCCATTCACTACAGTATACCTGCCAAGCGAACAAGTTGCACACTACGGTGACGCATCGCTGTTTGTTAGCGGTCTGATTGAAGTTGCGCTTACACTTTGGGAAGATAACCTATGGACCGCATGTGATAGTTTGCTTGGTGTAGGTGAAAAGATCAAAGGTAACGGAAAGAAAAAGTGGAAAGACCGTTGTGAAAAGTTTGCGGGTAAATATTTCAATGGAGATTTAAGGCAGTTGACCTATTGTATGAAAGATGTATACAATTGGAAAGAGTGGGTTGACATGAATCGTGAATACAAAGATGTTGACTTTACAAATGTTATCGAGGAAACTAACAACGTAGTACCAGAGCAGGAGATCGCCTGCGCAGGAGGAAAATGCGAAATATGAGTACCCACCCAGACGAAAAGGCTAGAGAACAGATGCTAAAAGAGTCACAGAATAAACACAGAGCGCCTTTCCCAACTTGGAATGGTCCTGTTTTAAATGTTAAAAAACTTAATGAGAACGCCACTGTCCCAACTAAGGTAAACAGATCGGACGCTGGATACGATCTCTATGCTCTAGAGGGAACTATAATAGACAAGCACTGTCATAAACTTATAAAAACCGGCATATCTATGCAAATACCAGACGGTTACGTTGGACTTATCTGGCCTAGATCTGGATTGGCGTACAAGCATGGCATAGATGTGTTTGCTGGTGTAATAGATTCAACCTACAGAGGTGACATTGGAGTTATACTTTACAACTCTCAATACAGTAATTACAACGTAGAAAAAGGCGATAGGATAGCGCAAATAATATTTCAAAAAATAGAAGACTTTGATTTACATGTGGTAGATAATTTAGACGATAGCACAAGAGGAACAGGAGGGTTTGGTAGTTCTGGTACATAACACTAACATAAGGTATTTTAATGACTAAGAGAAAAACCAGAAAAGAAAACGTATCCCCGCAAAAAGTAAAAGTGGTAGAGGCAAAAACTTCTAACCAAAAAGATTACATTAGAGCGATTATAGAAAACGATGTTATATTTTGCACTGGTCCTTCGGGTTGTGGTAAATCATTTATAGCATCTGGAATTGCTTCTGAGCATCTACACCGTGAAGAAATAGATCAAGTGCTTATAACAAGACCACTGGTTTGTACAGGTAAGGATCTTGGCAGTTTACCCGGAGACTTACTAGAAAAGATTGCACCCTACCTTCTTCCAATGCAAGAAAATTTTAGACACTTTCTGGGTCGTGCATACTATGGTATGTACTACAACGAAGGTAGGATAAAATATCAACCATTAGAAGTTATGAGAGGTTCTACATTTCACAATACATATATGATATTGGACGAAGCGCAGAACTGCACTTGGGAACAGATTAAAATGTTTATAACGCGCATGGGACAGGGAAGTAAAGTAATTATCAATGGTGACATCAGACAAACTGACCTACAAAGAAAAAGTGGACTTGAAGAAATTATCGAAAAACTACAAGACCTTGAAGGTGTAGGTATATGTAGATTGGGTTACAGTGACATTCAAAGAAATGGAATACTAGGACAAATATTAAACAGGTTGGAGAACTAATGCCAATATACGATTATGAATGTAGAGATTGTGGAGCAGAAGTTAGTGACGTGTTCCAAAAGGTTACAGACCCAGAGTTAAAGAGGTGCGATGTCTGTGGTAAGGATTCTCTTTACAGGGTAGTCACTGGTGGTCTTCACAGTTTTATGGCAGGAAGCGATACTATAGGTAGCGTTGCAGACAGAAACAGTAAGAAAAATAAAAACAAAATCAATGAAATGGAAGTTATGAAGCGCGAGTCACAACCAAAAGTCGAAAAACCGTGGCATCATGAACATACAACAAAATCCATGAAAGATATTAATAAGATGTCTAACGATCAAAAAACAAAATACATAATGGAGGGAAGATGAAGTATTTAAAAAAAGATCAAACTGAAGAAATTAAAGTAAACAACGAAGTAGACTTTAATAAGAACGGCACACAAGTATCGTCTACTAAAGAAAAAGTATTCGCGAAGATTGTTGAGTCAGAAAAAAATAATCACTACCTTATAAAAACCTATAACAATGAAATATATGATCCTATGGGTTTAAACTCCAATAGAGAAAGATTTATACAAACAAAATTAAGAAGAGTATCAAAAGATACATTTGATTTTTATTTAATATACTTACAGACTAACAATTCTATTTACCTAACAAGAGCAAACAGGAGATTTATAAATGAGTAAGCGAGGACCACTGAGTAAGATTGAAAAGTTTTACATTGAACAAAATTTAGAACTAGGAGTAGATAAACTTTCTTCCGAGTTAGACAGAGCGAAAAGCGTTGTAAAAGCATACGCAAAAAAATGTGAACCAGTTGAACATCAAGTACAAAAAGAACCCACTAAAATATCTGAAAATATTTTTAGTAACAAAAAAGGTTCTACAGTAATGACAGAAACGGGTTCTATGCTTGGAGATGATTTTGGAAGCAAAGTTATTGACAAAAAAAGAGCAAATTGTACTACAAATATCAGGTGAAAAAATGGACTTAAAGGACAAAGACTGGTTGCCAAAATATAGAACAAACAAAGAGGCAACATGGATAAGGTGTCAACTTTCTAACAACGAAAAGATAAACTTTCATGAGTTTGATGAGTGGTTAGATTTAAAAAAGAAATGCGAAAAAGATAACTTGTTTATTAACAAGATGGTGCTACAATACAGGTCTCATATGGAACCTATCGACTTGAACGATGCCACGGGATTGTATCTAATAAGATCAGTAAAAGGTAAGATGGGTGGAGAAAATCAACAATCTTACACCGTTGGCGTCATTAAAAATAAAAAAGTACAAAAACAAATGTGGTTAATCCCAGAACTTATGGTGGACCTTGAGTATGAAGATGAAATTGAAAACTGTTTTGAAGAAGCAATCATCTATGACAAAACGAAAGAGAACGGATAAAAGTAAATACAAACATCAGACAACTGGTGATCATTGCACTTGCGCTGCGTATTTAGCAGAAATGATGTGTCTTCGTTTGGCAGAATATAAAAACGAAGGTAATCTTACGTACAAATTTTGGAACAAGAAACCTTGGGACTGGACGTTTAAGCAGCAAATGTTTACTGCAAACAACCTTATAAAAAAGTACGGAGAGAAAGCTGTAGTAAGAGCGGCGATAAACCAGACATCTATATTCTCTCTAAAGAATAAACGTTTGATATCAGAAATAAACAAACAAATTAAGTTAATTGAGCAAGAGGAAACAAAACCCACTCAAGAGTTAGATGTAAAGAAAGAACCAAAGACTAGAAAGAAGTCATACGGAAAGAAATCTGGACTAAACAAACTTAGAGGACTAGACAATGGCAAAGAAGAAAGCGAAGAATAAATTTGAAGACGACATTGTAAGCAATCAAATTATCAGCAAGTACGGAGATATTGTAGAGCAGGGGACAAAGGTTCTAGCGGATCTACAAAACTTTGAAACTATAGGTATATCTCCAGCACTAGACTTAGCTTTAGGTGGAGGACTAAGAGAAGGTAGTGTTGTTGTGATGACGGGAGATCCTAAAACCGGCAAGACTACTACATCTTTATACTTTGCTGCGAAGGCGCAGGCGGCAGGCAAAAATGTTTTTTACTTCAATACAGAAGGTAGACTAACAAAAGAAAATTTCACAGGTATAAAAGGACTAGATCCCAGCAAGATTAAGGTTGTTCAAGCAACGGAAAATCAACCAGTAGTATCTGCCGAAACTTTTTTAAATGCTATTGAGACATATGTTAAAAACACCCCTGAATTTGTGGCGATCATTGACTCTACTTCCAACATGGTTCCACAAGACGAACTAGATGGAGAGGTGAGAAGTGGCGTTAGAGCGCAACTTCCAAGACTCTTGTCTATGTTTTTTAAACGCATTAGCAATGATGTAGCAAGAACTAAAGCGATACTAATTTTTATTACGCATAATATCGCAAACACGGGTGGTTCTAGGTGGTCTCCAGCAAAAATGTCAGACGCAGGAAACATGCTACAGTATCAAGCTGGCACAAATATGGTTATAACCCACAGAGGAAAGTGGGAAGAAAGCGACGAACAAGGCAATGACGTTGGACAAGTGGCAAACTGGATTGTTAAAACGTCTGCTGCTGGAGGTAAACCAAATACGAACGCTGTATCATATATTAGATACGGAACGGGAATTGATGAAGTTAGAGAACTTTGCGAGATCGCCAATGAACTTACGTTTATCAAGCAAACAGGCGCTTGGTATACAATCATAAGCGCACTAGGATCTGAAGATAAGAGGATACTAAAACTATTAAAGAAACATGAAGTAGCAGAAGACGCAGAAGCGAAAGAGAAGTTCTTTAAATTTCAAGGCATGTCAAGACTAAGTAAGTTTATTGAAGACAATAAAGAAATACAAGATTTTCTATACGATGAAATAAAGAGTGTACTATGAAAGTCTCAGGTCTTAACGGAAGAGAATATAACTTAAATCTAAAAAAATATATTATAAAAAAAGATGACAAAACAAAGAAATCTCGCTATCATATGGTAGCAAGAGATCTGTTACATGAAATGTTTTCTGGTTATTCTATATTAGAAGAGGTAAAACTTCCGGGTTCTAGGTGTCCTAGTAAAAAATCTGTATTGTTCTTGGATTTTTTCATACCCAACTTGTCATTAGGGATAGAGGTTCATGGGCAACAGCACTACGAATTTTGTAAGTTTTTTCATAAAACTAAAGCCGGATTCTTAACCTGTTTGAAAAGAGATAGTGTAAAAGGAGATTGGTGTAACTTAAACAAAATAGATTTAATTGTATTAAAGTATTCAGACAGTATAGAAGATTGGAGAAATCAAATTGACAGCCGCTGAAAGATTGAAAGAATTTCTTGACGGTATTGATAATTATATAACGGCCAAGAATATAACGCCAACAAAGTTTAACCCAGAATTTGCTATAGCAGAAACACTTTCTTTAGATGACATGCAAAGATTAAATCAAGAAGAATGTTTTGGTCATGCTTATCAACTAATGCAGTATGTAGATCATGTAGGTTCAGAGCGCGCCCAATGCGAAAACGTAATACGATGGTGTGAGAACTCTCTTCAAAGTATTATATCTGAATTAATAAGTAGCGGCGTGTGGGACACATATGCTAAACATGAAACAAAAGTTGCTACAATACTAAGAAATGATGACTTAGCAAAAAAAATCAACGAATGGAAACTAACTGCTCAAGGAAGGCTTGAAAATTTGAAGTCAAGAGAGTATAATATAAGAAGGAAGGCTGACATTCTTTTTGAAAAAGGTAAAAGAAAATGAGTGATGATATTGTAAAAACTCTTTTAGAGTCTTTGACAGATGAACAAAAAGCAGAACTGGTAAAATCTTTGGTTAATACTAAAAAACCAGAAGAACAAGAAGAGATGGTCTCTTCTGATGTAGACGAAGATTTTCGTGTTACTAAAACTAAACCCGATTTAGAAAGAGGGAGAACACCCGTGAGAGCGAGAAATAATCGCTGGGAAGATACTGGAGAATGGCAACTACCAGAAGGCGAAGAAGAATGGGAAGGAAGCAGAAAGAAAGCCACAAGGAATAGAAGCAAAGCAAAGAAGGTAAAACTAGAATGCTCCGTGTGTGGTAAAGTTTATTACGAGAATCCAAATTTGGTATATGGAGAATACCACCGATGTAATCGGTGCGGGGGCAAATAATGGAATCTAAGTTGTTGGACTTAGGCGCAGAGAGAGCGGTTCTTGCTGGTCTCTTTACTTACGGTCTAGAGTCATACGTTGAGATAAGCGATCTGATTGACTACAATAGTTTTTGTCATCAGAATAATCAGTTGATATATAAATGTATTGAGAAAATACTATTAAAAGAAACTCAAGTTGACCTACCAGCATTGCTTTCTGCTGCGGATCAGTTGGGTTTTTCTGAAACCATACAAACTAAACAAGAGCTTGAATACATAAATTCTTTGATGGAGTTTCCAGTAAAGAAGGACAATGTAATTCATTTTGCCGCACAGATAAAAAAGTTTGAGTTTGCTAGAAAGATTAGGAGTCTTGCCAGTAAAATTGGTAGAGACATAGAAGAAATAAAAGGTGACGAGGATATTGATGACATCATCGGTATTGTAGAAAATCCTATTACAGAGTTTCTTCAAGATGACGACACAAGAGATAAACCTGAAAAGATAGGTGAAGGACTAGAAGAATATGTTGACTTTCTTATCGAAAACAAGTGTGACCAGATCGGTGTGCCTAGCGGGTTTGATAGGTACGATGCCGCCATTGGTGGTGGTCTTAGACGCAAATGTGTAGACCTAGTTTCCGCTAGACCTAAAGTTGGCAAGTCTGTATTCGGTGATAATGTTGCCGTATCTGTAGCAAGAAAGGGCGTACCCGTTCTGATGCTAGATACAGAGATGAGCAAAGAAGATCACCTAAACAGAATCTTATCTAGCATGAGTGGAGTTCCTATTAGTGAAATATCTACGGGAAAATTTGCACAAGATGAAGAAAAGTTTATCGCCGTCAAATCAGCAATGGAAGAAATAAAAGACATACCATATACATATGTGAGTGTAGCAGGAGCGCCATTTGAGAATATCTTAAACCATATCAAACGATGGGTAATTCAAGAAGTCGGAACAGACGAGAATGGAAGAACAAACGAGTGCGTAGTTGTTTATGATTATCTAAAACTAATGTCATCTGCCGGTATATCTGGAAACATTCAGGAGTATCAAGCGTTAGGATTTCAGATTACAAACCTTCATAATCTTGCAGTCAAGTATGACTTTGCTTGTCTTGCGTTCGTTCAGTTGAACAGAGATGGTATCACAAAAGAATCTACGGACGCTGTAAGCGGTTCTGACAGACTTATTTGGTTGTGTACATCATTCTCTATCTTCAAAGAAAAGTCAGCAGAGGAACTCGCAGAGGACGGTCCAAAGGCAGGCAATAGAAAACTTGTACCCATTGTCTCTAGACATGGACCCGGAATGCATGATGGGAATTATATAAATCTAAAAATGGATGGTGATTACGCTAAACTATCTGAGCTGAGAACGAGGGATGAGTTTATAAAATCTGGAACTGATGATGCCATAGAGGGCGCAGAACTACCTTTTGAAGAGGAACCCAATGAGTAAATACGAAGCAGAATTTAACGGTGGACCTTCTCATGGAGATATAATCCCGCTTCCAAAAGTGCAGTCTATATACAAAGTTACTAAAGTGTACGACAGTGGACTAATGACAGAATCTTCATACTGGTTAGTCAGAGAAGAAGGACAAAAGCTACACTACGACCTTCAAGAAGAAGTATTTGTAAAATATGTAAACCATCTTGATAGAGATCCTAGATGAATATAATACCATTATTTATAGCAACGCTTTGCTATGTACTAACTTGTATGTCAAACTTGAAGCAAAAGGACTATCCTCACGCGCTAGTTTGGTTTGCCTACACTCTCGCTAACTGTGGACTACTTTGGTATGAATGGAACAAAACAAAAGCTTGACTTAAATAAAGTAAAAGATCTTATAGTAGATAATATTGAAGTTCTTTTAGAAGATCTAGACATAGACTATGAGTGTATGTCTGATAACATATTTATGAAATGCCCGATTCATGGTGGAGATAACGATAAAGGTGTCTCTATATCTTTAACGCAAAAGAACTGGAGATGCTGGACTCGCGGTTGCCATGAAGATTTTGGAACTGATATTTTCGGATTTGTTAGGGGTTGTAGAGAAGACCCGACATTTTCTGACACACTGAGATATGTATGTAAACTCTACAGCATCGGAAACGAGTATAAGTCTACTTCTGTAGAACCAAAAAAGAAGAAGAGTGAGTTTGACGAAATAGTTAATATATTTAGTAAAAAGAAAAAGAATATGAAGTCAGAATATGTAAGAGACGTAGAAACCTTGAATAACTCATTTTATTTTGAGAAAAGAGGATTTTTACCTGACACATTGGAGCATTTTGGAGTACAAGATTGTATAGATAAAAATTCTAAGATGTGGAATCGTGCTATAATTCCAGTTACCTTTAAACGCGAAGAGGTAGCATACATAGCAAGAGCAGCTAAGAATTTTATACAACCTAAGTATTTGTTTTCTAAGGGGTTTAAGAAAACAGAGTATCTCTATAACTACGATAATGCAATAGATGTTGCTAAAGAAAAACATGCGCTTTTTCTTGTAGAGGGACAGGGAGATGTTTGGAGAATGTATGAAGCGGGTGTAAAAAATTGCGTGGGACTTTTTGGAAAAGATATATCAGAGACTCAAAAATCTCTACTTATAAAATCAGGCGTTACTGACTTGGTGGTACTAACGGACAACGACCAAGCAGGCAGAGAAGGTAGAATGAAAATACAAAGAGAGTTAAACAGAATGTTCAATTTAGTTTACCCTCCTATGCCCAAGAAGGACGTAGGAGACACATCCGTTAAGAAGATACAAAAACATATTTTATCCCAAGTGGAAGGACTTTACTAATGATTATAGGTATATCTGGAAAAAAGCAAGCAGGAAAAACCACAATTGCTAATATTATTCATGGCGAAATTTTACTTAAAAATAACATGATTAAGGACTATAATATTAGTGAAGAAGGGAAACTTCTTATTAAAACAAGCAACTCTAGCGCCCAAGAAGGTTGGGGTGAGTTTGACATAGAGCGCAAAGATGAAGAGTTTGTAGAGTACGCCCACTACAACATGTGGCCACACGTAAAACTTTACAACTTTGCAGACCCAGTAAAAGATATGTGCATTAATCTGTTCGGATTCACATATGAACAGGCATACGGAACAGACGAGCAAAAGAATCAGATCCTTCCAGATATTCGTTGGGAGGATATGCCACGGTTTCAGAACATGAAGTTGATGAAAAAGATGCCGATAGACGCAAAGAAAAGTTGGAAGTGGCGTGAAGGAGAAATGACAGCGCGCGAATTCATGCAGTTTTTTGGAACTGATATTATGCGAAAGATTCATCCAAATGTTTGGGCAAACGCATGTATAAATAAAATTAATAAAGAGGGAAGTGATCTCGCCGTTGTTGCGGATGTTAGATTTCCAAACGAAGTTGAAGCTATCAACAAAGCGGGCGGAAAAGTTTTAAGATTAGAAAGAAATGTTCATGATGACAATCACGACAGCGAAGTTGCTCTAGACTCAAAAAACTACGACCACTCTAAATTTTGGAAAGTTCTTGATAATAGAAAAATTGACATTGGGGAAACTATAACTAGGATAAAATCTTTATTGGAGAAAATTTAATGATAGTGACATACATAAGGTCATCAAGTTATAATGGTTACGATTACTGCCAAATGCAGTACTTTTTGACCTATGTACTTGGTCACAGGTCAGACAGTGGAAAAAAAGCAGAACTTGGAACTATGGTCCATAAGGTCATGGAAATATTTGCTGGATTGAAAAAGTTTCAACAGGATAACCCTAGAAAAAAATATTTAGTTGTAGAAGATGATGCTGCTGGAAAAGTCAGGATACATAAGGATAGACTTTTAACAGATGAACTTGTTAATGAATTAGTAGATCTTAGTATTAAATGCTACGAGAAAGATTCTAAGCACAAGTGGATGCCAGCAGATAGAAAACAAGTTTCTAAACTGAGTTGGGATACACTAAACTATAACGAAGGTCAATTTGATCCAAGGTTAAGAGACGTAGTTGATCCAGAACCCCACTTCGACATTCCGATTGAAGAAGATTGGGCAAAGTATGAGTACAAAATGCCAAACGGCGAAGTTATTGAGGGTAGATTAGCGATTAAAGGCACGATTGACCTTGTGACCAAAATAGACGATGACACAATAGAAGTCATCGACTGGAAGACGGGACGTAGACTGGATTGGGCAACAGGACAAGAAAAAGACTACAAAAAACTTACGACAGATGCTCAACTATTGCTATATAATTATGCGATATCTAAACTTTACCCAGATTACAAACAGGCAATTATGACTATCTTTTTTGTTAAGGATGGTGGTCCGTTTAGTATGTGTTTTGATAAAGAAGATCAAGATAAATTTCTTGGCATGTTGAAAAATAGATTTGAAGATATAAAGGCAAATGTCTCTCCTAAACCGTTGCGAGAGGACAGGAGTCATTGGAAATGTACAAAGCTCTGTCACTTTTATAAGAATAATTGGCCGGAAACAGACACTCCAATGTGTATACATATAGGGGAGAGATTAAAAACTGACGGTCTAGAAAAGACTGTCAAAGATTGTACTAATGAAGGGTTTTCAATAGGTTATTACGAAGCACCGGGGTGAGGAAAAATGTTTAATCATATTCATATTGGTCGTAGGGCATTCTTGCAAACAAGTCTTTTTGCCGCTGCCGGAACGCAGTACGCTTTTGGTGAACAAAAACACTACGAAAGCGTTGAAGGTCAAGCAAAAAGCATGATTTTTATATATCTTCCGGGTGGAATGGCTGCTCAGGAGACGCTCGACCCAAAAACTGTAGCTCCTCTAGAGTATCGCGGTTCTATGAAAGCGATAAACACCAATGTTGACGGAATCCAGATCAATGAAAGGTTTACAAAAACCGCGCAGATCATGGATAAATTAACAATTATCAGGAGCATGACTCATGGAGAGGCTGCACACGAACGAGGAACAAATAGTATTTTCACAGGTTACAAACCTAGTCCTGCACTCCAGTATCCTTCTATGGGTTCTGTTGTGTCTCATGAGTTCGGTTCTAGGGATAATCTTCCTGCTTATATTTGTGTGCCGGAAAAACCCAACGAGTTTGCAGGAACCGGATATTTAAGCAACGCATACGCTCCGTTTTCTTTGGGTTCTGATCCTGCTTCTGATAAATTCAAAGTTAGAGACCTGTCTTTCAATGTTACCGACGAACAGTTTGCAAAACGTAAAAAACTGTTGGAAATTGTAAATAAAAATATGACAGAAAAGGTAAACTCTGATGCTGTAAAAGCTATGAATACTTTTTATGAAAAAGCATATGATCTTGTTGGAGATCAAAAAGCACAAGACGCTTTTGACATAGAAAAAGAAAAACCAGAAGTACGCGATAGGTATGGACGCAATACTGCTGGCGCAAGGATGCTTATGTCCAGAAGATTGGTTGAGGCGGGTGCTAGATTTGTATCTATGACCTACGGCAGTTGGGACATGCACCAAAATATCTTTGGCGGTATAGATTCGCAAGTCCCACCGTTTGACCAAGCGTTTGCTGCACTAATCCAAGACTTGACCGAAAGAGGACTTTTGGAATCTACCTTGGTTTGTGTAGTGTCAGAGTTTGGAAGAACTCCTAAAATAAATAAAGATGCTGGACGTGACCATTACCCGAAGGTGTTTAGTTCTATTCTTGCTGGTGGTGGAATTAAAGGTGGTATGACTTATGGAAGAACTGATGCGACTGGCACAGAACCAGAAGATAACCCAGTTTCTATTCCACATTGGGCGACAACTATTTATCATCAAATGGGAATTAATGCCGACAAAGAATTAATGGCTCCCGGTGATAGACCTATTGAAATAGTGGACTTTGGAGAAGTAATTCAGGAGATTATAGCATGATTAACAGACGACACTTTTTGCAACACGCTGGGGGGTTAGCCTCTGTCTCCGTAGCGTCAACTGCGTTTGGTCAAAAAATCATTGACAGTCGTAAAGATTTGGCAAAGAATGAAAAGGGTGCAATTCTTATTTGGCTTAATGGTGGCCCTCCAACTATTGACATGTGGGACGTAAAGTTTGGCGCTCCTACTGGCGGTCCATCAAGACCAATTAGCACAACTGGTGACTTCCAAATCAACGAGCTTATGCCAGAACTTGCAAAACAAGGAAAAGATTTTTCTATTGTTAGAAGTATGGCAACAAGAGAAGCAGACCATATGCGAGGTCGTTACTACATGCATACGGGTTTCAAACCAAACCCAAACATGAAACACCCATCAATGGGTTCTGTTATATCTTACGAACTGTCTCAAGACAGGGACTACCTAGAAATACCGCCATTTTTTTCAATTAGTACAGGAAGTATTGGTGGCGGGTTTCTGGGTTCTGCTTGGAATCCCTTTGTTGTAAGTTCAAATGGTCAAGTTAGAAACCTTGGCGATTCTGTAGATAACGAAAGGATGCAAGCACTTGCTGCTATAGAAACAGGTTTTGTAAAAAGAAGCAATAGCGATATGGCAAAAAGTCACATGAAAATGTTGCAGCAAACATTTAGACTTAACACAAGTCCACAGATGAAAGCGCTAAAACCAATAGGAGAACCCAAGGATGTAGTTGATGCCTATGGAGAAACGGGATTTGGGAAAGGCGCTTTAATGGCAAGAAGACTACTGCAAACAGGTGTGCCTTTTGTAGAACTTGGTTTTGGTGGTTGGGATTTACATCAAAACACACACGAAACGCTATCAACCAAACTTCCAGAACTAGACAAAGTAGTTTCTACTCTTATGCTGGACTTAAAACGTCTTGATATGTGGGACAACACTGCTATCGTTATGATGGGAGAGTTTGGCAGAACTCCAAAAATTAATCAAAATGCTGGTCGCGACCACTGGGCAAGGTGCTGGTCTGCATTTGTTTCTGGAGGATTGATTAAAGGCGGTCAAGCAATCGGTTCGACAAGCAGCGATGGAAAAGAAATAACCAGCGATTTAATTTACTCGTCAGAAGACTTAATGATTACTATTTGTAAATCGCTTGGTATCAGTACAGAAAAAAATTATACAGCAAAAAATGGACGACCAATGAAAATTGCTAATGGCGGCAAGATAATAGAAGGTTTGGTATAATGGATATTAAATATATAGCAGAACTTAATAAGTCATTATCTTCTAATTTAGATTCTGTTGTTTACAAAAAGAACTTGAAAGATAAAAAGGTTTCTAGTATAATAACAATAGACTGGGAGGGCGTTTTACCAGAACCTCCCAAAAATACATCAGAAGAAACCAAGAAAGAATTAGAGTATTTGCAGTCGCTCACAGCTAATTTAAGTTATGAAGAAAAAAATTTAGTACACTTAGTTGATAAAGAACCGCTAGATTTATACAAACCAATTTTTAATAGCATGAATCAACCCATGCCTGAAAAAGATTTTAAAAAACTCTACAAAGTAGTAGATCCAATTATTACGAATCTTAAAAATAAATTTAATAGACCTAGACCTAAACAATTAGGAGATTTATTAGATTATAGAATAAATGTAATAGAAACAAAATCACATAAAACGCCAGCTTATCCGTCTGGTCATACTGTGTATGCGGCAATGGCAGCATATCTTTTTGCAGATATGTACCCCCATCGCTCGTCTGAATTTTTCAAGACGATAGGTCTTTCTGGACTAGCAAGATGTTTACAGGGTGTTCATTATCCATCTGACAATGAAGCGTCTATGGTAATCAGTGGCGCTATTTGGCAAGACGTTAGATATAAATTATTTCCAAATTTACAACCTTATAGGAGCAGATAATGTCTGATCAAAGAAAAAATTACGTTTTTGACATGGATCAATCCTTTCATTACAACAAAAACTTAGGTTTTGACATGGATGAACATGGATGGACAGAAGAAATTACAGAAGAAAATTTCTATGTCCCAACGGAAGCAGAATATGAAGATTTAGGAGAAGAATCAGAAGAGTGGAACTGGGCGGCGGATCGTCCCGGTCTCTGGGAAAATATTCGCAGAAAAAAAGAGCGAGAAGGTAAAAATTATAAACCCGCCAAGACTGTAAAAGAGGGTAGACCCACCCAAGAGCAACTAAAGAAATCACAGTCTAAATATAAATACAAAGATCCTAAAACGGGTCAGGTTTATGAGTATGAACAAAAAGGTATCTATAAAAAAGAAGGAAGAACACTTATTCCTGCTAAAGCAGAGCTTGATTACACAGAGTCAGCAGAGTATCAGGGTCGAAAAGTAAAGCTTGGCAAACCCTTCAAGACTCCCGGAGGTCCAAAGAAAAGCGCGGTGTATGTAAAGAATGGGTCAGGGAAAGTGGTAATCGTAAGATTTGGCGATCCAAATATGAAAATTAAAAAGAATATTCCGGGTCGTCGTAAGAACTTTAGAGCAAGACATAATTGCGATAATCCCGGACCTAGATGGAAAGCAAGGTACTGGTCATGTAGAGCGTGGTGATGCCATGATCAAAAACGTATCTCCAACAAAGTTGTATGGAATTAGCGACAATTACAATCTTGTCGTTATCGAGGACAGTGAAGGGGAGTTACACAACTTAGTTTTTTCTAATTCAGAAATACTAAAAGGTAGAATAAGGGGATCAAGGTATTCACACAAAGTACCAAAGTACAGATTAAAAATTTTAGATTGTACAGAAGTGTTTGTTGTATCCACTATTGTCTCCCTTGTCGTAGGAATTTTGACTGGTTGGTTTTTAGGATTATAAAATGGATCTATCGAGATGCACTTGCCATGAGGCGGGGTTCTGCCCCGTCTTTGGCAAGGTTATGGGACACTCGCCACCAAACTGGAAGTGGTGTCAAGGAACTACGGAACAGAAAAGAAAAGGTTACTATCTAAAAAGCAACCCTGTTAGCGTTGCAAGCAAAAGTGTTGAGCGTAAAAACTATTCTCAATATTTCTTTGAAGAAGTAAAGTCTGACCCAGAACCTAACCCAAGAAGTAAAAATCTTATAATAACGGTTGGCGCTGGACCGATTGGGTCGCTTTATAAATTCTCTGGTCCGTTAATGCAGGACTATTCTCAAAAGGTCGGAGCAGACTTTATTCTGTTAAAAGGTCAAACTCAGAAATACTGGGGAAACGAAAAGTTTAGAATTAGAAAGTATTCATCTGCGTATGAAAGAATTTTATTCTTAGATATAGACATTCTAGTAAAAAGAAACAGTCCTAATCTTTTTGATATTATAGATGAAGACTGCGTTTCAATGCACAATGATAGAGACTTTTTGACTCCGCGATGGGGGATAAAAGACAAGAAGAAACTGTTATCGTGTAGATTTGATGACGAGAAGACAATAGATAGACTGGCAAATACAAAGAAAGTTTATAACACAGGAGTTGTCCTAAGTTCAAAGTGTCATGAAAATTTATGGGAACCAATCAATTACGACTACAGGCAAACACACTGGGACGAACAATTTCAGATTGAGTCTAACTGTCTCTATTATCAATACAAAACAGAGGACTTGCCAACAGAGTTTAACTGTCAATCTTGGATGAAAGATTTTGACACGATGAAAAAAGATGCTTTCTTTATACATTACGCTGGAGACAAGAACAGAGAAGAAAACATGGAAAGGGATTTAGAATTATGCTGGTAAACAAAAAAAGAAAATTAATAATTTCCACACCATTTAAAAATTACAGTACAACGCTAGAAAATATATTTTCTGAAATGGGGTGGGACAAATTCTATGGAGCGCACCCTACAATTACAGGAGATAGCACAGAGTGTAGATCTTTTGAACACAAGCACAACAACTTAGTTAGCGATCATTTTAAAGATGAAGGATACGAAGTAATACTGCCAGTAAGAAACCCTTACAATAGAGTTAATAGCATGTGGAAGCATTCAAAGTACTTCCACGAAATAAACTTTGACGAATGGTTCTTTGAGAACTCCAAATGTGCTTGTTGTTTTCCCGTAACGAGATTATATCAATATGACCACTTAGTAAAAGTAGAAAATTTAGTAGAAGATTTTGAAAGTTTAGATATAAAAATAGATTTCTTGCCACAATTCAACAAAAGCATAGAGACGGGTGTAGAATTTACGGAAATTCAAAAAGAGCAGATATACTATCTTCACTATGAAGATTTTAAGAATGGAGAATATGAAAAATGAGACTTGATAAGTGTCATTGCGAAGGCGCTGGATTTTGTGAAATATATCACAGGCAGATGGACGCTGCTGGAATAAAGTGGTGTAAAGAATCAACACAACAAAAAAGAGAAAATTACAGAAAACTTAACAATAAGAATTTTGTAGAACAAAAAGAAGTGCTAAAAATTCAAGAAAACTCATCTATAAAGTATATAACAAACAAAAATTTAATTGATACAAGTCTTGATCTTTGTGAAATCGCCAGCAAGTTTGACGGCATAGTTGGTGTACCTAGATCTGGAATGGTTCCTGCGTCAATAATCGCAACCCATATAAATAAACCTTTATTTTCTATACATGAAAAAGAAATAGTTATTTTAACCTATGCCTCAGACTACGGAGGGAGCAGGATGAAATACTATAAAAAATATAGCAGTTCCGATAAATTAAAAAAACTACTGTTTGTAGACGACACAAGTTGTAGTGGAACGACAGTTAAAGCTATGAGGAAAACATTTGGCAAAAATATTAAGTTTGCTTCTATATTCTCAACAGAAGTTGCTTCTAGTTTGATTGACTATCATTCTAAACAATTAGAACTACCTCACATATTGGAGTGGAACTTGTTCAACTCTGGTTACTGTGGGACCACATGTTTTGATATCGACGGTATTTTCTGTAATGATGTACCCTTAGATGTGTGTAAGAATGAGAAACTCTACGTAAAATACATAAAAAAGATAGAACCATACCAAAAAAGAATACCAAAACTTTTTAAAGCAAAGGCGCTAGTCACCGGAAGACTGGAAAAATTTAGAGAAGAAACAGAATTTTGGTTGAAAAAGCATGGATTTAATTATGAACACTTGATAATGTTTCCCACGGAACAGGAAAATCAAAGAGATAAAAATCATCACGAAGTGGTAGGCAGGTACAAGTCGGAGGTATTTAAAAAATTTAATTGCGATTTTTTTGTAGAAAGTTCTGAAGAAGAAGCAAAGTACATCAAGTACTTTTCAGGAAAAACTATTATTCTTCCTAATCAAGAAATTGTGTTATAAAAAAGTTTTAACTTGAAAAACTAAGCATCTTGCGCTATAATACATTGAAACCATATTGAAAGGAGATATTGATGACTTGGTTCCCACTCTGTAATTACACACACTACTCGCTACTAAAAGGGTTCTCTAAACCCAAAGAACTCGCCAAGAAATGTAAAGACAACGGATTCCGCGCTTGCGGCATCGCTGACTACAAAACAATCTCTGGCGCTGTGGCTTTCTATCAGGCATGTGTTGCTAACGACATAAAACCAATTATAGGTTGTTCGTTCGATAGCTTCACGCTATTTGCGAAAAACGAAAAAGGTTGGTTTGACCTAATCAAGATTGTTTCTCTGTTGGATGAAAACGGAGATTACAATGCAAGCGACCTGTCTGAAATTTGCAACAAAGGAAACTTGATTGTTCTAGCAGACTCTGCTGCGAATTCGCCAATTAAAAAAGGTTGGTACGAGAAAAGTAGATGTTTTCAAGACTTGCACTACACAGAGTCAGAAGACGCTCATCTACACAGGATTTTGCTTTGCTCTGAAATGAAGACTACTCTTCCTAAACTTAGAAAGAAGTTCAAAAACAAAGAAGACTTTCCTAATAAAAAGTTTTTTGACTTTTCTCACTTTTTTGTTCCAGATAAAACTGGAGCAACAGAAGCTATGCTTGAAGATCCAGCAGGAACACAGAGTCTTGATGAGATATATGATCAGTGCGAAGATTATAACATTCTAAGCAAACCTGTTCTTCCTAAGTTTGACACTCCCAACGGAGAATCAGAGAAAGATTATTTAAGGACACTTGCTAGAAAAGGGTGGAAAGATCTACTCGCAGAAAAAATCACAGATGAAGAAGGTAGACAAAAGTATGGCGACAGATTCAGGAAAGAATTTGAAGTTATTGAAGAAGCAGATTTGTTTGGTTACTTTCTTATTGTTCGTGATATTATTAAGTATGCGATAGATCAAGGCTGGATGGTAGGTCCGGGTCGCGGTTCTGCTGCTGGGTGTTTGATATCTTATTTGATAGGAATCACTCAGATTGACCCGATTGAATTTGACTTATTGTTTGAACGATTCTATAATAGTGGTAGAAACACTAAAGATAATGTGTCACTTCCAGATATCGACATAGATATTCCCGGAAAGAAAAGAGACGAAATCATATCGTATATCAAAGATAAATACGGACACGGCAATGTTAGTCAGATGGTGACGTTCGGTAGACTACAGGGGCGTAGCGCAATCAAAGAAATCCTACGTGTAAACGAAGCGTGTGGGTTTAGCGTGATGAACGAGATTACAAAATATATTCCAGACGAAGCGGCTATCTCTGATCAACTATCACAGATGGACGAGGAAGACAGATCTATTATTAGGTGGGCGTTGCAAAACAACGAACAAGACTTGTATGATTATTGTCACATAAATGAGAAGGGTTACTTAGAAGGTGACTATGCAGAATATTTTGAACAAGCGATCAAGATAGAGGGTACGCTGAAAACTCAAGGCAAACATGCTGCGGGTGTTGTTATATCAGCAAACAAACTATCAGAAGTTTGCCCTATGGTAAACTCAAAAAGTAGTGATGAAAAGATAGCAGGACTAGAGATGGCAGACTTAGAGGCACTTGGTCACGTTAAGTTTGACGTTCTGGCAATTAACCTGCTTGATAAACTTATGTATATTGACTACATAGTAGCCAATCCAGATTCCGTAAAAATGAAGGAAAATAATGTCGAACCGTGATATAATTGTTTTTGACTTTGAGACAGGTGGTAGAAATCCAGTAACATGTCAACCCACTCAGTTGGCAGCAATAGCCTTGGACGGCAGAAACTTTAGACTAAAAGGTGAGTTCAATAGCGAAATATGGGCAGAAACCAATGACGAAAAAGCGACAAAGAAAGGTCTTGGTCCAATTGAAGACGGTGCTTTAAAAGTAACAGGTAAAACAAGAGAAGAGATAGCAAAAGCACCTAAACCGAAAGCAGTCTGGAAAAAGTTCTGCGCTTTTGTAGATAAGTATAACTGGAAAGGAACTTCGTTCTTCGCTCCGATTGCTGCTGGGTATAATATTTTAGGATACGATATGATTATTGTAGATAGACTTTGTAAAGAATACGGACCTTGGGACGACCAAAGACAGAGACAGAAGTTGTTTCATCAAATCCATAAAATCGACATGATGGACAACTATTATATGTGGACAGAGGGAGATCCTAGTGTAAAATCTAGGAGTATGGACGCTATTAGAGACAGGATGGGTATGGATACCGAGAATGCCCATGACGCTCTGCAAGATGTCAAAGATACCGCAAACTTGATGATTAAATTTATGAAGACGCATCGTGCCGTCTACAGAAACTTGAAACTTGAAAAGGCATTTGCAAATGGCAACACTTACGTTTAGTTACGAAGACGGAAAAACATGGGATCTTTTTAAGGACGGCAGAACAAAAGGTGTCTTTCAGTTAGAGAGTAATCTTGGGCGCGCTTGGTCTAAAAGACTACATCCCACCAATCTTGAAGAACTTGCGGCGTTAATTGCTTTGATTAGACCGGGATCGCTAAAAGCGATAACGGATGGAAAGTCTATGACTCAACATTACGTTGACAGGAAAAGCGGTCTGGATGTAATTAAGTATCTGCATGAATCGCTAACAGATGTTTTGCAATCCACTAAAGGTGTATTGATTTACCAAGAACAGTCTATGCGTATCGCTCAAGAACTTGCTGGTTTCAACTTACAAGAAGCAGATGTGCTTCGTAAGGCGATTGGTAAGAAGAAAGCAGACCTTATGGCTAAAGTCAGGGAAGACTTCTTGCAGGGATGCACAGAGCAGGGTATTGTAGACGTAGAGACTGCCGAAGAAATCTTTGGTTGGATTGAAAAGTCATCACGCTATTCGTTTAATAAATCCCACGCTATATGCTACGCAGAAAACTCGTATAGGAGCGCTTGGTACAAAGCGAATCACACTAAAGAGTTCTTTTTGTCATACCTAACCTATGCGAATGAAAAGCAAGACCCACATCAAGAAGTTTACGAACTTGTATCTGAAGCAAAGTTATTTGACATAGAAGTAAAAATTCCTAATTTGACTTTATTTAACAAGACTTTTGGAGTTTATAAGAACAACTTGTACTTCGGTCTTAAAGACATTAAGTCGCTAACGGGTGTTAATGGCGATAAAGTCATAAAGGCAGTATCAGAAACCTGTAAAGACATAAACAAGAAACCAAAAGAATTTAACTGGATGGATGTTCTTGTATACTTATCTCCTAAAATTAATGCAACTGCATTTAAAGCACTATGTTCTGTCGGATTCTTTTCCACCAAGTCTATTGGAGTTACTAGGAATAAAGCTCTTTATGAATATTTGATATTTAAAAACTTAACAAAAGCAGAACTTAAATGGTTAACAATAAATTATCCTGTACGCAAATGGGACAATCTTTATGATGCGTTTAAAGATCTAGCGCCCACAAAAAAGGAAGGCGGTGGAACTAGTAAGGTCGATAGGAAGCAAATCATTGAGAACGAAATGTTCTTTATAGAGAACCCTCCCTATGACCTATCGGATGATCCAGAATGGATTGTGGAACAAGAAAAGAAATTCTTGGGATGCCCTGTCTCGCTGTCTAAAGTAGAAGCGTCTGACACATCGCACTCAAATACTTCGTGTAAAGAAATACTAAATGGAAAACACGGTAAAGATATCTGTATAGTAGCAAATGTTAGTAGATTGCAGAAATATAAATGCAAAAAAGGCAAGAGCAAAGGTAAAGATATGTGTTTCCTGACACTGGAAGATGAAACTTGCTCTATTGATAATGTGGTGGTCTTTCCAGAGACTACAGAGAAGACTAAATATATACTAGATGAAGGTCTTAACTTATTATTCTGCGGAGAGGTAGAAAAAGACGGTTCGTTTATTATTAATAAAATACACGAAATATAATTGACTTTTTTTAAGTTATATACTATAATATTAAGTAAGACAGTCTTATTGGAGAAATTGATGAATAATTGCACTTTTACTGGGTATCTTTTACATGACCCACAGGTAGAGGGTGGTGATGACGGACCAGCCTGCTGCACTGTAAAAATGATAACTTACGAATATCGTAAAAATAAACGTGGAGAAAAGAAGAAAGTTTCAACAACTATCACGCTGCAAGCGTGGGCAAGTGGCGCAGAGACGATTGCTAAACTTGGAAAGAAAGGAACTAAGATGACTGTTTATGCCTCCGCGAGAAACGGCGTAATGAAAACAGACGCCACAGACGATATTACATTTAGAATTAACGAATTTGATTTTGGTTGTTTAGATAAGGAATAAGATGAGAAAGAAAAGAATTCTGTTTTGCAGTGAAGCTACCTTTCTAAACACAGGGTATGCAACTTATACTAGAGAGATTTTAAACTATTTGCACAGCACTGGCAAGTATGAAATTGCTGAGATGGCAGCATACGGAGAAAAGAATGATCCAAGGGCAGCGAACATTCCTTGGAAGTTTTACGGAGTAATGCCTAACCAAAACTGTGAACCAAAAGCATCCCCAGAAGAACTGGAAGCATACAACTCTAGACCCACAAATCAGTTTGGAGAATGGGCGTTTGAGCATGTCTGCTTAGATTTTTTGCCAGACTTTGTGTGTGACATTCGAGATTTCTGGATGCTAGACTTTGCAGAAAGATCTCCGTTTAGACCGTTTTTTAAATGGGTGGTAATGCCAACGGTAGACGCAAGACCTCAAGCAAGACAGTGGATTGCTACTTACGCAGGAGCAGATGCCTGTCTTACTTATTCAGACTGGGCGGGCGGCGTATTAGAAAATCAATCTGGAGGTAAAATAAATTACCTTGGAAGCGCGCCTCCGTCTGCGCACCCTGCCTACAGTCCAGTAGAAGACAAGCGTATGCACAAACTCAACTTTGGTTTAGATCCAGAGTACAAAATTATTGGAACAGTAATGCGTAACCAAAGACGCAAGTTGTATCCAGATTTGTTTGAAGCTTTCCGTAAATTCTTGGATATGTCAGAAAACAAAAAGTATTATCTGTACTGCCATACCTCCTATCCAGATTTAGGTTGGGAGATTCCAGAACTAATACAAGAATATAAACTGTCTTCAAACGTTTTATTTACTTACATATGTCCAGAAACAAAAAAACCATTTCCCTCTACATTCAAAGGGGCGATATGTCAATCTCCGTACACAGGAAGGTGGGGAGCAACTCTTTCAAATGTTAAAAATGGACTAAGTTACGAAGATTTGTCTAACGTGGTGAACTTGTTTGACCTGTACGCCCAGTATGCAAACTGTGAAGGGTTTGGACTACCTCAAGTAGAAGCTGCGGCTTGTGGGGTTCCCGTCTGCGGAACAGATTATTCTGCTATGGAAAGTGTTTTAAGGAAGTTAGGCGGATACCCCATTAAGCCAGCGGCTTTGTACAAAGAATTAGAAACTGGATGTTTACGTGCGGTTCCAGACAATCAAGAAGCTGCTAACTATTTCTTGGATTTTTTCAGCAAATCAGACGAAGAAAGAGAAGCAGAAGGCAAGCAAACCAGAGAAAACTTTGAAAAATATTATCAGTGGCATTTAAGTGGTTCTGTATGGGAGAACTACTTTGATCAAACAGATCCAATTCCACTTGAACAAAGTTGGGGGTCAGGTCCAAGGGTAATTGAATCAGATCAAAAGTTGGATGTTTCTAACAATAACATTAAACCTAGCGACCTGTCAAGATGGTTGATAACAAATGTTTTAAGAGAACCTGATAAACTAGGCACTTTTATGGAGTCTAGGTTAACAAGGGACTTGACCTACAAACAAGCAACGTCCTCAACGGGCGGTATGTACTTTAACGAATCTTCTGCTGCATTTGATGGCGTTCATTCTAGGCAACCTTTTAATTTTGATGTAGCATACGATCAGATGAAGATGCTATGCGAAAGAAGAAATCAATGGGAAAGAGCTAGAATACAAAGAATGCAACAGGTGCAGGGGATGTCTAAATGAAAGAAGTTGTGATAACTGGATGCGCAGGACTGCTTGGTTCGCACCTAACTCGTCACCTAATCAAAAAGGGTTACAAGGTTATAGGTATTGATGATCTTAGCGGCAGTTATGAAGATTATCTTCCCAAAGAAACCACGTTAGAGCAGTTTGAGTTTTGGCCGCTACACCTCAGTAAAAGCGAAGGGACTCCAAGGGCATTAGAGCATATTTTTGCTGACCCTAACCGTGACATTGTAGCGTGTTATCATTTTGCTGCTTATGCAGCAGAAGGGTTGTCGCCATTTATCAGACATTATAATTATACAAATAATGTTTTAGCAAGTGTTAACCTAATCAATGCGTGTATCAATCATGACGTAAAAATGATCTTTACCAGTTCTATGGCAGTTTACGGTAATCATCATCCTCCATTTACAGAAACGATGGGACCAGTGCCAATTGATCCATATGGTATTGCAAAATATACCGTAGAGATGGACCTAAAGGTTGCACACGATCAACACGGTCTTCGTTATAATATTGTTCGTCCACACAATGTCGTAGGTATATACCAAAACATTTGGGATAAATATCGTAACGTTGTAGGTATTTTTATTAGACGTATACTTGCTGGCGAACCTATGTTAATCTACGGAGACGGAGAGCAGACTCGCGCGTTCTCTGATATCAAATACTACATGGAACCTTTTGAAAAACTGATTGATAGTCACGATAAAGAAATTTTTAACATTGGAGCAGACAAAGCATACTCAATAAACCAACTGGCAGATACAGTGCAGCGTGTAGCTTTAAAAAATGGTTTTCAAGCAGATAAAAAACATGTAGAAGGTCGGCACGAAGTTAAACATGCGCATTGCGATCACGCAAAAGCAAAAGAAATGTTAGGCTTTAGCGACGACACCAACCTAGAGGAAACAATTGATGAGATGTTCAGGTGGGCGATGACCCAACCTAAACGCGAACAAAAGGTAATGGATTACGAAACAACGAAGGGTATTTATGACTATTGGAAATAAGTTACAACTACCAGACGTAACAGTATTTACATTTTGCTGGGGTACAGAACATGTAGAAAAATCTCTTAGATCTATGTTGATTGCTATGGATCAGGTAGATTTTAAGCGTAGTGTCTTAATTACAGATAGTAGTAAAACTCAGTTGTCTTTGTTTGAAAAAATCATCAACAAGAATAACATAGAAGTCTACGACATGAAAGTAGACCTTAATGACAACCTACAAAACGATGATGAAAACAGAATAGGTTTCTGTGAATCTTTTGTTCAACAAACAAATAAATACATTACAGATGATTTTTGCTTGAATGTTCAGCATGATTCTACTATTATAGATAGTAATAAGTGGACAGACCAGTATTTAGACTACGACTACATAGGCGCGCCTTGGCCCATGCATATAATCCAAGCAACGGACATGGTTGCTGGAAGAATAGATAATATTCCAAATGTTGTGGGTAATGGTGGATTCTCTTTGCGAACTAGAAAATTTGTAGAAGAGTCTGCCAAACTTGGGTGGGAACATAAGAATGAAGACTTAAACATATGCGTATTTAACTATGACAGAATGACACAAGCAGGTATAAGATTTGCCCCGCCTGAGTTAGCAGCACAGTTTTCTGTAGAACACCCAACGCCGTATAGATATTTTGCAAGAAACATGCTAATAAGTTATGAGTCTTTCGGTTTTCATGGAGAGTTTAATTCAGGGGGGATGAGTTTTATTTTAAACTATCCATTAAAAAATGAATAAGATTTCGCTTCCGTATTCATATGACGAGTTTAATTACTGCGACATAAGCAATAATTTTTTATCACACAACAGAAAAATAGACGAAGAGTATTATACTTATGCAGGATATAACTTTTTAGTTTTATTTGAGTCGTTTGATAAAATCTTAATAGACGGCAAGAACAATTCATCTTGTAATCATTTACGAAGTTGGTATGATAATAATAACGTTACATATAGAGCAGACTTTGATGAAGACAAGACACATGTTTACAAAAGAAATTTTACATATATAAATAAAACGATTCAAGAGAAGGGGTTTGGAACAAATAAACCTTTAGAACACGACTATACTTTAATAAAGAACAAACTAGAAAAAATAGATAAACCTATAGTAGTTATAAGCGCTAGAAATATCAACAATCCTATAACGGGATTTAGAAATAATTTGCTTGAAGATTATATAGCAAAAATTTTACAGAACGATGCATATGTTATTAATTTGACGATAGAAAAACCCAACCTTAGTTTTAGTGATAATTACGAAGAAGTATCGACTACCACATACAGTGAAATGCTTTCGTATTTTATGCTTTCAAACTGTGTTGTTTGTTTAGGAAACGCTGGTGGGGTTTCTACTCATTTAAAATGTTCTGCTAACTTTTTTATTGTAAATAATCACGAAACTTGGATTGGATGTCCTGCGACCTGTTTATACAATGGAGAAACAATTCTATCTTATAGAATGAAAAATAATTCCGTAAACACTTACTCAAGAGACAATAGAAAAGAAGAGATAGACAGAGAAGATATTGACTGGATTTTAAACCAGAAAAAACCAGATGTATTGAACCATTTTTTTGACACAAATAAAATTATTCATTTATAAGTCGGGAGAGCCTAATGAAGGTATTGTATATTGGATATTACAGAGAAGCGAGCGATTGGGGTAGATATGCCACCAATAATATTTTAGCGCTTGATAAAGCAGGTTTTGATGTTGTATGTAGGGCAATTTCGTTTTCTGGCAATCAGACACCCAAAGAAATAAGTCACCTAGAAGATAAATCCTTGGACGATTGTGATGTCTGTATTCAACATGTGTTTCCAGAACATCTAGTAGGAACAGATAAATTTGAAAAAAATATTGCAATATTTGGAAATGAATTTGTAACATTAGATCATTCTAGTTGGGCAGAACAACTAAATCAATTAGATCAGATTTGGGTTGCCAGCGAAATAGCGAAAGATTCGATGCCTAAAAAAATAAAAGATAAAACTGTTGTAGTGCCGCACTGCTTTGATAAAAGTCTTTATACAAAAAATTATAAAGAAATTCAAGTGCCAGAGCTTACGGGTAAATTTAAGTTTTATACCGTGGTAGATGCCTATGACGATCAAACAGAAACTATTCTCAGATGTTTTCATTCAGAATTCGACAAGGGCGATAACACTGCACTAATACTACAGTTAGTAGGCGGGGAAACGCAGCAATCATTAGACATAAAAAAACATGAACTGAAGAAAAAAATTAGTAATCAAGAAGACCTAAGCGATTGCTTGCTAGACATGGTTGTACAAAGAGGTCAAAACCCTGAATCAATTTATCAACTTCATCAATACGGAGATTGCTTCGTAACGCCTTCTAATCAAAGATGCCTCCCTTCAAGTGTATTCGACGCATTGTGCTTAGGAAGCGTTCCTGTAGTGCTAGAAGGAACAGATGCGGCAGAGTATGCAGATGAGGCGGTAGTCAAATCTGTATACAAGACAATAGAAAGATCAGACTCAATGTGGAAAGACGTATATAACGCAAAGAATTTCGTTTTCAATCCTTGCGAGATGGGAATGAGACAAACGATGAGACAATTGTATGACGACTGGTTGAAAGATCCTATGATTCATATTGAAAGAAGAAAACAGGGACTAGAAAAAGCAGAAAAATTTTCTCAAGAGTCCTTTGGAAACACTGTAAAGGAGGTGTTAAATGCGTAGGCAAATCAGCATTATAGACAAAGCAAACAGAAATAAAACAAAGTACAACATACTAACCTTCAATGCCCATGAAAGATACCAAACTCAACTGGCAAAAACGGGTCATAACTTCTATTCATTTAACCATGAAGAAGGAAAAGATTGGTATGAAGGTCATGGAAAAATGCCGGAAAACTGCTACCAACTAGGTAAAAATAATGTTCCAAATATAGTCTTTGACATGATACTTTCGCATAGTAAATTCGGTCAATATCAAGTTGCACAAAAAATAAATGACACATTACAGATACCTTTGATATCCTTGGAGCATACGCTTCCTATACCACAGTGGCCTCAAGAAACCCTAAATCAGTTTCTATCAATGAGGGGTGATTATAATATTTTTATAACAAATTACTCTAAAGGAAAATGGGGTATGGACGGCGATGTAATTGAGCATTCCGTAGATACCAACATCTTTAAACCGGACGATGGTGCAGATAGGAGTAAGATCCTGACGGTTGCTCATGATTTCATAAAAAGAGACTATGCGCTGAACTATCAAGGTTGGGAAAGAATTACAAAAGGTTTAGACAGGGTAGTTGTAGGGGAAACAGAAGGTCTTTCTAGTCAAAGTGAATCTGTGGAACATTTAATCAAAGCATACCAAAATGCTCTAGTTTATATAAACCCAAGCGTTTTGAGTCCAGTTCCTACGTCTATGTTAGAAGCAATGTCTTGCGGTTGTGCTATTGTCACAACAGAGACTTGTGCAATACCTGACTTTATCGAACATGGCGTTAATGGATTTATTTCTAACGACGAAGAAGATCTTAGATCTTACTGCGAGCAATTACTTGAAGACAAACCGCTTGCTGCTAAAATGGGTGCGGAGGCAAGAAAAACTATAGAAGAAAAATTCTCAGAGCAAGAATTTATAACTAAATGGAATAACGTTTTTGATAGAGCTTACAAGGGGATATAAATGAAACTACAAATAGTAACTGACGATAGGACTGCCATAAAGGGTTATGAAACATTCCTCCTTAGCGACCTAAATATTTTGTCAGAAGAGGTAACAGATAATCAATGCGAAGAAATATTAGCGTCAGACACAATAAGTCTTTTTAGTCAGGAAAACGTATTCGATTTTCTTGGACTGCTAATTAATAAACTTAGACTAAACGGAACACTCACAGTTAGTGGTATAGACCCAAGACTCTTTTGTAAGGGTGTTCTTAATGGTTTGATACCTCAACCTACAATGAATACTTTAATTTTACAGTCCAAGTGTATGCTAGATGTAGATTTAGTCAAGCAATTCTTTCAAAAAAATGGACTACAAATAGAACGATCAACCATGTCTGGACTTAACTATGAAATCACAGCAAGAAGAAAATAAACCTGCCACTACTACTTCTTGCAAAGATTGTATTTTCTACACTAATTCTAATAAATGCAGCGCAGGAAGACTTGATGCGTTTTCTGATAAAATTATAACCGACAATCCTCATAAAATTCATGGGATATGTAACCTAAAAAGATTAGAAAGTTGGCAGTTCTCTAAAGAAGAAGACGCTTTGGATATTGCGAGAAATCACGTTATGCCTCTTTTTGGAATCGCTGTATTTGATTCCGAAGATGATGATACCAAAATACTAGAAACAATTAAAAAATTAAAAGAAATAGATTATCCCAAAGACAAAATAAAAATTGTTATATCTAGTAAAAACCAAGGCAAAGCAGAAGAAATCGTCTCAGCACTATATGATCTCAAGCAAAAGTTTCGGCATTGCTATGTAGATTTTCATTTTAAAAAAGATAAGAAAGAAGAAGAGTTTGAAGCATTTAAAAAATTGATAAAAGCAAGTTATTTTGTAAAACTAGAACATGATGCACAAATTCCTTCCGATGTCTTTTTGATGATAGATGACCTCACAAACAATCAAATGAAGAACGCTGCGATTTTTGAATTGCCAAAAAATGGTTCTATAATAATGAAAAGAGTTGTAAATAGTTCATATCCTGAGTATAATGATTATGACAAGATGACAAAACAGTTAATCGTTGAGTCAAAAAACCGCAATCTTTATTATTTCGTTAAAGTAAAATAATATGAGAAAAAAAAGACATATAGCATCTCCCAAACCTTGGAATAGGGAGGAGAAAAGATTAAAAGACTTCGTAACGGTTGTTATCTTGTCTGAGAATCACGGGTATAGAATGAAATCTTATGGTTCTATACCTCTTATAAAAATTAAGGATAAAACTTTAATTGAAAGGCAAATTGAAACAATACAGGCAACACTGCTTAATTATGAGATTATCGTGTGTGCAGGTTTTGAGTCTAAAAAAATAACAGAGTATGTCAAAAAAAATCTTAATTATGAGAACATTAGAGTTATAGAAAATCAAGTTCATTTTAATTCAAACTGCTGCGAAAGCGCCAGACTGTGCGTTGGAAACACTATGAATAATAGAATTCTGTTTGTTTCTGGTAATCTTTTGCTAACACCTGAATTTTTATCTACAGTTGACTACAGCAAATCTTCAATAGTTGTTCAGGACAAGAATCCAACAATGAACTTTGAAGTTTCAGGTATTTCAGAAAAACAAAAGTTAACATCTTTGTGTTTAGGAGAGAAAAATAATTTTTGGACGGAATCGGTGTTTTTAAAAGGTGGAGAAACCATAGAAAAATTCTATGACATCATATCGAATCCTGATTTTAAAAATAAATTTCTATTTGAAGCAATAAATGAATTAAATAAAACAAAAGAAATATCTGTTATGAAAAATTCTGGAATACCACTACTTAAAATAAATAACTTAAAATCACTGAAAGAGATAGAAAAATGAGAGTACTTATACAAAACTACAACGATATTTTGTCAACCCAAAACTTCTACGTTCACCAGTGCTTGTCTATGGTAGATTCCGTAGAAGTAAAGTTATGGAATGTAAATCAAGAAAGTGTATACGACTGTTTAGACGGATTTAAACCGGACCTAGTAATAGCAAACGCTAAAATTCTAGACCCTGTTTTGTTAAAATATCTATCAGAGAATAAAAACATAAACCTAGTAGTTAATTGCAGCAGATGCAATCAAACAATAATAGACTACTTGGAGGGTCAGATCAAAGAGTTGGGTGTAAATTGCTCACTGTTCTTTTCAGAAGGATATGGTTTTCTAGTAAACAACAAGAGCAAGGACATAAAATTCTCTTGTATTATGCCCGGAATTGATGTATTTCTAAATCCACCACCCATGCTAGACTACAAAATAGATAATTGCATTATTTCAACTGAAACCAGCGAAGAATTTGAAAAGATATGCAGTAATAATGAGAAGTATCATAGGATGATTTTTGGTGTAGACTTACACTCCCAATTCGATCTAGAGTGCAATATAAACAATCTAGCATCTCTCGCGAGAAATTACAGAGAAGTTACGCTAGTCGGAGATATTCAATTTGTTTGCTCTCAGATTTTCTTTGACTGTATGCTGAGATGCGAAAAAGTTTCCGTCAAACCTCGCGAAGATCAAAATGAAGACTTTATAAAAGTTTTAAAAGCTCTATTCTCTGAGGATCAACAAGAAGTCTCTATTGAAAAAATTAAACAAGAGATTGAGTCTAACCATACATGCATACATAGAGTTTGTCAATTAATGATAGATGCGGGATATCAAGACAAGGCGCAAGACATAATAAAAAGATTTGGAGAATCTAATGGAAAATAATTTTAAGATATTAGTAAGTTTTAGAAATGCTGGAGAATATCTACGAAAGAGTTTAGACAGCATTTTTGGTCAAACTCATAAAAATTTTAAAGTGTTATTAGTAAACGATGATTCTTCTGATGATTCAGATGACATCTGCCAAGAGTATATAGAAAAATATCCAGATAAAATTATTTACACTAAAACAGATGAACGAAAATACGCCACTTATAATCATCAAAAAGCTATCAACGAAGATTGTGACCCAGAAGACATCGTTGTTCAACTAGATGGAGATGATTGGTTTGTAGACGAATTTGTTCTGTCATATATTAATAGTTTTTACAATAGAGAAAATTGCTTGATGATGTACGGTCAAGCAAGATATGTAGACGGAAAAGAAGGTAATGCTAAACCGTTTCCTAGTAAGTACCACTTTGAGCTGAAAAGACAAATGCCATTGTGGGTATCTCACCTTAGAAGTTTTAAAGCAAAACTATTCCACGAAATTAAGAACCAAGATCCAGAACTAAGCTCAATGAAGTACGATGATGGAAGATGGTTTACAATGGCTTACGACTGCGCTCAGGTATTTTCTCTTATGGACATCGCTGGTTGGGATAAAGTCAAATACAACGATAAAGTTCTTTATATTTACAACAATTTAAATCCAACCTGTGAGTTCAGAACTGAAGGGGCAGAACAAGAAAAAGTTCATAGAATATGTTGCAGCAGACCTTCTTTTAAAGAGGTGGAATTTTAATGTTTTTATATTTTAAAGAAAGTGATAAAAAAGAAGACATTGTAATCAGAAATCAAATAAAAGAAATCTGCCAAAACGCAATAGGAAACTCAAAAGGTCATTCAGAAAAAAAATACTATAGAGAATTAATAAATATAATTGACTCCGATACCAAGTTAATCTCGATATCAAAAACAATCAAATCATTAAAAAACAAAGAAGATTATTTACAAAGGTCATCAAATAAAATGTTATTTTCTCAGTTACATGTTAGCGGTAGGTTAGATTATGAAAAAATAAAAGAAACCTGCTATATAGATTTGATAGACCAAGAGGAATATGATATAAACGTGATACTACCAGTTAGAGGTAGAGATGAATTTGTTATTCCGTGTATTGAACATCTAAAAAAATCAGCAGAGAATTCTGGAGCAAAAATTTGCATCACCCTGTGTGAAGAAAACGACAAACCAAATCACAAGGAAAAGGCAAGCGGTCTAGTAAACTATATTCATATCCCGTCTGAAAATAAACTAATGAATAAATCTTTAGCTCATAACTGTGGGTTCAAATATTCAAACAAAGCTAAATATTATTTATTCCATGACATAGACATTTTAGTTCAAACCTCTTTCTTTGAAAAAACTATCTTGAATCTGAAAGAGTATAGTGTTGGTGCATTGCAAACTTTTTCAAATAGAAGGGTTTTAAATTTATCAAAAGAACTAACAGAAGCTATTATAAAACTAAAAAAATCAGATGTCGATCAACTCCACCAAGATTCTTATGGTATAGAAATACCTCAGACTGGCGCTCCGGGTGGTTCTATTATTATTAGTAAAGACTTGTTTATAGAAGTTGGTGGTTATGATCCAGAATTCTTTTATGGTTATTCACCGGAAGATAAATTCTTTTGGGATAAAATTGAAGCAATTCAACCTGTGGAGTTTCCCTCTATAGATGTTGATCTTTTTCACTTGCATCATGAGGTTATGATTCACAAAAATCCCAAACTGTGGGAAATGCACTCGCTGTTAGATACGTTTAATTACATGTCTGAAATAGAAAAGAAATTATTTTTAAAAGCAAAGAGAAATTATCTTGGAGAATAAAATGCTACAAACAGTCAATTCAAGCATGTACCCCGAATGGCCAAATCTACTTATTGAACACGACAAACCCATAAAGCTTTTTATTGATAAAGATCTTAATGGTTATAAAAATGAAGAAGACTGTACCAATATATTGCTAACCAGAGAACCTTCCGTTCTATTAAACATAGTGCAGTTCGTTTTACCTAGAGCAAATATGTTCGACGCAATATTGACTTATGACGAGAAACTTCTAAAACTTCCAAATGCACACTTGTTTCCATTTGGTACATCGTGGGTTAAAGACTATCAACATCCTCCTAAAAACTTTAGCGTATCTCACTTAACAGGATTCAAGTTGATGCTAGAGGGTCACGCTATGAGGCATGAGTTAAATTTTAATCAAGACAAAATTACTATACCAAAATCATTTTACATTAGCAACAGAGGACGAGCAACAAATAATCCATTCAATAACCCAGAAATAGGAGAGAAAAAAGAACCATTATTCGATTCTCAATTTTCGGTTTGCATAGAAAACACAAGACAAAATAATTTTTTTACAGAGAAATTAATTGACTGCTTAGTAACAAAGACGGTTCCAATTTTCTATGGCGCTAGTAACATCTCTGATTTTTTTAATACAGACGGATTTATTATTGTAAACTCAGCGAAAGATATTGTAAATAAATGCAACTCGCTAGATGAGTCCTCGTACTCAAAAATGATTACAGCCATAGAAGATAATTACGAAAGATCAAAAAAATATTATGATATAAAACCAATGCTAAAGGAAACTATTGAAAGGGCTATAAATGGATGATACTTTTGTATTCGTAATAGCATATAATTGTGGTAAGATAGCAAACAAGTGCATAGAAACTTATCATAAATTTCACGATGTTAAGATTCACATTATAGGTACACCTGAAGACTTCTTGGATATTCCAAGTAATGAGAACAATAAATTTATTAATATTGAAACTGATGAAAATATAAAACATCTCTATAAGTCTGGTCATAGCGGAACTGCTTATGTTTGGGCAAAAGTCATAAGAGAGTATTCAGAAGGTTACGACTACATAGTTCAAATTGACAGCGATGTTGTTTTTATTGATGAATGCCTCAGTGATATAACGAATAAACTAGAAGATGGTTACGATCTAGTTGGTCCACGTAGAAGTTATTCTATACACAGACCTATGCCAGACGTTGTAGGAACATGCTTCATTGGGGTGAATAAATCTTTAATTTCTGATGAAATTAATTTTGACACACTAAAGAATATGTGCCAAGGTCAACCTGTAGATAGAATCCCAATTATAGATTTTTTTGATCCAGTAAGTTTTCATATTCTTATGAACAACGGAAAAATATTTTATCTAGACACAGAAGATTATGGAAGCTCTAATGAAAATGAAAGTTATGATAATGGATTTTTACTGCTGAACACTTGGTATGACTTCGGTAAAAAATTCCTACATTTTGCTGGCGTAGGGTCAGGTATGAATTTTCATGAAAACGGACACGAAAATGTTGCTAGATTCTATGCTGGTTGGGCGCTTCATAGATACTCTGCCTACATGAACATATTTCACAACGAAGAAATAAATGTAGAAAATCTTATAACTTTTGAAGAAGCGTTTTCGGGCGCAAGTAGACTTGATGTTTTAAGAAAAACTAAGGAGGCGATATGATAACATGCAACTTGATGGGAGGCATGGGTAATCAATTATTTCAGTGGGCAGCATCTCAGGCAGCAGCTAAGATTCACAACACCGAATGCTACTATGTAGCGTCCTACTTCCTGAACAAAGGTAGTTGGAAGTTTGCCCTGTATGATTTTGATTTAAAACCAAAAATCCTAGAGCAACACCTGTTTGTTTTTGAAGAAATTCAAGACGATTTTCACTACCAACCTATTCCTAATGATAGCTACCTAAATGGATATTGGCAATCTGAAAAATACTTTGAAAAAAATAAAGATACTTTAAGAAAAGAACTTGAAATTAACGATAAAACAAAGTATCATATAATGAACACCTATCCTTTCCTTAAAGACGAAACGGTGTCTTTGCATGTAAGGAGAGGCGATTATCTTAAAGCAAGTCACGTTCATCCGTCTCAAACTTTAGATTATTACAACAAGGCAGTTGATCTGATTACAAAAAGTGATACAAATATACTAGTTTTTTCTGATGATATTAAATGGTGTAAAGAAAACTTTAAATATAACAATATGTATTTTTCTGAAAACCAAACAAACACGATAGATCTATATTCTATGTCTCTTTGTAGTCATAATATAATTGCAAACTCATCATTTAGTTGGTGGGGTGCTTGGTTAAACAATAATGTTGATAAAAAGGTTATTGCGCCTAAAAACTGGTTTGCGAATGGAACATACTCTGGAGACATTGTACCTGAAAGTTGGACAACGATATGATAAAACTTGTTTCTGATACTATCAATAAAGATGACATTAAAAGACTTGTTGCTTGGTTATCACAAGAAGATACCCCTATTCTAACAAAAAATAAGGTTACGTTAGAATTTGAGGACAAGTGGAGCGACAAGATAGGCGTTAATAATACATGTTATGTTAATTCTGGTTCTTCTGCTATACTTCTGGCGCTCGCAGCACTAAAAGAGAGCGGGAGACTTAGAAACAACAAAGTAGTTGCTCCCGCTTTAAGTTGGGCAACGGACGTAAGTTCGCCCATGTTGCTGGGAATGGATGTAGAGTTATGCGATTGCAATCTACACGATCTTTCTATAGACCTAAATCACTTTAAGAAAATAGTCAGAGAGCAAAACCCTTCTGTATTAATACTAGTGTCTGTACTTGGGTTAGTTCCTCAGATGGAAAAAATTGTTGAAATATGCAAAGACAATAACATAATTATACTAGAAGATGTTTGTGAGTCTATGGGCTCTAAATATCAAGACCAATACCTTGGAACATTTGGTGACGTTTCTGTGTTTTCGTTGTTTTACGGCCATCACCTTTCCACTATTGAAGGTGGTCTTATTTGCACTAGCGACGAAGAGATTAGTGATCTAATATACTCTATGAGATCACACGGTTGGGGTAGAGATTGGTCTAAGCAAAAGCAGGCAGAATATAAAAACAAACACCAAATATCTGATTTTGATTTCTTGTACAGTTTCTTTTATCCCGGTTTTAATCTTAGAGCAACAGACCTGCAAGCATATATAGGACTTACACAAATAGATAAATTGGACCTGTTTGCTACGAAGCGCGAAGAAAACTTCCAGTATTATTGGGAGAATATTAAAAACACCATGTTGAGTCTAGATAACCCCATAACAAGTTTTGTATCTAATTTTGCATATCCAGTTGTAACAAAAAACAGAGACGAAGTTGTTCAAAATTTGATAAGCAATGGCGTAGAGACAAGACCGCTAATAGCAGGTTCTATGGCAAACAAACCGTTTTGGAAAGGAAGATCTGACAATATGCCAAACTCTGAGTTAGTAGATAAGTTTGGTTTTTATGTTCCCAATAATCAAGATCTAACAAGAGAAGATCTTCAAAAAATTTGCGACATTATAAATAAGGAATAATATGAGAGTTCTAGTTACTGGAGCAAGCGGTTTCTTAGGAAAAAACCTAATGAAACACCTGCCACGAAATCTGAAAGATCATACTTTTGCTGGTATAGGATCAAAAGTTTATGACCTTAGATCAGATAGAGCATGTATAAAAGCAGTAGAGTATTACAATCCAGACGTGATTGTACATGCCGCTGGTTCTGTTGGTGGTATTGCAGCAAATAAAGAAAATCCCGGAAGGTTCATGTACGAGAACTTGATGATGGGAATTAACATGGTTGAAGCGGCGAGAAGACAAATGGTTCCAAAGTTTATTTTTCTAGGAACGGTGTGTTCTTATCCAAAGCACTCTCCGGTTCCGTTTAATGAGAACGACCTATGGAATGGTTATCCAGAAGAAACGAACGCTGGATACGGTGTGTCAAAAAAGGCGGTAGGAAAATTGCTAGAGCTATACGGGCAGCAGTATGGCATGAGAGGCGCAAATTTACTTTTAGTAAACATGTATGGACCTCACGATCATTTTAATTTAACTAGTAGTCACGTTATACCAGCATTGATTCTAAAGTTTTATAATGCTATGAAGAACGGAGAATCAGAAGTTACTATATGGGGATCTGGCAAAGCAACTAGAGAGTTTTTGTACGCACCAGATTGCGCAAAAGCAGTTGCCTGTGCAATAGAAAAAAATGTACCATTAGAACCAATCAATATTGGGACAGGTCAAGAGATATCAATTAGAGATCTGGTAGAAGAAATATCCAGTCAGATGGGATACACCGGAACAATTAAATACGACACTTCCAAACCAGACGGTCAACCTAGAAGATGCCTAAATACAAAACTTGCAGAAGAAAGACTAGGTTTTAAAGCAGAAACAGATTTACAAACAGGACTAAAAGAAACTATAGAATGGTTTCTAAAAGACGAAAACTTTAAGGAGCAATCATGATCTCAGTATTAATTCCAGTTTATAACACGCCACGTAATCATTTGAGACAATGTATTGATAGCGTTCTAGATCAAACAGAACAAAACTTTGAAATAGTTATCATAGACAATCAATCAGACGTACCAGAGCTTATAGAGCTTCTGAATGAATTAAATGACCATGAAAAGATAACCGTACTAAAGTGCGAAAGACAAGAAGGTAAAAAGAATTTGTCGGTAGCACTCAATGCAGGTTTAAAAGTCTGTAAGTATGATTTGGTGGCAAGACTTGATTCGGACGATATTATGACACCAGATAGACTAGAAAAACAATTGCGCAAAATGCAAGAAGGTGATGTGGATATACTTGGTGGTCAATGCTCACAAATGTCTACAGGTGTCGTGTCAAGAATAATGCCAGAAAAAATTCCGCCAAACATCTTCTACTATAGAGACCATTTTCTAAATCATCCAACAGTAATGTTTAAAAAAGAAAAGATACTAGGAGTAGGCGGTTACAACGAATCTCCAGATCATATTTCAGAAGACTTTATGTTGTGGTCTAAATGTCTGCAAGCAGGTTGCAAGATTGAAAACCTTAAAGACACTGTGTTGGTATATAGAGACGGTCAACAAAACTCTTTGTCTACAAACGACTCTAAACATATAAACTGGCAAAAATCAATCATCGCCGCATCCACTAACTAGGAAGAAAAATGAACATAGGATATTACACTAGAAGTCTAGGTCTAACAGAAATTAACGGAAAAGTTTTTGAGTTTCTCAACAGGGCGGTAGAAAACAACGAAGTTGATAGTTCTAGTATTTTTTACGACGACATAGACTTTAACCCAATGCCCATGAAATCAGGAGCATTTAATTCTACTGACGTTTGGTACTTTACAGGGTTCCTTTTAGTCTCTGGATTAAAGCAAGCAAATGCGATAAAAAAAATTATAAACAAATTTCAATGCTGTTATGTTTACGATGGAGACAAACAGAATCTTTTAAGATTGATTGATGTATTTAAAAATATGGATTTTATTGTTACAAACAAAGAAGACTTTGACTACATATATAGAGTTTGCGGCAACAAACCTTATTTATTAGAAGAGTTTACAATAGATAAAATTAAAGAGATATCAAATGAACAAAACCAAGCAGTTTGACCAAAAAGTAATCGAGATGTACACTGAAGAAGATAAGAGTACATATGAGATTGCAAAACATCTAGACACATATCCAAACAAGGTTCGTAGAACTTTGATTAAGCATGGGTTTGAATTAAAAACCAAAAGTGAAGCACAAAAGAACGCACTCAAAAACGGCAGAAGCTATCATCCCACTGCGGGTAAAAAAAGGTCTGACCAAGAGAAATTAAATATAAGCAAGGGTATGGTTACTCACTGGGGAGATATGTCTAAAGAGCAGCGAGAGCATAGAATAGATCAGGCAAAAAAGCGATGGCAAGAAATGGATCTAGAGCAAAAAGACAGAATGTCAAAACTTGCAATAGAAGCAATTAGAAAAGCAGGAAAAGAAGGATCAAAACTAGAAAAGTTTGTAGTAGAAAAATTGAGGGAAGAGGGTCACAAGGTAGATTTCCATAATAAAACCCTAATTCCTACAGAGAAACTAGAGATCGACATATACTTGCCAGAATTAAAAACTATTATTGAGGTAGACGGACCTTCGCACTTTTTACCTATTTGGGGTGAAGAGAAACTTCAAAAACAAATAAAAGCAGATTTACATAAAAGTGGGTTGATTTTAAGTAGAGGGTATGCTATAATAAGAGTGAAGGCAATGAATTCACTTAATTTAAACAAGAAGGAGAAACTAGCATCTGATATTATATCCATTTTAAGCAGAATTAAGGTAGAATTTCCACCAAAGACTAAAAGATTTATAGAGGTTGAATTATGAGTAATAATGATTTGTTTGAAAATGTTGAACTCGCTACGCCTTCCAATACCGACACTGGCGTTGTAGATGTTATTCAAGAAGATAGACCAAAAACTACTGATCCAGAATGGAACGATTATGTTCTAAGTCTGTTTGATAAGTCAGAGATGTATGACGGTCGCCCACTTTGTCACGGTCTTCGTCGTGTTGCAGAGTTGTTATTTGGTAACATTATGGTAAGTCGCCCTGTAAAAGTGTTTCCACCTCAAGATGATAATGGTGTAGGTAGAGCTACAGTTATCTGGGAAATTGTATTCGAGAACGGTTCTACTTTTAGTGACGTTGCTGATTGCTGGGAAGGCAACACAGACGACACATTTTGCGCTTTTAACACTGCTACAGCAGCAACTAGGGCGGAAGGTCGCGCTCTCAGAAAGTCGCTTAGATTGCGAGTTGTTGCAGCAGAAGAGATTACTAAAAAGAACACGGCAGAGATTGTCAAGAGTATTAGTCAAACTAACGCGATACAAAGCACACAAGGAGAATATCAATCAGCAGGTAGAATGACAGAGAACCAAGAACGGTTCGTAGACGGTAAATCTAAACAACTGGATATCAATCCAGCAAAATTGTTTAAGGAAGTATTCAATCTCTCTGTGTCAAAGAAGATTGATAAAAAGCAAGCAAGTGATGCTATTGAGAAACTCAATGAATATCAACAAAACAAAGGGGCAATCCCTAGTTCAATTACTGGTTATCAACAAGATTGGAGAAGCGCATGAAGGTAGTATATCAAACAAGAAATGGTCGTCTTAACGTAGAGCTTACTGGGGATGATCAAAAGTCAATCTTTGCAGAAATCGCAAAGTTTCAGGAAGTTTTTGAGGAAACGGTTTGCGGTAAATGCGGAAGTGATAATGTTAAGTTTGTGGTAAGAACCGTAGACGAAAACGAATATTACGAACTTAGATGCGCAGACTGTGGCGCTCGTCTGGCGTTTGGAGTAAACAAGAAGGGTGGAACCCTATTTCCGAAACGCAAGGACGCAGACGGCAACTGGTTGCCTGACCGTGGTTGGGTCAAGTGGAATGCCAAGACAGGTCAAAATGAATAAAGGCCAGTAGCACACCACTACTGACCTAGTTAGAGAGTCGTCGAAAGGCGACTCTTTTTTATAGATATTCTAGAGTAAAATAAAGACCAAAGTCTGTTTTACTTCCAATTGTCACAGGACTAGCACTAAGTGCTAGATACCAATCGTGCTGCATACTTCTAAGTGCTGTTCCAGAGGTGCTTGTCCAGTTGTTGCCTTTGGTTCTACCGGCATCTGTACTGTTGCCATTATTTCCACTAGGACCGGGACTTGAAGTGCAAACCAGAGCAGACATTGAATCTGCGGGGTCAAATTCCTTCCAAGTATGCGCACTAGCACCAAAATCGACTCCTCTATGGTCTAGCGCATAGGTAGAACCTGCTGTATCATGACCATCGTCTGGATTTGGGTGACGAACCTCGTAAACCTTGGTCACAACATCTGTAGCATGAACATCAATGTCGGACCTGTTAAATATTCTCATTTGAGCATTCTGAGTAGCAACGGCATCAGTATGAGTAAATCTCACATTAAGAGGAGCCCAATAGTTAGGCATTGCTCTAAGATCTGATTCTGTAGCACTGTTATTGTGGAATGCACCACTAGTGCTGGCGTACTTTGTGTTGCTCAATTTTTGACCATCTGTACTAGTTCCGTTGGAATTAGTGACATATGTACTGTTTTGATACGTAGTAATTGGCACAGAAAGACCGATACTATCCCCAAAAAACCCAATACCTGAACCGGCATTATGGTCAATTAGATCTAATGCGTTTCCTGCAAAATTATTAGAATGAAATGTTATAGTCGCCATTGTTTTATCTCCTGTGAAGAATATCTGTTATATTATACACGAAAAAGTTATTTTATCTAAAAGCGGAGTTACCTCCAACTCCACCGCCAAATCCGAGGAATGATCCAGCGCCGTCTGCCGCTGAGTCTCCGTCAAAATCGGAGAATGGGTCGTTACCCATATCTCCCAGTAGACCTCCAGCAGCATTATCACTTGAGTCAAACGACATACCAAGTTGGTCAGAAGCACTTGAAGTAGGAGCTTGACCAAGATTTACACCAACCGTTAGGGTTACTTGCTGTTCTGAAGCATTTGGTGGATTTACGTCATTCATAGCAACGTGAGATATATCATTATGATATCTCAAGAATATGTCATATTTATGATCAAAATGCGTATTCAATATTTGATAACTGTTTCCTACCGGTGTAATGATTTGATCCTGATTTCTATTTGGGTCGTTTCTGGGGATGTTTGGTGTTAATTTAATAGGACCAGTGCTATCAAGAGCCTCTAGCGGTTTTATATCTGTCAATTCTGTTGTTAAAACCACTTCTCCGTAAAATACATATGCTTCAAAACCGGTTCCCGTAACACCAGCGTCAGGAAGCGGTTGAAGACTAAGACTACTAGACGGTGTGTTATCGTCATCCCATAATATTTCGTTTTCCACAAAAGCGCCATCTTGTTCTTTTAAAACAGCAACGAAGTCTTGTGGTTCGTATCTCATGCCCGTTTCGTCATCTTCTGCTATGGAAATACCAGTGATTACATCCTCAAGAGTTTGCCCGTCAACCTCTTCCGTCCCAACGCTTGTTACAGTAAACACTGTAGCGAAACCAACCCCTCCAATGACTTCAAATTTATCTCCTACTTTGTAACCCGACCCTTTATTAACAACCGCAGTGTTATTAGCAGAAAGATTTACTTTTCCGTCATTTTGACTAAATTGAACACCTTTTGATTTACTTATTCCTATAGTCTTAAACCTATAACTATAAGGCAAAAGTTTAGATCGCCTGTTATTGTTTACGTTCCAATGATCAACCTCTCTCATTTGTTCAACAGTAGTACCAACTACTGAACTTAGTTTAGTGGTTAAATTTGTAGTAGAATCACTAAATACCCTCTTGTTGCCCACAGGAATGTTATTTTTGGTCCAATCAGTAGGAATTCTAAAATCAACCCCGTATTCAATTTTATCTACTAAAAAATATCCGCTTGCTATAGGATCGTAGTCTTGCGTAAGACTCGTTAAAGTTGGGTGTTCATCTTCAAAAATAACCCCACTTTCATGTGTTGCATAATACTTAAACATACCGTTTTCTTGTGTTTTAAACCTATCTATACCATCTTCAAACAATGTGCTGGCATTTTCTTGCTCTAGTCTAAATTTAACGTGTTTTCTAGTACTACTAGTCCTTCCGTCGCCCGGATTAAAGTGATGAACAACCATAAATCTTGGGTCGTACCAAGTAAGATGTCTAGGATGGTGTTGGTAAACCCTAGCATACAAAGCCGTTGTTAGTTGATCGTCGATATCGCCATTTTTCATTGTAGAACCATACTCTAGTGGTGTCGTAACAACTAAATGGTCGCCCAAACCTATTGTATTATCTGTAGAAAATGCTATAGTGTCTCTTGATCGTACAGTTTTTACTGCGCCAATGATACCAATTGCGCCTCCCGGTCTCATTGTTACTCCGTCTTTTTTCATCCAGTCGGAATCCCAGTGCTTAAACGGATAACCATCGTCAGTGCCGTCAACGTTTGCAGGAAGATTAAATAATCTATTATCTGATCCAAATGGCGTATTATAAACCAAGTCTGAAGAATATTTAAGACCGTAATTTCCTATAAGACCATCAGGTGTACTTTTTGAAATAAAGTTATTTTGCAAGTGAGCAAGATTTCTGTGCCAAGAAGTTTTAGACAGTGGACCTATAAAACCTTCTATAGCTTGATATATTCTGTAAGAAACGTCACCTCTTCCTACACCATCATTTTTCAATCCTTTTGCAGTCCAGTTGTAACCGCCATCGCCATTATCATCATACCCCTCAAAAGACGAATAAAGTTCTCTGGAAAGCGGTCTAAACTGAATGCTATAATGATTTAGAGGTTGTATATCATACCAGTAATTATCATAGCCACTTGCAGGAGTATCTTCTGCTTGACCTTTTACATATAAAAAACTACCTCTTAACGGAACTGTACTTTTGCCGTCATCAGTCTGTATCTTAGAAAGAAAGGTGTCGCAACTAGTGTGTTCTTTAGGGGTCTGATAAATATCACCATCCAATAAATCAAAATATCCTACCCATTCTATAGGTCTTCCCCACCTACCATTTGGACCCGCATTCGTAGCAATATCGGCAGGCACATGCTTAAAGTTTGAATCTGCTAGATTGGAAAGCAGACCTAATGTCTGCTTGGTTTCGCCAGCTTGGACTGCTTTAACATCATTATTAACTGATAGCTGATCTTTATTGCCACCGTAATACACCTCTGTCATTAGCGAGTATGCGTTAAATCCACTATAAGGTTTTCCATAGTTTTTAACATCAGCATAATCTGCTGGATTTGTATCAGCATTAAGAATTTTATCTATAAAAGCACCTGCCGAATGACCTTCAGGAAAAACGCAACCAAAGAAAGGATATGTTTTTAACTTTTCACCATTTCCGTAAGTCGTTCCGTCTAGATCTTCTCCGTAGATAGTGTTAGATATTGCGTGACCTTCGTCTAAAACTGGAGTAGTATCTTTTTGAATTAGCGTAGAACTTCTAAGTCCACCTAAATTCGGATTAACGAAATCAAATGAAGATATTTGGAAATACTCATTTTTTACCTTTGCGAATTTTGCGAACGATTCTGCGTGTCTATTAAGATTTACGTTCTGGTTTTGAGTTTCTATAGCTGAATTAGCGTCACTAAAAGCTTTATAATAATTTCTATAAAACCCTTTTTCATAATCAAACGGTGTTAATTTTTCGTGTTCCTCAGTTTGGAAATGAAAGTCTGCACTAGTCATCAAGTACATAAATTCCCATTGCGGATCTGCTGGTTCTAACTTTTTAAGACCACCAAGACCACTGGAAGAAACAGACGTAATTGGAAACCACAAACCTTCTATCCGGTTGAGTACTACGAGTTCACCTCTTGCAAACCCCTTGTCAGATAAGTTATGAACTCTAATTGCAGATTTTTGAAAATCATCAGTTTCCCTAATACTTTCTACTTTATCATACGTGGCACACCACTGCTTAGGATTTCCGTTTTGCATATGGATAGGAATTGCAGAACCGTAAACAATTTGCTGACCGGTTTCATGATCTAGTAGTTTTTCTGTAGGATTTTTCTCTATGTAATCTATGTCTATCGTTTCTGCCGGTGGGATACCTTCTGATATCATAGCAATCATCTGAGCAGAACCAGACTCCCACCTACCAAGATATTCTACATACTGTAAATCTAGAGGCGCAGCAACGTCATTGTTAGGATTGTCAGAGTCAAGAAGATCAGAAAGTTTGCCGTCTTCTTTTTTTAGAAACTCTCCAAAATCGTATGTGCTTCTGGGATTTGTAAAATTTAAATTCTTTAAGCATACTGATCTATTATCTTTAATTTCCCCATCTTTACTGCAATACAAATAAAGTTTTATTTCACATTCGTGAGTTTGCTCTTTTGTGTACTCGACCCTCACGGAAGTCGCTTGGTCGGGACCAACGCCGTCTTCAAGTTCATCGGCGTTTCCATCTTCAGAATCACCCTCTGACAGCTCATCCTCGCCGCTAGAAGTTGAACCGTCTTGATTAGGAGGTTGATCTGCGGAAACAACAACTCCATCGTAATAGATAATTGTTTGGTTCCAACTGACACAGCGTTCTTTGCTGGACATAATGTCTGTTAAAAACTCAATTCTAACCTTGTCTTTAGTTTCTAACTCTTCGGTTTCGTCAAGAGTGTTTATATGCGCGTTTAATGCAATGAGTATATGGGCAAATATTTTAGACCTGATAGCTGGAGTACTTCCATCTTCTTCATCTTCTGTTATAAAATCATCCAGTTCTAGATCTTTCTCTTTGTATATTGCGCCTTTTGCTCCAATAACACCCTCTGTATCTTCAAACTGCCAATCGCTTAGTTTGTCATATTTTATATACTCGCCGTTCCTACCCTTGTTTCTCCATACGGTAATATTTATGTATTCTTCTTTGTTGTCATCAATGATAGAGTTATAGGTAACATTTGTTTGCACATCTCCTACTGTCCCCTTATTAAAAATTTTCTGAAAATTACCGTAGTTACTGATAAAATCAAGATTATCTTTAGTAAACGAACATAATCCCCAACTTTCCATCAGTGGAGATTCAGAAGTAAATATATGCGCAGGCGTTATAGGTCTAGTGCCTTGTATACCTTTAAGTACTGGTTCTGTGTTAAATCCTGACATCCTAGTTGGTCCTCCTGTCTATAGAATATTTACTTATATAATCAAAATTTGCCATGTTTGGATTATCTGGTTGATGATCAAATGGCACTATGAAATTATTTAAATTTTCTACTGCGGTATTTTTAATAATTTTATTGTACTCGTTGGCGTTTTCATGTAGTCCTGCACTGTAGTTTAAAAATTGTTGATTGTCTGTCAACGAAGCAGTGTTGAAATAATTAACAGTTAAGTCTTCCTCATTTCCTATAGTGCTATCTGTAATCGTAGTTATGTCGTCTGTTAAAGCATTGGTATTCCCGCTGGTCTTTACAGAAGTAGCAGACAAAATTGTTTGAGCAGTACTTTGTTTTTCAAGTTTATTGCGTCCAACATCTACTTTTATTTTGTCTCCTTTTCTTAGGACTCTAGCTCTAGTTTTAGCTGAAGTATCGTTCTCCAAATTTCTTATTCTTTTATTTCTTTCGTCAATCAATCTTCTTCGTTCTTTTGCAAGATCTGCAATGAATTCTTCTTGTTGTTTTTTTAGTTTTCCAAAATTAGGAGAAAAAGAATCCATAGAAACGGTAGTTTTTACGGAGTCACCTACGTTAACATTTATAGAAGTAACAAGTGGTCCTCTTGCATTCATAAGAGGTGTTGCTATTGTAAGTCCTGCTGGCGCACCGGGGAATGTGAACGAACCTTTCTCTGCGAATAAAAGTAAACTGTTTGAAAATTGAGCTTTTAAAATGCCTGCCTGTTGAAGTTCGCCATATCCGCCATAACTCCAAGGTGACAAGTTTTCATCTTTTATATATTCTACTTTTCCTCCAATGTCAGAATATCTACTTGGACTACTATCTATCTTAGAAGCAGATACCCAAGGTCCATAGCATCTTTCGTTAGACATTAAAGGTAAAACCGCAATATCAGGAATAACGGGAGGTTTTGAGTTAAAGTTAATTCTTACCTCTGGATTTGAGAAAGACTTAATTGGCACTCCGGTGTCTTTATCTATCTCTAAACTCAGTACTTCTTTACCACCCACTATGCTTTTGTCTTCATGTACACCTAACCCAGACACCTCTCTTGGCACTGCGCATTCAGAGTAAGAAATGAATGATCCACCGAGTCTTTTTTGTCTAGACTTGCCGACTATTTCTTTTCTTGTGACTTCTCCGGGAAGTGTTATGAGACTGTAAACGTGATTTGTGCTTAAAAACTCTCTTCTTACTAAAAACTTCTCCGCAGGACCAAGCGCGTTTTGTGTTTTTTTATTACCATCTTCGTCAAGAAACTCTTGCTTAAACGGTTCTGACCCATTAAAACTTCTTTGAAAATCGTCTATTACAACTTCTCTGCCTATATGACCACCCGCGATATCCCCTCTTGTTATGTGAATATTTCTTCTCCTATGCTCAAAATATTCAAGATCTGGGTCTCCCGGACCTAAAGGTATGCCGTTTAATTCGTTGGCGAGGGGGCGTTTTTTAAGCATCTCCAGCGTTGGAGAGTAAACACTATCGCCAAAAACCTTTACTCTTCTTTTAACAACTCTAGGTGTGTGATAAAATCTTTCAGCAATTTCACATTTTACAAAAACATAGGAATCTGATAAGTCATCAAATGCTGTGTCTAATTTAACTTTTACGCCTCCTACACCTCTTACTATTTTTTTATTCCTGACTTTTAAAGCAGGATCATAATAGTGCGAGTTAAAACCAGAAGCAGCAATACTATCTCTAGCAACAAAAGAGATACTATCTTGTTCTATATTAGAAAAATCTAAGAATTCGCTATACGGGAATCTAACATAGGCAGAAATTCTACCCTTTTCTTCAAACGGTTGCGAATCAACGGGATAAATTCCAAGCGCCTTGGCATTACCAGACCACAAATTAACGTCAAAATAACCACCAGCAGATTCTGGTTTGTAGTTGTATTCCCACTCTTTATTTATAGGATTAAAACTAACTCTGAGAGCTCCATTGTCCCAACTGAATGCGGAGTTATTATAATCTTCATCTAAATATATTTGTTTTGGCGTTTTACGGTACTGATTAGCAAACGGATAAGGTCTACCCTCTATAGGCATAGGAGGAAATCCATATGGTCCATCGTCAAGAAACCCGCCTAAACCTTCGTATCTTTTATTTGTTTCTGTTACTATTTTGTTTCCTAAATAATTCAAATTAGAACTTTTAGGCATTTTCACTAAGTAGGTTTTACCTAAATGTTTATCTGCCACACCTTTTACAAATTCATATATTTTTAGAGCATTTTGCTCGTTCCTTTCTGTCAACCACTGGATTTTGTTTATAATATTCCCATTCGCTTTTAAGAATCGTAAATGGTTATCTAAAACTTTTAGTTTACCACCTGTCAAAAATTGATCATTTGGCTTTAAAGCACCCGCTCTAATCTTCTCTGCAAAATTATCAATATCTATAGCAATATTAACCTTTCTTCTGTAGGCAGCATCAATACCTGCTCCTTTTTTTGCTCTCCCTGTGTCGGGGTCTTTGTCTTTTATCAAATTTTGATAATTTCTGTTACCAAAACGTTTTTCAAAAAGGTCTACAAGGTAACTCAATACCTCATTGTTAGTCAATTTTCCGTCATTAAGATATCCCCCCTTCAACAAAAAGTCAAAATTAACTGTATCAATACTTGTTTTTGCATCGAGTTCCCCTCCTATAGTAATATTTGCCTCTGCAACTGCTTTAATAGCAGCGTCAAAATCTCCTAAAACCGATAGTGCCACGGCGTTATTTAGTCCTATATTCAATGCCCTCAACCAATAAAGAGGATAACCATACGGAGGACTACACGGCGAAGCGGGATCTGAAAATTCAAATATATAGTTTCTGTCGGAAGGCCAAACGCACCTTGGAGTAGTTATTACAGAAGTCGTTCTTTTTAATAGGTCGTTGGCATCGGCGCTCTTGAGGTGATCTGGTACGAGATAATCAAATAGTTTGTCATATGTTATTCCATAAACATTACGATCATCAAAAACATTTTTAATGCAGTCATCTGCGCTACCTTTTTTTACTAACTCACCATACTTGAAGCAATAATGAGCCAAAAATTTTGACCAGTTTTCAAAACTAATTTTTGCTGCTCTAAGTTCCAACTCTGTGGTTACATAGTAATTACCAACCCCAAAGGCATCTAATCCTTGAGCATTTAAAACTATTTGCTTCCAAGGTCCGTTACCTTTAGGTACTGACACAACCTCCTCATTTTGATCTATAAACCCATAGAACGGAACGATTTGGTCAGAAAGAGAATCATTTAAAGTCCAACAAGCTGGATCGTCCCAGTAGTTAGCAAATTCAGAGTCTTTGTGAGAAGAGAACGTGTACATGCTAACTTCTTGATGACCCGCAATAAACCTGTCAGTCGTGACATTTGTTGTTTCAAAACCAATGTTTTTAGTTTCTACTAATGCTCCATTTTCCTCTAGATTTTCTATATACTTGGTTACGGTTCCGTATTGAGGTTGAACCGTTTTGTCTATCGCATCAACACGAATTATACCTGTAACAATATCTCCAAACCTTTCTTCCTCTACGCAAGATCTATTGTATTGATACAACATTCTTGTTCTAGGAGAGTCTAGAACAGGTAGTAGTGAAACAACGTAATCATGACTAATTGCCTGACAAACATCTTGAATTAATGAAAGAAGATCTGTTTGATCTGTGTCCAAAAAATACATTTGCGGAATTTTATCTAATGGTAGACCGCTCAGGTCAACAACGTAGTTGAATCCCCTAAAATCTACAACGCCTCCAAAACCAGCAGATGTATATTCACATGGAGCAAAACCAAGATCATACCCAGTCCAATACATCATAGATTTAAGTGCTTGATAAACTCTATACCAAGGTATACCCTGATCACACCTCCTTGACATGCCCTGACCGGTAACGGGAAATATGTTGTGTATCATAGAGAAGTCGTCACCCGTGATACATGGATTTTTTATCAACGCATCTGTGTTTACTATTTCTCTTAATATTGGGTCATTAGCAACAAGTTCTCTGAGTGGCGAAGGATTGAAAAGATAGCAATCTGCCGTAGGTTCTCCGGTTAATGGGTTTGGAAGTCCTCCAATCAAAAACCCGTTCGCATCTCTAGTGATTAGATTTTTAGAGAAAGCATTGGCATCCATTTGATTTTCTAATGCTTTAGATCTGTCATACTCTAAAAATCCATATACATTTAATATATTTTTATTGTTAAATACAGTGCCTTGGTAATCATTTAATATAACCTGAACGTTTGACAGTATTTCTCTGGGGTCTGCAATGGAAGCGGAGAAAGTTCTAGAAGAACCTTCGTCCTTTGTATAGTTTGCTAAAATTCCACCAAAAACAAAATGGTTGTACCCTCTGAAATCATAAGACGGATCTTTAATTGGCGTTTGATCTTCCCATACTGTTTCTTCTTCTTCGTCTTGCGATATGGGTCTTTCTTCTTTAAGGAAATAATTTTCTGGGATTGAATTTATTGGTCCCTTAATTGTTTCTTCTTCTAAAGTTATAGAAGTTGGTTTGTCGGTTCCGTAAACAAGGTTATAAGTTCTTCTGTATGCTTGATCTAGAGTTGCGTGATTCTTGCCAAACTTAAAGTACACAGGAGACCCCACCACGGGCGGTATGAAAGAATCTTCTCTACCGTTATGGTATACATCATCACCTTGACCTAAACCTGTTTCATCTGACTTATTGTGTTCATCATTAACCAGAGAGACGCTAAGAGTAGTGCTAGAAGAACCAAAACCAGCGCTTATATTAAAGTTTGATATACTAGCACCAAGGAAAGTTTGTTGAACAAACCCCTCGTTGTCCTTAGACCAACCGCCTTTGGATAATTCTCCATGAATACCTTGCGGTAAAGTAGGCGTTATTCCAGATGGCCAATCTTTTCCGTATACGCCGGTAGGCGGAACTATGCCGTAATGTTCTTCCATTTTTTATTCCTGATTATTAATCTTGTCTAAAATACTCTGTATTGCAGCAGCATAAGGGTTAGGTACAATTGTAGTAATCTTATAATCTGCTAAATAATTTATATAAACAGCCTGCTTCTTTCTTTTTCCTTGACTATTTTTATAAACTCTAGGTACGTAATGTACATAAGGATTATTAAAAGTTATTGGGTCTTCTAATAATTCTGTCTTTGAGAATGTACTTGTAAGTTCGTTAAAATTAAAAACCGGAGGTTGTTCAACTCCGCTAATTTCTACTTCCTGCGTTACTATTAACTCGCCATAAGTACCGCTAGGACTAGGACTAGGATAATTAGGATAACCTGAAGATTGAGCGGTATCAAAAAATAGACTTTCTCCAGAAGGTATCAACTGGGGAGAAACTATCTTTTTGTCTCCACTGTCTGGTATGTCGTAATTTTCATCCGATGAATTTAATTTGTATTCTTTCACGATAATCCTACTTATCTAGTTCATAAACCCAAGATAAATTAATACTGTAATTACCATCCTTTGGACTCCAACTTTCCGATGGAGGGGTAGCTAAAAAGTACTTTCTTATTCCCGGTTCGTTAGACGGACTAAGTTCCAAAAGCAAGTTTTGAATTTGAGTTGCTGTGGGGTTAACAATGCTTGGTTTTTTTAGAAGCAAAGGATCTCTAGTTTTACCATAAGCGAGTTTTGTGTAATCCATAACTAAATTTATACTAACATCCCTTGTGTATTCTGTTCTTCCACCCATGTATTGTAAGACCGGTCCTGTCTTTCTTCCTAGTACTGGTATGACTGCTATAACATCTCCGGGATAAGTGTCGTTCACGGAAATTTGTTCAGCAAGAACTCCAGAGATTATATTGGTAGGTCTATTGTCAAACGATAAACTGTAAGTTATTTCGCCAGTAAATTCATTAGTCCCAAGGGTTACAGACTTTGGTTGAGAGTTTAATTCTACTGCAACAGAATTATTTGCTCTTTTATATACATCGCAACCAACTCCAAATAATCCACTGTTAGAAATCTGGTAATATTTTCCTATTGCTCGTTTAAATCTACCTTCATCAGATAGAACGTGACCAGAAGGAAGTTGACCTGAATAATCTTTCTGTTTCTTAGACGTTAATCCTTTTATAGTACCATTAATAGAAATATCAATAAACGGATTGTCCAGCGAATTTGTAAGAGACATTTGATAGTTCTCATACGTATTGCCGGTTGCGAGCAACCAAGATTCCGTTATAGAAAAATTACCCTCAGATTTTCCGACTTGCTCTGTTCTTGCGTGATTGTACCCTCTGTAGTTTTCTATCAGGTCCATTGTTCCGCTGGCAAGATTTCTCAAGGGAACCATCAATGCTGTATGTCCAGCATTAGGATAGTAACTATGAGGGTCGGTAGCGTACTCAGTTTCTTCTTTTTTTAGTTTATCTGTTACAAACTTACGCGCCATCTCCCATGCTTCATAAGTTTTTGTCTCTTGAGGTTCGTAGTGACTCTTACCTGTACAGGATAGATTTCTTGTGATTCTATATGCCTGTGGCATGTAGATATTTAAGTCTGAGTTTTTTGTCTCTCCAAGTGATTCGTCTATCTCAATAGACCAGTCTTCACTAAAGGAGTTTATAAACGCGCCATCAAAATCTTCTAGTATTTCTTTCTCGGTCTTGTGTATCCCACCTCCCTGCAATGCTGCTACAGAAGCTTCTGTGTCCACTTTATTGTTAGCATCAAGAAGAGTGTCTGCCTCAAGAACAATTGTGTAATCGCATGTGTCTACATAAATACCTTCAGCAAAATCTACACTAATTACCCTTGGAAAAAATCTGACAGCAGTAGCAGAGTCATCATTCCAGTCTGTGATTTCTACTTCATAGAAATCTTTTTCAAACAATCCCCTGATTGCCTTTTGTTTAAAGAGAATGGCAGATAATGCCTCTTCGTTAGAAACCAGTTGAGGCGTGGGTCTATTTTGTGCAGCATCGTGAAAATGACTAGTGTTGTTATCAAACGCGCCGTATGGGCCAACAGAGTTAGGGGTTACGCCAAGAGAATATGCATTTCTAGTACCCAAGATATTCGCAGCATACGGACTGCCTTGATTCGCTAATAACTTACCAGTAAGCGTTATTTGATATGTTACACCAAAAGCTTCTGAACCACCCGTTTTCAAAACGTTGGCAGACATAGAGATCAATGGTGTTGGTCTAATAGTACACCACTCTGCGTTCTTGTGTTTAACTTTTATCGGCATTACTTACCTCTAATTCTAAGATTAAATGGGTTTGTTCCAGAACCTATTTGCAAAAGACCTATACCGCTAGTAGTCAACCCAAGATTTCCAGAAGAATAAATATCTAAACCTGACACAAACAAATTAAGTGGACTTGTGCCGCTGCCTGCCTGCTCGCTTTCTGTGCTTAATAGGTACAAGTCCATATTATTATACACAATTGCTGAATCTGCCCCTAAAATACTGACGGGTAAGACACCCGTGGACTCAGGAACTTTACCTATAGTTCTTAGTCCCATTTCTTCGTCAATTTCTGTTCCGCCTAAAGCTTCACCTATTATAGACTCCACAAACGGTCTATGGGAAACAAAACCTTGAGAAGCAGGATCAACCCCAGAAACCTCCAAGAACAAATCTCCGTTTAGGTTGGCGTAAACTATTCCGCTTAATGTGTAAGATACCGGTTCACCCACAACATTTTGGAATACTGTTTGGGATAGTTCTGATCTAGAGTCTGTTTCTCCATCTAAACCAAAAGTTGTCGCTTTTATGTAACTACCCGGATTCGGTATAGAAGCAGGTTGTTCTCTTAACATTGCGTCAAACGTATATGCAGAACCCGCGCCGGAAATTGCTGCTGTAATATGATTACCGCTAGTTGAGAATAAATGCTCTGGAGAACCTACCGTTAGAATATAGTCGCCGTCAGTTCTTAGGGGTTTATCAAGCGCAATAGAATAACCAAAGAAGTCTCCGTCTGTTCCGCTTGTTGCTCCAACGGCAGATGTTCTGTCTAGGTATCCTTGAGCATTTTTCTTTTCTACGAACTCCCACGTTTTAGGTTTATCTTCAAAGTTCTGCGTCTTGTGCCTAAAGGTGTAAACAGCACCATTGTTCATAATCATGTTACCACTAAGATTATTAAATCTATCAACACGAATACCAGAAACTCCTAAATCGTACATCTTGTGATCAGGTATTGCAAACTGAGATGTAAACTCTTTTCTTATAAACGAAGAGGTTCCGCTGTAGATATGATGATGTAACATTTCGTAATCATGGCAAGGAGAACCCACTGCTATAAAATCAGAATTAATAGCAACAGAGTATCCAAATCTGTCTGGGAAACTTCCGCTCTCGCTAGAATCTGAACCAACGCCTACACTATCATTAGGTTTAAGTTTTTGCTTAAACTCCCAAGGAAGGAACTCAGAAACAGCATTTGTTCCGCGACCCGTTCTTTCATAGTAGAATGCTGAACCCCCACCACCATTCTTTCCAAGTTTCAAACCAGAAGCAACATTGGAAGCATTGTATGCCTCAGTAACACCGGACCAACTAACCAAATCACCACTGTTGAATCCATTGAATGGAGCTCCAACAACCAGTTTGTTTTTGTATATGTCTATAGACCAACCAAACAAATCTCCCGGATAACCAGAGTTCATAGCAACAAACTCTAAGTAATCATGACCTCTTTCTTCTTGATAGCGAGAAATACCACCCTTAATTCCGGCGTCTATGTACTTAGGATCATATGTATCGGTCGCTTCTCCGTACATACCACTAAATCTTGGGAATACGCCGTAATCAGGTATGACTTCTTCTCCAAAGAATTCTATTGCCTGCTCTATCTCTATTGGTTTTATAGGACTCTTTAATCTAAGAACATCACCTAAGACGAAAGTATCTTCTTGGTCTGTGTAATTTTCAAGTTGTCCCGCTTTTCCGTTGTAACCGAATCTGTCTACCAAGTTTTGCATTCCGCTGGCAGCAAAGTATTTCGCGGGACTTCCTTTTTCTGGCGCGCGAAGTTTTTGCTTGAACTCAAATCTTCTTCCTTTAGGTGATATCTCTAGCTCGCCCTCATATCCAAGTTCTTTTTCTGGACTTGAAGGATATAGACTTCTAATAAACAAACCATTTTCTGAGTTTGGATCAGATCTAAAGTGTGGAGACTGACCCTGAATAATTGTAGAGTCTGTAACAAGAATAATTCTAGACCTGTTTAGACCTTGATCAAAGTTTGTGAAGTGTTCTAGTTCGTCTGCAACGATCACAGGACCATCTTCTACGTCCAGATTAGGATTCAAACCAGAGCAAAGTTCTACATTTGGAGGACAATACTTTCTATGATTAGTAGAAATTGGTCTGAATATATCTGGTTGCTCTATCGTCCTTGCTGGCGAGTACCAATCTATACCACTACATATAGTTTCAAATATTGGATAATCCTTAGTGGTTGTTGTCTCGTTATACTCAGCGAGGATAGGAATAAGGTATCCAGATATTGCCAACACTCTAGGTGTAAATGGAGTTGGTTGACCCTCGCTAGATATTCTAGGAACATGCCACTCTTTTGTGTCAAACTTGATCTTAACAGAATCAAAACCTTCTTTAACTCTAAAGTCCCAAGTTGCAGTTTTCTTGCTGTATTTTGGAGTTTTGTCCAGATACTTGTCTGCGTAATCTCCGGGGTTTGTGCTTTCATTTCCGGGTTCTGGAGAGAACTTAACAGTCAAGTCATCAACACAAGCAAGTATGTCGTACTTTTCTTCATCTGTTTCAGATACCCATTCCGCAAATAATCTGTAACCTGAGTTTTGTACTACGGGGAACTCTATGCTACTTTCTTTTGTTACTATTTTCCAGAATAAATCTGGATTTTCTGTGAAATTTTCGTATATAGGATCTCTAAACTTGACTACAGAGGTTCCGCTTGGACCAAGTTTAATAGGAATATATGCGTAGTCGGTAAACCCATCGCCCTCTGGGTCAAATTCAACCTCAAGGTTTATTGGATCTGCACCGTTAGGTATTGCAGAAAGTTTATCAACCTTCGTGTTAACTCCGTAAGAATTAGCCCAAGTGTATGTTTCGCAACCTGATATTGCAATGTTAGAATCGTCTAATAACTGTAATTTACTGGTATCATCTCCTTCCACTGGGCAACATGAAGTCAAGTTAGACTCTCTGATTATATCTGTATCTTGAACATAATACTTATTGTCATCCCCCTCAACAAAGAAAGGTTTAGTTCCGATACCAAGTTTATCACACAGTATGGCAACATTGTCTGCGGATTGCTGTGTTTTGCCGTAGGTTACGACAATCTTTTTATCTCCTTCTGCCAACCAATCTTTGATTGCTTTCATGTTGTCGTCAGTAGGAGCATTTAGCGGATCTGCTATCCAAAGCACATTACAAACACTAGGAATATTTGTAGCATTATTTACAACAAAATGACCATTTTTCTTCAATACTTTTTCAACAACAGAATCTGAGAAAGCATTTTCTAGGGATGATCTACCAGTCCAGTCGCCTAGTTGATAAATGTTTGCCCTAGATGTGCAATTTTCCATAACCAAGTTGTTGTAGAATGCTATATTTTGGTCATTATTCCTTGGATCAAACTCATCTCCAAACAAGTCTCCCATGCTCCAACCATTTTCTGGAAGCATGGAGGCGATCATGTACAACTTGTTGCTATCGTTATCTGTAAATATTTCTTCTGCAACATAAATACTAAAGTCACTAACCTTTCTTCTTGAAGAGGCAGGTTCTCCATAGAAAGATGTACCCTTCGCCTGAATGATTCCATCTCTAGTATTTTCTTTATCTGGATTGAAGAAGAATCCTTCTTTGTACTCAGACTTAACATGATTGAATGAGTTGTATATACCGCTAATACCAGAGGCTGTATCTTGAATATTAAATACTGGTTCGCCAACCGTCTCTGTTCCAAAGCTATAGGTCGTAGTTCCTTGGGTTATAGTTTCCGTTCTAGTTCCAGTCCGTATCGTAGTACACCTTTCTTCAGTACCACTGTCTGCCTCTATGATTATTGGAGGTTGCGGTTTATATTCTGCCGCTGCTATAACAGGTGTTATTTCATTATTAGGAACAACCAGAAGAGGTTTAGGTATTTGCGGGTATCTCTCGCAAGATTGCGCTGGATTAGGTGTGTCAAAATGGAATCCCCAATTTGTTTCGTATTCTATTTTTGGATCACACTTAGATTCCCAACCTGCTCTTATGTCTCCCATATGTTTAAGAGGCAGTCCACATCTATCAAACGTATCTGGGTCGCAAGGATGATAAATATAAAAATCTTCTTGACCTAAATCAGAAAGATCTATTTTAATGTCACCAACACCACTAGCAAAGATATTTCCTCTAATCGCATGAGATTCATGTAAGAATCTAGGCAGTCTCGCTGGAACTGTATTGTATCTCAAACTAGACACACCAGAATTAGTAACTCCAGCGGCAAGAGATTCTTCTCTGTTTCTCGCCGGAACAATTCTCATTCTACAACCGAGTTTTTTCAATATTTTGTTAATTATATCGTTAGACTTTTCATACAGTCCATTTTCTTCGTACAGAGGGTCATTACCAACTAACACTAACGTTCTATCACCCAAAGCCAACCAAGACTTAATATTATCTACAATCTCATCACTAGCGGCATCTAGTTCCGGCGTAATAATAAATGCAAGACCAGCATCTGTTGGTATTTCTATATCTTCAAACTGCGTTCTTTCAAACGAAACACCATCAACATCAAAGAACGTGCCAAGGTTATTATAATACAAACTAAGGTTATCAATATCTTGATGAACACTTCTATCCAAGTTACCAAACTTAAAGAACTCAACCGCTTTGTTGTGCTTGAAGTATTTTCTTGACTCAAAGACTCTAATAGCACCGGCATTTGTATAAGATGCCCAAGTGTTGTTTTTAGGATAATTTGTTCTACTTCTAACACCACCATACCAAACGTTGTAGTCATCAAACTCATTAAAGGAGTCAGTAGGAGCGCCAAACGCCACTACATCACCTTCTTCGTCGATAGCAGTGCTAAATCCTAATCTAGAAGTACCAGCAAACTCTTGAGGTATAACACCCCACGATCCCGTGTACTTAATGTCTGTATAATCATAGTTAAAGACTTTTCTGTAAAGTCTAATGTCTTTATTTTTTCTAAGCAAGAATTTATCTAATTTACTAAGATCTTTATAAACTTCCAGTCTTGCGACAGTAGCTCCTGACGCTGCCAATAATTCATTGTAACGATCAATGTGAGACTGAAGATCCTTGGTAAACGGATCATGAGTTTCAGTCAACCAGTCTAGAACAACTGTGTACATTCTGGTATTTTCTGAGTCGTCTCTCTCGTAAATCTGACATGCTTCGTTGATATATGGCGAACCAACAGAAATGATTTCACTGTTGTCGCTGATAGAAACGGCATGGCCAAATCTATCCATAGGTTTCTGATCGCCATAACCCGGAATGAAGTCGTCTGTGTCGTAACTTCCGTTAAGAGCTTCTTCTTCTGGTGATATTATATCTTGGATAAGGTTCCAGTCTCCATACTCTTTCTCGAATATATAGACCCTTCCGCCAGACTCAGGTGGAGATTGGAATTCAACAGAATCATCTCTCGCATATTCTTGACCAACGCCGCTTGTGATAAATTTAAGATTATCTGTGAGTATCAAATTACCACTGTCTAGTGTTTTGTTCAATATTTCTACAGATGCTTGATCCCAATTAAATGCGTCGTCAAATATCTGATTTACATAACCTTTACTTGGATTAGAGTTTACCGCATCGTAAACGCCGCTGGCAAGCGAGTAGTCATTATAGAAGTCTACGAATTGATCTAGTATAGGTTTAAACGAGTTGGTAAAGTTTGTAGAGAATGTGTTGTCACCAAAAATACCTACTATTGGAGGTACACCACTGTGTAGGGCATTTCTATGTGGGAATATTTCTTTAAATTTAGAAATAACACCGCTAACACCAGTATTAATTGCTTCGTTTTTGTTTATATCTGGATCAAGAACATCGTTCAAGTACATATGATTGAACCAAGGCTCTCTAGTGTTTGGAACAGACGGAAGGTCGTCTATGTTATCACTAGTAAACATCTGGCATATTAGAAGGTTTACATCTAATTCAGGATGCCATTCATCTGGAGAAGTACCCCAAGGAGCAGAGAAATACTTATACAGTATGTCATACTTTCTGGCAGTTCTAACTATTTCTTTTAGTTTGGTTCTGTTGTAAGTAAACTTGTCCGTAAAGAGCATCATAAATACTGGGACACCAGAAGTTACAACGGTTGGGAATGTTCTAGACCATTTGCCTCCCGGTCCACCAGCAACAACAACTTCTCTTTCTCCGCTTTGACAGACATCTAATGAGAATCCTAATTCTCTACCCTCTTGACCAATCTCCCATTGTTGACCCGCTATGGAGAAGTTTCCAAAGTTTACTAGAGTTCCTGTTTTTCTACTTACAAAGTCTCTTCTCGCCCCAAGAGGCAGAAGTAATTTCTCTTCTAGTTGCCAATCTGCTTTTTTGCCTGCTACTTCTTGATCTCTTCTGTATAGGAATATAGCGCCAGCGTCTTCTAGATAATAACCACTAGCATCGTTTACATTGTGGTTAGGCGCACCTACTGCAAGCAAGTCTTTCTTGACCCTCATGCTCTTTCCGTAGTTGTCGCCCGCTTGCCTTCCGCTTACATCTATAAGACTCGAATTACCACTAAGATATGGATAATCACCAATAAGTTTAACACCACTAAACGCAAGTGCTTGGTCACAATCTCTAGTGCAACACATACTATCAAATGCTGGGTCACAAATTCCATATTCCCATTCTTCCCAATCATTAGGCACAGGAATAGGATCTGTGTTTCCGGTTGTTATTTTTAGGTTTACAAGATATGGTCGTCCTTTTTTGAGTCCAGTTAATTTTCTTATTCCGTAATAATTGTCTTGATATCCCGCTGCCTCATTTGTGTATGTTGCAGTTGCTCTAAATATCCCGCCATCATTACAAACTCTGTCTCTATAAACAACATCGTCAACAACGAGCGCTTCATCAAACGCTTTGTCTGGACTGTCGCTATCACAGAAACCAAACCCAAATAAATCTACACCTCTTATTTCGTCGTCTGCGCTAAACGTGGCATAAATATTATCTTGAATATCTATGGAGGTTCCATAGTTTTCCCCATTCCAGAAAACAAGAGGATTTCCGGGAACATTACTTTCTGATCTTAGATTATTATTTCTAATTAATAACTCTAATATTCCACTTTGAATAGTTGGGTCAGGAGGTCCGTCTAGGAACAAGTTCATGAGTCCACTTACTTGTAGAGACTCTTGACCCTCAAGATACAAGTTTGCGGTCTCGCTAATAGTATTGTTGTTTATGGCAGCGCCAACAAGAGACAAATTAAAGTTGCCTGACGTATCGCCAAAATCACTATCAGATTCTGCAAAATACTGTTCTTGTAACAAGAATATTGGCATCTGACTCTGAATTCTTGGAACACCAGAATCAGCAAATACAGACATTTTAAGTACACCGCTATCGGAACTAGCTTGCTGATCGTTCGCTACAGATAAAGGCAGGATACCGCTGGTAAATCCTAGTCCTTCTATAAACATGCCCATTCCAGAACCATTTGTTCCAGACAGATTGTTTAAAGTTGTTATAACTGGTTCTGGCGCTCCAGACGTAACCAAGAAGAATCCAAACTGACCCGGATCGTGGTCTCCTACAACAAAATCAAGATAAGGAGGCAATGAAGATACAACGTTTCCGTCAGAGTTGTTTATTGTTCCATAGTCTAATGTGTATAGTCCAAGGGTATCGTTTGTTGCTTTAGCGCCACTAACACAAAGTATAAAGTCTCCAGATGCCTTTACGGGTTTCACACCGCTCATACAAAGACCAAGAGTGTCATTCAAAGAACCAGACACCCCAAACATATACATGTCCATCTTCACGGATTCAACAATATTACCACTTGTCGTCAAATTCAGTGAACCAGAATCTGCCGTTGGTTTAACCCAAGCATCCTCTGCTCTAACATGAACAGTGTGAACATTAAGATTTGAGCGAAGAGAAGAACCAGAAGGATATGCTATATCATATTGAACAAACATATCATCTATATCTTTAGAATAAAACTTTTCTGTCAACTCTGAAAGTTTTTTCTCCTCTGGGAACAATGCCCACTTTTCTGTGTCGTCACAGTAATCACCATACGTAAACGTGCTATCTAGTCTGGTAAAGCAACTGGATGGTTGCAGGTAGTGATAATGTCTATTAATAAGACCCCAGTTAGGATCATCTGTTACGTAATAAGGTTCTTTGTTCTTGGTATACAAACTTACTATCAGTTTAGGACCGACATTTCCATCATCCCAAACCATACTTCCGCTAGAGCTATGCTCAATAATGCTTTCTACAACCAATGCTTTTTCTGCAAAGTCGTAGTTTCTAGGTAGACTTTTTGCAACCCTTCTATGAGTTGCGTAGAAGTTGGAAGAAGCGTCTGACAAGTAGAATCTAAGGAAGTCATTTTCCAATTGACTGTGATAAGCAACACCAGAGTTTACGGTGTTAGGCATATCCTTGGTTGCGTAGGTAGAGTATGCAGATCCATCAGAATCAAACTTAAAGTTTATAAGGTCTCTGCCTGCTTTTTTACCCTTGATGCTATTTAGTGAATCAAACTCAAAATTGTACTCGCAGGATTTAAATGCACCTAAATACCAATCTGTATAAGTATTTTCATCAACATACGACCAAAGTTTAAAGTTATCGTTACTTATGCTTTCGTTAGGATTAAAGAACTTAACCCTTATATTATCAAAGAACTCAGTTATGCTTACTTGATTGTCTTGGAGTTGGGCGCCAGAGTTAAGAATATTTCCACTGTTTGTTACGCCGACTTCGCTGATCAACATAGGCATACCAGAAACAGAAGATCCTGCATAACCAAAGGTAAACTTATCGCTCAGATTTTCCATCTGGATAGGTTCACTCGACGCCCTAATGTTTTGGAAATCACCTTGGTATAGTTCGTTGTCGGTATACAACCTTGCTCTATTGTCGCCATTTTCGTCGTAAGTAAACAATACGGACAATGGATACTGATAACCGCTATACTTTATAGTATCTTGTATAAGGAAATTTGAAGTGGTGGTGTGACCGGAAGCAAAAAGATAACCATCTTTAAAACCTACCACCAAACCTGATCGACTAGGAATAGAAGCAAACTGAGTGCTAAACAGTGTACTAGAGTTATAGAAATTGTAACCAATTCCGCTTGCGTTAGCATCTGGTATAAACCTAATGAATGCAGAAACACCACTAGAAGGATTAATGTTTTCTCCTAACTCTAGGGTAGTCTTAGTTGAAAATCTTACGACCCTATCGTAACCATCAAATATTTGTCCGTAAAGCTCATGGTCTGTAAAGTTATTTGAACCATTAATTAAAGATGTCCAGTCTGCTGTTTTATAGTTACCAGAGTAGGATGGCAATAGAGAACCAAACATTGTTCCGCTACTAAATCTCATTCCAACGTTTTGGTGTATGTCTGGGCTTGTTGGTGTTCCGTTCTCAGTTAACGTCATGTGAACGTTTTCAAAGGTTTTCTCAGAAGAGAACTTAACAGAAGTGGGCGCATCGTCTTCCAAGTTGCTAAAGTCTACGTGAGACATTAAGAATGGCGTGTTTATTCGTCTCTCGTCAAACGCCCTGCTAAATTGATCTATTTGGAATGCATGTCCAGCAACACCGTTAACACCTCTCCATCTTCTAGCATAGTTTGTTTTTATTGTATCAGGCGAAGCATACGCATGAGGTATATTTTCGATCCTAGAAAGCGGAGCGAATCCAGAACCAGCATTAAATATAGGATCTGTAGAGACCTGTCTAGCAACAGGATAGAACGACCCTTCTGTTCTGCCGTCTTGTATCTTTCTATAATCACCACCTTCTACAATCATCTCAAGCGCTGACTGAGGTCTATACCTAACCGCCAACTCTATTGCGCCGATTGAAGCGCCACTAGGTAAAGGATAAATATCCAAAAATAGTTTTTCTAGGTATGTGCTTTGAGTATAGTCTATTATTCTGCCTAGTTCAACATCATCTTTATATATTCTTAACGGTATCTCATACCACTTAAATTCTGTTGCTGACACAACAGGATAGGTAGAAATCAGATCATGGTCGCCACCGAGATTGTTGCTAGTGTTGTCTTCAAAGTATTGATCTTTATTTGAAACAGGTTCAGTACTAAGACCTAGATCATCAACATTTCCAAATCCAGAATCCGTTGGTACAGTTCCCTGCGGAGAAAAAGTTGTAATACTATCATCAGAATAGTCTACAACGTCTTGACTAGGAGTATTTTGTAAGAATCCTCCCATAGCAGGAGTTACATGAATTATGCAGTCATCGCTATAACCAACAACATCTAAGACATAATTTGCAGCACCAACATTTTTCTTTGCCAAGACTCTTAGTTTAATATCTTCTACTTTAAAGAACCCGTCTTGATGAGGTGTTAACTTGTCTTTAGCATTAAATACTCCCTGATCTTCATCAAACCATCTAGAGAAAATATTAGAGAAAGAATTTTGAAGGAACGAATCTGGTTTAACTTCGTAGAAAGTATCGTCACGCTGATGACCAAATTGAAGAATAAGTTTACCAGACTGACTTGCATCATTGTGAGTAGTTATATATTTGTCATATCCAGAACCCCTTATGTTAGAAAGCAGTTCTAAAGCGCCTAGTTTGCTAGAATTATTTCTACCATGAGAACCCTCCCAGATGGAAGACGCAGCAGGACGAATACCAGTATCAAAATCTGACAACAAGAACGCTGTTGGTTTTATTACTCTTTCTACTCTTCCTCCTTGTGTCTGACCTAAGATATAGGTGTTCATGAAGTTCTCTTTGTAAGGGATCTTTCTTCCACTTGCATAGAGTTCTATCGCCGTTATTCTTAGACTTGGATTTATACCACTAACACTGAAAAAGTCTTTGTATTCTTGATCAGATGCAACAAAGTCATTATCGCCTTTAAAACCAAATGTGTACGCAGATTTTGAATATGGATGCCCCATGTCTTCTGATGTCACGTTGAATGAAAGCGTGTGACCAGAGGTTACATAAAGATTTGGATAGTTATCTTGCCACTGATACCTCTCTGCATAGTTGAGAGATGGTTTTAGCGAGTATGTTACAAAGTTGGCGTCGTCTATATATTGGTTTGAATCGCCAATAAAAGTAAAGTCCTCGTATTCACAAATAAGACCACCAGAAGGATCTTCCATCTTTACGTCAGTAAAGTGAAACTTAGGAGGTAAATCTGATTCATAGTTTTTCAACGGACCAGACATTTTTATTCTAAGTCTGTTTTCTGCTGGTCTAACAAGTAAATCCGTAAACTTAAACTTATAGTTTGCTTCAAACTCTGTATTTATAGAAGATGCAGTTATGTAAGAGGTGGAATCATCTGCAACAATACTATAGTCTTTGCTATAATAAGAATTGCCAACAAAAACACCTTCGTCAATACTTTGGTAAAGATTTGTGGACTCCTTAGACTTGTTGATGAACCCACTAGAACTAACATCTTCTTTAGGGTATATTACTTGATTTGCAGTCCAATTACCAAAATCGCCATTAAACTTCTCTAACCATTTTGAAGAAGTTGTTAGAGTCGCATTCTCAAAACCTGAGACAGCAAGACCAAAGTCTAGATTTGATCTAGACTGTATTAAAGCAATTCCCTCTAATTCTTTGCCGGGACTGTGTACCTTGTTAACAAAACCTAAGAGAGAACCAGAACCTTCTACAACCTGATTGTCGAAAGGAGGAGGCACTGGAGAAGAACCCCAGATAAAGAAATCGCTTCCATAAACATTGAAGGCTTCGTCTAACTCATTAACCGTCTCGCATGTTCCGCTAAGAGATGTTATAACTTCATTTAGATATGGATTCTTTAAATATGCAGTATCCTCGTCTCTTGATCTACCAAATGATTTTACGTAGGTAGGATGCGGAAGTCCTGTGTAGTAGCAAAACTTAACTTTTGCGTCAACTACGCAACCAGAACTTATAACCTTTCCGCAATCGTTTCTCTCTATAGTCTCTTGGCAAAGATTTTTAATTGGAACATCTAGGTAGGTTCCGCTGGTAAATTCTAGTCTAAATGAATTGCAATTAGCGCTAACAACATCATAGTAGTATTGATCTAATCTGAATGCAATTTTTCTATGGTTTGCTAGTTTAAAAATCTCATCTCTGGAAAGAATCTTAGAGAAAACTCTAATATCGTCCAAAATACTTTGTGAAGGAGTATTGTTATTTGAGAATCCTCCGATGTAAGAATCGGTCTTGTTTGTAGAAAGAGTTATGTTGTCATCTTTAAATGTTTCTAATAATCTTCCCGCCTCGTAGAATTGAATTACTTTATTTGTGGTATCTACAGTGATAGCAAAATGAAATAGGTCGTCATATTCATTACTAGGTATTAAACTACCCTTAAAAGTTTTATTGACAGAACTTCCATTAAAGATAACTTCTATTTGTCTTTTTCTATCAAAACTTTTAGATGTTACTTTTAATGATATTTTGTGATTGCCTACTTTCAGTATTTCTGCCCCGGTGGTTCTCAGTTTTACATCTGACCAAAATGCATAGGTTGAGGCAGCCGTGTTAGACTTCTTGCCAATCGCTATGGATTGCTTAGATCCCAAATTGCTTGAAGTATCTGCTATAGAAGAATCTTTACTGTAAAGTATTTGAGAATAAATTCCAGACTTTTGTATCGTCGCGTTCATGAAAGACAGATAGTTATTTTTATGATCGTAGTCAAATCTGTCTATAGGTTTAGAATGATCAATTTTGTAAACATAGTGACCATACTGTTTCGTGGATACGCTGTCATCAAAATGTGTAGAAGAAACAAAGTCTGCTCCAGAACTCATGTGAGCAGATATGAGTCTACCAAAATCAGAATTAGAATCGGACGCTTGGTAGAATGTTTTTCTTTTAGGGTCGTCGTAAGAGTAAACTTGAGAGACTTTTGTCCAGTCGTTTGTTAGATTGTAATCTAATATTAATGAGTATTCATATATAGAGGCAGATTCTCTACTAGAAACCAAGATCTTGTTACCGTCATGAGAAAGTGAAACATTTTCACCAAACAATCTAGAGGGATTCCAGTTCTTGTTAATACCATCGCTTGCAGTGGTTATTACTGGGTCTGGATTGATAACGCCAGAGTTACTATATCGACCAGTGTTTTCATCAAACTTAGCAACAAGCACCTTGCCGTTTAGGTCGTCACCCTCTGGACTAACAGAACCAAAAGCGACTGTTTTTCCGTCAGAACTAATATCTATACCGTGTGGTATTCTAATGTTCTTGCTTTTATTTATAAATGGAGAGTATGTTTTGCTGTGAGGAAACAAGTTTACTCGATCAGACCTTTTCCAAGAACCGGCATCATATTCATATATACCTAGTTTTGATGGGAATTCATTATCTGAGCTTACTATTTCATAAGCAGCAAGTCGATTACCAGTAGAATCAGACTTAACCATTCTTCCCATTGCCATGTCAAAAGCGGTAGCGGTCTTTATTTCTTGACCAAATCTTCTCCACCTTAAAGTCGTGGGATTTCTTTGATACGCTTTGATAGATCCTACCTCAAAAGAAGTACTGAGGTATGTTCTCTTTTTATTTCCACATATTAATTTGTCGCCCGCATCATTAAACGAAAGCGAATAACCTAGTCCGAAGTTTTTAGATCTACCAAACAAACCTGTGAATTCTAAACTTTTTATACCCTTAAAGTTAGCGTCATCACCCCAACCAACAACTGTTCCATCAGCTTTAAATGCTAAGAACCCACTTTTTGTTGCGTATATTTCCGTAAACCCAGAACTTAGGTCTATTGCTGGATCTGTATTATTAAAACTTGTTTGACCACCAAATTCCTTATCACCCCAAGCGACAATTCCTCCCGTTTTATTTATAGTAGCAAAAGCGCCTACCGTACTCGCTACCTTGGCAATATTATTAAGACTTATACCAGATGAGTCTCCACCGAATTGTGTGTTGCCCCAAGTAACAATGGTTCCGTCTGTTTTCAGTGCAGCAAAGGCAGCTGCTGTAGCATATATTTCAGATACACCAGTAAGATCTGACTCAGAATTTAATAGTGTCACATTGTCTGGTAATGCTATTAAACTGTTGAGTCCAGAAGAATCATCTAAAAACGACAAACCGCCCGCATAAGGATTTCCCCAAGTTACAACCAGACCGCCCTCTGTTAAAACAGCAAAAGAAAAAAGAGAAGGAACTATTTTTGAAAATGCTTCCGACCCAAGTTTCGATTTTACATATTGACTTTGCTGGTATGCTGGATTACCTGCATCTGATATAGAGGGATGAATATGTGTCTTAAAATTATCATCCTGAGCTAAACTAGACTGCTGATCCTCTGTGCCTACATCTGTAGAACCCCAAGTGGTTATTTTTTTATCTTTTCCTATTGCAGCAAATCCAGACCTGTTTGATTCTATTGTCTCAATACCTATTTTAGAACCAAATAAGTTTCTATCTACATCGCCGCCAAATTTTTCATTACCCCAACAAGCAAGAGTATTTCTTTTTATTTCAGGAATATTTTTAGTTATTGCAGCAAAACACTGTTTACCGCCAACTATTGTTTCAATGTTAGATAAATCTACTTCAGATCTAGGTGTAACTTCAAACTCAGACCACACATACGGACTTCCTCCTAGTAGGTGATCTCCAAATCTTTTTGAAAAGCTTACAACCTGACCGTTGTTTTTAAGAGCAGCAAAACAATCTGAGTTAGAAAATATTTTTTTAACGTCAGTAAGACTGTCAGAAACATCGTAATGCTCTCCGTCTACTTCGTCTATCTTTCTCCAAGAAAACTTTTCTACATCACCCCAGCACTCTACCTTACTGTCTGTTGTTAATAGAGCAAATGCCTTCTTGCTAGACACTATGTCTTCTGCTTTTCCGTTTACTGATTTAGCAACTCCATCAGGCAGAAATATATTACCCCAAGTTCTTATTGTTTTGTCTTTTAGTATTGCTACGTAATTATCAAAAGTATTAGCGCCTAAGAGTGCGAAGAAGTCATCTTCGTTGGTTGTGTTGAATATTCTGTCAACATCAATAAGGTCTTCAGATACTTCAGCAAAAGAGTCGCTGAACATTTGAGGAAATTCACCCAGCACAAAAACTTCATCGTCTTGTCTTTGTATAATAAAGTTTCTGGGCGTTCTTATGTCATCTTGATAATTAAAATCAAATCCAGATGGTGTAAACGATTTTGCAATACCAGTATCAAAACCTAATTGATCTACTCTAACGTACTGTTTATCAAGAGCGTCAAATTGGTATATTTTAATCCTACCGGACTTTTCGTGAACAGAACTTTCTTCGTGGTCAGAAACGGCAATCAATGTCGCGTCTGCATTAAGAGTGAAAGCGCCAAAGTTTGTGAGCTCTGTTTTGATCTTAGCTAAGTATGCCCAACTTTCTTCGGTTCTATCGTGTACTTCTATAATTATCTCATTTTTAAAAAGATTTTTGTAAGCAAAAGCATAATGCTTACCATCTTTAGATAATTGAGAATCTAACACATTGTGTTTTGGTCTAATTGCCTCAGCTCTTTGTCCGGGTCTTGGTCTAGGACAGCAATCGCAGGGGGCAGTATAATCGGGATCAATTATATCTATAATTTTTTTTCTGTTAGGATCTGTGAGATTAATACTATCACAACAGATATAATCAGGGTCAAAGATATCTAGAGGATCGCTTGGTAAAGTAGAATAATCATAAGAGACATCATACTCTTTCTCATAGTTTTTATCGACCAGAGCAGGAGATATCCAAATTACCTCTTCGCCAATAGCACCGCTAAAGAAGGTTGGTTGAACACCAATATCATAATCTATTACTGCTTGACCGTCATTTACAATGTACTCTAATATTTCTTCTTTTATTTTACCGTCTTCTAAGTCACAGTAATCGTTTGTGTTGTAATAAGAACTATCATAATCGCAATCTCCAAACTGATAAGGATCTATTTCAATGTCGTATATCGGACCTTCACCCACAGCAGTTTCTATGAGCGTTACAGGTAAACACTTTTCGTAATCAGGTTTTAATATGGGAGACTGTAGTCTACCCATTGCTTTAACCTTAGTGTCTGCCGCCATCCTCATGGATGTTTGTGCGGATATAACACCTTCGGCAATTGCCTCTTGAGATAGACCGTCGCATGAACAACTTAACTGTAACATTATGCCTTCTTCTCTAATTGTCCTAGTTGATTAATTTGAATTTCGTCTACAACTGCCATTAGCACTTGATCTTTGACATCTTTCTTTAGTGAACCTTCGTTTATACTAACAGTTATATTTACCGGATCTAGCTTTAACTTAAACTCAAACCCAATAAGTTTTTCTACAGATGTACTAAAACTAGATAAAGAGTTAGTAAATTTAGTTATAGACTCGCTAAATCCACCAAACATTCCTCCACCTGCTTCTGGTCCGCTTGAACCTCCATTTCTATATCTTACTGGACCGCCCGCATTCATGTATGCTGCACCCTCACCAGCAGATGACCCACTATTATTCATTGCTCTTAATACTTGTAAATTATTACCACGCTGAACTGCTGCGCGATTAACAACAAACTCTCCGGGTGTCAACATGGCAGGAACAGTGTCTGTGCCTCTTGGTACAAACATTCCGTTACTAGCATATATAATTCCACCTCGCGATCTAGTTTGCGGAGCAGGCGATCCTTGACCTCTAAACTGTTGAGGTTGATTTTGTCTTTGTACACTCTGACCAATACGTATTGTTGCTTGTTTTATATCCATTGTGGTTTGATCAAATTTACCTTTTGCTATTGATTCTAGGTTCTTTCCAACTTCTGCTATTACTTGAGCAGTCTGCGCTGCTGCGGATTGAAGTTTATCAAGTTCAGGAGTTGATTCAGCAAGAGATTCTGCGAGTGAACTGCTTAATCCAAGTGCTTTCAGTGTGCCTTCAGATGCCTTTTTCTCACTGTCTGATAACGATTCAAATCCTTTAAGTCTTGCGTCTCCTTCAATTTGACCTAAAAGACCAGCGTTGCCGCTTCTAAACGCACTTGCGGCAATGGACGCTAATGTTGCTTCAAACTGACCCTGTTGATCTCCCGACAATGCTGCTTTTGCTGCCTCTTGATCTAACTTTAGTTTATCTTTCGCTGCCGAAATCTCATCTTTATATATTTTAATCCTGTCTCTTGCAAATTTAAGTATTTCTTGCTGATCGCCTTCTGCGTTTTGTACTTGTCCAGCGGCAACAGCTGCTTGTCTAGGATCACTAAAACTAGGTCTACTTAAAACTTGTCTACCGGCAATTACCTGCTGCGAAGCAAGTCTAGACCTAGCAATAAGTCCACTTGCCGACAAGTCAGCGCCCGCACCCAAACCTGCTCTTGCTTCTCTTTCTGCAAAACCTGTTTTTTGTTGAGTAGTAAACTCTTTGCCAGAAAATTCTGCTATAAGTTCTGCTGCTTCTGATTGTAGTTGTATGCTTTTCTTTTGTGCTTCTATGAATTGTGACTCGTTAGCGATTCTTTCTTTATATAAACCTGCTAACTTTTTATTATTTTCTTGATTTGTTTTTTGTATGCCTATCGCACCGTCTTTTAGTGATGTTTTAACTGCATCTAGTGAACCTTGGAATACTTTAGAAAAATCTTGAGAGTCTAAGGCATCTGTTAACGCATCCCCGTCTGGTTTAGTGATGCCTGTCAGCACCTTGTCCTGTATCGCCTTGGGAACCCCTCCTAATTGAGAACGTAACTGCTGTCGGAAATCTTCCAATATCTCTTGTGGACCGCCTCTACCTCTTTCTTCAGCAGTTGAAGCAACCCTTTTAAATATTGACTCTCCAACTTGTTGGACTTTTGCTAACGCTCCGATAGACTGAGTGCTTTCTGCAATCTGAGCATCAGTAGCGCCCACCGATCTCATTGATGCTCCTAACTGACCTTGCGCTCTTGCTAAATCGCGAGGGTTCAGAGAACCAGCAGAAGAAGTTAATGCTTGTTCTAAAATGGAAGTTGCGTCAAAAGTGCCTGTTTCTCTAGATGCTAAAAATCTATCTAGTTCAGATGCAGCACCTTGAGCAGCAGCAGACGCTCCCGCAAGACCAAAGTTTAATGCTTTGAGTTGGTCGGCATTTGTCTTTGCTGCCTTTGCCATAGCAATAACATCTTTTCTAAACTGAACTCCTGCTTCACCTGCTTGAGAGAGATTTATATCAAAGTCTGCCGCAAGTGCATCTGCGTCTAATACTTGACCCCTTGCTCCTGCTCTTTTTATTCTGTCCTGATTTAATTGCATTACGTTTCCTAGACCAGCACCTCTTCGGGTTCTTTCTTTTTCCTGTTCTTCTGCTATTTTTGCTTGAACCTCTTTTAATCCACCATCACCACCCAGTCCCATAAACCCGCCGCCTGAGGCTGCTCTCATTGCGTCTGCTTCTTCTTTTTGCAAAGCTTTCATTCTTGCTTTTGCTTCTCTGTCTCCAGATGCTGCAATATCTTTTGCTGCTTGAGCAGCACCAGCTCTATCGCCTCTTTTCATAGAAGCAGCTAATGCAATATTGGCTTTCTTTCTTGTTTTTTCTTCTGCGACTATAGTTGCTTTAGATGCTGCTTGAGCTTTGATTGTTTCAGACGAAGCACCGCCAAACAGAACCATAAAGTTTCTAAATTTTTCAACAGCAGGATCTAACGCATTAAATGCTTTCATAAGTAATAAACCTGCCGCAGCAACTCCTCCAATGATAGCAACCACAGGTAATGTCGCGCCTGCGAGTGCAGCTATTGCAGCAGCAGCAGCAGCACCTCCAGCAGCCATCATAGTACTTGACTTTGCATTTGCAGAAGCAAGAGCAGTATCCTCTGCCCTAGCAGCATTACCCGACCTGATTGCTACTTCTGCTTCTTTGTGAACACCCGATAGCGCATCCATAGCCATTCCCAATGCGCCAGCAGCAGCAGCAACTGCCACAATTGGTCCAATAGCACCCGTAATTGCGCCAGCTCCACTTGCTGGGTTTAGAATCCCTCCAGTAACGGCGCCCGCTGCACGCCCTGATTTAGCAAAACCTTTAGTTATTCCACCCCGAAGCTTTCCACCTTCTTTAAGTTTCAACTTATCACTGGCGAAATTTCCAAACCTTGTCCCACCCGCTTGACCTCTTACGGCCATTCCTCTTTGACTAAACCCGCCAGACTGACCAAAACCCTTTTTAGACATTCCGGGATTAGCACCGCTAAAATTCAACTTTACCCCAAAGGCATCAAGTGCCATCATAACAACACCAACTTGCATTGATAAATCAAGCATAGAGTTTGCAGCAGCTTTTATTCCACTGTCAGCATCTTCAAAACGAGGAATCATACTTGCTGCCATAACAAGTCCCATCGTCTTCATGCCAGCATTGTTACTTTTTATCTTCTTCTCTTGATCGTTATGACCCTTCGTTAATTTCTCGGTTGCCTTAGTCTGATCGTTAATTGCTTTTGTAGACGCTTGTGTTGCATCTTTAGTTCCCATCGCTGAACTTATTGAAGCATTGCTTGCGCCAGCACTAATAGATCCTCCTCCGGGTGTCCTGATTTGCATACCCATGCCTGCGTCGGAACCATAATTATTTCTACCACTTCTAACAACTCCACCAGCAGCAAACCCAGCAACCCCGTGTTTGTTCATTCTATTTAGGTTGCCCATGCCGATCTGCTTGGCAGCGCCTTTATTTATAACAAACTCACCCGGAGTTAGCATAGCAGGAACAACATCGGACTTAGGAGTAGGACCACCAGAGTTTAGAGTAGCGGTTGCTCTTTTTTCTGACACCTGCAATTCTTTAAATATAGGTGTTAATTCTTTTATAGTTTCATTTGCAAGTTCGTTTTGAACTTTTTTGTTCATAGACGCTAAGTTTGGAGTACTAAAGAAAGACTTTGCGTCAGTTTTAGATTTTGAACCTATCCCAAACTGTTTTGCTATAGAAGAACCTAAACCTTGAGGAAAATCAAAAGGAGCATTAGGAGGATCTGTGTCAGGTACGCCAAATGGTGCGCCAGCATTGGTTAAAACTAATTCAAACAGGTTTCCCATAACCTGATCTATGTTTGAGCTCTTTAAAGCATCTGCTATGTTTTCAGTACCTTGTATTCCCAAGGAATTATTTATTTGTTTTGCGCCTTTTCTGGTAGTACTAACAACTCCGTCTAAAAGAGTATCTTCTAGTTTGTTTGCAGCTACCTTTTCAAGTGATCCAGCATCAATTCTAAAAGTGTTTCTTCTAGCATATTTTTCAGCAACAGCTTGATAGTTAGCCCCTGTTAATTGCCCCTTTTTCTTCGATTTGGTAAAATTAACCATTCCTGCGGGAAGGGATGCTCTAATCGCTTTCTGTAGATTGTCTTTTTTAATGAACCCTTTATATTGTTGATCTCTACCCTCTGGCGTTAAAAATGCAGCAGCGTAAATATCTTCATCTGCAAACTTGCTTGCTTTTAATTCCGCTTTTCTCTGAGCGGAAGTTAGTGGCGTCATCGTTCCTACGCCTTTTTTGCCCCCTGTTATCGTTTTAGTTGGGTCTGCCACTGCTTGTTTTTTTCGTGCTGCTACTGCTTCCCTTAAAGTAGGAGATTGAGGACCATAACCATGTCTACCCCTTACAACTTGACCTCCAGCAGCAAAACCTGTAGCATTCATTCGAGCAAGATTATCAGCGCCTATTTTTCTAACACTATTCTTGCGAATTACAAACTCACCAGAAGTAAGCATTGCCGGAACTGTATCTGTATTCCCAGTACCGGGAACCATACCTCCGCGATTCAATCCTATAGGACCGCCAGCATTTCTTCTAGCAAGCGCTCCACCTAAACCCCTTGCTCCAGCGCCCAGTACACCGGCAAGTTTTACGCCGGCCATAGCACCCAGCAAAGGTATAATTGGTTTAAGCGCTTCTAAGACTTTAGTAAGGGATTCTGCTAAACTAAGAGTGCTACGAACGAGAGTTTGAATAGAATTACTTCCAGCAATATCACGAATCAATGCCAGAAATCTTTCTCTTGTTTTCTCAAACTGAACTGCTAATGCTTGCTGTGCGGTAGCAGCATCTCTATCCAGAGAGTTTGCACCCTTTACTGCTGCTGCCCTTGCTCGTTCAGCAACTTCAAACTGTTGAATAAGTGGTATAACTTTACCAATCTGACGGAAACCACCAAGTTCTTCCGCGACTCTAACAAAAGTAATATCACCTTCTTCTAACCCTTTAAATGCAGCGCTCAGTCTTTTAACTGCTTCAAAAGGTCCAACAAACTTACCGTTTAGATCTGTAAGTTCAACACCAAACTGTTTAAGAAATTCTATAGTCTTAGGACGTTGAATACGTGTAAAGATAGTTCTAAGACCAGTTGCAATACTTTCTGCACTTTCACGGGTTGTTGCACGAACACTTGTGAACAAACCTATGAGTTCATTAAGTTCACCACCCGCAGATTTAAACACACCACCAGTACGGCGAACAGCAGAAATCAAGTCACCAGATTCCACAGCAAACTGACCAGCAACCGCATTGATAGCACCTAACTGCTCTTTAAGAGCGCCAACACCTTTTCCAAACTGTGCCAGAATAGCAACTGCGCCCTCTGCCGTTTTTGTTATATCATCAAACGTAGGAGCAAGAGTTGTTTTTGCAAGAGCATCCAAAGCAGTATCTAGGTCTTTTGCTTGAATACCTGCTTGAGCAAGAATCCTACCAGTAGAAAGCAATGATTTACTGGAAGTACCTAAACTTGTAGAAAGTCTAGTAATCGTAGAAGAAAGACCGTTTAACTGAGTAATAGTTTTCCCAGTGACCTGAGAAATCTTGACTAACTCTCTTTCAAACTGTATAGCATCTTCTATGCCAGCAGATAGTTTATTGCTGAAGAGAGTAACTGCTCTAGTTGCAATAGAGAATGCCGCGAATCTCCTAAGAGATACGGCAAAAGTTTTCCCTATATTCGCACCGCTTTTGTTTAGTTTCTGAGTAGCAGAATTTAGAGTGTTAACTTGTCTAGATGCTGCTGCTGTTCTTACGTTTACATTTACATTAACACCCCTGAGCTGCCTCTGCATTTGAGAGACAACTTGTCGAGTGTTTGATGGAGCTCTAAGCTGTAACTGAGCGGTTAGTAAAAATCTAGCCATTTAATTTCTCTTGGTGTTATGACCAGACTATCCATTTAACCTTTGGCTGCGGGGGTGGTCCTTTTCTTTGTTACCCTCTTTTTAGTTGCCGCAGGTTTTTTCACTTTCTCATAGTCTACTTGAATTATATAATTACCATCTTTGTCCATTGGGTTTCCTTCTATATCAATTCTATTTCCTTTTTCGTCGATATAGTGACCAAATTCATTTATTCTTCTACCTTCTGTGTCAACAAGTTCTTTTTTCTCGTCAACGAGACTTCCGTCTTCATTCAGTAGATCAAAATGCTTCAAAAACTTATTTTCTGGCAGGGAATCTTCTATGCTGGAATCATAACCATGAATCATCTCTGCTAGAAGCGAACCAGCAGAAAAAGCAATATCGTCTGCCGATTTACTACTGAAATCGTCTATACCATTATACACTCTTTCTCCGTTTTCGTAAAAAGTACAGTTCGCAACCAGAAAATCAAATCTGGCATTATCCGCAAGTGACTCTGCGGTATTTTGCTCCATTTCTATTCTTTTTACCATCAACTGCTGGAGTTCTATTCTCAAAGACCTCATTTCTATTGCTTTTTTCACCCCATCAGACAGGGGTAGTTTTTTCTTGCCCGTTCCTAGATAAATTTCTTTTTCTAAGTCCAGTAGTTTTTGTGTGATTTCTGCTTGTTTTTTGTCGTGATTTTTTGTCCATATCCCCCTATCACTCAAGAAAGAACTCAACTCATCTTTAGTTTTAATTCCGTCTTCAATGCACTCTGTGAATATTTTTGCCTTGTATCTATCTGCCCTTCCCACAACATTGCCGTTTGGAGAAGTGACGTATATACCAACTTGCTTGTCGCCCACTTGGACCTTTGTTTCTTTTTTCATTCCTTATCCTCTTTAATTTTAACTGGAATATTACTATTATACCTTAACCATTTAATTTCATACTGACTTAGTTCAGCATCAACATTTTTTGCCTGAGTATTGCCTTTGTCTAAAATCTCTTCCCTAGTCTTTTGATAAATATCGTACATCGTTCTTTGTTCTGGTGTTAGAGATTCTGGGTCTCCTTCCCAAAGAAAACCAAAATGTTTCTCTATAGAACTTAAAGAACCTATCATCGTAGTGATTACTTTTTTCTTTAAAATTTTAGACAACCTATCTTTAGACTCAACGCCGAATTTCTCTTGTTTTACTTTCTTGTATTCTGCGTGTTGTCTAATTAGATTGTTATAATCATCCATATCATCTCCTAAATTGATTTCTCATACCTTCTGTTTGCATCCTTTGTGCTTTTAGTTTTTCGTCTGGAAAATCGAGTTGCTTTGCGCTTCCTTGTTTTTTGATAACTTGTTCTCTCTGTTTTTTGATTACCGTACTTTCAAATGAATTTAAACTATCTATTCTTCTTCTGTCTTCTTTTGAGTTTGCCATCAAGTAAACTTCTTGAGACGCAGCAACTTTAGAGTTTAAGTTATCAACCTCACTTTTAGACCTTTCTTCGTCTCTCTTTTTCCCCTGAACTAAAAACCAACCGTCTAACATATCATCATCTTTTATAATATCGTCTTGTGGGCAGTCCATAGACTCTTGTACGTTGTCATACATCTTAGACCAAACCATTATATTTTTTTGATCGTGAGAAAGTTCCCTGCCTCCGTTGTTAAAAAGCGAAACTGAATTAGTATCGTTTAAACTCCAGATGGTTCTCCAAGGTTCATTTCTTGCTAATTCTCTTATCTGCTGCTCTGTTAGAAATAAAGAATAGTATTTACCAGAAACTAAATCTACTGGCAATTCTTCAAAATCATACAACTCACCCTTACAAAATGTGCATCTTTTTAAAAACTCTGATATCTTTTCTACTGTTGCTATTCCTTCGCAAGTGTTATTGTAGTATGCTGACTTTTTTTGATTTAGTTTGCTAACCTCAAGTTCTGTATTCCTAATTTCAGATCTAACTCGTTCTCTTAATTTTATGGAGTTTCTTGCATTGTATATATCTATTTTTAAATCTTTTACCTTTTGTTGATACATTTTTAAATCAGCGTCTTCATTGTAAGACCACAGATTTTTTTCTACCATCCAAAAAACCATCTCTTCGTTAGTCTTAAAACCTTCGTCTAAAGAAGATTCCATACCATCCATATACGCTTTATTTATATAATATTCATCCTCTATTGTCGGACTCAATATTTCTAACTCTTGCTTAAAAATTTGAATCCTATACTTTCCATTTCTTATCCTAGATACAAAATAATCCCGCTCATGTTGCTTCATACAAAACCTCATGGCGGGATTTATTTATATACATTTTTTATCCTTTCCTTACCACAAAAACTCGCTGTCCTAAAAGCTATCGCTATAAGTGGTTTTACACTTGTGAAACGTTGAGGTCGTTAAAGTTAATGAAACTATAGGTCATCGTTGCGTTTCCTCCGGTTGCGTCTCCTCCACCATAAGAAACACTTTGGAGTCTATTCTTACTACCTAGATCGAATTTATAACCAGCGCGAGTCAGGAACATGATTGTTTCTTCGGAAGTATTATTGCCAGAGGCCTTAGTTGAATATAAGGTTGGGTCTCCAGTCTCAATCGCTTGAATAAAATCACCAGAAACAGAAATTGCTTCAATTTCACAACTAACCTCAACAGGGAATTGTGCCGGTCTATAGTAAGGAATCTTAGCACCCAACTCGAAAACTTCTTCTCTATTAAAGTCACTGCTAATTGAGACACTTTGGATGTGAGCGGCTTGACCACCAAAAACCGAAGCAGGAAGACTGGAACTAGAAATTAGTATGTCTTCTCTTCTTTGGATACCACCGGATGCGTTAACGCCGTCACTACTAAGCGCAAGAGGTTCATCTTCACCATTAAAATCTACTATGTCAGCAGCAGATCCGCTGTTAAATATGCTACCATCTGTAATCCACTCTTTGTGGTTTCCAACAAAAGTAATACTCTCTGTAGAATTACCTTCAGTTGGCAAAGAATAGGAGAGACTAGAAACATACATTCCAGTACACTTAACTTGAGAACTAACGTCACCACTAGCCTCTGCTGAAGCAACATTATCAAAAGCTTCCGCAAAGATACCAAGAGCAACATTACATCTTTGCTTGAGTCTGTTGAGGAGTCCTTCTCCACCACCAGCTGAGACACCCGTTGTCGCAAGATGATATATAAGCGGATAACCGTCTAGCACCTTTTCCATAGTGATTTCAACGTCAGGTACACCTTCTATGTTTTCATAGATTTCAATCTGACCCAACTCGAAAGCTTGCTCAAGATTGAAGTTGGTGGTAATACCAACACTTTGAACACCGTGAACGGGAATTACAGTGGTCAAGTCAACCCCGGTAGGACCAACCCCCACCGCCTGACAGGAATATATGATTCTTTGGTTTTGTGTCACAGCCATGTTATCTCTCCATATTAAAAGAAGTTTCTATTTATTATACACAAAAATGGTCATATTTTTAGATTTATCAGTTCTGTCTTAAATCTAACAATTCCACCATAGATATCTGATGCCACCGAGGTCATGTTTTCCACTGTAGTATCTGTGAACCTGAGTCTTAATCCTACATGCTTTACAAGCAGATCTGGATATCTCAAAGCGCCGGAAACTGGCACACCACGGTAATCTAAGGGATAATCACCACTAGCAGAAACAGAATTACTATTTAACAAGAAAATAGTTTTATTGCTCTGAAGTGATATAATATCCACAAGTTTGTTTCTGGTCATTTCGTCCTCTGCTATACAATGGAATATCACATCTGTGTAAACCCACTGACCACCTCCTAGTCTAAATCCTTTGAAAGATCTCATTGGGACTATTTCTACCGCCACGGCAGGAAGTTGAAGTCTTGCTTCTGGCGGTATATTCCAATCTCCTTTGTCTTTTTCGTAAAAACTGCTAGTAGGTTCCATAGAATCGGTCTGAACTTCTCTCAACCAAGGAACATCATTAGCATAAACAACATTTATCCACTTATAACTAAATTCAGCTTGAACCACCGAACCTGTAGGTATAGCACTATCAAAAATAACTTTTCCGTTGTAATGATCTATGTGGTGAGCATAAGTACCAGTAGAATCATTTGCGTGAAAAACTCCATCTACATAAATACCAGAAACTCCGGGATTTGTATTATCCGAACTAACTAGTGGAGCAGGCGAATAGTCAACACCACTTTGCCAAACCCAGTTTGATCTAAAACCTTCCCATACCTGCCCCTCAAAATAATTAGGATCAGAAGATAGTCTTAGTTTACTGTAATCTTGGTCATAAGGCGATTGTTCAGCATATGTGACATTATAATAATTACCAACACCCAACAATGCCCAATCAAAGTATTCTATAATCCCATCCTGAATTTCATTATTCAAGGTGCTTTCTTTTATGTCTGTTATACCTTTTAGTTTCAAATAATCAGGCACTTAACACCTCGCTTAAAATACTTATAACTTTTTGTTCTCTGGAAACCAGAGATCTCGTTATAAAATTATTATTGACAGTACCGGAAAACTGGGGATTAACCCTAAAGGAACCTCCTTTTTTCATAGAACCTACACCAGACCTTCCGTCACCGGAAGTAGAATAGGTATATCCTATAATAACAGTTGTGTTACCTTTTGTCAGCAACCAGTCTAACCAGTGTAAGTCTTGCCCTTTTTCTGTCATCACATGACCTTCTGGTAGTCCTAGTAAATTGCGAAGGTCTGATGGTTGAAAATTAAACTCTATTTTGCCATTAAGTTTGTTGTTTATTTTTGATATTCTTATTTCTGCGGAGTTAACAACACTACTAACTATCGCCTCGACAGCAGCTTGTGCGTCTATGTTTCTTAATCCAAATTGAGAGTTAAGACTATTAGGAATTCCTTTTTCCATTAGACTTTGAATCTCTGGCGTTGCCGTAATCCAGAAACGAACTGCTCTTTTAAGTTTAGCTTCTACTTTTCTTTTTTTCTTTGATATTATTTCGTTTATAGACTTAGCGATTGCAGCATGTATGGTTTTGGTTATACTAGCATCGCTACCTAATAGTTTTAAAGTTATCATGTTATTCCCAGAAACAGCCGAAGTATCTTTCTTGCCCTATACCCATTGGAAACGGTTCGCCTTTTTTCTGGAACCTAAACTCTCTCAGTTCTTTTATATTTTTGTGTACAATTATCTCTTTTGCTCTCATTATCTTAGGAAGGTCTGTAGCAAAGAAAATAGTTTGAACCCCCCTTTCCGGCAAAACAATATTGCCACCCGGATTTACCCAACTTTTACTATCCCAGTAAACCTTTAATTTGATATCTTCTACTTTCTCCACTTCTCTGAAGGTTTTGTCTGCTCTCTTATGATTGCCGCCCCTCCTTCTATGAGAATTTATAGATCTATTGTCTGGGATATTATCATATGAATTATCAATTACTTCAACTTTTTCAATATATACTAACTGACATGTAACTCCAAATATATTAAATGTGGAGTCAACAACGTCATAGTATTTGTCGAAAACTGATTGAGGTATAGTAATTGGCATCTAATTAGTCCTAGTTTGCAGTGTCGCCACTATAGTATCTTACATCATCAAATCTAGTGTCTAGTCTCGTATGTAAAGTACCAGAAGGAACGAATGAATTTAAATCTGGATCTCTCTTAGAAGTCGAACTAATTGAAGTTTGACTTTTTGTTTGGTATACCACCATTGATCCATTCTTTATTGAGTTTGAATTAATGACGGGTTTTAGTACGTCTGACATTTTTCTCTCCGATTGTTACGATAATTGAATTTTGACCCAACTTGTGCCATTAGCTATCATCAAATAATTGTCACTAGTGCTAAATGCTAATACTCCTGCCTGATCCGCCGATATATTACTTATAACTGCCGCTTGATTAGCGAATGTAGGTATCGCTAAATTTCCGCTACTATTTATTATTTGAGTTACGCCTTGTATGTCATCAAATCTAAGGGGTCTAAATGAAGGATAGTCTTCCGTACAACCGCAGGTTCCAGAAGGTCCAGCAAAAACTCTAGCGGGCGGTTGCTTTTTAAACCCTATGTACTCATTTACAACACCGCTTAATTGAAGACATTCTTCAATATTTGTAGTTTCCGTGTCTATGAATTCGTTTTGTTGAAAGGGGATTGTTTGTCTACCTCTGACTGCTACATTTTCTCCAGAAAACATAACCCCAGAATTACCAACTATTAAACCAGAAGTATTTACTTGAGAATACTCTTGAGGACCACCTATATCAACAGCATAAGTAGGAGAACTTTTTCTTATTCCTAAAAGGTTAGAATCTGAGTTCCATATTATATTCTCGTCGTAATTCAGTATCTGACTAGACTCCCAAAACGCTAATCCGCTACTCTTAGGTTCTTTGAAGTCTTGAACCCCACTTGCAGTAAATACGGAAAATTTTCCGGGATGAGTGACGTATACTTCTTTTACACCCGCTAAAAAATTAACATTATTGTTACTGTTTGTGCTTTTGTGAGCAGACCTTTCTAGTCGATCATATACTCCATCGGTATGAAAGACACCGGACCCCACTTCATAATTCGTGCCGTCTGAAATAGCGTAATAAAGAATATCTCCAGATGAATAAGCGCTGTCAAAACTACTAAAACCTTGAGCAGCGCCATCTAACGTAAGATGCCCCGTACCAGTATCCCTACTGGTTTCTTTTATTCTGTCATTTAGTATGATTATAGACATTAGGAGACAGTTACAGTTGGAGGAGTGCCAGATCTAGATCCCGGTTCAAATCCATAGCATACGAGATCACAAACCGATCCATCTACAAAACTATTGTCGTCTTTTTGTATATGGTAGGAAATTGTTCTTAGGGTCGTTCCGTCGTCCCCAGTTCTGTAAAAACAACCAACTGTATTCAAGTCAAAGTCATCTCCGTTAGAAGCAGAACTTCTAGCGTTTGAGTTTGCTACGGCAACATAATTATTGTTCATAAAAGTGCCGCTGGTAAATGTTATAGTGTATTTACCCTGAGCTGTTCTTTCTATACCGCTAATATTATGATAACTTAAAACCTCTGGGGTTGCAGAAGCTGTAAATCTCAACCAAGCTTTAGCAACTCCATGAAAACTATCAGTACTTGAAAGATCCTTGTTGAACTTCAAACTGCCGGAAGTTCCAATCTCAACATCGTCATACTGGTAATTTGTGTCAGAATCTAAATTTGATACAAATCTAAACCCTCTATCTGAGTAACTATAGGGCGAACCATCATCTAGAACGCTGCCGGAAGAGTTAATCCAGTTATTATCCATTCCAAGATTGCCCTGCATCTTTTTAGACCCAGTTCTTGGAAGATATTGAGTATGTGCGTTATCACTAGAACTTCTACCAGAAAGTTCGTCATGGTTTATTCCCTCTGGACCCAACCAAGGTCTCACCTGAAGTTTAGTTCTTTCAGACTCAACCGGAGAATTAGGGAAAGAAATACCAGATTCTGGGATAAACATTCCAGACCCGCCTGATATTGTCGTTGCTTTTACAGCATTAAAGAAAGGAAATGCAGTCTCTGTGTCCCCGCTGGCAACAACTTTATTTATGGAAAATGCAATATCCTCCATATTTTCTCTAACATCTGCGGCAGATATTAAACCGGCGTTATTGTCTGCTAAATCGCACTTTATACTATCAATTAACTGACCGGAGTTCAGTTGAGACGGTGTTCTTGAGTCACAAGTCATTTTTATCTCTCCTAATAATTAAAATAACCACCGGATCTGTGGTCTGTATTGTTTCTGGTTATCAAATCGGAACCGGGGGCATAAGGTCCAAGTATTGCATGACCAGCGATACTGCTTCCAGCTCTATATTCTAAAAGTAAATTTTCGTACTTTTCACACAAATCTTTGTATAAAACCGTGAGGGTTTGTGTTACACCTCTAAGGTCAATTGCAGAAGGTCCGTCCTTGATAGATATTGCGTTCCCGGACTCGCTTCTTATTTCACTTCCTATAATTATACACGCAGCCCGCAAGGAAGATAGTGTTATAAACGGATTGTCTTTTGTACCCTCGTCCGTTGGATCAGGGGAAAGTAAGCAAGTCTCTACGTTTATATCGTAAGTATTGTTAAAATCAACGTTCATTATCATTAATTGTGACGCAACCAATATAGAAGTTTCTATTCTATGATCACTATATTTGTAAGTATCGGGATCTAAATCATTTACTAAGTGTCTAACTATTGTAGACATTTGACCTTGCCAGCTCATATTTACCTCTATAAATTACAGTGTACTTTGAATGTGTGAATATCTGTATAAAAAGTCCCGCTACCCCCGCCAAGAAAGACTCTTCCTTGGAGTTTGTAGTTACCTGCTTCATCTAAATCGCCCGCAACCGCATCGTAATGCATTACGCCAGAAACCGAACTTCCGTCATCTAACCTTAGAGCAGATCTATTTATAACAGTATCGCTTGGTTTTCTGAAGTCCACCTGTAGTGCAGTAGCGCCAGAAATATTTACAACATCTGAGCCATCTTTCACCGTAAGCAAGAATCTAGTCCCTATGTCGTCTTTATGTATTTCACTAGCCATTTATTTTTCCAAACTATAGTTTTAATTGCCGATCTATATAAATGTCGTATTTTACTTGTTTATCTATACTTGTAGTAAATGATTCCCCTGTATTAATATACACGATATCGCTATGTTTTTGGTTAACGTGAATATCTTTAAGAAGTTGCTGGTCTATTGATATGTCATACTCTACAACTTCTCCATTGAACGTCTTGGTCATCTCTTCAGACGTACAGAGCGGAAATTCGCTATAACAAGTCCCAATAAACATTATGCCGCCGGATCGTTAATAGTAACGCTTGTATCTACAGAGTTAGCTGCTTGCTGTTTTGCAAGTCTAACCTCATACGCTGACACATTTGCTGATAAAAACTCTCTCACCATTCTGTTGCCGAACTGGGCAAGGGTTTCTGGGTTGTCAATCATTTCTGGGTTATCATCAGAAATCGGTTGAGTTGAGTTAAAGTCTGGATTCGCAATCTGATCTGGTCTGCTATAATTTTTAGCCAAAGATGTTAAAACTCTACCCACATCTGCGTCTGCAATTTCTACTCTAAATTCTGCCATAACTTATTCCTTATAAAATTGAGTTACTATTAGTAGTATACACTGAATCTGACCAAAAACAGCCAAGATCGTTTAAATACTCATTGTGCATAGTTTTATTCTTGTGGTAGTATACAGGAAGTAGGGTAGTTTTTACCCCCATAGCTAAAGAACAAATAGCAAAATGAAGCCTATCGGTTTTTACGGAAGATAATGTTGCTGCATATTCCCAGTATTGCTGGGGTGTATGACAAAAGAAAGAAGGGTCTTTTCTTTCGGCAGGTGGTATATATTGAAATACAGTTTCTCCGGTTTTTCTAAGAAATGTTTCATCTCCACTTTTTTCGCAAATAACTTCTGGAAAATCAAATCCTAGCGCTAAATCTGGCACTATATCTCCCCTGCCTATTATATCTCTGCTGACAGAATCCCTGAAATATAATCTTTCAAACGGTAAATCTTCCTTC
>UEXM01000121.1_pt1 | contig 84495 bp, 124 predicted proteins | sample 1796661 | NCBI WGS metagenome assembly UEXM01 (sample SAMEA4772469, study PRJEB27181) | metagenome | reverse complement strand
TCCGTGAAAGGGAAAGCGGGAGGCAGAGGGCCGAAAAGACCTACACGAACGAAAGAGAATACGCCTAACGATATGTTTGACGAGTTCGAGTGGTTCTTTATGAGGGAGCACTTCGAGGCGGTGGACAGAGGTAGCGCGAAATTGAGAAACGGAAAGGTGGTCGATTGGGCGAAGTTGGGCGGGTATTTTGAGGATAAGGACGTGATTATCTTCAAGATGAGCGATGTCGCGGGCGATGACTTCACCTTCATGTGGCCCGAGTTGTATGCGGCTTACTTTGCTTTGAGGGGTGACACGAAGATGGCGCAGGATATTGCACCTTATAGTGACAAACCAATGGCGACGAACTTCAGTAAGTTCAGTCCACAGCCTCAATTGTTGATGAATGTCAAGGAATCAGTCATCGAAGAGGGGGTATTTGTCTTTGACTTTGGGCTTACAGGCACGAGCGGTAAGTTGTCGGGGCTGAAGAAGACCAAAGAAACCGATGAAGTAACTCCATTGGATACCGAAAAGCCTTCAGAAGAACTGCAAGAGAAGCGCGAAGAGCGAAAAAAGGAGGCAGATACCAAGGACAAGAAGATTGAGCAGTTGGAAAAGAAGGTTGCTGAATTGGAGAAGCGTGAAAAAGCACGAGAGGCCAAGGACAGACGAGCAGGAAAGAGCCGCAGAAAGCGTACTCGCAAAAAGGGCAGAAAAAGGAGATAATTTTTCGGTATTTTTAGGGTCTAATAATAAAGATTCTGAAAGATGGCATTTGATTGTGTATCGAGTTGCGCGGGTCAGTTTGGCGCAGGGCCAAATAACATGGTCGCGGCTGAATGTTCGGGCGGGGGTAGTATGGTTGCGTTCCCCCAAGCAGGGTTAGGTTCTTGTAGTGCTTGTCGTGCTAAAGCTGACTCTCTTTGTGACTTGGAGGCAGGACAAGGACAAGATACATTATCAAGGTTGTCACGTCAAGCAACACAGCGGCAAAGCATCCCCCCTCTTGGCCCAAGGGCTACTATGCGCTCGGCTTCGGGTAAGACCTTTGCTCAAATTAGGGATGAGGAGACTAAAAAGAAACTTGTCGGTTTTGTTGCTTTGACAGCCGCTTCAGCCTATATCGGGTCAAGGATTGCTAAAAACAAGAGGAGAGGCGCGGTGATTGGAGGTGTGGGGTATGTCATAGCCGTTGTTCTTTACATGAAAAGTAGAAATAAATAAAATGAGAAAATATAGAAGACGTGCCTTCCGAGGTCAGACGGGTGAAAAAGCGGGATGTACTTGTCCTTGTGCGGCTAATTATGACCCAACGGCAACGACAAATGATGATTCTTGTATGTACACAGGAGGTCCAAGCCCTGTTGGTATACCTGACGGAATTAAGCCAACAATCAATCGTCCAACTAATGTCTTTCGTAGACAGAGTGGCTTCACGCCACCAAATGTGGGTGGCCCAATGGACATTGTAAGAATTGATGTCGATGAATCAAAATTGACCGATGCCGACAGAGAAGCACTTAAAAATAGACCAAAAGGCCCAACACAAAAGACGAACACGATGCGGGCGGGAGGTATTCTTGGTGTAGTTGCGGTAGTTGCTGTTGTGTTCTTACTGATTCGGAAAAGAAAATAATACTGAAAAGATGGCAAATAATTGTATTGGCGTAGGTTTTGATATGTCTTGTGATGGTTCAGGCAACACAATGGATTCAGGTGAATACTTACAAGGAGTGGGTTTACCGCTTTCAGGAGGTGTAGATGGACTTGACCAAACAGGTATGAGCGCATCTAATTGCAATAGCTTGGCGACCTCTCATTTTCAAGAAAACAATTGTGAAATGATGGCAGGACAAGAACAATTGTCAAGGTTGTCCCGTGAAGCAACACAGCGGCAAAGCATTCCCCCTCTTGGCCCAAGGGCTACTATGCGCTCGGCTTCGGGTTTCAAAAACCAATTAGGAGGATTTTTCGATGCATTGGGGTGCTATTTTCAATCAGATTGGATGTTAGCAGATTTTGAACCACCATTTAGTCCATATAGCGGATGTACCGATATTAGAGCGGACAACTTCAATGCTGATGCTTGCTTTGAGAATATGTCTTGCACGTTTAGCGGCCCATACGCAGAGGTTTATTCCCAAGAGTATTTGATGAGTGCCTCACCATGTCAATTTGTTTGTTCTACAACATTAGGAGGTAGCACCACAGGTGGTGGTATCACAGATAGCACGTTTGGTACAGGCAAAGACCCGAAGGGCAAAGGCAAAAGAAGAGGTATGCGCTCGGCTTCGGGTACATCAAATGATTTTGGAGGTCTTTCATTTCAATGTCAAGACGAACCTTTTGCTTCTGTAACAGGTAAGGGCAAAGAGGGTTACAATGAACCCGATATTAGTTCGGAACCACCTTGGTGGGCTTTGACGGCTCTTGGGTGGGTCGCAGGATTGAAGAAGCAAAAATCTTGTATTTGTCCTCAACAAGACGGAAGTTCAATTACACTTACCGACTGCAATAGATTACAGCCGTGTGAAAAGTGCTGTACAAATTCCACAGGTGGTTATGCAGGAGGTGGATATGACCCTAATCAATCTTCTTTAACAGAGGGATAAAACAACAAAATGGTAAATAAAGAATATTTTAAGAACGCACGTTCGGAGGCAGAGGAAAGCTATTCAAACGCTACGGGAGTTTATGGAGACGATGTAGGTCGAACAATGGCAATTTGGGCTTATGTGGGGGTTTTCGCAGGTACGCTTGCTCTTTACAAGTATTTAGACCTATTCAATAAGGACAAAAAGAAACTATTGATTGGGTATGGCATCGTATTCGCAGGTCTCGCGGCAGGTAGTATGGTTGGTAGTTACCGAGTAGAGCAGAAAAAATGAAGATGTGTTCAGCAGATAATCAATTGACGATTAGCACGGCATCCATTGCTTTAGGGGCTGTTGCAGGATTCCTATTGTCTCCAAGTAAATTTATTGGTGCTATCGGGGGTATGATTGGGGGTGGTGTGGTTGGTGCGGTAGGTTTAAGTATGGTTTGTGGTAAGTAAGATTAAAATCTGAAAATTCAGTATTTTAGCAATATGCCTACATTTTACATTTTGAAAGCAAATAGGAGGAAATTGTGGACAAGCCTCCGATACATTGGCAAAGCCGTAGCTTCAAGCAGGAAGCAAGCCGTGGAAGAGGTAGACAAAAGGGGTAAGGGCCGATACTATGCGCTTTCCTTGGCAGATTTAACGTCCAAACAGGTTCTAAAAGACTAAAATAAAATTATGAAAAGATATAGAAAAGCAACAGGGCGTGAGTCCCTGCGAATGAGAAGAGCAAAATCAAGACTCTCTCTTCAGCAAATGCAAAACGCAGGTACTGCGATGGGTATGATGGCGGCATCAGGTGTACGTCAAGGAAGTTTGGTTAAACGTGCTCAATTGTCGCAGATGCAAATGCAAAATGCAGGTGTTGCGATGGGTATGATGGCGATGTCGGGTCAAAGAGATGACCAAGGCTTTGTTGGAAGACTACGCGATACGTTTGACAACCTTACAGATATGGCTTTATCAGGCGATACAGGCTCAAAGGAGTTTGACGACATCATGTAAATGACAATAGCGATGGTAAAAAGGGGTGACTTATTGTCGCCCTTTTTTATTTCGTATTTTTATGGAGCATTTATCATGAAAAATTCAAGTGTATAATGGCTGAAATTTGCAAAGGAGGCAATAGGCAGATTACCAAAAACTTCACAGAGTCAGAATTGTACTCGAAGTCTTTGGATGCCCCTACGTGTCACCCGTTGTCTGACAAGACCATTGAGGGGTTACAAGCCATTAGGGACAGGTATGGCTCTCCTATTGCGGTGACAAGCACATACAGGACGCAAGCAGGTAATTCAGCTATTGGGGGCGCATCCACCTCGCATCATTTAACGGGTGAAGCGATTGATTTCTCTTTTGTTGGAATTCGTGCTCAAAGCAATATGCAGGATTTCTACAATGACATGAAGTGCAAAGGGTCGATGTATCGTTTGCTTCGTCAAAAGGGAGTCAATGGAATTGGAGTTTATGATAGCTTTCTTCATATCGATAGCAGACCTACGCCAAGTTTTTGGGACGAGAGCGCGGGTAAATGGGGTGACACACGGATTACCTCTACATACATGAATCAAATTCCCGAATCAGGTCTTTCATCATCTGAATGTGGGACATTGAATATTGAGAGTGATTATGGTTTAGAGGGTGTTTTAGCCCCTTTTGACCCATCGAATTATTCAGGGGAGGATGGTATCAAAAGCCAAAGTCAAAACATCAAACTTCTCCTTATAGGCTCTGTATTACTTATTGCAGGAGGGGTGGTGTTGTTGGCTTCAAGAAACAAGAAAATGAAAAATATTTACTGATGTCTATAACAGCAGAATATGGTCACGGAAATTGGGTTGATTTAGACAACAACAACAATACCTATGCGAACAGGTGTGGTACTTCGGGTATTACCTGCGAAAGAAGGATAGTACGATACACCGATGAAAATGGTCAAGAAAGGACGAAATTAGAAAATGTCATCTCTACCAATTGGACTAAATATTATTCTTACAAATTGGATATGACATCAGATTGGCCTCCTATTACCTCAAGAGACCCGCAAGATGTAAAGACATACTATGACGATTTAATCAGTCAGGGTATCAATCTGAATGAGGCGAGAAAAAGGACATATCAAGAGTTTATCATCCCCACCTACAAACCTGAAATCAAAAGACCTCAAGGAAACTTTGACAAGCCTCGATATACATCTACGAACAAGTCTTCTCCCACGACAAGAAGTTCATCTTCTTTCGTGAAATTCCCATCCTCTATACCTGCATTGGTCAATCCATCTGACAAATTTTCTAAAGCAGGGATAACACCTAAAAACTTAAATGGGGTCATTTTTGTGGCGGTTTTGGGATTGGTTTCTTATCTCTTAATCAGACGAAATGCCTAACACTACAAGATGTCCAACCAATGTAGATAAGGGTGGGGTATGCAGTAGCTTGCCGCCCGCAGAATACGCTCGTGGGTTGGCTATTGCCAAAGCAAGGGCGAAGGCTATTCATGACGCAGGAGTAAGAGAGTTGAGAGCCGAATTAAAGGCTCAACAGGCGATTAAAAAAACGACAGGCGTGAGCGTTAAAAGAGATATGGCTATCCCGTTGGCGGTAGGAGCGGGTGCAGTAATAGCGGTTGCCATTTATTACTTTGCGATAAGATGAAGAAAGGTATTCTTTTGATACTTTTGGGTCTCGTTTGGGTCGATGACTTACCTCGTTTAAGAAACAGGCAAAGCATCAGATACAACTCAACACAAATTGAGGAGTTGATTTTAACTCTTAACCACTTACACAGCCCCATACATTAAAACGTACAAGATGACAGATTTTTTATACCACGCCCTTGGCATTTGCGGTGAGCATTGGCATCCCAACCTTATCAACGTCAGTTTACTTGCCATGATTACTTATGGAACGTACAGGGGTCTCATGCCTCGGTTATTCCACCGAGACGAAGAGGCATAAAAAAAAGCCCCCGAAGGGGCTTCCATTACGAGCACGACCAAAAAGCCTCGTCAGGGATATTGTGGATAGGTACACCCCCATATCTTACAGGTGTCTCATCTAACCACGTTAGTAGAGTTAAATATTCCCCCAAATCTTCTTTGTTTTTGGCCTCTCGTAAGACGTTGACTTTTGATTCCCAATCGAGTCGGAGGTAGCCCAACTTAATTTCTTCAAGAGTCATCGGTTTTGCCATGATGCTTTTGCGTGTCATTCTTTTCCGTATTTGAATTGACTTGTATGGTAATCTACATGAAGGTTTTCGTCAGCGGGACTTGGGATTTCGTGTGAAGCAATGCCTCCTTGACTAATTGGGGTGTCCAAAAATATCTTGGTAAGAGCGAAGTACACCCCTACATTATTCTCTTCGATGGCCTTTTTCACCAACATGATTTTGTGCTCTTTGGAACACCCAAGAAGCCACTCATTAAAAGAAGAGTTTTTGTTTCCGTTTTCCATCAGATAAGATTTAGGTGTTCACAGATTAACAAGACAATAAGGCAAATAATCACCCCTCCCCATCCAAACATCATGAAGGCCGTTGTGGGGTCGTTTTTTTTACGCATCACAATCGGTTTTTGATGTCAAACTCACGGATAAGGACATTGACAAAATCATCGATTTCATCGAGGGTCATGTCTTTGAATTCGTTACCACGCAATTGATTGACGAAATCCCATGCGAGTTCGTGTCCTTTTGAATTTTGAGTACCATCCATGATTTCGGGGTTGAATTACATCACAAACGTAAAGTAAACTTTCCTTGTGTCCTAATTTTGGATAGGAAAAAAATGTAAAATGACGTAAATTACGTCTGTGATTCGATACAGCACAAACGGGTACAAATCCTCAAGTCGGGATTTCAATCAGGAATACAATGTCATTCCTTCTTCACGTATTACGATGAAAGAAGTCCCCTTCCCCATCCTTGCAATGGACAACCTTGGGAACATCAAAGTCATGCGTCCCAACGAGGAGCACGTTTTTATAGGCAACCAAGTTTTAGAATTACCTTTGCGTAAGAACGAACTTAACCGCCTTTCAGATGGCGAGTTACGTCAATCAATAATTGAAAAAGCAATAGAGGTAGGCTTCCTGAAGGGCTTATCTTGGAGAAATTTAAGAATCAAATGAACGCAGTACAGACAGCCAAAAAGCAAGTTTATTCGTCAAAAGACCCTATTACAGCGGGAGTAGGAAAAGACTTAAATGACCTGATGAAAAGGGACGAATTTCCTGAAGCTATTGACGAAGACACAACCTACATTGCAGGTGCGAATGTAACCCTTCAATAAGGTCAGATTTACTTCTTCTTTAGGCCCGTTAAGAAGTAGATGGAGCCGATGACGATGGTCAGGCCCAAGAGACCCTTCATCGTTTCCGACATTCCGTCTTGAAGTTTGTCGAGTGATTTAGAGCCATCGGCTCCCGTCATTACGGCAATTTCAATTCCATCTCCAAGACCTTGACCTTGGGTGCTACCTCCAATACAACGTGTTCGAGGCATTCCGTTTCGAGGTGTGTACGTCTCAACAAACTGACTGCAACATGAGGCATCAGTAAAAGAACCTTGACAGGTTCCGCAATAAAGGCCATCAGAGTCGTGGCAAGAGTGTCCTGATTGAGCCATGTTATCGTCTATTCATTTCGTCAGATTGACATTTGGGGCTTGAAGCATTTTCAGGGCAACAACAGCACTTACGTCCTGCGCCCGAAAAAGGGGTGGCTCTACACGTAGAACCATCGCCACAAGAGCAATGAGGCAAAGCCCTTCCTCCCCCACCATTGGCAGGGGTAGATGTGCTCAATCCATTCATCTCACCACCTTGAAAGAAATTACGGGTGCTGAATCGAGGGACGGCAGTCAATGTAGTTGTATTCCCATCTTGAGTGATTGATTCAGCAGAACCGCTTTGATTGGCGAAAGCGCAGGGTTCTGATGAGTAATCCGAAAACGTCATAAACTCTTCTCTATTGGATGCAAATCCGTGGAAGTTTTTAGGGGGAGTTTGAACTTGATATGGGTCAATCGTGGGAACGTATGTCCTTTGAGTGAAGTTACCCGTGATGGAACCTTGGTCGCTGTAAGTGACGCTGTATGGGTCTCCTGTTTTCCCGAAAGGGTTTGCACCGCTTGGGTTAGCTAAAGGTGAGTAATCGCACCCACTTCCATCGGGTTTAGAACAAAAAGGAGAACACGGGTCATTCGCCACGTATTTCCCATAACACATTTGATAAGCCATAACCAAAAATAGTCATTACTTTTTGATTTATTTTAGCTTCATGAATTCAGGAGACAAAAAAGCATTTTTTATCGGAATGTTGGCTTCGTTGTCAGCGGTAATTGCATGGGACTTGATAAAATACGAGTTGCGTATCTTGAACTATCATTCAATCAAGAAATAAGGAGTGAATGACCCCTTGATTTAGAGTGTACGGGAGTGGGGTTCTTCCTACACGTACAAGGGGTAATTGGGAGGGGCTTCGGTCCCTCTTTTTTTTCGTATTTTTATTGCCACAAAAACTTATGGAAGAAGAATTTGACCAACCGACTTTTCTTGACAAAGAAAAACTCGCTCAACAGGAGCAAAAAATCGAATCAGGAGAAATCGTTTGCAACAAAGACAATCCTGAAGATTGCGAAAGTTGTAGTGGCTAATCGACCATTTTAAGACACAAAAATGATTCAATATATTATCGCGGCAGGACTCGGTGCATTAGTTGGCTCTGCTCAAAGAAAAGGCAAGAAATTTGCTATGGGTGGCACAACAGGTGATGCCGAAGAACGTGCCTTTGCAGAGTACATGGAGGACTATGGCGTAGACAGAGAAGAAGCTGATGAGCAATTTCTTGGTGAGTTTGACAACAAAGAGCAATGGGCCGCAGAGTATGTGGACGATATTGGGGGTATTGAGCAATTTGCCGACCCTGAAAGATATTTGGAGATTGACTATACGGGATTCAAGGAGTTTGCCATGAATCAGGCTGAAGCCTTGTCTATGGATTTGGAGGACTACGATATAGAGAAGATTGCTCAAAGACACGGGTTGGCGTTTCAGTATTGGGAGGCCGAAGGAAGGGGTGGCGTGGAGATGGAGAATTTTAGGGCGAGAATGGAAGAGAAAGAATATGAGGATTCCCTTGCCTCTATCATGGACGAGGGCGAGTCGGTTGAGGGAGTCCTTGACCTCATAGCTCGCTATGTCGGTGGGGGCGTTGAAGAGGCAATCGACCAACACGTTGTGGAGGTTGATTACGTTGAAGTAGCAGATGCCCTTGAAGACGATGGCTTTGTGTTCATCGAGAAGGACTTCAAAACCTTTGTTTTCAATCTCAATATGGCTCGTGGAGGACGCACAAAGCGTATGAAAAAAGGGGGTAAAGTTGATTATGAAAGTCGGACACAAAAGGACTTTGATTTAGGAGAAATCGTTTACAATGTCGAAGAGGACAATTATGGAACAATAATTGGAATGTCGTCCCATCCACTTGAAGTTAGGTTAGACACCGATGGTATGCAAGGAACTTCATTTTTACGAAAGTTGGGAGAGAAGGGTGATGTTGGCTCAAAAGCGCAATTATTTGATGAGGTATCATATTACGTGAATATTAGAAAACAAAATCCTGAACGGAAATTCCCACCGCTTATCAACAACCCTTTCTATGCCAAAGGAGGCAAGACGAAGGGTTCAGACCACGACCAAATGCAAGCCTTAAAAAAAGGCGATAAAATCCGTATTACCCGTTTGACGGACAATCGTCGGACAGAGACTCCTATTTTGTTGACCCTCGTGAGAAAGGGACGGGTGAATAAGGGCAAGCGAAACGAACAAAGCAAGTTCAAGTTTGAAAATGAAAGCGGACAAACATTCTTTGCTTATCAGCGCGATGGAGAAGAGCCAAGCTTCGCCTTTAGTGATATGGCAATCATTGTTTCTGACAAGATTGATTTTAGCCCCAAAATGGCTCGTGGAGGTAAAACGCCTGTTTTAGATGCGGACGAGGTATTAGACCATTTCATTATGGCAATGCTCTTTGCAGAGTCAGATGAAGAAGGTACTCCGTTAGACGAAAATTATAGTTTTGACGATGTAAATATGTTCACACTTGGGAACGCACGGGACTTGATTCAAAAATTCCTGCATGAAAATGCAAATGTCATTGAGAAGCATAATTTGAGTGCGAGTTTTGTGGGACACGATTTGTGGATGTCCCCAACGGGTCAGGGAGTTGGTTTTCGGGATAGGCATCGCGACCACCCAACATTGACAAAGGAAGAGGGTGATGCTCTTCACGAGAGTTCAGAAAAAATTATGGGAACGAGTATGTACGCTATCGTCGAACCCTATGATGGCTCGGTGGAGATTGATGGTTTTCCTTCTCGATTTGCCAAAGGCGGCAAGACGCAGGGCTATGACGACAAGTTGGACGAAAGCCTTGGTTCACGTAAGGGCGCAGGACGCACCAAAGAACAATCGCGTAAAGACCGCAGAGATGAAAGCGCGGCTATGGAGAAGTCGATGGGACGCAGGAAGTACGCTTCAGTAGGTACTATGGATAAGGGAAGCAGGGAAATGGAGAAAGGAGGTAGAATTACTGCTCCTCAACCCATTTTAGATGGCAAAGAGTTTATTGCGTTAGTAGTAGACAAAGACGGGATGCCTCAAATGAAGTTCTCAAAGACGTTCAATGGTGCTTTGAGGATGGCAAAGAATATGACTAAAAAGTTTGATACAGGCGCGTATCATGTGAAAAAATTTGACCCTATTTATGGTGCAATTTTCTTGAATGGAGGACTTTTTATTGAACCTACCAAGAGTTTTGATAAGGGAGGAAAAACGAAAAAGCGTAAAGAAGTTTCGGACTTTGATAAGTTGGCGATGAAAGTTGCCGCTCGTTATCGCGCAGAAGGCAAAAGCAACAAAGAGGCAATGGAAATTGGTCGGGGTACTGCGGCCAACGTAGCGCGTCAACAACAGGCAAAAAAGGGAAAAAAATAATACCTAAATTGCATTTCACAATAAAGAATCAAAATGGCAGGTCATAGAAAACAATTTAACGCACCCAAAAAAGCCACAGGAGCCTGTGACGTTTACTTTGCGGGATGCGTTGGAACAGGAACACTTCAAGAATGCACGAAGATTTGTGGTGGTGAATCAGCTACTGCACAAAGAGCATTTAGAAGTCAGTCAGGAAGACAAAGAAGGGTAGTACCCGCTCGTCGTTCAGGACAATCAGTAAATGCAAAATTCATGATGGCTTCAGGGCGTTCAGGAGCGATGAGCGATTTCCTTCATGAAGTCGGTCTTATCGTAGTGGGTGTTGGTGCTTGGTATTTCCTTGCGGCCCCACTATTGAAAAAGGCAGGTGTCAAGCCTTTAAGTATTTAATCAAAAAAAATGAGACATAGAAATTTTAGAGGTCAAAGCGGAAGACCTATGAGAGTTCCGCAAGGAGGCCCGAATCGGGGTGCTCCCAATTATTGTTGTGTTCAATGTAAAGATGCGGACGGCAATGAAACAGGCATACAGCGTTGTAGTCCGTATGGATGTGGACACGCGCGGAGCCTGTGTACAACAGGGGCGGTACAACAACAAACAAAATAATAGGAAACATGGCATTAACTTGTATTGACCAAACAACCACCTGCAATTGCACTTGTCAGGATAGACCCGAACAATCGGGAGAGTACAACCTCATGAGCATCGAATGGGATAACACATCAGGCTGTTGCGGATACACCTGCGCCAGTAAATGTAGTGCGAATGCAGGAACCAATGAACCCTTGTCCAATTTCACAACGGCCCAAGGAGGAGTCAATTCTTCAACTTCGCGCCCACGTCCCCCACGCGGCAAATTCAGTAAGGCAAGCGGTAAGTTCATGAGACGCAAGAAAGGCGGAACAGGACAACCCGTTCAATGGAAAAAGCAAAGCGGTAAGTTCATGAGACGCAAGAAAGGCGGAACAGGACAACCCGTTCAATGGAAAAAGCAAAGCGGTAAGTTCATGAGACGCAAGAAAGGCGGAACAGGACAACCCGTTCAATGGAAGCGAGCAAGTGGAGAAATCTTCGGATTATCTACTCAACAAGCACTTATTGCCGTTGGCGTAGGTGTGGCGGCTTACTTTATCATTAAGAAGATGAAGTAATTACTACATTGCAAAACATTGGAAATCAGGGGCTTCGGCCCCTTTTTTCTTTTTTTTACATTTCAAACCTTGACTCGTATGTAAAGTGTGCTTAACTTGCGGACAGAGTTAAACCCCAAACCCCATAGTCATGAAGACGCTCAAAAATTTCCTTGCAACCCTGTTTGTTGCCGCATCTATCGCCAATTGTGCTGATGCTCAAATGATTGTTAGTGTGAATACTCAATTCTCCAATCAACCCGCCTCCGTCAGCGTGGCCTATTCTGAAGACAACTTCAACAAGGTGTATTTTGAAGTTAATGCCACCTCTTGTGATGTCGATGCGATGAATAATTCATTCATGGTCTTTGCGGCATCTGAAAAAGATGATGCTTGCTCTTTTTCTGCATCAGCGGTAAAGGCTGTTTTGAATGAGGATACAAACACAATTACAGCAGTCTATGACCTTCAAAGGGTATCAATGCAACTTGCCTCTGCCCATCCATATACCGCAATTGAAACAGCGTCAGGAGAACGAATTGATTTGACTCAACTCTTTGTTGGAGTCACCGACAACATGAATTGAAAAATTGGAGGCATTCGCCTCCTTTTTTTTGTTTTTTAGTCAAGCGCACTTTACCTTGCTTACGAAACCCTTAAACCCCTTACCTATGCGCCACATTGAGCGAAACCACCCTTATCCCGACTTGGGTGACATCTATGTCTATGACAAGGATGATGACATTCCCCGATTGCAATCAAGCCGACAGACGTATTTGACTGACTGCAAATATTATGACCTTGAGGACACTCTTGGGATTCCTACTTATGATACCCCATCGGCTGATGACAAGGTTCAAAAAGAATGGGTTTGCAAGTATGTTCCGAAAGACTTGAAAGACACCCCCGACTTTTACCTGTTTCGCATTTATGACTACAAGAGCGAGTCTTTGTGGAACACTATGAATACCCTTACTGAATGGTCAATAGGGGGACAGCCTTCCACTTCTGCCCATGCACAGGACTTCGCCAAACTGATTCAAAAATTTGTTTCAATCAAAGAACTATGAGATGCAACGACATTCAAAAGGGCAAAGCCATGTTCATCAAAGTTGGCGATTCTGAACCTCAAATCATCGACGTACCATCGGAAGAGTGTTACCCATTTTTTCAGCAAAAGGTAGGTGGATATTTTGAAGTAGTGCCTTTCACCTCACAAGGAAACCCCTTTATTGCTATTGTTAATGAAGAGGGTCGCATCTACGGAAAAGAACACAATGAGTTGGCTTCTCACTACACAAACATTGCTCTTGTGGGAGACGTACTTATCATGAACCCTTCAGACCTATCATAATGCCACGAGTAACACACAAAGAAAGGCTTCTCGACTATTTAGAGTCACACGGAAGCATCACTTCATTAGAAGCGATTAGAGACCTTGGAAACACTCGGTTGAGTGCCACCATCCATACGCTACGTCACACCGATAAATTCATCATTTACTCGGATATGATAGAAGTAGACAATCGCTTTGGAGGAACCACCAAAGTGGCCCGATATTACGCAGAGAGAAATCCCGTTTCAGGAGAACTACAAAAATCAACATTCTAATCGATGGCACGAAAAATTGGAGCAAATTCGTTTGAGGTGTTTGGAGGCAAAACCAAACGCAAAGGTGTTCACGCAAAAACGAAATCAAGTAAACACAAATCAAGTAGCCAATACAAAAAAGGCTACCGAGGACAAGGAAGGTAGTTAATAGATTGTTGTTGACAACTAACTTCCATTAAGCATCTCCCAATGCGGTCTAACCCTTTATTTTAGGGCATGGACAACATTGGTGAGGTGCTTTTTCTTGCAAAATGCATGGAACTTGGTCTCGTGGCCTCTCGTCCTTTTAGTGCTTGCAAATACGATTTCGTAGTTGACAATGGAAATCGTTTGCTACGGGTTCAAGTAAAAATGACATCATCAACCCGTGATACAAAGTCAAGCGGGGATGTTTACGTTGTAAAGGTGGCGAATGGAAGTGGAAGCAAACGACGATATACCAAAGAGCAAGTAGACGTTATTGCGGTTCTATGTCACCCCATAGGGGTTTGGTACATTATTCCAATAGAAAATGCGGGTGAGAAACTTTCAATGTATCTCTACCCGCATCGTTCTTTAATGGGAGATTTTTCTACGGGAATGCACGAATCCTTTTTCAACAAATGGATTCACCTTGTCAATCCCCATTCTGACAAGTGTAATACAAAAACGCAGTCAGAAAAGCCAAGTAAATCATAGTGAACAACTGAAAACTACTCATTGTCAAGATTGGTTGTAATCAAATTGTATGTGTAGGGGTCAAGCACTTTGATTTGATTGTATAGTGGAATGCACTTTTCTTTTGCATTGGCTTTTTCTTCTTTAGAAACCCCTTTGTATTGGGCTTCCATCATGATAGAGTTGGCCTCTTTGAGCAATCTATCAACCTCTTGTCGTACTCCTAAAGTCATCATAAATCGAGTTTTTTTTGAATTTTGTCAAAGTGAGAGCGGTATTTACCATCTGACACATAGGGGTCAAATACGCTTCCAATATCAATGAATGTATGGCTTTTTCCGTGTTTTCTGTACAAAGAATGAATAATAGGTATAGCCGACATCCCAAGTGCACAAATCACAATCGACGGAGAGTCTTGAGACAAGTGCTCTTCGACTTTCCTCTCTATCTCATCTTTTGCGGTGAAACTTCTATGCTCCGTGGTAGTGACGTAAGTATCGAAATCAACTTTGATTCCATGAAGATATTCAGGGGCGACGAAAATGCTATGTTGCTTATTGATGAGGTCAATCAAAGACTGAAGTCTACCATCAATACCTGCATGAACAAAAACAAAAGCATCTTCCCATTTGATATTGGGATTCCACAACTTATCCCTTTCTAAAGTTGAAACAAATCCTACGTGACGGCAATGCTCTCCGAGGGCATAAACGAAATTGGATTCAGCGATAGGATTTAAGATGGTATCCTTAATCATTGCACCTAAATTAGCATCATAGAGGTCGCCATCGTAGTTGAATCCTCCCCCTCCTTTTTTTGCATACATGACACAGGTTAGTTCGCCATCGCCATATCTTACAATCGTGATTGGATTTTCAGATTGTATTGATTCAATAATCCTTGAGAAAAGTGCCTCACTCCAATCATTTGAATCGTGGACACTCATGTCAATGTCAACGCGGTGCTTACCCTATCCTCGATGTATGCCCAATTGATTGCGTCATTGAGTACGTTTTCAACGTATTCCGCACGTCCATTTTTGTAATCGAGATAATAAGCGTGTTCCCACACGTCGATTCCCAACAATGGGACTTTTCGTCCATACTCGTCCATTTCGGGGAAGTCTTGATTGGGGGTTGTAATGATTTCGGTCTTTCCTGTTTTCGGGTCTAACACCCACCACGTCCACCCGCTTCCAAATCGGGACTTTGCCTCTTTCAAAAACATCTCCTTGAACTTATCGTAAGAGCCAAAATCTCTTTTAATAAGACGAAGAGAATTCCTTGTGGGGACAGAGTTTTTGTCACCCTTGGGGCGAAGCATATACCAAAAGATGGAGTGGTTGTAAAACCCTCCAAAATTGTCTTTTAATTTATCTGACTTTTCATAAAGATTTTGGTCAATCATCTCCACCAAATCAGCATCTATCTCAAGACGCTCCATCTCCTCAAGGGTCTTGGCATAGTAGCCTTTGTAGTGAGAGTTGAAGTGAACATCCATTGTTTCTTCTGAAATGTATGGTGACAAAGCGTCAAAAGAATAGGGTAGTTCGTAGAATTTAAGCATCTTCTGACGTTGTTTCTTCGGCTTCAGACTTTGAAACACCATTTTCTGAAGTTGTGGGAAGTTCGGCAATAGCCTTACTCTCCTTCTTTACTTTTTTAGGGGCTTGAACGGCAACCTCTTTTGTAGTTTTCAGAGAAGGGAAATACTTCTGAAACATTTCCTCGTAGTCCTCCAATGAGTGTGTGCCAAGCATTTTATGAATTGGTTTTCCATCAATTACAAACGCCAACACAGGAATTTGACGCAGGTCAAGTTGGAATCCATAGCTTTTAGCAATTTCTGACTCGGCATCAATTTCAACCATTTCCACCTTGTTTTTGTACTTGTCAAATAGCTTTTCAGCGGTTTCTTCATTTTGCTTACAAGCAGGACACCATTTAGCAGATAGATACACGACATTTTCTAAAATATCTACGTGAGGAGGAGGGGATTGTTGCTCACCCGAAACTTGTTTGGTCTCCTCTTGAGGCGACTCAATTTCTTTCTCCAATTGATTTTCTTTTTTCTTCTTGTAATGTCTCCAAGTAAAAAAGCCGCCAACACCCAATGTCGCTATTGAAGCGAGACTAATCCAAAGAACCTTTTTATTCATGTGAATGATTTTACGCAAGATTACAAATCCAAGAAAAAGAATGCAATATTTACATAGGGTTTATTTCAACATTAGAAAGAATACTGCTTTGTGGGCAAGATGTAGTCATCAAATGGCTTTTCGTCGCCATTGATTTTTTCTTCAGTCATGTTTTCAGGGTCAACAGAGTGTTCGAGCATCTCTGCGTTGTCCATTTCCATAGTGGCAAATAGATACAAAATTGTTTGTGAAACAGCGGGAAGTGTCAACGTCAAAGATGTTTGACCATCTATCATGTTGAAGTTGGGCAATGTCCTTTGTGATGACCTCATATAAGGGTCGAGGTTGGCCGATAAAAATGTTTGAATGCTTTCTCCCGTCACGTCTTGCTGACTCACAATCAAATCATTTGTTTGGATAACAGACGGATTGGTGCTGTCAAAGAAATTACCTTCCATAGCCATAGGTTTGACCATGACCTGCTGAAGAAACTCTACATACGGAGACCTTGCACCCGCATATTGAGCAAATCCACTATCAGAACGGGTAAGGGCGAAAGTTTGTGCTCCAATCGTCAAGTTTGTCAGAGAATCGTCATCCGTAGCAAATTCATAAGTGATTCGTGCTGACACCCCGTCTCTTGTCAAAATAGCACTAATGCTAAAATTAGAATTTGTCTGAAACAGAGCTGACGCCTGTGCGATTGTAAGGCCCGCTAAATCGTAGGATGCGGTTTTTCCTGCAAAAGAGGCCGTAGTTCCTGCATTGAAAGTACCTGACCCTGTATTGAACGTGGTGGTAAGTTGTGACCCCGTGGTGTAGTTGAAGGAGGTGTTAACTGACACTCCCGAAGGTAGCCCGAAGCCGCTTTTACCAACACTATTTTGAGCGTCAAAAATTGTTACTTCCGTGTTCGTTAAATTTTTGTTCTCAACAAAAATGATATACGGGTCGCTTTTTTTGGCATCATAAAATTGCCTCACCCTTGCCAAAATAGGATTGTCGTGGGCTATCGTGTATTGCTTTTTTCTAATCATAATTCCATACGATATTTATCATAAATAAAGAGAGACGCTTGTGAATTGGGGGGCATCGTAAAAGATAGTTCAGTTGCCCCATCGATGCGACCAATATTGTTTAGGACTCTTTGTGTAGCATTCATATAGGGACTTCTTAAAAGAGATATTTCTTGACTATCTCGGTTTCCATTGGCATTGGTTTCGGTCAAAGTGACGGGGTTCGTTACGATACCTTGAATTTGAGAGGATTGTATTACAATGCTTTCTACCCCAAATGGACTAAAGTTTGTTTGTTGAAGTATTTCCGAATATGTACCCAACGCAGAAGATTCTGAAGGGTTAAATCCTGTTTGTGTTTGGGTCAATGGAAATATGTCGGTGCATGGAAACGTGGTGGAATTGCGAACTACAACATCTGTAATAGGCAAACCCCCTTGTAATTGTGACGTGCTCGTAACAGAAAAAATAAATCGCAAGACAGAACCCAAACCTTCTGCATTGGCTTCGACATTCTGTCTACCCCCGTCTATCTTGTAAAATGGAGGGTTTTGAACTCCACTATATCCCCCTCCGAAAATTTTGGCTGTGTTTGTGATTACGTTTTGGTTCAACTGAAAACTACGCACATCCTTTCCTATACTATTTCTTAAAGCGAAGTTGGTTTCGTCACGGAAGCCAAGGAGGGGGGCGTTTTGAAAGCAAGAAAACAATTGTGAAGTAGGCATCTCGAAAATGTCCGATGCATTGGCGATAACCTTTTCAGGCAATCCCTGATTTTCGGCAGTAAGATTTTCTTGAGCATTGAAAAGATTCACCCTCTCCTCGGTAGTTCCCGTATTGACCAAACTGATGTTATAGGGAGCCGCCCCTCCCGCATTGTTAATGCCTCCATATTGGAATATCGGATTGTTGTACATCACGGCAATTTACAAAATATCCCACCCGATTTGGAAGTAAAGCAGGATTGACATACCTTGTCCTCGAATTGTTTAACCCCCAAACCCCAAACTGATGGAAAATTTGGAAAACGCCATGAAGTTGGCGACTCATGCTCTTGGAGACAAGGCGACTATTAACTACCAAGGTGGAAAGTTTCACTATTCGTGTGGTTATGATTATTACAAAGGTGAGAGCCTTGAGGATGTCGAAAATCACATTCACAAAGGTCTCTTTGAGAATTGGATGAATTCAGTTCTCAAAAGCGATGCGAAAGACAATCAAAAAAGCGTTGTCGTTCAGGCAAAAACGCCTACTCCTTCAAACGTAGAAGGTTTGATGAAAACTCGTGCAGAGTGGTCTTTAGGTAAAATCGGAGACCCCCGTAAAAAACCTTCAAAAAACAGAAAGAACAAGCGGTTTACTAAAACCAATGTTCTTGGATTTATGAGGCAGAGAGTAAACGGAAAGTTCTCTTCAGAAAAAATTTCTTACGAGCAATATTGTTCAGAATTTTTGACAGAGAACAAGAAGGCGGAATCTCGTAGAAATTGGAGAAAAACTTACGGCAAGAAAGCCTCCTATGACCATTCAAAGATTTTATTGAACGTGTGACATAGATGCCCCCGTAGCTTAACAGGATAGAGCAATGCACTTCTAATGCATAGGTTATAGGTTCAAGTCCTATCGGGGGTATTTGGTCGGGTGGTGAAATTGGTAGACACGAGGGACTTAAAATCCCTTTCTCCGAACGGAGAGTGCGGGTTCGATTCCCGCCCCGACTACAAATTTTTTTAATATGCAATACTTGCACCTTTACATCGTCGTTTTTATTGCCTTGGCTTCTACCGCATTTGTCCATTGGTCGAACAAAAAGGAAGCGTCCGCTGACCCAAAAACAACGATAAGATTGGGAAGGCTTTTGCACTACCGAGACAAAGCAAAAGCACTTGACCAATTCATGAGCAATAAGATTGACGCTTCACAGCTAAAGGCTCGTTACAAAAAGATTGAATCGGACAAAAAATCATGGAAGAATGCCACACGGAATAATTAAGCGGATTCATATCAATCAGCACAAAATCAAGTCAAATTCAAAACATGGTGCTGACGAACCCGTAATCACTTGTAAAACAAGTAAGGAGAACGTGTATGGCAGAATGGTCGAAATCTACCATGAAGACCAAGTTGTCGCTACAATCAAATACGAGCCGAATAAGCCACTTTCTTGTGGTGCGAAGGTGTGGGTAGAGACTACCAATCATTGTGTCGTGTGGGAGTCCGAAAATCAATATCAGGAGGCATGAAAAAAGACTTCCATTCTATGCTTGAAAGAGAAGTAGGTATATCTCCTATTTCTCACCCTTGGATTGATGCATTTTTGAAGTCCAAAGGGTTTGGCAGAAGTCAGATAAAAATCATTCTTCAGAGGTACTTCAGCCCAAGTATCAATCACTACAAACTAAAACCTTACGACAATGAGTAAACGTCTTATCAGTCAGAGTATTCTGAAAAGGATGCAAGACTACATTGAGGGTGAAGAGTGTGGGCTTAAAATCAAAGCCCAATATGTAGATGGTGTTGTTTTCCCTCCATCCGATGCTCAACTGCTTGGACAATGGTTTGAGTATGAATGTACGGGAGCGTTGCCGCCATACGATAGCGAGCGCATTCCTGAACCTATTCGATTGAAAAACGGAAATCTGTCAAAGGCTTATGAGAGGATGTCTTATCAGGTAGCCAATTACAAAGCACTTCTTAAACATTATGATGTTAAGATTAAAAGTATAGGGGAAGAAATAGAATATGGTGATGCTCGTGGCACAACCGATATTATTGCAGAGGTAGATGGTCAAATCGCCATTATTGATTTGAAGGCTTCGGGTTTAATCAGGGACAAGTGGAATCCTCTTGGTTGGGAAGACATTGCGAATTCCTACAAGCCAAAAATGAAAGTTCTTACTCAAGCCATCCATTACAAATACATTGCTAAAAACCTTTTTCAAACGGATGACGTGCCGTTCTATTTTTGGATTTTTAGTACGACAAATGAAAAAGACAATCGAATCATCAAGGTTGAAGTAGATGAGGATGAATACACCCTTCACGAGCGTGTTCTTACGGATGCGAAAAAGTATTTAGAAGAGACTTTGGAAAGGGGGTTCAAGGCAAAGCCATCTATGTTAAGATGTAGAAATTGTCCTTTAGCGCATTCGTGCAAAGAAAAAACAGAGTTTGCAGAAGTCGAAAAAGTTTATTACACAAGTCAATTATGATACAAGACAAACTAAAATTTCAGCGGTTAATCGAAAAGATTCAGCCGTGTAGAGTACAGGGACTATTCGTCTATATGTACTTCAAAGACAAAACCATGAACGATGTTCAAGATGACACAGGAATAAGTCGTCAGTCATTAAGCACATGGAAAAAAGGTGGCAATGTCACGCACATGAATATTGAAAAAATTGCCAATAAATATGCTCTATCGCCCTCTTCTTTTTATGATGGCAGAGTCATGATTCAAACTTTGATAGAAAAAGAATCTAACCCCTCTGTTCGGGCGCAATATGGTGAATACCTTGCGGAATACACCTATCTGCAACACGCTTATCAAACCGCTTAAAAATTACGTTATGATAAAAGAAATTTTCTTGTGTCTTGTGTGCTTTTACCTGTCCTTGAGTGTCATCTACACTTTAACCACTTTGAAACAAAGTGTCTTGTTTCAGTTGAAGCATTCCATAGGTACTTGGAATAAGGTGAAGTCAGTTTCTATGACCTTGTTTTTGTCAATGGTTTTTGGCGGCATCAGTATCTTATCAAAGGTTTATATGGGCCTGAAGCGCACCTACCAAAACATTATCACATGGTATGCGCTTGCCAAAACAGCAAAAAAACTCACAAAAGCCCTCCATGAAAACCTTCCCAAACAAAAAGACGAATCGTGAAGACATTAGGGCTATTGCAGAGCATAGCCAAGAAATGTTTGATTACTTGATTCATGTGTGCAATGTTCTTGCCGACCCTCCCTCCTACGATATTCATGAGCGGGAAATGAAGGGATTCAAAAAAGACTTGATAAACACTCTTCACAAATTAGATAGCAACGCCAATAAAATCATAGGCCATATTGCTTACGAAGATGTAAAGCACGAAGCCTTCACCGCCACTTTCAAATTAGACCAATTTTACGATTATCATGTCCACATCAAAAACAACTCCCGCAACGAGTAAAAGTGCTACCGCCATCTTCAAGAATCAATTGTACGCCTACAAAGACCGCGTTCAGCACCTTCTCGAAAACAATCCCAACATCAATGTGGATAGGTTCCTTGCAATGGCCTTAAATGCCGTCAAAAGAGACAGGAAGCTACTATCCGTAGTTGAGAAAAATCCCGCGAGCCTGTTTGCATCACTTTTGTTGTGTGCCGAGCATGGTTTATCTCCCTCTCCCGAAGTTGGTGAGGCGTGGTTGATTCCGTATGGCTCCGCTTGTCAATTTCAATTAGGGTATCAGGGACTGATTAAGATTGCATATCGCAACCCTGAAATCAAAAGCATAAGCGCAGAGATTGTATATGAAATGGATGAGTTTGAATGGGGTTTGGGTCTTAACCCGTTCTTAAATCACAAACCCGCATCGGGTGAAAGGGGACAGGTTACTCACGTCTATTCAATAGTAAAGTTTAGAAATGGAGAGCCTATGTTCAAGGTGATGTCTCAATCGGAGTTGAAGGACATTCAACGCATGAGTAAGGCAGGTAACAAGGGTATTTGGTTCAATAAAGACAAAGACCCGCAAGGATGGATGCTTAAAAAGACGTGCTTAAAACAACTTTTGAAACTTGTTCCAAAAGAGTTTCAACTTGGAACGGGGTTGCACTACGACAACCTTGCTGAAAGAGGAGATATGCTCTCTCTTGATGGTGACGAAATCATCGAAGTCAAAAAAACAAATTCTAATTTCGGCAAACCAAATGTTTTTGCACAAGCATTGGAGGAGTCGAATGTAGAGGCCATTGAAGTACAGGATGTGGAGGATTTGGAGGCCAAAGGGTTATTTGACTGATGAAGAAATATTCATATCCTGATACTCCTTTTAGCAAAAGGAAAACTCGACCCGTAACTCGATTCAAGGTAATTGGTGAGCGGTGTAGCGGCACTTACTATACACAACGCCTTATAGAGCATAATTTGGACATATCTCACACGGAGGAGTATGGTCACAAGCATTTTTGGAGTAAGAGGCGTGAAGGGTATCCAAAAGACCTTTTACTTGTAATGGTTGTAAGGGAACCTTATTCATGGCTTCAAAGTTTTTATGAAAAAAAATGGCACTTGCCTGACCACTTTCATAAGATAGATTTTCGACCATTTTTACAGGAGCCTATTTACAGCATAAAAGACCATAACATACCGAGCATATCAGGAGAGGTTGGCGATGAGATTATGGCAGATAGAAATTTCTCTACAAAAGGTAGATACAAGGACATTTTTGAGTTAAGACATCAAAAGCTGACCTTCATGTTTCATGAATTTCCAAAGATGTGCTCCAACATGATTCTTATTCGGCTTGAAGACTTGCAAAACGATTACCAAAAAGTTCTCAAAGACTTACAATGGCAATTTGAACTCGAAAAGAAATTAGAATCGTTTGAAGACTTAAAGCATTACAAGGGCAATTCTACTCTACCCATATATCAAAAGAAAGATTTATGGATTACGGATACTGATAAGAAATTCATTACAGAAAAACTTGATTGGACTTGGGAACAAGTGCTCAATTATCGGAAAATAGTAATGTGACCTTGCAATGTCTGCGTTGCTGATGGCATTTTGCCTACCGCATCAATTGTGTAGATGTAAGCCCCATCAGCGTTGTAGTGTAACTTACCAAAACTTTCCCCGTACCATTTGTCATCGGGACTTTCCGCGCTCCACACAACTTGTCCCCAACGATTGTAAATTTTAGTCTCCCAATCAATGAAACATTGGGCGATTGTTTGAATTTGGAAATAATCGTTGGTTCCGTCATTATTTGGCGTGAAGGCATTTGGCACAAATATTTTTGGGTTTATGCATTCAGGTGTCAACTCTTCTTCCTCTTCCTCTTCCTCTTCCTCTTCCTCTTCCTCAAATTCACAAGACCCATCGTCTACGTTGGCTTCTGAATTGTAGTTCAAAGCCTCTTCATCGGTGCATCCTTCTACGACATCAATGCATGACCCATCGTCTACGTTGGCTTCTGAATTGTAGTTCAAAGCCTCTTCATCGGTGCATCCTTCTACGACATCAATGCATGACCCATCGTCTACGTTGGCTTCTGAATTGTAGTTCAAAGCCTCTTCATCGGTGCATCCTTCTACGACATCAATGCATGAACCATCCTCCACGTTGGCTTCTGAATTGTAGTTCAAAGCCTCTTCATCGGTGCATCCTTCTACAACATCAATGCATGAACCATCGTCTACTTCAGCATTGACATCAAAATTGAGAGCAAGAGGGTCTGTACATCCATAATTCAAGGGTGGTGGTGGTAAGCCCCCGCAAGCATCGGTAAGTGAAAATGTAATTGTATTGTCCTCTGTGTTGTCATCAGGGTAATCAAACCCACCTAAACCTTCGCAACCCCCATCTAAACACCCGCTGTCATTTATTTGATTGATATACAAAACGATACAAGAATCAAACGCCCCTGAAGCGATAGCCTCCTGCCAACAAAGGGTAGTCCCCAATCCAAGGGGCTGACTTTCAATTAGATTGAACGTAAGGGTGTCGCCACCCTGAATAATATTGTCTACCCCTTGACCAATGTCAACGAACGGAAAGTCAAGTGGGAAAAGCAGGTCAGTAGTTCCATCGGCATTAAAGCAAGAGAAAGGATTTTCCTCATCAGGAATGGTGGGGTCGAAAGTTAGCGTCAAAAGAAACTCGCCAATTGAATCCATCGAACTCCCACAATACCCATCGTGAACAACAATGCTCATATCAAGAGTCACGGGGTCAAAACCCGCAATTTCCATGTCACATTGGGAAAAAGCCTGAAGAGGGAATAAGGCAAAAAGCAATACTAAAAATCTCATCTTATCAATACTTTTTTAGTGATTAAATCGGAATTTGACCCCTCCACCAAAAGGTAAACCCCGCTTCTCAACGACCCACGATGTATTCCAAGGTATCGGCCTTGCAAATCATAGTAACCTGTCTTGACACTTGTAATAGAGCGTTTGTAAGTGCTTTCGGAAGGACTTGTCTCGACCTCAATTACCGACGAACAAATATTTCCCATGTTGGATAACAGAATCAATACGTCATTGACATCTGTTTGTCCGTCCCCATTTGCATCCCCTAAACAGGGGTATTCATCTGCTACACACCCCGTTCCTGCGAGTAGGATTAGAAGGTCTTGTACGCTCACTACGCCATCACCATCAAGGTCTCCCTCACATCCAAGTATTTCATCGCAAAAGCTAAATTCAAGTTGCGACCCAAAATCAATTTCATCAGCTTCTGACAACTCGTAAATGATTTCAGAATTCAAGGTTAAGCGAATAAAGGCATCGCTATAAACATCACAGATTCCATCATCCCCAAAGTCAATAGTACACATCCCATCTCCTGCGATGTCAGTCATATTGAATGTGTAGCACCCACCAAAGAGACACACATTTTTTGTAAACACGATGCCCGAATTACCACCTCCCCAATCTCCATCAAAGGCAATGACTTCGCCATCCTCATCTACAAGTTCCCAATCAATCTCATTTGACCAAAAATCAGGGGATACCTCTACCTTCAATGCGCTTCCTTCTTGATAAACAAATTCCGCACTTTCATAATTGTTTTCTGTCAATTCTTCATCTTCATCAAAAGAAACACTTGCCGAAATAATAGAAGTGCTTGAAGAGTTAAATTCAAATGAAAATGATTCTATTTCTTGAGGCATCAGAGTCATTGAAACTTGTGTTGATTCTGTTGTTTCCCCGTTAGAAAGAGTGATTATTGGATTAGAAAGAGATTGTGACCCGTAATTGGCAATGGACACGAAAACATCAAACGTGGTACTACAACTTGGTGACTCCACGCTTAAATTAGAAATGCCTCCGTCTAAAGGGACGACAGGGTAACAGCCTAATGAATTAGCAAACCCTCCCCACGAACTCCACAATTCTTCACGCATCCTTTCAGCTTGCCCTTGTGTAAAAGTGTCTTTGCAATCTTCAGGCGTGTAATCCATGTAGTTTTCCAACATCGCTTCAGGGCATGATGGCGTTGTGCATGAGGTGTTGGTGAGTGTCGGAGGTGTATCACAAACTTGGTCTCCTTGTGTTTCACAATTTGTCTCTTCGCACCCGTTTGAAGAAAATCCGAAGGTGTGATATAGACCCAAAGCGTGGCCCATTTCGTGGGTCAAAGTTCTATTCTTGGTTCTACCAACTTTAAGTGTTCCCATAGTACCCGTGACGTTGTACAACTGCACAATACCATTTCGACAAAAGGAATTGCCCGTGGAGCCTACATACGAAAATCCCTGAATGCCATTACCCCCTTCATTGTCTTCGATTTCAGATACAATCCAAATGTTCAGGTAATCGTCTAAATCCCAACACCCATAGAATTGTTTCATGTAATCAGCGGGAACCGACTCAAAATTCAACGAAGTGCAACTCGCGCCTTGCACCCCCCGCTCTGCATAGGTAACAACTTCCCCTGAATTTGAACCCGAAGGACAAGTGTAAATTAAATCGTTGCCATTGTGTCTAACGATGCCTGATGTTGGTGCGTTATCAGGTGTTCGGGATGCCAAGCAAAATTGGATTTTGGTATCGACACCGATTCCATCACCATTTGTTCCTTCTATTTTTCTGAAATCCTCATTCAAAGCCACAACCGCGCTTTGCAACTGCTCATAGCTGATGTTTGTGCCTTCACCCAAGGGTTCACCCAAGTGAACAACGTGAAAAACCAATGGAATTGTGATGACTTGTGCGGTATCTAAATCTACAATAGGAGGAGGGTCTTGCGCTCTTGCGAAGCGTTCAACTCCCATTATCAAAGCATCCGTGCCGCACTCTTGAGACCAAGATATTGGAATAAATAACAAGCTGAAAATAAGCAGGTTGAGTAGTTTCATAATGTAGATATTGTTAGTTATTGAAAATTAAATCAAATTCAGTAAGTACGTCGATGGATTTAGTCATGCCACGAGTATCCCCGACAATTGATAGATAGTATTCACCACCCTCATAATACTTGCCTTGGGACATACCCGACCACGCCTCATTGGGTGTGTTGGACTGCCATAAAATGGCTCCTAATGAATCATAAATAGTTACTTCCCAAGAATCCCAACAATCTTCGTAAGTGAATACAGCATATCTGCTTGAAAATTCAGCTTCAGGATACCACTTCTTTTTCCACTTCACAATTGGGTCTTCACATCTACTGCGAAATTCATTATCTATCAAGCACGTACCCTCTTGTTTGACGCAATCAAAACAATAATTGATTGCCAACTCGTCCATGCACCCGCCTTTGACTTGAGCAGAAACTGATTTGTCGTAAGAATTGTAAGGACTTCCTAAAAATAGGAAAATCGAAAAAAGCACACCCAATAGTAAATTTCTCATAGCACATTCATTCATCAAAAAAAACTCCAAACACGAAAAGGGGCGTTAGCCCCTAATCATTTATCAACTAAAAGCTGAATTACTTTCCTGCCCGCTCCTTGCCTTTTTGGAAGGCAAAACCGACAACAAAAATGGTAACTCCGAGCATTGCAAGGCCAACAGCCGTGCTTACAATTCCTTTTCCTTTCATATCATTTTCCTTTTTGCGCCCTTTCTTGTGCCAAGGCATTTGAAACGGCTTTGTTTCTGTCTTGCAAGATAAGGCTAATTAAAATATTTTTTTCGTCGTAAGACAAGCACTCGGTAATTTTATTCCAAACGCTTGTCTTAAACAAGGGGTCACTTAACCGACCAACTTTGGGAACTTCTTTTTGACCTTGAAACTCGGACATTCTTTTTTATCTGTAAAATCGTTGTGACCATACAAGGGGATGTGAGTCCCAAATATTAGCCTCAATGACTCTACAAGTTTAATCAATGACTCTTCTTGACAGGTAGTCATCGTGTCTTTAGCATTTAAGTCTTTATCAACACCTCCGACATACGCAATACCCACAGAGTCTTCATTTTCACCGAGTGTGTGAGCACCCGCCCTAAAAAGAGGTCTACCCTTTTCTATTGTTCCGTTGTGGTCATTGCGAATCACGAAATGATACCCAATATCTGACCACATTCTTGGCTCACCCATGTGCCAACCCCTTATCGTGTCTGTCGAATAATCTTTCCCTTCTTGTGTTGCCGTACAATGAAGGATGATTTTAAGAATCTTACGCATTATTTGATGCCATGTGTGGCAAGTAGCAATTTGACCTCGTTTACTGCGGTCAAAAGCATTGTAAGCATATCCTTAACCTCTCCATCGCTTTTTTCGAGGCTTTCTACCCTTCCCTTCAATTTGAGTACATCAGAATTCAACTTCACGTACACCCCTATCAAACCTCCTAAAAGGCATATCACTTCATATTGCGTCAACGTCTCAATCATCAGATGTGTTTTTACAAAGATAATTATGAAAAATCAGGTATTTATTCCGTAAAACTTCAAAATTTTAGCTTTGTGGGCCTCACTCCACGCCAATTCACCAAGCATCGCAAGAAATAACGTCCATGCCATAAGTTCGGAAGCCATTTGAGCAAATTCACTCGGAATTTGAAATGTGGTTTTAGGTGCGTCTGCCAAGGTTTTGTGCTTCTAACGTAGCCACACGTTGTTCAAGGTCTTCAATGACATCAATCATTCGGTTAATGACCGCTTCGGTTGACCTGTTGGACGAAATGTCCATCTGTTCTTGTTCTGAAATGGTAATTGTAGCCATCAGTCGCTGAATTGAGTAATGTTAATTGTAATATCGGTAAAACTAACCTGCCCTGAAGCCACTCCTCCAATAACGTAACTGCCTTGAATGTAATCGATTGAGGGGTCGGTTGGCCCTGCTGTGTTGTTTCCTGCTCTGAAATCAGGAGTTGTGAATACCTGACTTTGAGCCGTGCCATTACACGTAATCGAGGCAACATCAGGCGTGAAAGTTTGTGCCAAGATGCCGTTTCCCGCTATTGCACCGATAAAGAGGCCGCCTGTGCCACAAGTCGTTGTGATTGTAGCACTAATTGAAATCAAATCGTGTGTCCCCACTCCACCAACGCCAAGCCTTTCGTTAGCCCCTGCATCAGATATTGAAAAGAAGGCACGTCCTTTCTGTACCATAGTAAAAGTGGTGGAAGGATAAGTTGTTGGGTCATAAATAGATAGATTTCCTACTGCACCCGTAATATTTGACAATGGCCCTTGCCCTCCGTCAAAGGTGGAAATAAGACCATTTGTAGTCCCTAACGCGACAGAACCCGTTGCCGTTATAGGGTCAGGAGTACAAACAATACCCGTTCCTGCGGCAACGCTTGTAACGCCCGAAGCTCCACTCGCTCCCGTGCCGCTAAAAATTCCAAAAGATTGAGTTTGTTGATTTGCCATTTATTTTGATATTAAAATACCTGCTCCCGCACCTATTGCAAACCAAAATTTATTCTTCTCCCAAAACCACGATTCATCCTTTATTTCGTAGTTCTGAACGCCTTGAATTTGCACATACGGGTTTGTGTTTTCTACTTCTACAAAGTACGTCTTTTTCGACAATAGTTTTTTTCGTTCCCACCTCTGACTGAAGGTAATCGTGTTTGGAAATGAGATTTTTTCCAAGAGTGCTGATTCAGGTGACACCCTTCCTGCAATAGTGTAGAAATCACTTGAGTCACGAAATGAATAAACGGGCATCCATTTGTCATTCAGGAAAATGGTGTCCGTGGTATGCACAGGAACATAGATACTATCAATTGATGTTGTTGTAACAACCCTTGTTTGAGATTTGGTTTTTTCCAATTCTCTGAAATCTGACAGAAGTTGAGCATACCTTTCATCTGATTCAATCAATAAAACCTCCTGACGAGCCTTTTCAGCCCCTAACTCATCAATAGATAGGTGGTACTGCTCGTTTTGATTCTGAAGCGATAGGATGCGGTCAAATGTGCTTTGAGCATCTTGTCTACCCTCCAACTTTTGAATGCCAAGAAGCAAGAAGAGCAGAATAGAAATAACTACCCATCTGTTTTTGTCTATGGTCTCTTTGATGGTCATAGCAAATCGTTGTCTTGCGTATAGCTTTTTTTGATGGGCTTGCTTTTCACTACGCCCTTCGCGGTGGTGCTTCGAGACTTTTTTCTTGCAAATGCATGAAGTCGTGCAATGCCCCATGCTTGACGGCTATTGGGTCGCCCTCCCGAAATGGTAGGTCTGTGTGTTGAACTATATGCGCCCATGCCTCTCCTCACTACTTTTTTGGCCGTAGGCAAGGTAATTTTCTTGCTTGAATTTGCCTTGTTGTACTCCTTCAAAAACGCGCTCAATTTTTTGGTGAGACCTTCGCTGAACTTGATGGATTTGCGCGATGAAGCGGAGGCACTACCACTCTTGTTTGTTTTGCTTCCGCTGATACGCTCCTTTTTTGGTGCAGGTGTTTTAGCCGCACCTTTTCTACCCGCTCTTTTGTTTGCCATGACTAAAAACAAGAAAACCCCTTCAGATGAAGAGGCTTTCTATAATTGTTCAAGTTTATTACTTCTTCAACTCCATGATGATGACACCGAGTGCCGCCAAAATCAAGAGGTTGTGAACATTCTGTCCGCCCAAAAATGAATTGGGGTCTTTGATGTCGAGAAATCCTTTCATGATATTTTTCTTTAATTTAACTTTTTTTCAATCCTTCCGATAGGTGCTCACCTACATTGCCTACTGCGTAGATTCCAAAAATCCACATAACCAACTCTGACCAACCTGCGAAATCGGTTTTGTCGCTAAAAATGAAAAGCAACGTAGCGAGTACAAACAAGAACATTCCAAGGAACATCTTGCGACCACCAAACCATGCATAAATCTTTTCCATTATTTGCGATAAGTTTTTTTTGCTTTCTTCATTGCGTCTTTCAAAGACAGGCTTGGGTTAGCCTTACGCACCTTGCTTAAATGCGACTGCCACTTTTGTAAATGCTTTGGTACTGCCATCACACAAAGGGCATTAAGCGTGATACGGCAAAGGCCGCAGTAGTCTGCGGAGAGGAGGAGACGAATTGCCCCTCTTGTCGTCTAAATTGAGTTGGCTGACCCGTTGCGTTTTGCATAGCCGCAGGACGTGTGCCTCGTGTTCTATTGACTTTATTTGATGCCGTTCTACGCGCATTACGCATGGCTTGTTGTCTACTCTGCTTCATTTGAATAGTTTTTTGCTAAAATAGGCAATTTACCACAAAAGTTTGTCTGCATAAAATCCCGCGCTTCCGCGCTTCTTGCGATTGTTTTTGTGGCGAATCTTGTATAGCCTTCTTCGCTTGTTTGCTGTACCCTTTGGAACCTTTCCTTTACGCTCTAATTCCATGTAAGTGGGATAGTCATTCATTCCTGCCGCACCGACACTTGCAACCTTTTCTCCCGCTTTGAATACATCGATTTTTTTGCCCTTCACCCTTGAGGGCTTTACCACCACTCCGTGCTTTTTGGCTTGGTTTTTCGTGTATTGCTTTATCCGATAAGCCATCCATTTTTACTTGGCCGCTACAACTGCCGCAGGTCTTCGGCTTCCCATGATAGCAATTACGGCCACCAATCCCAATCCGCCTAAAATGGCCCACGTAGGAATGTCCCCTAAACCTGCTTGTTTTGGTTCGGGCGTAGGAGGAGGTTGCATTTGTGCAAGTTGAATTTGCATTTGCAAATCCGCTAATTGCTTTTTCAAGGCTTCTGTCTCCTCGGTATTGTTATTGTTTTGAGCGTTCGCAAGTGCCTCTTGCTGTTCTCGAAACAAATCCATTAAGGCATCAATAGAGTCCCTTGCATCCGAGCAATCAGGAGCCACTAAAAAGGGGTGTGAGGTAGGGCAACTACCTGATGTAGAGGCTTGAAGACTATAATTTCCGCTTGAATTACAGGGTGAATGGCAAATTAAAATGCTTAAATTCGTTTCACCCGCATTTACAGCGGCAACAACATCTTCTTGGCTTCCTGTTGTATCAAATTCAAGAAGTTCGTCTAATAAATCTTGAACGCTGAAAGGGTCAGTTTCGCTATTTGGCTCAAAATCTTCGGGTCGGGTGTCATTGTAGTTGTAATTACCACCCCCGCCTGTTGTATAATTCGCAATGTCATCTGAAGACGAAACAGCTTGAGATACGGGAGATGTAGGCGGCTGTCGAGTCAAGCCTAAAGGACACCGACCCCTAACGCTGTTCACACCCACAGCCGTGCCATTCGGTCTGTAACACGTAATACTATATTGAGGGTCTTGTGCCATGCTTTACTTTCTAATTATTAGGGCAAATGATGCCGTTAAAATTCCTATAAAAATAACCAAATAAATTAAGTCTTTTCTTCGTTGCTCTACAACGACCTGTCTTTTCTGCTCTTGAATCTCTCTTTCGTTCTTCAAGATGTTGGCAAAAAAGTCTTTTGACATCCTTGCCCGATTCTCAATCATTTGCTTGTCGTAATCGACTTGTTGAAGCGTCAGACCGCTAATTGCACTCTCACGCGCCTCTTGAGAGCCACGTACTGCGCTAATCGTGGTAGCCGTTGTTCCTACAATAGCCAAGTAGAGCAAAAATGCTCCCGTAGAGATAGGCTCAAAGTTGACGAACTCTACGTCTTTCATCAAAAGACGACTTAATTTTTCGTGACTTTTTTCATCGAAAGTCATATCTGATAAAACAGAAGCAAGGTATCCATTAGAGCAACCATCTTGAACGTCATAGTCCGTTCGTGTACGCAAAAAGTCTACGACCATTTCTCGGTCATCGACAATTCGCAAAGCGATGAGATGTGCGAGATTATTTCTTGCTTCGACTAACTGCATAGAATGCGATTGCTAAAAATCCCACTACTCCAAGAAGTAGGATAAGGTTTTGTGAAGTGTTGTCTTGCGCTCTTTCTTGCTGTGCTTTTACCAACTCGAAAGCAAAGTCTTCTTGCGCTTTGATTTTTGCAATTTCAGTTTGGTCTCGCAACTGCCTTTGCGCTAAATCATATTGAGCATACGTGGCAAGCCGTTCGTTTTCTTCCGATTTGGCTTGAATGAAGAGGTTTGCGCCTATTTCTACGACCTTAACAACCCATGTGGCAGGATTTGCTGAAGAACCCGCTTGTGTGCTTTCAGCCGCTACTTGAGCGGACGCGGGTATCACCCCACGAAAGGGGAAAATTACATTCGACAGCTTTTTGACGAAGTTTTCGTCTAAAATGTGTTTTGATACCGCTTCGTTTACCTCCATAAAAGGAGCGTCTAACGGCAAATCAGCATACCCCTCTTCTTTTAAGAAGACGATTACTGCGGTTTTGTCATCAACAATAAAATCCGCCAATATTTTGACGGCATTATCCACGCTTTCGGATGAAAAATGCAAGCCCCAAACCAACAAATGTGATAAGAGCCAAACCAATCAATGTTCTATCATCAAAACCTCCCGCGCTCAATTGTTTATCGTCACCACGTAAAGCATCGAGTGCGTCAAGATTTTGCTTTTCAATGTCAAGTAATTCAAGTTGTCTGCACCGCTTGAGCACATACAATTCATCAAGTTCCTTTCGCCTCCTTGACAGAGCAGACAATTTTTCCTCTGCGAGTTTTCTGTCCTGCCCTTTTTTAATGACCACATCATTTGACAAGAGCGTTTTTTCCGCATTCATCAAAGCATTCGTATCCACCAACCCTGAACAATCAATTTGTGAGGGAAGAGGAAATTGAGCCTCAATGATGTTTTCGGCTTGTCTTTGTCGTTGCGTCTTGCTCATTAGACTTCAGGTGATGGCATTTCACCTCCTGACTCCATTGGAGGCATAGGGTCGTGACTTGTGTGACCGCCATGACCAAACTTGAGCCTACCCTTCAAAAACAACCTGTAACCCGCATACAAGGCGATACCCACAAGAATTCCCGTCTTAATTTTTTTGTGGTGCTTTTTATAGAACCCCTTGACACCTTTGGTTTTGGTAGGTACATCAGATTCTAATTTATCAAGCCTATCAGAAAGATTTTCTTGCTCTTCTTTGATTTCTGAAATAGGTGTCGTGTCAGCCGCTTGCGTCATTTTTTTGTATGATTTCGGAGCCGAAGATGCAGGTGAAAAAGCCATCGGAGCACCCTGACCATAGGATTGCTCAAGCATCCTTTGAGGAAAGTCACCCGACCCACCTACCATTGGGTCAACATAGTTATTTACGTCATTTACGAAACTCATGATTCACTTAATTACTTGCTTGAAGCCAATTTTTATGCGCTTTCAGGGTGGATGTACCATACCTCCCATCAGCACCCGTAGAATAACCAAATTCAGTTAGCATTTCTTGAAATTCATAAACACCAAACCCGCATTTGTTAATGTTGCTTGATGGATTGAATTCGTCTACATCCTGCAACTTGTTCCACTTTTGATTGCAACCGATGTTATCAGGTACGCTTTGAGCAGAAGACCCGCCCGAATTACCAAAATTGGTGAGTTCTTGTAGAAGTCCTCCAATCGTAGTGGCTTCAGGCTGATACACAGATACAGGCTCCCCGTTCAAAAGTTGTTTTAACTCCTCTTCATCCTTTTTTCTTGACTCTTTCACCAAGTAAAGAATAAGAGCCGCTGAACCAAGCGTAATCAATGTCACGGCCAAAAGCACCCCACCCGTTTTTTGGGTAGATTGTAAAGTTTGGTCGGTTAGAATTTGATTTTCCATCTTTTTTTAATTATGCAGGGCCGACTCCAATTTGACCTTCATTTTCGGATGATGGCCCACCGCCTAAATCACAAGATTGAGGTGTAAAGGTGCATGACCCATCGTCAACATCGGCTTGGACATTGTAGTTGGTGGCCGCTTCATAGGTACAGCCGTAAACCATGCTTTCAGGCTCGAACGCTTCGGGAACCCACACGCACGAACCATTGTCTATTGATGCGTCAGGGTTCCAATTTTGAGCACTTTGTTGCGTACATCCGAATTTGCTGTCGAACGAACAAGAGCCATCATCAAAGTCTGCATTTTCATCGAAGTTGTCTGCTAAATCGTCGATACAACCTCCTACATACTCTTCTGCTGACTCAAATGCTGTCAAGTCATATTCTACTTCAGCAAAGTCGCATTGCCCACTATCGAATTGTGCGCTTGGGTCAAAGTTCGTTGCATCAGGATTGGTGCATCCAACAAGGTTGTCAAAGGTGCAAGACTCGTCATCAAAGTCCGCATTTTGATTGTAGTTGTCTGCATCAGGGTTTGTACACCCTCCTACATACGCTGTTCCCGTCTCAAACTCCGTGAAGTCATATTGTACTTCAGCAAAGTCACATTGCCCACTATCGAATTGTGCGCTTGGGTCAAAGTTCGTTGCATCAGGATTGGTACATCCAACAAGATTGTCAAACGTACAAGACTCGTCATCAAAGGTGGCACTTGGATTAAAGTTGTCTGCTTGATTATTTGTACAACCTCCGAGGTCACTTGATTCTGACTCGTACTGCGTGAAGTCATATTGTACTTCAGCAAAGGCGCATTGCCCACTATCGAATTGTGCGGTTGGCTCGTAGTTGGTTGCATCAGGATTGGTGCATCCAATTAAACTATCAAATTCGCAAGAGCCATCATCAAAGTATGCATTTTCATCGTAGTTGTCTGCATCAGGGTTTGTACAACCTCCTGCATATACTCCGTCGAAATCGGTTGGAGAATAGGTTTCAGCAAATGTGAAACAAGGTGAACCCGTTCTGTTCTGAACAATCGTATTCAAATCCGCAAGGGTAAGACCCCCTCCTGTTGAACCTGCAATATCCAACACCAAATTTTGGTCTAAAGGCCCACAAGTATTCTCAACAATTGCGTTGGCTTGGTCTACCGAAATTGATGTAGAAGGATTAGATGAAGTGAACACACAAGAGCCATCGTCAAATGGTGCTTCCGCGTTAAAGTTCAAGGCGTTAGTGTTCGTGCATCCCCCCGAATAATTGCATAGTGAGTTGTCCGTAATGAACTCCATTCCCTGACTTTCATACGTGTCAATAATAAATTGAGCCGTTGCATTGTCAGCAAGTGGGTCAGTACAGCCGAACGCATATTGAGCAGAATCAGGAGCCGCAGTCGGGCCACCAATTGTAAAGCATGGAGAGCCTAATACTTCCTTAATTGCACTACTCAATTCACCAATAGTCGGATTTAACGGGTTGTCAAGTAAACCCCCTAAATTAGAGTAATTGGCAATTCCACAATTTGCAGAAATGGCACGAGCATCGTCTTCAGACAATACTTGGTTGGCTGTAAGGCTAAAGGCGAAGAGGCATGAGCCGTCGTCTATGCCTACGCTCGCATCGTAATTCAATGCATTGGGCTGTGTACAACCCTCCGCATACTCGCAAGTAGAGTTGTTGTAAGCCAAGCCCGCAGTTGCCTGTACAACACTCGAATCCACAAAGTTGCTCGCATTAGGGTCTCCACAAACAAAGGTGTATTCCTCGATACCGCTTGGAGGTTCAAATGCCGAAAGTTCAAACTCACAACTTCCGTCATCGATTACTGCATTAGGTTGCCAATTGCTCGCTTCTTGCAACGTACATCCTTCTTGATACTGACATGAGCCATCGTCTACTACCGCATTCGGTGTTGTGTTTAAGGCATCAGGGTCAGTACATCCTGTTTGGTATTCTGCAATGGATTCGGGTGCTACGCTTTGGTTAAATAGGCAGTTTCCTGAATCATATTGAGCCGAAGGATTGTAGTTTGTCGCAGAAGGATTCATACATCCATCGATGTATTCACACGAGCCGTCATCAACTACCGCACCCGCTGTTGTGTTTTGTGCTTCAGGGTCAGTACATCCAACCTGATAATCGGCAACCGAGTCAGGAACAGAACTTGGATTCAAGAACGAGCAATTGCCATCGTCATAAACTGCTTCAGGATTGTAGTTGTCCGCACCCACTTGCATACATCCTCCGATGTAAACACATTGCTCCCCATCGTCATAATCCGCATCCTCATCATGGTTAGAAGCCGCCTCGTCCTTACATCCTAAAGTGTATTGCGCCTCCTCAAAATTCGTAGGTGGGACACCCACAAACTCACAAAGACCATCGTCGTAGTCTGCTTCAGGGTTGTAATTAGTGGCCGCAGGATTCGTGCAACCCGCCGTGTATTGACATTGCTGTCCATCGTCATAGTCCACATACTCATCATAGTTAGAGGCGGCAGGGTCTAAACATCCTAACGTGTATTCCTCGACACCGCTTGGAGGCTCAAATGCCGAAAGTGTAAACTCACAACTTCCGTCATCGATTACTGCATTAGGTTGCCAATTGTTCGCTTCTTGCAACGTACACCCTTCTTGATACTCACATGAGCCATCGTCTACTACCGCATTCGGTGTTGTGTTTAAGGCATCAGGGTCAGTACATCCTGTTTGGTATTCTGCAATGGATTCGGGTGCTACGCTTTGGTTAAATAGGCAGTTTCCTGAATCATATTGAGCCGAAGGATTGTAGTTTGTCGCAGAAGGATTCATACATCCATCGATGTATTCACACGAGCCGTCATCAACTACCGCACCCGCTGTTGTGTTTTGTGCTTCAGGGTCAGTACATCCAACCTGATAATCGGCAACCGAGTCAGGAACAGAACTTGGATTCAAGAACGAGCAATTGCCATCGTCATAAACTGCTTCAGGATTGTAGTTGTCCGCACCCACTTGCATACATCCTCCGATGTAAACACATTGCTCCCCATCGTCATAATCCGCATCCTCATCATGGTTAGAAGCCGCCTCGTCCTTACATCCTAAAGTGTATTGCGCCTCCTCAAAATTCGTAGGTGGGACACCCACAAACTCACAAAGACCATCGTCGTAGTCTGCTTCAGGGTTGTAATTAGTGGCCGCAGGATTCGTGCAACCCGCCGTGTATTGACATTGCTGTCCATCGTCATAGTCCACATACTCATCATAGTTAGAGGCGGCAGGGTCTAAACATCCTAACGAATATGTAGCATCACTTGGTGCTGAACCGCCTAACCCAAACTCACAGCTTCCATCATCGACAACAGCATTGGGGTCAAAGTTGAGAGCATTTTCATTTTTACAACCAAAAGCATACTGACATGAGTTGTCCGAAGACGTAGCCAACGGGTCATAATTAGATGCCAAATTATCCGTGCATCCATAAACCACATTGTAGTCGTCTACAACAACAGGAGAATCGGGGAATTGACAAGAGCCATCATCTAAAAATGCATTGGAATCAAAATTCAACGCGCCATCATTCGTGCAACCCATATCGTAAGTGCAAGAATTATTCGAGTTGGTGGCAGAAGGGTTGTAATTGTTAGCGTCTGCATCGGTACACCCATATACAACGGGGTTTTGGCCGCCATCATCCGATAAGCCTAACCCACCTTGGTCGTCATTAGAAGGTGGTGGAGGTGGTGGTTGCATTATTGGCATATCATCTGATTTTTTTGTAGAGTCTTCTTTTTCTTTTTTTCTTCTTTCAGAAATAACGTAAATAGCCGCACCTGCCGCTACTACTGCGCCTCCAATTAAAATATTTTTTACTTTTTTATCCATGATTTAGTAGTCGCAGGTTCCGTCATCAATTTCTGCACCTTCGCTGAAATTCAACGCAATAGGGTCGGTACATCCCTTCGTGTTTGAAGCGTTAGAAAAACCCATAAAGTCATTAGGCGTGTCGGTAGGGTCGTCAGGTGGCATCGTATCGCTGTCGTCGCCAACTGCCACGGGAGGCTCACCCACAATAGGGTCAGGAGTTTCGCCTGAATCATCAATCACACTCGTATCTCCACCTCCCGTATCAGGTTCTTGTGGGTTGACCACTTGACCTGCATCATTTAGACATGGAAATCCAATTGTCGAATTAAAATCATTTGGAGACAACGGATAAGACATCGATGTAACCTGCTGAAAAAGAGACATAGACAAGTCGTTAACCACACCTCCAAAACACTCTATAACCATATTTTGACCTGCAAAGGCATCGGGTATAAATCCTGCGGGAACAACGGGCGTGTACATATTTGCCCCTGTTTCAGTATCGAAACACTCAAACCCAAGTAAATCATTGACCTCCTGTGAAGTCATAGAGCTTTGATTGAATAAAAGAATAGTATCAGCGGATACTGCTCCGCCAAGGGAACAATCATTGATGTCGCCATTTGCGATGGCTGAATTGTCAATGGGTTCACCTTCTTGTTCGGTGTCGGGTTCAGGAGCCACAAGTGTAGACAAATACTCTTGATAAGCCTCTTCTGCCCCTTCTTCACCACCAATACCCAAAGAAAAATACCCCAAAGATTCACAAGGAATAATATCACCTGTATCACCATCAATATAGGGTAGGTCATCTAAAATATACACCCCTTGTGAGTCCCAATTGTAGCAAGACTGAACCTCCAATTCATCTAAATCGCCAAGAGATTCTTCTGCATCTTCAAACGTGTTGAAGAGAGGAATTCCATATTCGATTGTAGTACAATCCTCACCTTCTTCAATAGTAAAGGTTGTAGAAGATTGCACCTCACCATCGGTGCTGATAAAGAAACAAGTCGAATATTCAACAGAAGAGCCACCGATTTCGTCGGCTTGCTCTTGCGCCCCGTTTAGGTAGGCTGTGGCATTTTCTGATGTGTTGTAGTATCCTGACTGCATGAAATCCGATACCACACCGCCTTCATAAACCAAGTCGAGATACGTTGGTGCAACATCTCCTTCACACGTCATCCCTTCACCCAATTCAATTACTTCTGACGAAACAGAGTAGGGGGCATCGGTAATGAAATAACAAGTCACATCATATAGGCAAGAGCCATCATCCGTATCAGCGGATTCGTCAAAATTCTTTGCTGTGTCATTCGTGCATCCTAAAACAGCTTCGGGCGGGAACTCACACAAGTCATTGTTTTCTGTGTTGGCTTCAGCATCGAAGTTTTCTGCGCCCTCAACCTTACATCCTTCTACCACCGCCTCGCATGAGCCGTCATCAATTAAAGCTTCTTCATTGAAATTGAATGCGGTCTCATCTGTACATCCCTCATACGTTTCAGGGTCAGAAGCATAAAGCAGGGCATCGTTTTGAGTATCAAAGGGATATTCAGGATAATCCTCGCCACATACCTCTGTAAATTCTTTTTCTTGCGCTATAACCTCTCCATCCTCATCGACATCAAAGCAATTGAATGAGTCATAAACGAAGTCATCGTATTCTAAATCGTCAGAGAATGGCGCGTAGTCAGGACATGATTCACTTGGATTAACCAATTCGGTTGTTTCATTTCCTTCCTCATCCAATCCTCTGCACAAAATTAAATTCGCACCTCCACCGCCACCGCCAACGCCACCTCCACCACCACCGCCAACGCCACCTCCACCACCACCGCCAAGAACTTCCTCCTCGGTCTCTTGTGTTGGGTCGCTTCCTCCTGATGGTGGCTGTACACCAATGACTTTCCCTGAATCGTCCTGCTCTTCGTCTTTAGAATAAAGCGCATACAAAATACCGCCTCCTGCAAGGGCGGCTAATGCAGAAATCAATATTTTTTTACGCTTTTTCATTTACCGAGCATTTGAGAAGACGATGCAGACTGCACCATTTCTCTGTTTTGAGATTGCCGTTGGGAATCGTCTTTGTTGTCACTTACCGCTTTGCCATGACCTGAAAAATCTTTCATAGGCTTTGGCTTTGAAGGCTTTGAAGGCTTTGGAGCACTTTTCTGTGGTTTTGAAACCAACTTTTTGTCTTCTAAATCAGACATATCGGCCACCAAAAATGCTTGATACAGAGTAATGCCAAGAGCGAATGACAAACTCACGGATACTATACCCACCAAACTCTTTTTTAATTCTGTTTTAGTCATCATCCTTGGTTTGCAATTACGATAAGAGTACATCCGCTTGGTGCGGTAATGGTAAGTGTACCTAAAGTCTTTCCCGATGTAGCAGAAATAGTCACGCTGTTGTTTTCAGCAACGCTAACAGCCTCACTTGCTTTACCATCTATTGTCGCATTCCCTAAAATTGTTCCTGACGTACTGCTTGTGCATAAAACAGAAATCACACCAACACCATCATCTTCTGTGATGTTTAGAGATTCCGCTCCCACAAGTGTTTGCGTGAAGATTTCGTTTCCTAAAATATCTATGGGCATGATTTAACTGAATAACCAATCGAAACTAATTTGTCCGATTTTTTGATTTTTGCTGTAAGCGAATAAATACACATCCTTTGCTTTCTCATCAAAGGTGCAAGCATAAATTTTGACATCATCAACATCGCATTTGTGCTCCTCACTTAACCTGCTAATGGTTTTGGTAATGAAAGGCTCTGCAATTTGCTCTCTGTTCTTAAAATCTATCTTGACTCCGAGCACCTCTTTGAAGCTAACGCGGCTCTTTTCTTGAAAAGCAATACAATAGGTGTAAAAGGGGGTTCCTTCTGAATTTGCTCTGATTAAGAGTTGATTTTCAGTACATTCCACCTCGTTTTTTTTGGCAAAATTTACGAGTGCTTTCTTGAAAACCGACCTTGTTTCGCTCTTTGCGATGTCTTTGATGAAATCTTGCATTTATCGGATAATTGATGATAATGAATATCCGACTAAATTAGCGGCAGTTTCTTGGTAATCAAAGGGGTAATCATTGATTTTTATGAAGTCTGCGCCTACATTCATAGTACCTGAAATACGAATGATTCCTGACAAGAAGTTTTGAAGGTTGCTAAACGCATCACGGAGAGCACCATTTAATTCATCACGGGTAAGCGATAAGGTCAAAGGAACTACTTGTGTACTGCGTCTTTGAACAAGATAGGACTGCGTAGATTGCACCGAGCCAACCTGTTGGTTGTTCCACATGACTTTGAAGTTGATGCCGTAAACCTTTAAGTCTAAATCGCTTGTGTTTTCAAGAACAAGGTCAAATGTAAAAGTGATGGCTTGCGAACCAATGCCTGTAATCTTCACATTTTCAAACTCATAATCCATCGCCTCAATCCTTCGGGATTGTTTCTGCATATAAGCATAAAGGCCGAACGTAAGTCCGACCACCGCTACGAGGGCAAAGAGTTGTTGCTTGTTCATATTACGAGGCGGGGGTTAGTTGCGCTGAAGAGGTTCCTTTTTTAGACTGACTAACTGCAAAAATCACGACAGCCAAGCCAATTGCACCAATAAGCGCAGGAATCACCCAATCACCTCTCTCTTTCTGAAATCCTGCTTTCGATGGCTCTGTGGCTTGTGCCTGTTGTAATGGCTGTTGCTGTTGGCCCCCACCCAAAAGCCCCAAGCCTTGTCCTAATCCCTTTGCAAATGCTCCGAGACCCTTTCCTTTATTTCTCCTTTTTTCAAGTAAGGCTTGATTCTTTACGGCTTCAGGGCTTGTTGCTTGAGCCGCACCCGCACCCGTTGTTAAAGATTCTGCCGTTACTCCACTTCCCTGTTGTCCATATTGACTGAACTCCGAAAGTAGGTCGTCCATGCTAAAAGACCCTGCCTGATTGACAAAATCTTGGGTTGCATCCAAGTCCAAATCGGAGTTCAACCCGTTTCCAAAGGCTTGTAAATTATTACGCATCATAGTCTTGTGTTAATGGAATTCCCATCTTAAATAAGATGTCGAGATATTGGTCATGATTCAATCCGCACAAGTTCAATTCTCCTGCTTGTGGGTCGGAAGTGATACATCCCTGCCTTCCGTAGCCCTTAAATGGACTTGAATCTCTATTCGGCAAGTTTTCAATGAATGAGTCCAAAGCCTCCTGTGTCGGCATATCGAACGTGCTCGTTTGCTCCACATCAAAGGCTTCCTGAAGTCGTCTAACACAGATATTTGATTCATCAGGTTCCAAGGGGAAATCGCAACCGCCAAAAATATCTTGGTGAGCCTGTGTAGAAGCAAGCGCAGGGTCAATGGGTGTCAACGCATAAGGCAATGCAGGTTCTGATTGAACTTGTGATTGCTGTTGCTCTTGACTTCCTTGAATGACCTCCGTAGGCGCACCAATAGGTACGTCTTGTGATGAAGCATCATCGGTAGAAGGCATAGGGGTAGAGTCATCTGCCCTTTTTGCGCTTCCGAGAAGTTTATCCTTGAACAAGAAAAAGGCTACTGCCCCAACCGCCACTCCTCCTAATAAGTATAACGTGTCTTTTTTCATTGTGGTAATCTTGAGGTAAAATCGGTGTACTCTTTCAAATCATTTCCTGACAAGTCACTTCTGATGTCAGCATCCATATTGGCTCCATGTCCTTGAGATGTATAAGAGTTAGCCACACTAACAAGACACCGCCTCGAAGGAATTAACCTATATGATGCCTTCAACAACTCCTCATCCGTACCCCAACCCCCAACCGCATCTTCAATATCGTTGGCGATTTTGGTGACTTGACTTGAGGACAGCGAGCATCCTGCGCCTGAACCTTGATATGGATTGCCTGATTGGTATGTCCCTCCTCTATCGTCAATTGTATCGGTAATCGATTGATAAAGAAGTTTTTTTCGTCTATTGACTCCAAAAAACACGACACCTCCGATGACAAGCACCGAACCAATCATAATAGATTTTGCTTGCTTGTTTGTCATCCTTGTATGGCTTTTACCGCCCTGCCTTGAGGGGATGCCAACATCGCTCCTTCCGTTACGACATTAAGCGTCTTTTTGGCTTTATCAGGATTCAGAATCAAAGTGTACAAAAGCATCAAAAAACCAATTGCAATACCACCCACAACGGCAATATTTACAATTTTGATGGCATTGAAATATCCCCCTACGCCTGAAACAAAATTTGCCCCTGTAAGAGAGATGGCCTCCAAACTGCCTTGAGTTATTTGAACACCCTGCCTCGACATATATTGAGCCAAGGATGTGGAATAAGCATTGGAATTTTTTCTTCCATACCTATCCCACGCCAAAACCCAAAGGTCATTTGCTCCTGCGCGACCAAAGCACCTTGTCAAACTAACGTGCCATTGTTGCCACCCACTTGCCGTGGTTTGTGGATTTGGTGTTCCGTTAAGACAAGAGCGTTGCTCTACGCTGAAACTTGGGCCTTTTGATATGTTATCAAGCAAACCCACTCAAGGATTAGCCTTGGAAATTTGCGAGAAACGCGAGAAGTGCGTTAACGCCACCTTGTTGAAATGCTTGGACAGCCGCTGTTGCACCTTGACTTGTGTAGGTGTTTTGCATTCCATCATCTAAAGCACTCATAGGGTCTCCGCCCATTCCTGATTGGCTACGAAAGCCGAATAATGAATTATCTCTCATGATTGAAAAGTTTATCCTGCCGCGTTATACCCCGCTAAAAATGCCAAAAGAGCGTTTACTCCGCCCTCTTGAAAAACGGCTTGCGCCATTGCCACACCTGCTTGATAGTAATCTTGTTGTCCCATACCTGTTTGATTTCGGAATTGACCTGCAACTCCATGATGCATATTTCTAAATCTCATAATTTCTGTTTGTTTGAAATTCGCAATAAAAATACGCAATAGAAATTAGTTTTTCTTTCAAAAAAAAGAAGCGTCAACCTCCGTCAACGCTCCTTATCTCGGTCAAGAATTTTCTGCAAGTTCCATTTCAACTTGCTTACTTTAATTTCTCGATTTTTCTTTTTGTCTAATAAGTTCCTTCTTGCTTGTTGCCAATGAGTGATTTTACTCGTTTGGCTCATGCACCACAGCCACAAGCGGAGGCAAAAGATGCCGCAGAAGCCACGTAGGGTTGTGACGTAGGTGCGCCTTTGGTGAAGACATCCCCTTCAAATCCTGAAGAGGCAAACCCGAAGTCATCTCGCCTTGAAACTTGACGAAATCCTGACGCTGACTTAAATCCCGTAGTATTGTTTGGTAAAAATCCCATTTCTTATTTTGCTGTTACAGGAGTCGCAACCCCTTTATTCATAGTGGATTTGATGAAGAAAAATCCTGCAAATGCGATAGCCCCAATCGTTAGATACACCATCGCGTTACCGCCCATCCCCGCTTGTTGAACATTTGTAGAACCCATTGGTGGGGTATATCCCAAATCACCATAGGATTGGTCAACTGCCGTTTGAGCCTTGTCTAAATCCTTGTCTCCGCTGACACGACAATTTGAATCTCTCTTTCTCTGTAACTCATCCGTGTACTGATTGAGCATTTGTGCTCCATACTTTCTGCGAGCGTTGGTGACATTAAAGTCCACACGGCTCTCAAGAGCACGTTCTAAAGAGTTGCTATCCAAAGAAAGCAATCTGTTTCCTTCTGCAATACTTCTGTCGAGCGCATCACATTGTACCTGTCCTGTCTTGTGTTGCAAAAACCCAATCAAATCCTTAACAGCGTCTCTCAAAGGAGCCTTGAACTTGGCTCGAACCAAATTTCCGTCTGCATTTTTGTAATCGGTAGGCGCAACCCCTGCGCTTGGTGTCTGCTTCATGAGACCTCCCCAAACTGCTTCGTTGATAGTCGGTTCAAATGCGTTGAAACTCATGCTTGTACGATTTGTGGTTGTGGCCTGTTTGCCATAAACATTACAATGCCCGCGACAGCTACTACTGCAACGATAATCAATGGATTGCCAAACGAAAAACCTGCTTGTTTTGGAGCCATATCGGGCATACCCATGCGGGTATCCATGTATGGCAAACCACCTTCGCCTTGGCCGTCAAGGTATGGGTCGATAGCTTGGTCAATTACATCTTGATTTTCTTCAAAATATCCATCAGGTTGTTGTGAGATTACATCAAACTTACAACTGCCATCTTCTACGTTTGCTTGGGGATTGTAGTTTGAAGCTGTCTCCTCCATACACCCGTAAGTGTACTGACCACCTTCAACTCTATTGGCTTTACAGGTAACTACATTCTCTTCTAACTCACGTCTGTATTTGCCCGCCATTTCTCGGAGGTACTCGCCTTTTCGCTTTTTATCAGCGAAAGAAGTTATCCCTCCTAAACTGACCTGATAATTGGTGCAACGCTTGAGATTTTCGATGTCATCACCAAAAAACCCATCTTCACACTTTCTCAATCTGTCAAGGGCGGTATTTGCCAATTCACACTTTCCTTGTGCGACTTGCCACGAGGCGTGAACACCATTGCAATTGTCTAAATATCCTTCTTTCGGTTGCTTGAAACACGTATAACCTTTGAGCAACTCCCTAATTTCCTCTCGCTCCTTTCCTGAAACAATATTTTTGAAAGTATCCCCCGATGCGTTTCGCATCCTTTTTTGTTCTTGAGCGGTAGGTCGAGGTGTTGCCACGGGGGGTGCGTCCTTCAAAAAAGAAGTAGGCTTCGATGGCGTTGATTTTGCGGATTTGCGACGAGGCTTGTCTGTTACCACGTAATCCACACTATATTGACCTCCGTGGGTCAAACCATCCTCTTCTCCTCTACCCCTAAAAGGGTCAATAGCGGGTCTGAATGCTGTTGTTTTATTGCTCTTAAAACTCATTTCAATGTCTTTTGACAACTCGGACTTAAAGCCGCTAAAGGCTCCCCAAACGAAGGGAGGTTGCCTTCATCAAAATTACTGATAAAAGTTTTAATTATTTCCATTCTCTCTTTGTTGGCGCGAGTAGGGGCATTCATAAACACCCTCGTAAATGAATTAAATGCACTTATTCGAGGGTATCCTAAAGAGAGGTAAAGAGCAAGGCCATTAAGGTCGGCCTCTATTTCACTATCAATATCCTTATTCAGCCAATAGTGACTAAACTCATGAAGCAATACCGCCATCCTCATGGGGATGGTGTAGTTCCTGAAATATTCAGCACTCACTTCAATAAATCCTTGTTCAGCATGAATCCTTGCAGGTGTTTCAGGGGCTTCAGGAATGCTGTCAAGGTATTTAATGACATACTCAAAGGTTTTGTCATAGTAAATTTTCCCTCCCGCATCTGCGTATCCTGCAATTGCGCTGAATTGTGACAAAAAGGGAATTGCCGTTTGGATTTTGGGGTTTTGGTAATTGATGCATTGCGGCAGGTCTTGCAATGGCTTTTGAATAATATTACCTACTCGAAATCCGCCCTGCATAGGAACCAATCCCGCGCTTTGATTGTACACTTCAACAATCACCTTTTCGGGAGCAATAGGCATTCCAACCTCAATCGTTACCTGCCCCATAATGGTTTTATATCTGTCAACAAACAAGGTGTTTCTGTGCTCAACAGATTTTACCTTAATCCCAATACGATGCTCTGATGCAGTCGTAATAGGGATGACAAGTGTTGTAGGCTGACTCCCGATATAAACCTCAATTTCCATTACTTTCTATTTTTCATTGCCCAAAAAACAACCGCACCGAGGCCCACTACAATAACGAGATTCCTTGCTACGTTACTCTTTTTTCCGCTCGCATTCAATTTCTCCTGCTCACAACTTGAGCACTTCATTCCGCTTCCCGTTACCGATTTCGAGGCAGAGGATTTGGTTGCTTTGATTGCCTTAACTTTTCTTGCGGTAGCGGCAGTCTTGGGTTTTTCAGGAGCAGTTTCTTTCAGCCCTAAAGCCTTCTGTACTTCTTGCAATTTTACCTTACCTGCGTTTACATTGTCCATGAAATTTTCACCAAAAGTGGACTTCATGCGTTGTAAAAATTCTTGGAACTCAACTTTGATTCCGCTTTGCTTGTGGAATTGATTAGCCGTCAACATTTGTTGGTTTTTCTTTAGAGGGTTTATCGAGATATTCAATATAAAAGTATGCACTAATTAAGCCGAATGCCACTCCTAACAAAACCTTTTTTCCCTTATAGACGGCATATCCACCGCCTAAAGCCGCACCAAGTAAATAAGTGTTCGTTTCGGTGTTTTCAAAAACGCTTTTCTTGCCTTGAATTTTGTCAATGCTCTCCTTGGTCTCTTTCGGAAGCGACTTATAGTCTTGTGCTTCACCGCTGACCTCCTCCACCTCTTGAAAGTCTACATCTTCGACCTCCTGCATCTTTATTTCTTACCTTTTTGGTAAAAGTAGAATCCCGCACCCACAGCACCGACAAGCAAAATGCCCATAATCAATCTCGCTTGAGGAGTCATGGCAGTTCTTGCTTGTAACTTGAGATTTTCCAACGCAAGTTGACTCTTTACTAAATCTGCATTGGCGGCATCTGCCTTTGCCTTGTCTTCCAACAATCCTTGTTGAAGTTGCGCACTTTTTTCTGCTTGCCGTTGAGCAAGAAAATTAGCCAATAAAGCACCTGCAATTTGGCCCCCTGTTTCTAATGTTTGAGTACCCGCTTCTGTTTGAAAGAATCTTTGGTCTCCTGATTGGCGTACATATTTAGGCGATGCGCCTTGAAAAGACGATGGGCTTAATTCTACCGCCAATGTTCCAATTTTTCTTTGGAGTCTTTTGTTTGACCCCAAGTTCTCGACTACCGAGTCTACGAGTTCTTCCCGCGTTGAATTTGGGCCAATTTTTACACCGCTATCAAATAAAGCATCTCGCACATCTGTTGTGCGCTCATCAATTACTTGGGCTAAAACTTTTGCCGCTTGTCTTTTATTCTTCATAGTCCCTTTTTTGCAATCATGTACCCAAGAAAGGCAAATCCAATAACCATGATAATGTCTTGTTGGGACAATTCAAGAACACCTGCTTTTTTGCCGTTTGAATCTTGAATCATTTTCATGACATCGGATGATGACATTGACTTATTCATTGGGGCTTGGTCTTGCGACACACCAATCGCGTTGTTAAAGAAGTCGGGTGCAATGGGTCTAAATCGATTTTGAGCCGCTTGTGGGCCATAATAAGAGGTGGTGTCGAGGTCTTGCAAGAATTCTTCTCCAAAGTATCCTGAAGGAGCCTGTTTTGACGCACCCCCCGCGTAGTTCAAAAGCTGACGATTGACACCATCACCGATGAGCAATTCCTTGTCGGGGTGAATTTTTGCCATCTCTTTTAAGGCTCCGTCCTTCTCTTCTCTCACATACTGCTTTAGCCTTCTCTCAATTTCGGTGGTACTTTTTCCCTCACCAAATCCGTTGTCTCGCAACAGCATATTGGCTTTGCGTGGATTATTGGAGGCGATATATGCATAAAGATTCATTTCGTGAAATTTTGCTATAAAAATAAGAAAAGGCGAGGAAAAAATTTCCCTCGCCTTCTCCGTGTCAAATTGAGATAGATTATCCCTGCTGAAGTGCGTCCGCGACGCCCTGTCCGAGAACAACCTTGTCTTGACGGACAACATTCGGGTTGCCGTAGCCACGGGCTACTGACTGCCCCGCAAGTCCGCGAGTAAGGTTGACGTTTTCGGATGGGTAGAAGTAGAAAGTCGCTGATGCTCCCGCGTTCAAATCAACGGCAATAGACGTAAATCCATCCCAACGCCATGATTGGCGAATGGCAAGGATGTCGGTCTGCTGTTGATATGGGTCGACGGTTGGAACAATGGTTCTCTGCTGAACATTACCATTTGTATCACGAACCTTCAACTGCAATGTCTTGAGTGCTTGCGCCTGTGAAGAAGCGTCAACGTAGGTTAATCCCACGATAAACGGCTTATTCAATTGTTGGTACAAAAACTCGACATACGTTGTTCCGCTAATTCCCATCGTATAAGGAACACCTGCGTTACGGCCATTATTAGTGGCGGTAATGTTGGCGAAAGCCTTACCAATGATGTTGGAATTCACGGCATTTGTAGTCGTGTTACTAATAGTGATGATGTAAGGTTGGGAAGTGGGAGCACCACCCATGCCTTGAGCACCTGTTTGGTTCAACATTTGTGAACCACCTGCGGCTTCCACATAATCGTCGTAGTCAGCATCAACTGCGGGGTATCCACCATAGTTGAGGTACTGCTCTTGAGCGTCCTCTTCTGCTTGGGCGAAATACTTATTGTAGTTCATGATGATTTTTTTCTGATTTAATGAAAACTAAAAATTAAAAACTCTCGCTCGTTCTCAATTGCGAACCCTCTGACTTCGTACCAACGAAGGGGAATTCATTTTGCTATTGATTACTTGCGTAAAACGCGGTCATACAGGAGCATACCTCCTGCAACACCTAATGCCGTAAACACAATGGTCAACGCCACTTTACTGATTTCTTTTTTGTCCATCTATCCAAAGATTTTCGTTGCAAATATAACGGGTAAATTAAAACTATCTGATTGTTCTGCATAGTGGATTCAACAAAAAATCCATTTTATCCATTGCAGAGGTGAATTATTGTGAATTATCGGAAGTAATTTTTAGTGAATACTTCTTTTGCGGCTAAAATTGCTTGTTGAGGCGTGTACAACTTCTTGCCCTTTTCATTTCTCTTGTTAATATAGGGTTTCACTACCTGCCTATGATTCATTGAGCAATACTCGTCTACTGCGTAATCAAACAATTCTTTGTCATAGTTGCCAAAAATCTTCTCTTCATCTACATCCACGTAAAGAAAAAATCTTGTATCGCCATCGTAGTATTTCTTGTTTACCATGCTTTCAACGATACTGAACAAATCGATTTTGTCAGGAAACTTTTGTTTATGTCTTTCAACTGAATCACTATTCTTATGCACCCGCAACCAATTCAAATTTTGCCAAATTTTTGAAGTAATCCTTCCGATACTTTGGAAGTGCATAATGATGTCCGTATTAGTATGTCGGTTTGTACAAATGGCCCCTACAAGGTCATTGGGCAGGTGGTCAGAAATGTATTTATTGATGTCTTCAATCAATAGCATACCCCCTCTGTATTTGTCAAGAATGATGTAGAGCGCATCTGCAATATCTCTCAATGTCATCCGAGAACCATCATCCTTAAAAGGTCTAATTCGCCTAATCTCGATTCGAGGATGTACGCTGAAAATTTCAATGTCTTTGAGGCTCATGGCCCTGAATTCTTCAAATTCGTCATTCACATCCAAAATCAAAACTCTACGCGGCTTGACTCCATTGCCACCACGAGCATATTCCTTCATCATTTGGGTTGTTTGATAAGTTTTACCAATACCCTTTTTCCCGACAGCAACCCCTAACTTACATATTCTGCTCATGCTCGACTTTTTTCAGTTCATTAAGGTATCGAATATGTTGAGCAAGGATAGCCTTTTGCGCCAATAATTTCTGTTCAATTTCAAAAGCATCCACCCAAAGCTTTGCCCTATCCAAATCACTTGTATCGGCTTCTGAACCTCTTTTTTTTGTTTCTGAAAGTAAGTTTTCTAATGCCTCTACATAGCCCTCTTTCTTGAAAATACGATTTTGAAAAACCGCAAACTTTTGCTGTCTTGTTTCTTTGTCTTTAGACAACTCTCGCATCAATAACTCTTTAGTTTTTCCCATGACTTATTTGTGAACATTTGCGACAAACTCGTCGCCAAAATTTCTCCAATCTTTATTTTTATGGTAGGCGTACATAGACGTATCTACAAACATTGGAATGCCCATCGCCTTCAAATCAAAAGCAAACCAACTATCACAAAAACCATCGCGGTCTTTGTCATATCGAAATTTGATTTTCTCTAAAATGCTTCTGTGAATTAAAGTGCATCCCACTCCATTTGCCCAAGCCTCTTTGACATCGCCATCATAGGCATGATGATTGTATTTCCCTCGTACAATTGCCCCACTTCCCTCTCCGTCATAATCTTCTTCTAACTCAATCATCACAGGCTCTCTGTCTTGCCAATCGAAAATATCATAGCTAACTCCTACCACTTGTTTTCTGTGTGCGAGTAGATTTACCACTACATCAGGAGGAGGGAAAATGTCTGTTTCAAGATGAAGGAGGAAATCATACCCACCCTGAAGTGTTTTCTGCCTTACAAGATTGTGACCCTTCGTTATTCGGCTAATAATCGTCTCGTTTTTTTTGAACTTGACTCTTTCGGCTTTGATTCCCAAAGATTTAAGGAAACCTACGTTTTTAGGGTCATCACTATTGTCTGCTAAAAAAATGTCTAACTCATACGGATACAGAAAGGACTTTACATTCTTTACCCATTCCTCGACACAATAATTCTTTACATCAGCCGTGGGCGCACCAATCAATATTTTTGGAGGAGTCCATGACATCACTTTTCAAAATGGTGATTTTCGTATTTCAAATACTCGTGTATGTGACCAAGTTCAATAATATTTAAGTCGAGAACATCATACTTCCAATGCAAAAAATTCATCATTGGTTGGTCTCTTTTTGAGTAGTCCTTGTAGTGGTCATAAAAGAAATATTCAATAATGCTCCAAGCCGAAGTGTTTCTTCTAATGCTTACCCCCGTCTGAAAATATTTGACGTTTTCAGGATAGCCGTTTGATTTGAAATACTTGTATGTCTTCAACAATGATTCTTTTGAATCTTTCTCAAGTTCAGCGCACAGGTCAATATCTTCATAAGCCCCATCAAGGGATGGATGAATCAAAAACACACCATCCATCGTGCTCATACAGAAAGTGTCTACAAACTCGTCCATATCCCCTAATACGACCATGTTTGCATCAATTACAACAACGAGGTCATACTCTTCCTCAAGTTCCTCTTTACACGTTCTAAAAGGGCTGAATTTTATCTGATTCGCTCTTCTTTTCGGGTCATCGCTTTTGAAGAATTCTTCAGACAAAATAACACTACGCCATCCATCGGGGATGTTTTCTGTCTCTTTGTCTGTGAACAGAATATAGTCCCAATCTTTTGTCTTCCATTGAATTGGCTCCGCATTGTCGTAGTTACCGAAGTTATAGCTTACTACTGCCTTTTTCATTGTACTTGTGGGATTTACGATAGAAAGGGTTTTGCCACAAATGATTTAGAGCATTTGGCAATGTGTTGAACTGCAATGTTTTCTTTTCAAACCTTGTCAAAGACAAAGATGCTTGGTCTCTTTTGGTGGGCATTTCCAAATAGTTTTTTGCCCATGCCTTCTCAAAGGCTCTCGTTCGTTTGGTATTGGAGCGAACTGACATCGTGGACTCATGATACCCGTTGTCAAATTTGAAGCCCTTCATGGTGAGAATGTCAATAGTCTCCTCCATATTTTCTTCAGTCTCTATCTCTTTTCCGCACTCTTCCCTGATTGCTCTGATTTTCTCCACCTCTTGTAAGTAGCTTTCACAATCGGGATGCGGTGGCATAGAAATATCAAAATTATTGTGGTGAGCATCTACGAAATTATCTAAATCCCCTACAATTTCAACATTTGCATCAATGGTTACTACCAAGTCATAGTCGATGCCCGTCAAATCCTCAAGAAGCGTAAGAGCCTTTGCCTTGTAGTAACTCGCTTTTCTCTTGGGGCTTAAACCATCAAGTTCTTCAGAATCTATAACAAGAGGTTCAAAAAAGAACTCATTTGAACACTTTCGGTGTTCTCTGCTTGTCAAGTCCGTTATCGTGTAAAAATCCCACGTTGAATTCTCAAAAGACGGCTGATAGACTTGCTCATAACATCCAATGTCGAAGTTGACTACCGCCTTAATCATTTGGTGCTACAATTTGTGCTTTTTGTGTGTCACGAGATTGTCTCCTCCGTTCTCTTCGGCTTTCGTTTGTAGGATTTTGAGCGCGAGGTGGAGGCGGTGGTGGTGTTTGCATTGGTGGGGTAGGCATACCTCCTTGCTGATATTGCTCATGCACCAACTCCAATGTTTTGGTCAATTGTTTTTTCAGCGCAAGCGTAGTAGCCGTTTTTGTAATAATGTCTTTACCGAACATGACAAGCAAAAACTGCTCATCAGTCATGCCAACACCCTTTTTCTCAAAAATGCGGGTCATTGGGTCTCTGACGCTATCCTTAAATTCGTCAGTAACCTCCATAGCCTCATCAATTTGCGAATTGTAGGACTGCACAAAATCAATGACTCCAACTCTTTCGTCAGCACTTACGGGAATGGGCATTTGAAGGTCAAGTTTACCTTCTGATTGCATTTGTAATAGCTGACCCTCTTTCATGTTGGCAAAGCCTCCTGTAAAAGAGCAAATGCTTGAATAGCCTTCCAACACCATGTCCGCCATTTGTTTAGCGGCCTTCTTTTTATCTCCTTTGGGAAGGTCGTTTATCCTTTCCTTACCAAAAATCTCATCTTCATCATCTCCTCCACCCCCAAACATATCGGGTCGAATATCTTCAAGCGTAGGAGGCTGAAAAACAGGCTCTTCAATATCGGGAAGCCTCCCTACCCCCTCAATCGATACCTTTTGATATTCTTTTTCCTCTACATTATCTGCAAGAGGATTGTAGTTGACTACATCTGAAAAGTTGGGTTGTTCCTGCTCTTCAATTTGGATGTCTTCAATAGAAGTATTTTCGCTCATATTTTAAGTGTGTCTATCGCTTGCAAAATTCTCATGTGTTGAGGAATTTTATCATCCAAATCTATGCAGAATTTGTAGTATTTGGAAATAGATGACACATCTTTTTGAACAATGTTCGCAATTTCTCGATGCGAGAGAATTGTATGCTTTTTAAGAAAGTAAACGATTGTAAGAATTGCATTCATTCTTCTCTCGTCTTTACTGCGGGAAACAAACACAAGTTCTTTGTGTACTCCGTAGTAATCGCATATCTCATTGATGTTTCTTTCAATGAAGGACTGAATATTGTTAGGGTCTAACATTCCCATAGCTTCACGTAGATTTTGTTTTCTTCATTCGTTCTGTATTTATCGACTTTGACTTGATAAAATTGTCGGTCATCATCTACCACACCCGCTTTTTCTAAAGCGTCCATCACACCCTTGGCAAGATTGTCACTATCAAATTTTGACCGAAGGGGTGCTCCGTCAATACGCTTGTATTTGGGAGTAGATTTTGGATAAGAAAAATGAAATGTCATCTTAATTCGGCAATAGTCCCTTTTCTCAACCCCGATTTCATGAATAAGGGCGACAAGACTTTTTTGGTAGTCATTATATGTTTTAGGCATATATGCAAACTTGCCATTAAATCGGGGTCTTGGCGTAGGCATTCCCGCTATGTCGAGGATAAATTCCAATTAAGTCACAACGGCAAATTCCTGCTTCTTCCTACCTCCAATAGCAACTGCGGTCATTACCAATCCCGCACCAAAAAAAAGAAGTATGTATCCCGTTGTATTCATCACCATTTTCCTTTTGGACATTCTTCTGCCGCAAGTTGAACTTTAGCCCTTACAAAGCATCCGCACTCCCTACATCTACCAAACATAGCATCATAAAGAGGGCATTTTTTACAAATACTCATCCTTTGAGATGGTGAAATTTCTTGTGGGTCTTCGTAGGTCTCAAACATTCAATTCCTTTTTAATGTTTTCAATCAACTTTTTGTACTCGTCCGTATCGACAAGATACTCTGAAATTCTTACAGCAAAATCGTTGTCGCTTTTGAAATGAACTCCCATAGACATACGAGAAGAAGCAACTTCCCGTGTAGGCTCGTCGCTCCAAGCAACACCCATGACATCACTAATCAGTTTCGTGTAGAAATGCGTTTGTAGGGTGTGTCCCGAAGGGTAAGAGGGGCTGTGACCTGTCCTTGTGCTCGCGGAAGCGAGGTTTACATTTAGGTAATAGGCTAAAGGATTGGGCCTGATACGATTGTAAAAATACTTGGTCTGATAAATAAGGGAATTCAGATATAAGGCATTTACTTGGTCAAAAATTGACTTGAATTGAGTCATACCCGCCTTTTGAGCAAATCCATTTAGGTATTTACCCAACTGCCTATCGATGAAAAAACACCTACTTCGCCACTCCTCGTCCACCAATTTCTCCACTTTAGACGTCACTTCATAAACCTCTTGCTTTGCTTCGGGAGAAATATTTTCAGGGTAAGGGTCGTTTTGAAAAACCTTTACATGAGCCTTGAACTCGGTTCCGTTGTCAATAGCCATCCTTTCTTCAATGGTGGCTTGACCATAGGCAAGTTTATTGAGAGAAATAAAGGCGTTCATCCGAAACCAAAGAAATTGAATATTGAACTATCGTCTTCTTCGGTCTGACTCGGCTCCTGTACTTCGGGCGTAGATACTTCGGGCGTAGATACTTCCGATACACTTGTGGCGGGAGCGTCTTCAACCATGTATTCAACCTCTGTACAAACAGACCTTGACAATCGATTTAGCTTCTTTTGCTGTCCTTGGGTCATCTTCCACGAATCACCTGCTTTGCTTTTCAAATCAGTAAGGTGACTCAAGAATTGCTCAAAATCTTGCAAAGCATCGTTTGCATCGTCATTCAAATCGCTTTCGAGAAGATGGTATTTCTTCATCGTAAACTCGTGGGGAAATCTTGCCATATATGAATTGTTGTGAATGTAAATCTATCGATAAAAATACCGATTACAAATTTAATTATTCACATCAATCCAAAAGGCCAATTACAGCACCACTTAAAATGCTGAACCCACCGACCACCAATGCCATTTTACCAAGTTCTTTAGCGGGGGGTAGTGACCACTTGTGATTGTCATTACCCGCCTTTTGGCCCATGTTATAGTGAATGACGGCTTCACCCATGAAAAAGCCAAACGTAATTGCAGAGGCTAATGCACCTCTTTGTTTCTTACTTCTTGCCATTAACCTCGAATATCAGCGAATTGCAAGAATTTTTCGAGAGATTTTGCCGCATCTTCAAGGGTTGCCTCCGTTCCCAATTCAAAAGTCGTGGAAAATTTATCATCCTTGTAAATGTCCGCATCGACAATCCAAGTAAATTCATTGTTTCCGCTACGGGAAACTGACCATTCAACGGACAAATCGTTCTCATCGATAAGCCCATCTATGTCTTCAAAAATAATTTCGCTATTCAAGTCAACTATCGCGCCTCTTACATGGCCCCGCTTGAAATCCATACGATGCGTCTGACCGCCTTTCTCCATACTTCTACGCCCCTTGTCCATCGTCCCTACTGAAGAATACTTCCTGCGTCCCATTGACTTTTCCATTGCCGCACTTTCGTCTCTGCGGTCTTTACGTGATTGCTCTTTGGTGCGTCCTGCCCCCTTGCGTGAACCAAGGCTTTCGTCCAACTTGTCGTCGTAGCCCTGCGTCTTGCCTCCGTGAGCCATCTTTTTACCTTCGGGATATGTGTTTTTCAAGTGTTTCAAAAAATCCTCATGAGCCTCTAATTCAGAGGAGAACGCTCCTCTAAAGACGGCATTTGCCTTCGAATCAAACCAATAAAATCCCCCTTTGTGGGAAGTAACACCGCCCAAATCATCCATGTCGATGCCCGCCCTATCAAGATGGTCAAAGGTTTCGTCTAACACTTTTCTCATTGCCCTCTTTTCTTTTAACCGAGATTTTGATTTCGAATCGGGAAATGGCTCGGAGGATGTCTTGCCTTCGGGAGCCGTCTTTTTGGCACTCATCAACATTGTAACCTCGCCTTGAATACGGGCAACTTCACGTTGCATCTTTCCGATTTCTCCATTTAAGGTATCCAATGCCTCATACACACCTTCAAGGCTTCCTCTCATTGTTTTATCTGCAATCGCAATACCCTCACCAATATCTTCGGACTTTTCCGTTACCTCTTCCAAGGTTTTTGCCTTGGGCTTACGGCCACGCTTTTTCGGTTCAGGGGCAACAAATCCCTCTACCGCTTGAACACCCACTTTTGGATTCTCCCCCGCCTTTAGTTCTTTTACCAACGTGTAGTTTTTTCCTGCTGACTTTTGAGCGGATGCTTCACTTGTCGCAGTCACCACCTTACGCTTAACCTTTCCCGCTTGTGTCTTCAATGGCATTTCAAACAAGTATGCTTGCTTGTCCATTGGCTTACGCCCCCGCTTTTTGGCTTTTGCGACCTTTTCAGAGACTTTCTCGGCCTTTTCGGGGGTCATGCCCGCCTCCTTTGCCATATCGTCTCTTGTGGCTTTAGATGCCCTTTTAGTGCCTTTGGTTTTTTTTACCTTGCCTGACGGGATGAATCCCTCTTTGGGACTTCTACCTCTTGTAATTGTCTTCACGAATTCAAAGCCCGATTCTTGCATCGCTTCTTTCGCTAAATCCGCAGAAGAGGCCATGACGACTTTTACTTCTTTGCCGCCTTCGACCTGCTTTTCAAAAACGTGACGCTTGTCTTTACCACTTGCAGACTTGGTTGCCTTGGGCTTGGTGATTGTTTCTTTCACCTCTTCCTTCACTTCAACCACCTCTTTGGGTTGGGAAGCCTCTAATTTTGCAATCTTCGTTGCTACCGCCTTCTTTGCATCGCCATCGGGCATTTTTGAGTACAGAGAACGAAGTTGAGTCAGTTTATCAGCCATCTTGTAGTTGTTTGACGTTAATGATTTTTTTGTCAGTTACTTTTTCAGCCTGTGCAGTAGCATCGGCTTGGGAGTATGCAAAGATGTGCTTTTTTTCACCCCCCTGCAAGGAAACTTGGTACTTTTTTACATCATTTGTAATACCAAGTTTATTTTTCGCAAGTTTCGTTATTTCAGCAGATTTTTTGAATAGCCCTTCTGTCAAATATACAATTTTTGAAAGAAATTTATCGTTTAATACGACGATTTCTTTTCCCACCAACTCAATCGGGGTTTCATATCTACCGAGGTAGGTATTTACAAGATTAGCCGCATACTCATTGCTGAAAATTAGCTTGTTTTTCACGACAACGAAATCAGTCAAAAAGCCTTTTGCCGAAAGGTCGGGGGTCATTTTAATATTGGTCATCCCTCCCCTTTTCAGGGTAGAAAACATCTGATACGCCTCTTCGGGGTCTGCACCCTCGTAGTAGGTTTGATAGCGGGATTTCACTTTGTACTTCATGCTTGATGCTCTAAAATTTCGATGAGCATCTTACGTGAATGCTCAATGTTGTCTTTCGCTTGTGTGAGTGCAGTCTTTTCATCAACGTCAAAATCTACTGATTCAAGTGTCTCAAACATCTTATCGACAAGTTCTTTGGCTACCTCTTCATCAGTCAAAAGAGAAACAATATCAGAAGGTGTCATGGTCTTGCCTCCTTTAGCCATCTTGCCTTTTGCATCGATGTAGTATAAGTCGCCCTCATACTCAAATCCAATTGCCTCTTGGCCCCATTCTTTCGCCCAAATTTTGATAGCACGAATCAAACGCTTTTCGTTTTTTTCCCATGCCTCATCCGTGCTGAATACGGAAACTTTCACAATGTCCTCTTCAACAATGTCGCCTGACGATGCCTTGTATCCTCCATCAGTTTCAGTTTTTGTGAAACCTCCAAATTCGTTCGCTACCAATTCCTCCACCTCACCAACTCGTTCTTGCATTTCTTCCATAGAAATCACATCCCCAACATTTGAAGTTGAAGGAACATAGATAACAAAATTCTTATCGAATTTGAACTCTTTGTCCAAAAGCCCACCATCGGCAAGTTTTCCCTCATCACGCATTGATAACGCAATCGCAACGGCTTGGTCTTGAGGCTTGCCTTCTTTAAGCAATAGACGAATCTTATCAGAAACTTTGTCGTCCATCGTCTTGCCTCCACGAGCCAAGTTTGACGACTCTTCCTCTTCCTGAATCCTTTTATCTGCTTCGCTTATGATGTACAACTCCGTGAGATTGGTTTGAAAATCGCCTTCCATTGAAGACATTTTTTCATGTAAAAATTCCAATATTTCTTGATAAGACGCTTTTGGATTTTTGGTATTGAATTTTCTTAACTCTTTGTAAATCCGTCGAAATTGTGGTGCTCTGTTTTTCAGGTGCTCGAAGAGTTTTTCTTGCTCATCACTTAAAGGAGGAACATCATTCGTCTTGCCTCCTTTGGCAAACCCGTGAAATTTGCTCGGAACCTTCCTCTCTGACCCATCTGCCTTAACCTCTACGATTTGATAGCCTTGAATGTCAGGATTGCCACTCATGATTAATTTCCACTTTTCTCTCACCTCTTCGACGTTCTTGGAAGATTCGATTACCTCTTCGCTTTCAAGGTGTCCATACCCATTGTCTTCCGTGTAGTAAACCTTAATGTGTTTGGTGGGGTTTGTCCTACCTCCTTTGGCGAGTTGAGAATCAGGCTCGCGGTAGACGGCAGAAATTTCCTCGTACATATTTAGATTGTCGGTTAAAGTGTATTCTCTTGGCGAAGCACCCCATTCTTCAACTTCCAAAACCTTGTCTCCTTTAAGGTAAATGGCATAGTGCCTTGGATTGTCTTCCATTCCAAATTGGAGTACATCACCTTCCTGCAATTTGTCAACTCCTTCAAATTTCAATTTGTCAAATTCCTTAAAAGATTTTCCGTCTTTCATCATGATGCAGAATAACTCACAATTCATGTATCCACCTTGTTGTGTGACTTCGTTGTATTTACGGACAAGTTCGTCCCCGCCTACTTTTCCTCCTTTGGCGAAGGAACGCTCTCGTGTTGGTGTAGATTGATAGATAATTTGTCCACCCCCATCTTCAACTTCTATTTTTGCATTTTGAAACAACTTACGAATAGCTTCAACTACAAGGGGAATCTCTTCGGGGTATCGTCGTGAGCGTTGTGCAAGCAATTTTCCATCCTTAAATGCTATAATGGTAAATGGCCCTCCATTGCTTCCACGAACTCCATCCATGATTTTTTTAATAGATGTTTTACGCGGAGATACTGCGCCTCCCTTGGCATAGCCCTTGATTCCCTCTTCTGTCATCAAGTCAACAAGACCACGCAATTTTTGAATAGGATAGTAGTTGAGGATTTCCTCCAAATCCCCATCAAAGTCGTACATATAAAACCTGTCGTTTGCCCTATCGTGATAAATATCACGTTTTATTTCAGAACCGCCTAAACCAAATTCCGCAACCATTTTCGCGGGTAGAGTGAATTTGTGAAAACCCTGCGTAGTAGTTTTGCCTCCTTTTTCCATTTCAATCATTCCTCTTTTTGCAAGCGAAATGACCTCCTGACACTCTTTTTTGCTTTGACAACCAATGACACCACCATCAGGGCCGACTACATGGTATCTGAATTCATCGTCCAAACCAAGGTCTTTGGAAAGATGAATCGTGTACTTTCCTGTCTTGCCTCCTTTAGCGAAGTCAAGGTCAATCTCATTTATCTCGATGTCATCGTCGTCATCTAAATCGTCGTCGTCAAATGTTGGTTCAGGATTGACTAAAATCTCTTCACCTTCAGGTAAATCAGGCATTTTGTCAATGAATACAATGTCCATATCGTCCTCTTCGTCCAAAACATCTTCTTTTTCCTGTTCAATGATTTCCTCTACAACGGGGTCATCGGCTGAAGGTGTAGGCAAAATGTCTTGGTCATTGGCTACCGCCACCTGACCCAACTCATCTTCTTCTTCAGGAATCATTTCGATGCTTTCAAGAATTTCTTCCTCTGCTTGCTCGTCGATGTCATCTTCAAGCATGATTCGTGCGCCTTCAATAGCCTCTTTCAGAGTAGCGATTTCAGCGTCATCTTCACCCTCATCCATGAATTCAAGGGCTTGCTCAAACAATGCGATTTGCTCTTCAAATACCCTTTGCAATCCGTCTTCGGGTCGGCTTCTCACCTCACCCAAGAACGTAACGCTCTCGTCTTCTTCAATATTTATCTTATCAGTAAAGGCCACCGCATTCATACCAACAATTTCTTCCATGTACTCCACGGCATCTGTGGGCAACAACCTTGCGGGAGCACTACTTGGAGCATTCGATTCATCAATCATGATAAATCCTTGAATGTCAAAGCCCTTCCTGAAGTAAAGAGTAAACAAGCCGCTGTTAGGCTTCATGCCCGCGAGCACCTCCTTTACGCCATAGAACTTCTTGAAGTAGTTGTAAACCACAGCGGGGATGTAAAATGTTCTTGCAGAGTTGTGTGAGCCAAAAACAAAATATCCCGCCCTTTCCGACAAGCTATCTACTTTTTCATATTGAATGTCTTTTGGCAATACCTGCGTAAACCCAACCTCATACAGAACCTCATTCCGTGAATAGGTGTCGCCAATGATTCCACCTACCCTTCCGCTGAATACCGAGAAATCGTCCTGAATCACACTATTGGTAATCGTCTCTCCACGAGTATCGCTGAAAGGAACATTCAAGTGCGGGCCTCCAATCTCAAAAATGCGTAATTGCTTGAGGTCGTTTGCTTCGCAGTAGTTGGTGATATATCTGTATCCACCTACTGATGCGCTGAAAAATTCATCACAATTGGCAAGTGCATAGAGCGTTTTTGGCTCAATAAAATAGTTGCTTCGCCATACCATCAGAGGGTGAACCGCTTTTCCAAGAGGGAAGTCTAAAAGACCAAGGTCATATTCGTCCTTGAGATTGGCTTTCTTTAGAATTGTGGTAATTCCGTCAAAAGAGGTATTTATCTCTGCGCCTCCCACTAAATATTGTTGGGTATTGAATACTTGGCTTACCTCTTCAGTAGCCAAAGACAAAACACCTTTTTCCATTTTTTGCGCTTGACCTTCGCCAAACAACTGATTGTACTCCACCACCTTTTCGGCATCCATAGAAACGACCTCTACTCGGAAATCGGCAGAGTTAAGGGGCATTGCGCCAAGGCGAACAAATGTTTCCTCTAACAACGCTCTTACTCTCAAATCTCCAAACTTCACCACCAAAGCCCCATCGCTATCCACTTCGGGAACCTTGTTCTTTACAATTTGACTGAAAAAATTAGTGGCGGGGACATTTTCAAACACAATTGCATTTGCCATGCCCTTTTCCTTTGGCGAAGGCTTGGGTGTCGTCACCATTGGAGGAGGGGGAGAAGATGTCTCCTCGTCGCCCTCATCATCAGTTTCGGCATCATCCAAGTCCTCTAAATCAATTTCAATATCCTCAAAGTCCGTCACTCGAACGTCAAATCCCGAAGCACTATCGAGGTCATCTAAATCCAAATCAAAATCGCTTAAATCAATATCAAGTTCATCTTCATCTTGCCCGATAGCTTCTTTCCTATTTTCTTCCAAAATAGTTTTGATGGCCGATGAATTGAGATATTCCGCTACGCGCTCATCCAAGGTAGCCACCTGCAACGCAAGTTGGTCTCCTCCCTTGTCTTTTGCTTGCATCAAGGATGTGAGCACATCAATTTGTAACAATTCTTCAGCTTCACCGAACGTCAAGCCGTAGCTGTTAAGTATTTTTTCTGTTTTAAGCATATCAGCGTTGTCTTTCTAAATAAGGGAAGATGGCTTCCAAATCGTTTACTCTTTCTTCTACCGAAGGTATTGTTTCACCTTGCCTCTGTGCAATCTTTTCGGCAAATTCTACCCGTAATTTTTCTTTTGTCTCTGCATCATTGTCGAGGGTGTATTGCATCTCTTCAATGGATTTTTCCTTTCGTTCTACGATACCATCGATGTCTTCGATAGTTGCAAATCTCGTGCTATCTCCGTCTTCAATTTGCTCTCCCGAAATGTAGTCGTTGAAAGCACCAATCGTAATCGCATCATCTCCTGTCTTGAATCGGTTAATGATGCCGAAAATATCATTGATGTCAATGTAATTGATACCATAGTCATTGACGTTGCTGAACACGAAGTCGTAACAGGCAAGACGCACAATATACTCACCCCTTAAATTGTATTGTCCTCGGCTTGAACCATTAAGGCCAAGTTCTTCCACTACTTTTTTCAGGTCAACCTCCGATGACATAGGCTTAAATAATCCTGCTTCAACCAACTTTTTTGCAGGGTCTAAATATTCTTCTCTCACGGCACTCCTGCTTTGGTCGCGCTCCAACTTACCGAGCCTCAAGCCGCACTTCTCGGCCAATTCAAGAACGATTATTGACTCTTCGTAGAAAGCACCCAAAGAACTTGTTACGCCCAATTGAATAGGTGTCTTAAAGGGCAACTTAAATTCTACTTCCGCACTACTCGAAGCATTCAATTCAATGACCTCTTTTATGCCTTCGTCAATTGTCATCTCCGTGATGGTAACACCTTTTCTCAAACGTGTAGACATCTCATTTCGCACCTCATATTTCAGAGTCCCGTCTTTCTTTTGAAATTTCAGAGGCGTTTTCTCAAATTCATCTCTTTCTTTTTCGTTCGGAAATTGTGCGGGATATTGTACGTCGAGCAACTTTTGAGTTGCAACATCTGTCCTCTGACGATTGGTCTTTTCTGCAAAAAACTTACCGACGATGTAAGATTCAATTTTGAATACCAATTCGGAAAAAGTATTCATTTGAAGACAGGCTTTTTCATATCGCTCCCTTGCGCTTGGGTAGCCTGACGCTACACTCCTAATAAGTCGCACTTGCTCTTTTAAGCTATCGACTTCACGCGAGGTTTCTTGCTCCACGTTTTCCCACTCCATCTCCGCGAGTTTTTCGGGGTCAGTAATCAAACTCGTTTTGATTTCTGCTACGTCTACATCGAATTGGGTGGCTTCACTATCGTACACCTCTGAACCCAACATCTGCTGTACGCTTTTGATTTTTTGTTCAAGTTTAGAGTACACAAATGCGTCGATGCTGTTCTGTGTGAGCACATTGATAAGGAAAGCATACTTGTATGGATTCTTTTGTCTCCAAATACGTCCGTGCAACTGCATATACGTCACAGGAACGAAACCCACCTGAAGAATGTACATGATGGGGCAGTTCTTCTGAAGGTTGATACCCTCTTTGATGATTTCCGTTCCAAACAAAACAAGACAATACCCCTTTAAGAAGGCATCGACAATTTCTGTTTTTTCGGCTTTTGTACGCCCGTCGATAGATGCGAAAACATCCTCGACACTTTGCGTTGAACCTTCAACGATTTTTTCCAACAAATCCCTGTTTTCATCGATGATGTATTGTTTCATCAAGTCAAATAAGAAAAAGTCTTTTCCGTGGTATCGGAATTTGTAGTTGTTGGCATACACGACCTGTCCCATGATGGGTTCCGTCTCATTTTCCCCACCATACGTTTGACCCTTTTCATTGAATGCGAATTCAAGAACTTTGCGGATAGCCTTACAAGCGTACAACAACTTGGGGCTATTTTCTACGACATTTTTCGCGTTCTGACTGAATGTACCATCCAAAGTCGGGAGGTAGGGATTCATCAATTTTTTGTCATTATTGATGGTCAGATAGTAAGGGCTAATAAGGGTCAACTGCTGTGTCCTTGAAGCCTCTAACGCCCGTTGTGCAATCTTTTGCGCCAAAGAGAGGCTCGAATCTTCATTCTTGACTGCGTTGGCATTGATAGCACCATCGTCTTCATCCTCATCGCCCGAAACACCTGATGTTGGTTCGTCATCACCTTCTGCGCCTTCAATGTCAACGTCATCGATAGCGTTTCTTACTGACTTGGCAAATGCATTTTCGGGGTCGAGTTCAAAAATTTCATCTACGAGATTTTCAATTTCGATAAGTACGTCAATGCTGTCATAATCGATAAGGTCGGGCTTGCCCTTGCGCTTCTTTACCTTAACGAGTTTACGCAACTCTTTGACCTTTTCGTCGGCAGGGTTGCCTTTTTTCGCAGTTTTCTGAAGTTTCTCATAAATTTCTTCGGCCTTTGCAAGTTGAGCATCGGTATATGAGAGTTCAGAATCGGATTCAAGGGTAATGTATCTGTTCAGGTCTACGTTCATCTTCTCTTGCGCCTCGTTAAAGGGTACTTGAGAAAGAACCTTGCTCAATGATTCATCGGTCACACTTTGAATACGGATAGGGTCTGTACCTACGATGACCTTTTGCGGTCTTTGCGCTTCAATCTCGGCATCGCTAATCTTGAAATTGGTGAACGATTTGATAAGTTGAGATAGAGCATAGATATTCTTGTACCCTACAATTTTGGGAAACAATGTATATCTATTTTGATAGTCAATGTCTTTTTGCCACAATTCTTTGGCGTAAAGCTGAAACAAATCAAAGGTGTTGAATACGTGGGCTTGCATCAACTTTTTTGTATTCATAGAGCCAAATAGCGAAAGCATCTGAAAGTTGTCATCTGTAAACGGAGTTGCAGATAAGAAAATTGTGTTTTCGATGGTGCGCTTCATCCCTTCCGAAATGATGCGTCCTCTATCTTGGAAATAGAGACATACCGCGATAAAATTTTGCACCTCGCCTCTGATATTGTAGTTGGCCTTGGTGTCGTAGGCATATACGTTTTCAGGATAGCGTAATGCACCTTTTACATTGGCTTGAACTTTTCCGCCCTCGCTTTGGGCAATTTCCCTTCTTCCTTTAGGTAACACATAAGCTACGCGAGAGCCTTTTTGAACCTTATTGAAGGCTCTGTTGAAGTTGTGGACTTCATCGACAACGAAGGCATCACATGACAATAGGTTGATGTCCATGCCACGATATTGGGACAGGAACAACTTTTCCTTTTGACCGCGAGTACGAACACCTACTTGAAATGTAGAACTCGTGCTTTGAAATTGTCGAGGGAGCCGCTGACTTTTTTTGTAGGGATTCGGGACGCGACCATTCAAGAATTGTTTAGGATTGCTCTTGCCATAAATGCCACCCATGAAGTCAACACTTTCGGCTCCAAATTTTTCAGAAACACTAAATTTTGGAATTGCCAAGTGACTGCACAAGATGACGCTGTTGGGCCTCAATGCCCACTCCTTAAACTTGCCCAAAAACAAAGGTGCTTGTCTGCTCAACGTCTGAAAGAAGTACGCTACCTCCTCGGTCATTTGCAGTTCCAAAGCGGTCTTCATTTGGCCTTTCGCTAATCCTTCCAAGCCTGACCGATTGCCAAAAGTAAATGGGAACTCTTTTCCAATAGCCTCAATCAAGGTTTCGAGAGATGAATTTTTGTGATTTTTCATCGCCCAAGGAAGCACAACCCTGTTCCAAAAAGACCTTGTGCCATAGTAAGGCCACCAAGCCATACTTGTTTCTTTGGCTTTGCCATCCAAAATTTCTTTGGTTTTTACCGCTATCCAAACATTCTCATATTGTATCATCCCATCTTTATCAACGATGTCCGACTCATATCCCGCATCTTCTACTTCTTGCTTGACATCAGGATATTTTTTGAAGAATGCTTTTACATCCGCAGAGCGAACGTCATGAAAACCGCCAAAAACCGAAGCGTAACCTCGACCTTTTTTTAGAATCTCTTCGTTACTTTCGGTTAACGCCTTGTATCTATCTGCATACTTTCTGTGGATAGACTCAAGTTTTTCCATGATTCTTTTAAGGTCTCCCCCGTCTTCTTCATCCCATTCGATGCTTGGAGACTTCTTGATTAAATCTTCGTAAACCGATTTCAAGAAAGAATTTTTCGATTCAATTGCTCCGTCTTCAATATCAGATAGTTTACCAAATTCCATGTAGTCACTATCTCCAATATCCCAAAAGTCAAAATCTCCTGACTTGATTGTAGTTGTGAGACCTGCAAGCGTTTGACGGGGCGAGTCGTTCAAGCGAATGATGTCTGACTTTTTGTATGGTTCTGACTTTTTGAAAAATGGGTTTTGCTCTATCCACAAAGACTCTTTGGTTCCATAGTCATGCTTCTGTTCTTGAGGAGTAATCATAGAATTCTCCTTGTTCTTTCCGTACTTATTCAATGCACCACCTACAATATTGAGCAGTCCTTGAGTTGTCCCGCGCAATTTTTCCATCAACTCCAAATCGCTTGGGCTGTAAGCCATAGGGCCGTCATATCCCGTACCCTCACTTTTTTCCGCATATTCAGGTGACGAAGAGTCTACTTTTTTGCCTAATAAGTCGGAAAGATTCATAGACCCCACCTTTACCAACGTCACGTTAGATGGAAGCAATCCATTTTTAAGTCGCCTTCCATCATCATTGACAAGACCTTGAATTTCTTGTTCCCAATTGCCCGAATCATACACAGGGTTGGGAACACTAATCAAAACTCTTTTGGCATCTCCACGAAGCAATAAATCGCTGACCTTGGCAATTGAAGAAGTCGTCTTACCGAAACCTACCTCGTGAGCCAAGAGGCCACTATTTCCGCTTGCACCAAGGAATCTTAATCCATCCCTTTGCGCTTGTCGAAGGGAGAATCCCGCAGGGGAGCCGTCCTCTTTGAATTCAGTTGCAACGAAACGCCCCGTCTCCCCAAAAGTTCTGTTGTTTTCTAAAAAGATGGGGACTCTACTAAAGGGCTTCAACGCGAAGTTGTTGTACTTCATATTGAACAACAACTCTGTGGTCGCCACATAGTCTTCGTTTTCGGCATCATAACCATCCCTACTATCCAAGGCCAAGGACAGGGCCAAAGAATACAATTCATCTCCTTCAATACGTGCTTGAGAGGCAATTTCATGATACAAGCCCTTTGAACGCGCCACGATAATACCTGCGAGTTCCTTTTCATCAGAGTCTTTGTACCCCAATTCGTTCAAAATAGAACGATTACCGCTGTCACCAAGTCGGTCAAGAACAAATTTCACATCTACTTTGGGTGGCTCTTTGTATCTGCCAAATTGCCAATTTAATTTGATAATGCCTGTTTTACGCTCTGACCCGTCATCTCCCAACTCTTTGTTTGTCAGAGTCAAGCCATTACTTAAAATTTTGTGCGTTCCTGCCCGTGCGCTTTGTGGGTCAAAGTAGAAATCCTGTATCGCATCCGATTTGGTCAAATCATTGTACCTCAACTTGTTTGTTGCGCGACCATACAAGGACACTCCGTCAAATCGATTTGCATACTTTTGAAAAATGTTGCGGCCATCTAAAATTGGCGAGTTTTCGCTATTCTTGAGTTTAGCCTCCATCATACGAAATGCGGGCGTAAAATATTTGGTTCCATTAAGGACAGAAGTATTTTCAAGAAGTGTATAAAGGATAGCGGCGTAGCTTCGTTCAGCCCGATATTCACTTTTTGAATTGGCAAACAAGCCCAAAGCCATCGTAATACGAGTCATTTCTTGAAGCCTGTCTTCCTTATACGGAGTGCCAATTCCGTTGTCTCTTACAGCCCCTTCATACTCTTGCGGTGTCCCATGATGAAGTTTCATGAATTTTGGTGAATTCTCCTTTAGGAGATTTTCATGCGACTCCATCACCATTGTTGATTGCTCCGACCCGAAGAACTCTTCAATTTCTTTACGGAAGATGTCGGTCTCAATTTTTGCCTTAATCGCATAGAAGTTTCCTTCAAGGAATACATCTGCGTTACAGAAAACAGGACGCGCATCATCGGTGAACGACGAAACAAATAGATGCCCTTCAATCACAGCCTCTTTGCACAAATCCAAGTAGTTGACTGCGTAATCAATACCTAAAAGCCTTGCACACAAAATGCGGTAGGGGCTTACTTGATTGATGTAAAGATTGTTGGGTGTAATACCCATCCCCAAAAAGTATCCCAACAATTTTGCGGGGTTACTGAAATCAGGATTCAAATTAAAAAATGTCTCTTCAAGCGTGTATGCATACTTGGACATCACCTCATTGAATACGGATTTATTCAGTTTTCCCTTGGCATCGGTAAGTCTTTTGCCAAGAGCGGCCTTCGTTTGCTCATAAATGATTCCATTGTTTGTACGGATACCTGCATCATTGACCGAGGTGAAGTAAGAGATATGCTCCTCCATGATTTCTAACGCACTACCAAAAGAAGTGTCGCTCTTGCTCCACTTGTCCAAAGACATCGCGCTCAAGGGTACTCTCTTGCCTCTGTATGCCACCCGCATTTGATTTGCAAGAATGGCATTGGGCAATGTCAAAACCTCTACTTCTGCCGCCTTGACTTCTTCGAGTGTAGGTGGTTGCTTGTCGGGGTTTAGGGGGTCATACTTGACGAATATCGCAGGGTAGGTGTTGAACTCATAAAACACAAAACAATTGAAATTCTCAACAATTTTTGCTTTGGCCGTCACCTCCTTCCCTTCAATCTCAACTTCTACATCGATAGAAGAGATAACGGATGCGTCAATGATGTATCCATCATCTGTTTTGAAAAACCGATAATCATACCTTCCCTTGATTCCGTTGTCTTCGATGTAACTGATGAAGAAATTTGGAACAGCAATAGATTCTCCATCAATCTCAAAAAGAATAGGTGTGGCAAGGATTTGAGTCTCACGAGGAGCATTGTTAATTCCACCGCCTTCGTAAGTCGGTAAATTTTCTAAAATCTGTTCTTCCGTTGCTTGACTCTCATAGGCATATTCATATCTCAATTTTTGAAACTTTTCCTTGTCCAAAGTCACCACAAAGTCAGGCGTTCCTTTAATGATTTTCTCCAAGTCTCTTTTCGGTACAATCGGTGCGGGAGGGTTGGTATCGTCACGCTCTCTTGTAGACTCAATAACCTGTACCCGACAATTTTTTACGAACTTTGAATAGGTAGATATGCCGTTGCTTATATGCCTTTGTCCTCCACCAAATCCTTGACCCATACCATCATATTCTTTTCTTTCCTCTTTGAGTAAGGGTGGATTTCCAAGGGTAAAAACATAGCTCGCTCTTTTATTTTTCGCATTTTGAAATGCGTAGTATGTACACGCATAAATGATGTCGTTTGACGAGTACCTTTTAAGTAAAAAGCGTCCAAGAGCGGATTGGTCAAGCCCAAAGCAATTGCCCATATCCGTTGTTCCGTTGATAAACGATTCAACAAATAATTTAGCTGGTGGCCCATAACCCTTGATTTGTAATACGTGACCTTGAATCCAATTTTTACGTTGGTCTACGCTCATAACAATCCCCTCCTCCGTGGTGGTCAGGATTGTTTCAATGATAGGTTGGTACTTGGCTAACAATTCAACAGCCGTCACCTCTTGTTGTATCTGTCTAATATCCATTACTCTTCGTATTGTGCGTCTCCTGCAATTGTCATATCAATCTGAATCAAAGACGTGCTCAATTCATTGCCTTCTGTCATCGCAATTAAAAGTTCTCTAATCAGCATTCTCTTGGCCTCTACATTTTGTAGTTGACGATAAATATTTTGAAGAGAACTACTGCTAATATTCTCCAAGGCCATCAAGATTTCTTCATGCATCTCTGCACGACGACGATGGCTTTTCATCATGTATTTCAAGGGCAAGTCTCTCATACTCTTGTGTATTTCAAAATGTAATCTTTTCCCACGTTTTGAGGGACATCAAAATCGAATGTTGCCCCTTCGATGTGGAACAACAACTCCACTATCCTTTCGTGCGTTTGTAGGTACTCTTTTCGAGGTACGATAACCATCAGAGTGCCGCCTTCACGAACGAATGCAAATGACCTTACCGCATAGTAACTACGCGCATCTTTTTCCCCGTGTTGCGACATGACCTCATCAAAGTCAAATTCAGCAAACCTGCATTGAGCGGGAGGGTGTGTAATGACCAAATCATAAGAGGGCATACCCTTGGTGTTTCCGATGTAGAAATATTCCGCGATAGTGCCAAAGTCGTATCTCACATAGTTGTCTTTCTGTCTTCCGCTCGTAAGGGCTTTGGTGATTTCGTGACAGAAATAGTCGTTATTCATGACGTGAAAAGACGCTCCTTCGGGCGCACTTGTCAAAGCCTTTCCGCTACCCCCGTGTGTAACCAAAACATCACCATTGAATCGGTCTTCAGCGGCTACATCTTCTTTCATTTTTGAAGCCATCTCCCAAACCTTTTTGAAGACGACTGCTTCATTCAAATCAGAATCCTCACACTTGTCATACTTGCGTAAAAAAATCAAGTCCGAAATGCTGTACACGTAATCGTAAGACTTGTTTAGGATAAACGACTCTACGCTCTTATTTAGGTCTTCTCTATTTGCCATTATTCTTCGTTTTTGAAGTCTACCGCCACAATTTGAACTGCGGGAAATTTAGGACTCGCCACCATAGGCATGAAATTGGGATTCAATTGCTTGAACAGCCCTAACTCTTCTTTTGGCATCACAACGATACTGCTCTTTAGTTCTTGAACCATGTTGGGTGGTAAGATGACTCCACCATCAGTTAGGATAATAACCAAAGACTCAAATTTTTCTGCCCTCTGTCTACGAATGATTTCTTCGTATGCCAAATCAAAATCAGTTCCCCCACCGCCCGCCAACATCAAAGCATTGGCATTGGCCGCTTTCATGGCCTTCTTCACTTGCTTGTTGCTAAAGATGTCTTTGATTTCGGTGTCAATGACCATGACAAATCCATCGTAATCAGCCACAATTTGAGGGACGTATTTAGCCATCTCCTGCATATAGGTTCGTCCCGTTTCGGACTTCTGAAGCATGGAGCCTGATGTATCGACAATCGTGAATACAAGGTCTCCTCGCATCTTCTTTTTAGCCGCTTCTTTTTCAGGCACGTTTCGGACGAGAGACTCAATATCATAGTATTCACGACCCCTTTTTCGTGTTGGCTTACCAAAGCCTTTTACAAGTCTTTTAAGTTCCTTAAACCACTTTGGTTTGCCCATTGTCGGTAAAGTGACTTTTTCTCTGCTTGCACCTGTGCCGTGTCCAGGAGAATTATCTCCTCGGACTTTAGCGGCATCAGGATATTCAAAAGGATTCTCATCTACTTGAGTAGTTATTTCCTCTTGCTTCTTCTTGGCCTTATCAAGCTGAACGGGGTCGAGTTTAGGCACACGCTTTGAAACGCCACATGGCCTGTGTATGATGCCATCGTCAGTAGCTTGTTTCGCCTCTTCAGGGCTTGGGTTCCCCGATAGCCTGTCGATAATAGGACTTGTAATATCCTTGGCTTCATTCAGGATTTTATCGTACTTCTTTTGAAAACTCTCCAAACTCATTACTCTTCGATTTGTCTGATTAAATCCTCAAACTGCTCTTTTTTACGTCCCAACCGAGATTTTTCTGAATCAGTTACGTTGTCGCTCTTGAGCAATGCATCAATTCCTTCAATACTCTTTTTCGCACTTTTGGCAATTTGTTTTTTGCCAATTTTTTCCTGTATTTCTTTTTCTCTTGGTGTCAACCCTCCATTCTCTCCCCCTCCTTCTTTGGGCGGGATAGGTTCCTCTCTTGAGCCTCCTGCGCGACCAATTGGCGTTTCTTTGGCCTTGTTTACTGCGGGTTCAGTTCCGTGACCGCCTCCTTCTCCGCCTTCTCCGCCTTCGCCGCCTTCGCCGCCTTCTCCGCCTTCTCCGCCTTCGCCTCCTTCTCCGCCTTCTCCGCCTTCTCCGCCTTCGCCTCCTTCTCCGCCTGTTGGTCCTTCGGGTGGTGGTGTCGGTCCTTCGGGTGGTGTCGGAGGTGTTGTCGGTCCTTCGGGTGGTGTCGGAGGTGTTGTTGGTCCTTCGGGTGGTGTCGGAGGTGTTGTTGGTCCTTCGGGTGGTGTCGGAGGTGTTGTTGGTCCTTCGGGTGGTGTCGGAGGTGTTGTTGGTCCTTCGGGTGGAGTAGGTGGCTGTGGCTTTTCGGTACAATCGTCATCAGGTTGCACAGCGTGATAAGCATTGTGTGCAATTTGATAGGGCCATCCCGCCTCATTTACGGGCAAGTTGTATTTAGGGTAAAATCTCGATGGAACAAAAGGCAACTTTGCCAATCTGTAATTCAAAACAGAAGCAAGCATATCACACGTCTCATCACCAATAGAAGCGTTGATTCTCACGTCTGCACAAATGTTTCCGCAATACGAGTGACATGGGTCTGCGTTCAGGCAGTCTCCATTGAAAATATGACCTAATTCATGGGTCATTCCTGCCTTCAAAATTTTTGGGAAAGCAATTGTTAGAAAGAAGTTGGTATTTATAGCAATTCGGTACACGCTTTTTTCAGTATCCCAATAGCTGTAAATGGTATCGCAACTTGGGTCATACATCAAGAAAACATCATCGGGTAAATTCACCTGCAAGCGAATTTTTTCATAAGCAAACCTCTCCTGCTCTTCAGATAGTTCGGGCAGTCTTTTGCTATAACTCGCAGGGTTATTTGAAGCATTTACCTCACTCATAGGCACAGGCATATTCTTCTCAATGGTATCCAAGTACCAAGAGAAAAATGTATCAAAGTCCTCAAAAGGATTTTCAGGAAAATCTACCTGCATTCTTATTGCGTTTTAGAGCCTTCCTTCAGCTTCAGCGTTCCTTCTCCATATACTTTGCTTAATTCGGCCTTCTTCTCATCCTTCAAAGGCATTTTTTTCAGAAGAGTGTCAACAGCCCTTGCCATGCCTTGGTCTTTCATGGCTCTCAAAAGGGGTATGGTGAGTTTAATCGCTTTTGATTGAAGGCCATTCTCAATATTCATAATAGTAATCTTCTCAAGAGCCTCTTGACTTACCTGTGCTGTTTCGTCTATACCTGCTTCTACCATTGTTGTGAAGATTTCATCTAACGCCACAAATGCATTCACAAAACGAATCAGTTGGTCTTTTTCGTCGGAAGAAGCCTTGTGTCGTGCAATAAATTCAATCGCTTCAGGATAAAAGTTTGCGACCATTTGTTCTCTTATGGAAGTATCACGGCTTTCTTCTACCAACCCTAAAAGTTTTTCCATCCAATCGACAGCTTCTGAATTGTTCGTGACCGAATTAGACTCTGTTTTCATGCTTAACAGCAAAAAGGATGCGGCCTCATTGGGGTCGCCATCAGCCCCGTCTAAAGCCTCTTGAATCAGTTGCTTCAACGCGCTCACCGAAGTAGTAGATGTAGAGGGCGTAGGCTCCCCTGCCGTATTCATGGAATAGGTTCCGCTACCACCCAATAAGGCCGAAGCCAAGCACTTGTAAATACCCTGTTGAAGACGAAGGCTCTCTCCCCCATCCATATCATCATCTACCCCAAAGTTGTTTCTGATAACCTTAAAAAGTGCTGAAGTTTTGGTTTCGATATACAACTCTTCTTGACCTGACTTCTTACCTGCTTCGATAGCATCATATGTTCCCTTGGAAAATTTTGCCCCACCAAATACTGCGAGAAAATCTTGGAAAATAAAGTTGTTGCCCGCATCATTTTGATTAAGCATCGTGGGTAAGAAGCTGAATTGCCATTGCAGGTTTACTTCGTTCAACAACTTGAATTCAAGGTCTTCCATCAAACCACCCGCTTCGCTCTCCTTCGTTACATCATTTAAGCACATACGCATACCCTCTAATTCGGTTGGAGGTGTGCTTACATACATGATTTGCTCGATGATAAGGTGGCAAAAACGTCTGAATAAGGCATCTTCGATGTCTGCCGTAGCGTTGGCAATACCGATAATTCTTGTGTCCAAGAGAGGCATCTTTAATTCAATGGCTTCATCAAGTTGAGCCTTTACCACTTCGTAATTTGACCCCGCTTTGACCTTTTTTGGAACCCCTGCGCCTTTTCCTTCGTTAAGGGTACGCATAGAATAGTCCTTGATGATTCGCTCTCTTACAATGTGAAGTAGGGGAGCGTATTTGTCTTGCTCACTTTCGTCTACTTTGTCCAACTCGTCCAAAATGAGCCAAAAATTGCCGTACCCAAGCAAGGTGCTCAAGTACAGGCACAAATCTCTTACATCGTCACGGATGACCACATCGCCTTCTTCTTGCATCTTAAACAACTCTGCGTCAGAAAACAACTCACGTTGCACCTCCATGCCTTTGGAGTTCAAGAATACCTCACCCAACCCTCCTGATACATCCGCAATCTTCATGGCTTCCTTTGTTGTGGTATTGGTTGACCACTCCCAAACGAAAAGACCCTCAAAAATGCTTTCTAAAGCCTTAAAATCTTCACCTGTAATGCATCCTGCTTTGTTGCCATCAAAATGGTCTTCGACATACTTGTCAAAGATTTTTTTGCCGTTCGTAACGTAGGACTCAATCAAAAATGTACTTGGGAACCAATTAGGCTTGTAGAACTCCAAGGTATCTCCACCCGCTCGTTTTCCTGTCAATCTTGGCAACCCCTCAATATTGGAAGGCTTTTCTGAACCGATGTACAACAAGGACTTGGGCATCCTCCATCGCTCCGTCATTTCAATAATTGAATATGATTTACCAATCGACGATTTACCGAGCAACAAAAACGGGATGTCGTATCGGATAAGTTGTTTGACAAGTTTGATAGTCCTGTCTCCTGAAAAAATTTCTACTGCCATTACATATAAAGTTGAAAGAAATGGTATTTGATGTTGGGCAAAAATCGAAGGGTAACGATACCCCCGTCTTGATATTTATAGGTTTTGCCCTCTACATCGTCACAATCGAATTTGACTCCCTTTCCCTCTTTTTGATTTAATTCGCTAACTATTTCGCAAGTCGTTTTATCCTCACCCTGAAAGTCGTACTTCTTTTCAGAGGACATAGAACGCTTGTTGACGACACCTTCACCACCCTCCATCTCAACCATTTGAGATTTAGCTACCCTAACAGGTATGCCTCCCTCTTTGTGGCTACGTCCTTCAAGCAATTCTCCGCGATAACGCTTACTCATTTTTGTACTTTTGTTCAAAACAAAGTCATGGCATCTCAAATTCCTACCCAATATCTTGACAAAAAAGGCAATGCGTCAACTCTTGGAGTGGGGCTATTTGCGCTCACAACTTTCGTGCTAATTTACCAAATTTATTTCTATTCAAAGTTCATCAAGAACATCGAAAAGAACTCTGACGTAGACGAAAGGTTGGCAAGACTCGAAAGGCTCCAAATGGAGTCTACGAGCGTCTCGTAAAACAAACTTGTTATTACGGAAAATATCCCTTACAGGGACGTAAAATACTTTTCAGGAGGGAAATACATCTCCCTCATTTTTGAAAGAGGTAGGTGAGCAACATTTTCTATGCGCTCTCCACCCGCACAATTGAAAGGAGTCTTCCTTGACTCCATGCTTATTGGCATTAAAAAGTTCCCTTTTTCGTCGGAAACCTTCCAAAAGAAAATCCTTTTGTCGGGTATCAAAACCACGAATACAAAGAAGGGTACTTCAAAGGCACGAGAAGCCACCATAGAGCCTTTGTTAATCTTGTCTGCGCTGATAAGTAGAGAACCTCTCGACTTGAGTTTATCGAAGTTCATGTTGCGGCTTTTCACCTCTACACAAGCCTTGACCTCTCCGTTTCTGTGTAAAACGGCATCAATCCAAGCCTTTTCATGCTTCGCCCTCGAAGAACTTGCCACTTCGCATTCGTACACCTCGGATATGATTTCCAAGGTCGTATCGCAATACTTGTCGTATCCTTTCTTGAGAAAAGTCTTTGTCTTATTGACAGGCAACACAAAATCTAATTGCTTCATGATTTTCCGAAATCGATTGAACTTTGACCTTTGCTCGTTTTGTGCATTAGCCTGATTTTACGACATATAAGGTCAGTATAGTTTTTGTCGCCCTTGAATGTCGTCTTTATTTGAAAGGTTATCTCTACAAGGTCTCCTAAATCAAACTCCTCAAGTTTTTCCGTCCAATCTCCGAACAGCGTGAATGCTATCTCTTGACGTGGTTGGTTCTTGTACTTTTTACTTACCACGAGGGTGCTTATCCCGTCTTTAATCGGATAGATAGTTTCTATTTTCCCCACTAACTTCATTCAAAGCGGGCTTTAAGCCACAATCGCACGACATTTTGCGGGGTAAAGACCCGTAAAGAATACTGCTGACTGCCTCTGCTTCTTCCATTGTATAACGGACTTTGGCCTTGCTACCCTGAAGCAGAATGGGCGCAATCTTCTCAATAAGGAAGCACATCTCGCAATCCACATCTGATGGACAGCTAAATGTGACCTCCAAAGCCTTCCAAAGTTCAGGGTGTTCATCTGCAATCTGTTCAAACCTCTTCCATAGGGGAATCCTCATCTCCTCGTTCTGCGGCAATCTCAAGTCTATCATCTTCGGTTAGATTTAATTTGTCTCTTAAATCTAAACCTTCTCGAATCAAATTTTCAAATAATTGTTGAGTAGCCAACAACTTGCATCGGTTGATTACTCTATCGTTTGGTGTCTTGGCAGTATGCTTGTTAATCTCATCCAAGATTCGCTTTCGCGTGAATTCGTTTTTCACATCTCTATGTGCGTCTTGCTTGCACAATTTTTTCGCTTGCAAAAGGATTTCCTTTTTTTCTTCAGACGAAAAATCTACAAGATTGGCATCGACAAGTATATCATAATAGACGTATGCTTGCCACGATACTTCCTCCTCTTCTCCATTCTTAAAGTCATCCCAAATAGATAATAAACTATCCAATCGGCTTTGATTTAATTCCTCCTCTGTGGGTTTATTTCTTTCAGAAAGGATTTTTTCCTCGTGCGCCCTGCTCTTTTCAAGGTATTCGCCAACGTGCGATTTTTTGTACTCTTTATAGGCATTCAAAATACCACCCACATATAAAGGACTGAAGTTCTGATAATGATTCGGGTCAATATCTAATTTTCGTGCTACTCCTAAATTGAATGCATTGACAACTTCATCCAAAGTGAGGTCGCCAAATTCTTTTTTCATGAAGAAGAGAATCATTTTCATATCCTCTCTGTCAGGCACTTCTTTAATTCCAAGAAATTTGCACCACTTCAAAAGAATGGTGTAAACTTTCTGCCATCCGTTTTCGGGAAGGTCTTTCAGTTTTTCTTGAAACATCGCATTAACTATTGTCTTGGTTTCTTTGCTCAACTTCAACGAATTGAGTAAAGTCAATTTCTCCTGCCTCGCTAATAGCGTTGTTGTATCGTTCTGCTTTTGTAACATGGTTTGCAATTTTCGTATGCATGAATAGGGATGGGTTGTCAGGTTTTTCGTTCAAATAACTATCGAACTTATTACCAAACAGAGTCATAGGGCGCAAATAGATGCTTTTTTCTGTTTCTAACCAAACTTCGCACTTGTTGTCTATCACTTGACAGAAATCCTCAAAAGTGTATCCGTCTTTTAGTCTTTGGTCAATAAGGGATTTCACCTTCTTATTTGTGGGGCGAAACCTCTTACCTGTTTTTTGGTTGAGGTATTTGATAATGTCCTCCCGCAACTTCTCATTCAAATCGTTGCTCAACACCGCTTTTTTTGGTTCCTTTTTTGTTTCAGTCTTGTTCCAAGTTTGTTCCACTATTGTTTCAGCACCCTTGTCAACTAATTGAAAACCAAAGCCTCCTCTATCCCAATGTTGTCCCAAGTTTGTTCCACTATTGTTCCAAAATTGTTTCACATCTTCCATGTGTCGAAACAAAGAGGTGCGACTATATCCATGCTTCTGACATAGGTCATTGTAAAGAAAGTGAGCGGGAAGACTATCCATTCGAGAGGCTACCTCCACCCACATACGAACGAACTTGTGCCGTTTGTTGGATACAAGCAAATATCTCCAAAATTCGGGGGTCATCAGAATCCAAAATCTTCGTCATCGTTTGAAACCACAATAGGGGGATGCAAAACATTTTTCGGCTTATGAGGTCGTGGAGTTGCATCGTGCTCCACAAGGTCGTTAGGCGTAACCTCTAAAGCCTTACACAGCTTATTTAACGTCTCAATGGTCATATTCTTACGCTTACCGCTTCTGTATTCGGTGAGAGCGTAATATTCGATTTTCAGACCCTTCTCCTGAAGAGAGCGTTCTAAATCTTTCGTAGTCATTTCACGTTCGTGAAGAATCCTGTGAAGTTTGGTGGTTGCTTTGCTCATTCTGTTTTGCCTTTTGTTGCGTCTTCAATTTTCTTGGCATAGTGTTCAATCATTTGCTCATCAAATGACGGGTCAATATTATCGTATCGGTGAAGACAGAATGCCGCGTAATCTGTTGTAAACCAAGCCCCTTTGTAAGTAAATCCCTGTTTTCCTTTTTGAGCGGCTTTGTTAAAAGCCTCCGCCAAATCGTTATAGGTGTCAAGCGTCAGGAAGATGCCATCTTTAATTTCAAATAAGTGTTTTGAGTATTTCACTCTTTGCAAGGCAATATCTGCCTCGCTTTTCTTTCTCGCCTTGGGAATCATAGCCATGATGCAATGTATGTTTGGGAATAAGAATTATTGTGTTTAAGATAATTTTGTTTTCAACAAGCTATTGTCAACTCTCAAATCCGATTGAGCATCTCATTCATGCTTTCATGGAAATACCTACTTAATACCTCGTATTGTCTCGTATTCCTTAACTGATTCATTGACTCTTTTCTTTCAGGAGTAATACCCCAATCAGGAAAATCAGGTTGCCACGGGGGAGCGTAGGCGGGACGATTGAGGCTCATGTGTATGCCCTGTATAGGGCGCATAGCCAAATCATTTTGTTTAACCTTTTCGGGTAAACCATGAACAGGAATCACCAAATCATAATTGACAAACTCATCATAGTAGTAATGCGGTTCATTGAAAGGAGGCTTTTTCTGCGTGTATTTGTTATTTGTCCACACGTCTTCTATGTACTGCTCAACATGATACTCCCATTCTCTTGTGTAAAAAGCATCTGTTTTTACACACATCGTACCACTCAATTTATTTGATTCGGGACGCTTCAGAGCGAAATATGCGTTTTGGGGGTGCTCCTGTTCAAGTCTTTCAAATTCGCTTACCACCCCGCCTTCAATGTGCATGATGTCCACATCAGTAATTTTAGTCCACTTGCTTTTCAGTTGAGGTTGGAGGTAAAATCTTGCAGTAGAACCACATGGTATCACATTGAAGTATTCCCCCTCAAGAGAACGTATCAAAAACCTCTTGGGAAACCACAATTCCAATAAAGAGATTGCGTCTTCGTTATCGGTTATGAAGGAGTCGTAATTCTTTATCAAAACCTCAACCTTAACGTCGGAGTTTGTGACTAAAGGAAAAAAAATGAAAGGAATTACAAATTTCTCGTAATCTTCCTTGTCTATTACGGAAAATAATGTTAGTTCGGTCATTTTAACGCTGTGTTTACAGAATAGAAAATATACTTCTCTTCTCCTGTGTTGTGATTTACCCAATACACCCGATTTCTTTCAACCTTACTGATATGGCAGGTATTGGTTTTGAATTCGTACCCTAATGAATTAAAATGGTCAGTAATTATTGATTTGCTTGATTGTTTCAAGTACATACAATCAGTCAACCACATCATAAAATGATGTTTTGGCAACATTTTGATACTTTCATTCATGATTCGATTGACCTCATTTATTATCGCCCAATAGTATGGTCTTAAATCATGGTCTTTTGTTTTTTCAATTAAGCCCTGACTTTTGCCAAAATCATAGGTCTCAACAAATGTCCTTTTGTTCAAACTTCCAATTGAAGCTACCAAGCCAAGTTTGCATGATTTTCTTTTTTTCCATCCTTTAATGAATAGGTCATCGGAAATAAACCCAAGATTTGAGGCTGTTTTCCAATAACAGGCATTCAAGTCAATCTCAAACAACTCCTCTTGCTCTCTATGAGCCTTTTTAAGATTGTCAATGTTGAATGACACCACCTTGGTTCCCTGTACGTGAACGGGAGGCTCCTGACCCCCTTGTATCAACTTCTTAATCTGCCGCCTTACCATCATGACAAACTCTAAACCCTCAATCCTCTCATCGCCCTCTGCGCCATAGAAAATCCTTTTTCGAGTCGTATTCCCATAACCATCAAGAAAGTGGACAATGCGTGACATTCCGCTCATCTCCACTTTGAAGTTCAACTCCTTACTTCTCAAATCAGTCACATAGTCGTTGTAGGCGTTTATGTGACTATTGTTGCTCATTATTCAGGTGGGGGCGATAAAGTCCATTCAGCTTCTTCAAAAGCCCTGTATGCTTGCTCTACGAGCCAATCTACATTCTCCTCAAGGGCTTTGATATTGCTTATAGCTGATTCTCGGTTTTGAACGGGGTAATACTGATTTAAGAAAACACTCTCAACATCAAAGTCATTGAAAAACTTTGGTTCCATGTCATACACAACAACCAAGGCATAGTAGCTAAACAATTGAATTGCGTGTGTGGATACGATGCAATCGTAAGGGTGGTCGTTAATTGAGATTGACAACTCGTGGGTAGTCGTAGGCAAGGGGGATTCCATAGAAGAGAAAATCAGGTATTCAAATATAAACCTGACTCTCTCTTCTTTTTTGGCCTCACACGCAAGAATAAATCAGTTATCAACGCTCTTTGCAGTCCTCGTAATAATTGATTCGGTCTTCATACTCCCAATCCCTGTAATCAATGTCAGAACCATCCATTTCAACATGAATAAGTTCCATCTTTTCATAAGGGTAGGAATCCTTCTGAAGACGCTCAAGGACGTACTTCTGAATTTCGTTCGCTATCTCGTGGGGTTCGTCTCGTGAGTCTACATCAAATGTAATGCTGATGTTTATCCATCCACGAGATGTTTCTTCACTCATGATTTCAACTCGATTGTTTCCACCTTATCTACAAACCATTCAGGGGCGGTTGCTTCATAGCCTCTATCGGTGGTGTTGAAGTCACATTGACTTGAAGGAATCCAAAAACCTTCATTGTTAATACCCAATTTTACGAGGTATGCCTTGGGGGTTGCAATGACTACTTCTCCGTAGTCCTCCATGATTCCATGAATCAAAACTTGTTCACCTTTTTGCGGGGTCATTTTGTTTTTGTTTATAGGTTGATTTTTCCGTCTTTTCCAATAGATGCATTCATGTCAAAGTCTTTAGCCATTAACGCAATGATGTACTTAAATCCCGTTCCAAACGTCTTGCCCTGATATTCAAACGACTTTTCGCCACGTAAGACCGCATCATTGCAATGGTAAACAAGTCCTAACCATTCATTCGAGGATATTAAAGATTCTTTCATTTGGTGTCGTGATTAGTCTGTCTCTCCATTTCCCAAATCATCTCTTCATATTCAAACCTTACATCGTGTAATGTGTCAGAAATAGATTGGGACAATGTGCTAATCTTTTCCAAATCGTCAACCCTCAAAGGTTTGTCCAACTCAATTTGAACACTTACTTCTTCTTGAATTTTGTTTGAAGCCTTATACAAGTCATCGATTCCAACAAAAACTTTAGCCAAGGAGCGTAAGAGTGTTTTTTTCTTGTCGTCTAATAAACTCATCGTCTTTTAATTCAATGAAACAAAATGCACTTCTCCAAAGGACATCAAAGGAATGCCTTCAACGGATTGAGAGTAGCGAATGGCTAAATCTACCAACTCCATACGCTGTCGGTGCTTCGTCATGCGTAGTTGGTGATTCATCTCCCATTCGATGTATTTAAGAATATCCATGAGGCCAAAGTAAATCAAACAATCAAAAGGTTGTTTGCGATTTCGTCAAAATGTATCGCACGAGTCAAGTGCTCGATTGCCAACTTCCTTTGTTGAGCCGTTGGGCTTGAACTTGAAATGCGCTCATACTGCTCGCGGCTCTTGTTTGCCTGTTGACGCAGTTGACGTTGCATCATGGAGTTGTTTTCTTGAATAGTCATGGCATAGGGTTTGTGATTCATCGAAGCGAAGTAAAAACAAGTAAAAGTTATTACCAAGAATACAGCCCTGTACTTATCAACATCGTATTGTGGAATCTGACTCCGCCAAGATTTATTTCGATTTGTATCTTTGATGTTGGCTTAAAAATTAGGACATGAAGTATAACGACATCACTCACCTATCTAAAGAGATTGCTTCGGCATTGGAAGACCATGCGCTCATTGCATACACCCAACAAAAGAAGACAAGCGAAATAGTTCGACACTACATTAACGACTACATTAAAGAAGTCACAAAGGAATTTTTTGACTAACGCTTGTTTTAGATGGGTTGTTGATATACATTCGTCCTGCATAGCAGTTCGTTAAGGAACGAAAGTTATTCATTCATCAGTAAGGAGGGGGTCAAACGTGACTCCCTCTTTTTTGTCCCGTGGTGTAATTGGTAACACAACTGATTTTGGTTCAGTCATTCAAGGTTCGAGTCCTTGCGGGACAACTTTTTTTTGGTCGAACATTAGGTTTGTTGTAAACTTCGCTTTACATTAGCATCAGAGTTAAACCCCAAACCCCACACACATGAAAGCCTATCCCAACATCGATGAGCAAATGGCGAAAATCCTCGACAACCTCACGGCTCGATTGGGTTCAGTTTACACCTATGAAGCGTGTCCCACGAAAGAGCATAGGGACTACATGATTGAGTTCCACTTGGACGAGGAATTGGAAATGCACTTGGATAAGTAATCGTTAGAGTTAAAAGTTAAACCCCAAACCCCTTTCTCATGAACATTACAAATGAGCAACCCCCTCTGAATACCTATCCTAAAGACTTTACGTGGGTGTGCAATGGCATATCGCACAACCTTGAAGGTCTATGCTTGGATAATGCCAAGATGTATCAGAACCTCGTTGAAGACAACAAAGAAAACCTTGTGTTGGGACTCGTTCAAGTTACCGATGCTCGGAACACAATGTTGCGAAATGTAGCACATCAATGGGAGTGCGACGAAATGTCCGCAAGTAAGATTATTGAGGCGTATTTAATGTGGGCTAAAGAAGAGAATTACAACTTACGAGAAGCCTGTGCTTCAAACCTCAAGGGGTTGTGTAAGAAAACAAAACTCGGAGAAGGGCTTGCGAATATTTTAATGCTTATGCATTTGCCTGATTCAGATTGGGTGCTCTAATCTTGAATCACTCCGAAGGAAGCCGAGAAATGACCTCGGCTTTTTTTGTGTCCAAATAGTTACGGGCGTTGTAATACAAGGTTGACCCTGCAATCGCGTAAAGAATCATGACTTCGGGTTTGGATAGACCCTTCGCCTTATATCCTATGTACGCAAGAAAGGGTGCAATGAAGAAGATGTCAATAAGCCTCACCGCTTGAGACTTGCTCACTTCACTTCGCTCCTCCTGTGTTTCTTGCGCTACAATCATTTTCAATCATTCTTGAAAAATGCAGTATAGGACGTTCCAATACCGCGAAGTGTAACTCCTTTTTTCAAATCCAAATTAGTTTGGCCGTAAGATTTCATGAACTCACGCATAGATTTCAAAGTTGATTTTGGGTTTCTTTCTAAAAGAAAGCTGATTGCAGAATACCCTTTTTTTCCTTTTGTTTTGACACTCACGGGATTTTCAACTATTGTCATCCGTTCAGTAACAACTGATTTGTTTTTTAGAAACTTCTTTTTGAATGCTTGCGCCTTTTGCTTGTGCGTCATGTCTTTATTTATTTGATTTATCTTTTTGAGGAGTGGGTCTTGTAGCCACTCCATAACCATACGCCCCAAGCAGACCTAACCCTGCCCCTACAAGCGCACCCATTCCTCTTCTTTTACTCACGAGCGCACCAACAATCGCTCCACCACTTACACCTATTAACATAGCCTCCATTGCACGAAAATATCCTGCGCTGAAATTCTTGTGTTTACCCATGCCTCTAAAATAGCTTATCAAATCTTGCCTGTGCCTGACTTCTTAATCCGCCCTGCAATACCCTCTTGAACGATTTTACCATCTTTAATAGGTACTGCAATGTATTCGTACATTCCCTTTTGAATGGGCAGTTTTTGAATCATCTTTTTGATTGCATCTGTTTTACTTGATGCCCTAACAGAGCCTAAATCGCTGAAAGATTTGCCTCGAACTTTTTTCCTGAATAATTGATAAGTGGTCATCGCTTTTGTTT